>Ga0208693_1000250_pt1 | contig 44331 bp, 44 predicted proteins | sample AD_UKC071_MetaG_FD_184438 | JGI IMG/M metagenome (GOLD analysis project Ga0208693, IMG submission 184438) | Active sludge microbial communities of municipal wastewater-treating anaerobic digesters from USA - AD_UKC071_MetaG (SPAdes) (version 2) | ecosystem: Engineered > Bioreactor > Anaerobic >... | reverse complement strand
GCGGGGGAATCACTCCCGCGCGGGCGGGACGGAGGGTGCCTGACCTGCTACGTTGCCAGAGGTGTCACCATGGAACCTCCACTTCTGACGTTTTCGTGCTGTCGTCCGAAGTTGGTCCGCGCCTGGCGACAAGGAGAATGCCGCCAAAGTCGACCAAGGCCCGATGTCGATGGTCGCCGACTTGTTCCGCGGTAAAGCCCTGTTCGGCTTCGGACTGGTAGACCACTGCGGCGAAAGCGCCGTCGGCCATGAGGACCCAGTCGGCCACCTCGGACCAGATCTCCTGCCTGACCCGCGTAGACAGGTCTGCGACAAAGCATCCAGGCAACGGCTCGATCATCCACTTCGTCAGCACACCTCTCAGCCCCGGGGACAAGGAGGAACTGAAGAGCACGACAATGCTCACGACAAGAACCCCGACTGAGACCGGTTCGCCGGCACCTCCCCGAAGCTGCCCCACAGCCGCAACTCATCAACCGACCACTGCCTCGGGTCGACCGACTGCTCACCGAGCACGTCATGGATGTCTTCGACTACGCGAGGTAGGAACCTCGCCAACCGCATCCCTTCGCGGAGCTTGCGCAGGGCTGCGTTCTCCGGGTCCTCGTGACCGTTGAGCGCGAACGCCAAAGGGATCGTCAGGTCGGCCTTGTACAAGTCCGCAATGTCGAGCGTGAATGATTGTCGGTTGCCAGTGTGGATGACCCCCAGGCCCGGCGAAAGACCCAGCGCGAGGACAACCGAGTTGACGACGCCGTAGAGAGCCGAGTTCGCGCTGTTCAGGGCCCGGTTCACGCTGTCTGGCGGACCCATCCCGGGGTCAGTTCCACTGTTCCGGCGCCATCTTCCCAGCCTGACCTTCGCGGAGCACCGCTGGTAGGTCGCCTTCATCCGGACCCCTTCGAGTCCACGCATCTGCTCGATGGTGGCGTCGGCGAACGTCGACGACGGCACCCCAGGGAACCGCTTCAGGTACATGACGCGCGCCGCCTCAGCGCGTAGCCCGGGGTCGCTGACGATTGCTGCTTGCCTTTCCAAGAGCCGGGTCGGCGCGTATGGCGACAAGAAGGCACCGTAGCTGCGGACCAGGCCAGCACCGGTGAAGACCACCGCACACCCTGACCTAGCAAGTGCAGCTGCCGCCTGCTGAGTAAGGGACGTTCCCGGCCCCAGCATCAACGCTGTCAGCGTCGCTGTCGGCAGGTACACCTCACGCAGGCCGTTCTCCGTCTCGACCGCGGCCACGGTGCCGTTGTCGTCCTGCCGGACAGCACACCGGTCCAGGTACAGGAACGTCAGGCGCTCGTCGATCCGGGCTAGCTTCAACGCATTCGGCTGCTGCAGGCGTACGGGAGTGTCAGCCACTTTGTCAGCCGATCCGCTGTGCAGTGACCAGACCGCACCCGTACGCGCGGCCCCTCCCGAGCCCTTCACGGCGAACCATCTCGAACGCGTCGCCGTCCGTGACAGTCGCGACACAATCGAGCGTCTCGACGACCAGCCGGGCCGGGACAGCCGCCTTGCGCTTGTTCCGGGTCACGCAGGTACGCCGCCATTGCGTGATGATCTCGAGGTGGGCCAAGCAGTGAGCGAGCCGGGCGTCCAGCCACACCGAGGTCTCCGTCTCCGGAACCACAGTGACCTTGTCGCGGTGCCGACGGATCGGGTTAACGGCCGCCCTGAACCGGACCAAGGAACCGGTCTGGATCTCCCATGCGGCAGGCGGCACGCTCTTGGCCTGAGCCGCTGGGGGCAGCAGGTCGAACGGGACCGCGGATTGGACGAGCACGATGTCACCGTCCGGCCCGGGTTCGAGCCGGAACAGGATGCCTGCAGTCTCCCGGCGCCGGTTCGGGTCTCCATCGAGTCGAGGGCGGAACAGTCGCATCACGCCGCGGTGTGCCGCGGCATGGTCCGACCAGTCGACGTCGAGCAGGTCGTGTGCGGCGAATCGGGCCCAGAACGGCGTCCTCGTCAGGGTTGTGGTGGCGTTCATCGGGTCAGCTCCTTGGTCGCCCACTCCAGCTGGCCTGAGCGGGTCGTGATAGGTGGGGTGAGGATGCGTGCAGGGCTGACGGCGTGCTCGGAATACGAGCCGGTCACGGCGTACATCAGCAGCCGCGCTGTGGGCTTCTCGGTAGCGCCTTGCTTCGGGTGGACAACGTCTCTGGGCACATGGGGCAGCGCGGCGAGCACGTCATCTTGGCCGGTGTGCGTGCCGAGGAGGAACGGGAAGGTGAGCGCGTTGCTCCTCCTGCCCAGGTACGGCATGAATACCGGTCGTCTGAACGCGGCGAGCCACGGCTCGACCAAATGGTCTTCCACCTCGAGGGCCACAATGAACTCGGCGAAGGGCAGGTGATGCCGGTTGGCCATCGCGGCCATCTTGTTGCCGGTGACGTCCGGGGTCCCTCTGAGCCAACCCGCCTTCGGGTGGTCAATGAGACTGGTGCGCTTCCACCCTGTGACCTCGACCGGCTTCGGCCCGGTCGCGACTTGGAGGTCCGCCTCTGACGGGTTGCTCCGGTCGACCCGGACGCGCAGCAGGAACTGGTTCAGCAGCAGAGAGGGGTCGCGCTCCCCCAGACAGGCGCCGATTAGCCCGGCGACCCCGGACTTTGTCGGGACGGGGTAGGTCAGCGTCTCCGAGAACCGGTAGCGGTAACCGGCCCAGACCTGGACCGGCGCCGCGAGCCTCAAGACGATGGACGGCATCGTCAGGCCTCGTGCGTCGCGTGCACGACGAACTTGACGACGTCGTCGATCGAGTCGGCGGAAGGCGACTTCAGGTCCACTGCAACGGTGCCGGCGACGTACGCGATCGACTCGCCGAAGTTGGTGGGGTCGAAGGTGAGGGCGATCTCGCGCTGCTGGGCCAAGGCTAGAGCTGACGTGAGCGCATAGCCGCCCTCCGGGCCGGACTGGACGGGAGCATCGAACCCGTAGTTGACGCGCAGGTGCTGCGCTTCCGCCAAGACAATGAACGGCAGTGTGTGGGCAGCGGTATTCGTATCCTTGCCCGATGGCAGGGCTGTGATGAGAGCCTTCACGAGGGCGGCCATCTGCTCGCGCCAGCCGTCCTGACCGAACATCGTCCACGACCGGCGCAACTGCTCCACGTCGACCGTGAACGAGTGGTAATAGACGCCGGAGGTGTAGTAGGCCATGCCGATGTGCGCGGCACCGGAGTCATCGACTTTGACGTCGTCCACCGCGGAGAAATAGTCGACGGTGAACTGGATCGGGTGGCAGGTGATCGCGTGTGAGACCGCGACCGCTGCCTGAGTGCCCTTGGCCTGTGCCTTGGCAAACATCCGGCCGAAGGCGGCAACGTCCAAGGCTGCCGATCGGCAGTCGGCCACCAGGTCGTCCTCCGTCGCGGCCTGGCCGCCGTGCTGGGCGTCGACCACGGCCTTGCCGAGCGCGGTGATCTCGGACCGGGCGAGCAGGATGACGTTATCTCCGTCCTTGGGGTCCGGCTCCTTGGTGGCACCCTTAGGGTCCGGATCCTTCTTTGCATCCTTGTTGGTCAGTCCACGCACGATGACAGCGGCTTCCTTCGCAGCGGCCTTGTCGTCCAGGGCGAGGTCGTTGGCGGCGCTGTACGCCTTGGCGGCCTCAAGCACCTGCTCGGCGCCGAGACGGGTGCGCACCGAGAGGTCGAAGCCACCGTTACGAAGCGCAACGCGGGCGGCCCGCTTCAGCGACTGGCTGGACAGGCGGCCGCGCTGCACGCCGCCGTCAAAGGCGGTCTTGGGCAGGCCGTTCTGGTCGCGGTTCAGGTTGTGCAGCGGCAGTGCGTGAAGCAGGTGGACGGTGATGAATCGGGCGGTCATGCCGAGGCCTTTCGGTTGAGGTTCTTCGGGGTGTAGAAGGCGGAGACGATGCGGGCCCGGGTCTCCTGGGACTGCGGCGTGACGCCTTCGCCCCAGAACGTGAGCGTCCTGGCGAGGTCGAAGTAGTCGACGCCGATGCCGTGCTTGGCGCAGCGGCCGACGAGCTGGGAGATGGCTTGGACTGCGCTCTCGAGGTCAAGCAGGGGCAGCGCGCCGACAGTCGTGATGATCGAGTTCGGCTTCTCCACGCTCGGGGGGGTATTCGTGTTCTCGCGCAGGTGAAGGTCGAGCAGCGACTCTCCGAGCGGCTTGCGCGAGACGGCAGGGGCGCCTGTGCTGGCTGCACAGATCGCTGCGGCACGGCGCGCCCCGGACGCGGCTCGAGGTGAGAGCTCGCCGAGGTGGCTCTGGGTGAACTGCCGGGCCTGCATCTCCGTGGCTGGCGAGATGCCGGCCTTGACCGCCGACAGGTACGCGCCAGAGGCGCGGTCGTCTCGGCGGGCCAGGACGGCCCCGATGAGTGCCGCCCAGCCTGGGATCTCGCGCTTCGGGGTTTCTGGCTGGGGGTCGGCCTGCTCGGTCACTGGTGCTCCTCGGGTAGTCGTGATCTTCATGTCCGGGTTGTCTTGGCGCACCGCGGACCTCACGCGGTGGTGAGCTTGGGCGCGGTCTGGGGCTTGTGGACACTGGTCTTCTTGGCTGCGGCCGTTCGCACCTTGGTCGCGTACTCCCCCCGGGCGCACTCGACGGTGGAGAGTGTGGCCGGCGTGGCAAGCGGGGTGGTGACCGTCGTGAACACGTCGATGGCCGTGCGTGCGACGGTCTGCTTCGCGGCGGCGACGTCGAGCGTGCCTGCGATGGCGTCGCTGACCCAGCCGATGACAGACCGGTCCAGAGCGGCGTAGATCCGGTGCCGTGCCCCGCTCTTCAGCGGGTGCTCAGGCGCCTTCGGGCCGGGCTGCTTCCCAGTGGAGGCGACATAGAGGTGCACGTTGAGGGGGCTGGTGACGTTCTCCACCAGGTCCAGGACCTGCGCCAGGGCCGCACGGTGAACGAGCGGCACGGTGAGCTCAATCAGGGGCAGCTCAGCCCACTCGCTGAACTCGCCGTTGCCTTTCGCGTCGGCGATGTACCGGTGGAAGGCGACGGTCGTGTCCTTACCCGGGGCGAGGAGTCGACTCTTCGCGCTCCAGTGGCGCAGGGCCATGTCCCGGTCAGTTCTGTACCACTGGGCGAAACCCTCGGTCGTGCGCGCGCCCTTGGCCGTGTGGGCGTAAACGCGCCCAATCGTGCCGTCCTTGAGTTCCTTCTCCTCGTAGGCCCGGCAGTAGTCGTCGGCAGTGACCGCCTTGCAGCAGGCCTTGAGCCCAACCAAAGTGTCCGGGGTGGCCTCTGCCACCGGCGGGATCGGGCGGGAGGTCGTGCCCGAGTAGAAACCGGTCGGGGTGGCGCCATCCCAGACGATGACGGCTCGGTTCGGGGTCCAGGTGTTGCGCCAGAGGCTGCCGGGGTCCTTCAGCAAGGCCAGCTGGAAGGGCGAGTCCTGGTTGAGGTACGCCGGCGAGGAACCCGACGTCGTCCAGGTGGTCGGAATGTTCAGCAGAAGAGTCTGTGCCAGCGTGCTGCCCTTCAGGTGGAACGCCGTCACCTGGGGGCCGACCATCGGTGCGCCCGACAGGTGTGTTCGCCCACCTCCGCTTTGAGTTTGCCGGTAACCAACCGGAGCCGCGCCGTTGCCTGATGGGATGCCGAACCACGCCCGCACGAGCAACTGTGTGAGCACCGCAAGGTCAGCGGCGGCTCGATGCTCGGGCCGCACGCCCCACCGGGATGTGCTCGGGCCGACGACATGGACGTGGAACTCGTCGAGGGGCCGGGGTTTCAGCGACTCCTGGGCAGCGCCCATGTCCATGTGCCACTCCTGCAGGAAGGGGCGGTGCGGGTCGTCGAGCCAGAACTGGTCGTGGTGTTCGGTAAGGAAGGCGTCGACCGCGTCGACAGGGAGGACGCCGCCACGTGCGGGTGCCTGACTCCACGCCAAGGCGGCCGCGGTGAGGGAGACCACGAAGCGGGTGAGGGCGTCACGCTCGACGGGCAGCAGGGATGTCCCGATATCGGCAAGGCTTGCGGCTCCGGTGAGTGCCTCACGCAGAGTCAGGATTTGCTCGGAACCGTCAGGCAACCGGACCGGGACCCAGGCGAGGTCCACCGCGTTCCACTGGCGGAGAGGCTCAGCGCCCAGCACCTCTCGCAAGGCGTTCAAGGTGTTCGTCATCAGGGTGCCTTCACTCTCAGGCCGAAGTCGGCGTCGTAGGTCATTCCTTGCCCATCCAGCGCGTCGAGTGAAACCGGCCGCAGGTACTTCATGGCGCGTGTCCGCGGCTTCCATTCCGTCAGCCCGGCTGCCTCCACCGTTGTGGCGTGTGCATCTCGCATCCGCGCATCGAGCCCGCCTGAGACGGCGATGATGTGCGGCAGGACACCGTCTAGCCGCACGTCAGGAGCGGACAGTGCCTTCACGCTGCGCCCGCAGTGGCATGGCCCGAGCAGGACGTAGGTCCCGTTGACCTGGTCGATGTACCGGGTCGCCATCACCATCTCGTCTAGCACGGGGCGGTCCGACATCGCGGCTAGGGTCAAGTAGCCGGCGTGCTCGCTGAGCACCTCGGCTGCCAGCGCTGCTTTGGACTTTCGAGCCTCGCCAATTCTGGCGAGGGCATGCCCGACCTCGGCAGCGGCCGTTTCAAGGTCTGCCGTGTCAAGGTCGAATACCGTGTTGTCGACGAAACCTTGAACGTCCCGCGGGACCGCGATGGTGGGGTGCTGCCGTAGCCAGTCCTGCACGCGCCGGAGTTCTGGCGCGAGGTAAGGAAGGGCGGTGGTGCGGGTCAGCTGGCCTTCAGAGTCGACTGGGACAACAACATTCATCGTGCGAACGGTCGGGGCGTAGCCGTGCCTGAGGGCGCGCAACGTGGCGTCACGAAACCGCCACAGCCGGCCGGCTCGCTGCAGGATCGACGGGCCGGGACCGATGTCGGTACTCATGAAGTCGAAGTCGAAGTCGAGAGATGCCTCAATGACCTGGGTCGCGACGACGATGATGGGCCGGGCCGAGTTGGACGACTTGCCGATGGTTTGCTCGAGCATGTCTTCGCGGGCCGAGCGGTCAGTGATGGTCATGCGCGAGTGGAGGCACACGACGTCGACAGGTTCGCTGGCCAGGCGTCGACGCAGCTCGGTGGCGGTGGCGATGGCTCTGTCCACCGTCGATGTGATTACCGCGATGTGGCATGCCGGGTGAGACCGGTGTGTGGCTGCGGCCCACGCGGCGTGATTGCCTACCGGGTCTTCCGTTGTGACGAGGTCTACGTTCAGGTCCGGCTGGGTCGCGGACAGGGCGGGGGTGCGCTCTTGCGTGCAAGTGCCGTCAGCTAAGAAGGTCTGGTGCGCTGGGTAGCGCGCGGGTCCTCTTTGAGCGGGTTCACCGGCCGTTCGCTGGTACGCAGAGACGAACAGGCGCCGCTGCCAGGCGGGAATCGTCGCGGAAAGCAGCGTCACGCGCGTACCGGTCGCACCCCACCACGCGAGAAGGTCCGCCAGGAGCTCGCACTGGTAGTGGTCGTAGGTGTGAACTTCGTCGAGCACGACGTGGTGGTTGGCCAGTGAGAGCAACCGCAGCGAGATGTGAGACTGCTTCAACGCCCCGGCGAGAACCTGGTCGCACGTTGCGGCCACAACGGGCGCGACAAGCCTCCTGATGGAGGTGGCAAACCAGTCCAGCCCGTAGCTCGAGGAGCAGGTGACCTTGTGGGCTGCCGCGAACTGGTGGCTGAGCACCACAGAGTTGCCGTCCGCGCCCAGAGCTGCCTGCATCCGGGACTGCATCGCATCCGCCGTCGCACGTGTCGGCAGTCCAAAAATGATGCCCTCGTCCGTGCGGGCTGCGTGACGCAGCAGCGCCGCTTCGGTCTTGCCTTCGCCGGTGGGGTAGGCAACAAGCCACAGCCCACCGGCGACGCCCTGAGCGTCAGCCTGAAGAGGTCGAGGGGTCAGCGGAACGCCTGCACCATCCGATCCAAGGATGGAAGCCAAAATGTCAGCTGGCTGTTGGTATGTCCCTAGGGTCCTGTCGACCAGGGCGGTCATCTCTTCTGCCCGGGAGGACGCCCAGGCAGGACCGTCAGCCGGGTCGAGGGTGGCAAGAAGGCTCATGCCGGGCACGACGACGTCATCGCTGGATGCGATCCAGTCGGCGAGGATGGTCAGCCCGGTGACGAGCGTGACGACCGTCGCGGCGCGGTCCGCAGGCAGTGCCGGTGCGCCTCGGTGGTCCAGATCAGCTGCCGCAGACACGGCAGCGATCACGTCCTGCTGGACGTCGGACCAGCCGCCCTGACACAGGTAGTCGGCGATGTCCGGTACGTCCGGGTCGGTCGGTGCGTGCCACGTCCCGTGGTGCCCGCTGGTGCATGTGGGCAACCACTGCTTAGCCAGGTCAGGCCACGAATCGGGTCCGATGCTCTTCCCAGTGAGGGCGGTGAACGCCAAGTACTCGTGACGCCGAGACGTCCTGCGGCTGGGGTCGCGCATCATCTGCACGACTCCCTCGTCGGGGACCTCCAGGCTCCTGCCGCAGACCTCAGCCCCGACCACGTCGCGCCAGCCCGGCGTGGAGTTGCCACCATCGCTGACCTGGCCGTAAGACGGCTTGGTCTGCGGGGCGACGTAACTCTGGAGCTGGAAAGCCCCGGTCGCCTTGCCGACGTCGTGCAGCCCCACCGCGAGGGCCACCCAACGGCGCGCCAAGTCCGGGTCGCCGGGCGCGATCGAGTCGGTCAGAAGGTCGCGAAGCCTCGGGGCCAACCATGCGTCCCACAAGGCCACCGTGGCCGCGTAGCTGTCAAGCAGATGGGCAGCCAGCGGGTACGAGATGCTGTCGTCGACGCTGAGGCCATGCCGCTTGCCCCAAGGAACGAAATCACCCGGTGGCCGCTGGCCAGCCTCTCCTTTCGGGTCTACCTCGTTCATGCTTCACCCTGTGCTGTGGTCCGGGACGCGCCCGGCTGGCTCCCGCGGTCTTCTGACTCATCAGGGACGGTGCCGGGCCTCCTACCCGCCTCGAGCCCGTTCAAGACGCCTAGCCGGTGGCCCCAGGCGCGCACAACCCAAAAGCGGCGGAGCCGAGCGGTGACCTCATCAAGTGATTCCTTGGCCCGACCCCCGTCGCCGACGCACCCCTCCGCCACCCCGCAGACCATCCCACTCCAAAGCCGGGCTCCAGAGGAACCAGGCGCAAGATCCGCACCCGAGCGTTCTCTCACTCTGGCCTGACCGAAAGGTCAACACTCTGCGTGGGTATCACCTCGGCAACGCTAACTTCCACGACTGACACCGCTTGATCCAGAGAAGTTCCACCCATGTGGCCTCACCCTTGTTTGGTCGTCAAAAATCTTGATTTCTACCGAACAGGCCCAGCCTGCCGTAGGTGGCTCAGTCGCGCCCCCCCGAGCAATCGAGCGTGGAGCACCCGCCGCCCGCACACACAAGCCGCCGGAAGCCCGCGCCCGCGGGCACGCCCAAGTCCTGGCCGTCACGGATCTCGGGGATCTGGGAACTCAGCGGGGTCGCTACCGCTGCGTCGAACCACGCCGCCGAGCCCCGATGTGACCTGCATGAAAGGGAGAGTGCATGCGAGAACCCGCCGAGCCTTCCGGCTCCGTTCCCGGGTCAGCCATCGGGGGGACTCACGCATCTGCTTTGGCTGGTGTGGGCGGTGGGGCCCTTGAGTTTGGCTCCGCAGGTGGGACATTCGCGCAGCGGAGCGGTGTCAAGCCAGGTGGTGCGCGTGGACCTGTACCAGAGCCGGCGTCCGGTGCCGGTGACGATCTCGGCAGGTGGCATGAAGCCGATGGCGCTCCATCTGAGGACAGTTGGTTGGGAGATTCCTGCGATCCGGGCGGCTCCGCGCACACCGAGCACCCCGGCGGGGAACCGGGCTCCGCGAGGGAACGGCCCGTGCGGCCGGGTGTCCCGCCGGATCAGGTCTGCGCTGACGCCAAGCTGCGGCCGCGATGGTCGTCGCAGGGATCCCCGCGCGGCGGTCCTTCTCCCATCGCTCAACCGTCTCCAGCGACGGGTGGGTCTTGGGAACGGCCCGTGGGGAGTGTTGTCCTGCTGACGATCTGGTGAGGTGCGCCCTCCCGGGCCGCAATTTCCGTAACCCGCACCTCGTTCCTGCGAAGGTGTACCCACCGCGCCGTCCGAGCATCCACCATGGCCTCTGGAGCGATGACCCTCCCGAGCTGGCGTGTAGGCCGCGGGAACAGCCCGTAGGGGTCGGCGGCCCTCGTGACGGCAGCAACAGGGACACCGGCGCGATCGGCGATGAGCGCAGGGGACTCACCGTCGTGCCGGAGCGAGAGCCACTCCAAGGCTGGGTAATGGCTTCCCACCACGCCCTCACTCTTGAGCCTGTCGCAGTGACGCTATCGCGACCGAACGCTCAGAGCGAGCGGTGGCCTCCGCTGCAGCCCAGGGGTGGTCAGCGGTTGGTGAGCGTGTTGGAGCCGACTCGCCAGATCTCGTAGATGTTGTTGTTTTCGCGGCGGCTGTAGTCGTAGTTGTCGACCTTGTCCCCACCGGCTTCGATGGTGAGGGTCTTGGCGGGATCGTGGACGAGCATGACGTGCCCGATCTGGTTGGGCCCGAGGTAGCTGTCGATGAAGATCAGGTCGCCGGGTTGCTCTTGGCCCGGGCTGACCCGGAAGCCGTTGCCGGCGGCCAGCCAGTTGCGTTGTGCTCCTGCTGTTCTGGGGATGGTGACGCCGATGTGGGCGTAGGCAGCCTGGGTGAAACTGGAGCAGTCCCACGCGTTGGGGCCGTTGGCACCAAACACGTAGGGGTCTCCGATGTGGCTGTTGGCCCACGTGAGCACGGCGGCCATCTGCTCGTTGTCGATCGGGGGCAGGTTGGGGTTTCCTTCACCGCCGGGACCGCAGTCGCTGGGATCGCCGGGGACAGTGCCTCCGCCGTAGGCGGCGGCGTAGTACAGGACATCGTTGACGTACCAGTCGGCGCGGTTGTAGGCGAACAGCGCCCGTCTGACACCCTCTGCGCCGGCGTTGACGCCGGAAGCGGTGAGGTAGTTGGCGGCGCCCATCGTGGAGTCGGCGTCGTTGCGGATGTCGGCTCGCCCGTCGCCGTTGCCATCGACGCCATAGCTGGCCCAGGTGGCCGGCATGAACTGCATGAGGCCTTGGGCACCGGCAGAGCTGGTGGTGTTGTTGCGGCCGTGAGCGGTCTCTTCCATGCCGATGCCGGCGAGCAGGGGCCACGGGATCTGGTAGCGCTCCGCAGCGGCGACGTAGAGCGCCTTGGTAGCTGCGGGGATCGGCAGCGGCGGGTTGGTCAGGGAGTTCAGCCGGGGCGTGCCTGCTGGCGGGAGGGCGAACCCGATCCCGCCCTGCTGGCTGGCGGGGACCACGGTCTGGGTCTGCGGTGGTGGTGAGGGTGCGACGGCGACGCCGTTGAGGGGCGCCCCGTGCTTGAGCATGAACGGGAGCGGGTCGATCGCGGTTCCGCCGCGGCGGACCTCGAAGTGCAGGTGGTTGCCGGTGCTCTTGCCGGTGGTTCCTTCAAAGCCAAGTCGCTGACCCATCCAGACGGTCGCCCCGGCCTTGATCGTGGGGTCGATGGTGGCTAGGTGGGCGTATGCGGTGCTGATGCCTCCGCCGTGGTCGAGGACGACGAGCTTTCCGTACCCTCCGGAAGTGCCGGCAGCAGTGACGGTGCCGCGGGCGACAGCTACGACCGGCCCGGCGGACGGGAGTGAGACCAAGTCTTGGCCGGTGTGTAGTCGCCACACTCGGTCGATCGGGTGGAACCGCTTCCCGTATCCGCGGGATCCGACGGCGTAGGCCTGCTGGAACGGTGGGCGCCACTCCCCCGTCGCGGGCATGCCTGCCGTGGTGGTGGTGCATCGGGTTGCTTCGATGGCTGCGGCGGCGCTGGACACGACGAACGCCGCTGTCAGCAGTGGTAGCGCGATGAGTAGGGCCAGGAATGCGCTGAATGCGGCGGTGAGTTTCTTCATGTCGTGGTCGCCCGTGGTTTCAGGCGGCGCCCTCGAGGGCTTCGTTGGTCCAGGTGAGGGTCTCTTCGGCCGGGTGCAGCCTGGTCTCGACCTTGTAGGTGCGCTCCCCCACCAGCCATAGGGCACGGCCCTTGCGTTGCATCGCCCACCCGGTCATGACGTCGGTGGCCTGCTGTCCAAGCCCGAGCATGGCGTCGAGCTCACGTGCGACTCCCGGCTTCTGGCCGTGCAGAATCTTGATGTCGGCCAGGTGCATCAGGTCGCGGGCGATGTTGGCGGCTTGGGATCCCTGGTCGCCGACGGTGAGCATGTCGGAAGGTTTGTGGGCGTTGGCCCACTGGATGTCACCGCCGCGGCCGGCGACGCCTCGGGACAGGCGTAGGTCCTCATCCAGGCTCTTGACCGCCTCCACGCCCAGACGCATCGCCTTCCACATTTCGTCGCGGACGACGACGCGCAGGTCCCCGGGTGCGGCGATCTCGCGCATGCCTCGGCCCCAGCTGTTCAGGCACACCAGAGCGATCCCGATCGCCTCATCACCCAAGGGGTTGAGCCGGGACAGGGACAGTGACTGGATGGGGGCGTTCCAGTCCACGTCGATGTTGGTGTGGTCGTCGAACAGTCCGGCCAGGGCCCCGGAGACGAGCTGGCTCAGGGCGTCGCGCAGGAGTCGGGTTTCGTCGAAGAAGTGCTGCCTTGAGGCGTACCGGCATTGCTCGATGAGGGCATCGGTCGGTTCGTTGAGGTGGTGCCACAGCCTGGGGATGGTCGTCTCGACAAGGGTGGAGTTGCCGGCGGCGTACCCGGTCAGGTCGTGCAGGGCGGTCTTGACCACGGCCTCCTCGGACGGGCCGAACGGGACCCGGTCGTTGCCGATGCGTTGGCTACCGACCAGGGCGCGCACCAAGGTCAGCCATCGGCTGAAGACGACGGCGGCGCGGCTCTTGGCTTCCTGGACGGTGAGGTCGGCCCAGCCTTCTCCGAGTGGTCCCAAGCCCAGCGGGTTGATCCGAGCGCTCATGCCCGGTCCGAGCACGAAGGGCTCGACCCCGAAGAAGTGGCACAGCCGTTCGTACTCGTCTTTGGGGTCGCCGAGGATGAGGTTGCGGTAGCCGAAGTCGGTCATCCGCAGGCAGAAGGCCTTGGTGGTGGCGGACTTTCCGGTTCCCGGTTTGCCCATGCAGATGATGTTGGAGTTCGTGACGGGGATGTCGTCGCGCAGCACCAGCCCGATCGGGTCGAAGTGGAACGCCGCTCCGGACAGGACGTCAACCCCCATTTGTGCCCCGGTCGGAGGGAGCCCCGGTCCGGCGATGAACGGCCAGAACGCGGCCGCCTGGTCCGAGGTCATCCGGTAGGACACCACCGGCGCCGCCGTCGGCGCCCACCCACGACCTGGGGTCCGCGCTCCCGAGGGTGGTACGTGCCGGAACAGACGCGGCTGCTTCATGGGCGGCAGAGCTGCAGCCGTGGTGGGCAGCTCATGCCCGAAGTCGGACAGCAGTTGGCTCATGTCGCGGCCGGTGCGGCGTGGGCTGCTCATGATCGTCCGTAAGCGGTGAGGCAGCGCCGGGGGGTCATGCGTCGCTCGTGCGGGTCAAGCTGATCCCGAGCGGGACCACCGACGCGGCGAAGGCGACGTCCTGGGCAAGGTCGAGCCGAAGTGGTGAGAAGCCGGCGTTGCGGATCGAGGCATCCAGGCCTCGGCCATGCTCGGCGATGCGGGCCGTCTTGGGCGCGGTGACCGTGCACACCGCGTACGGGCGGGTCAGGGCGCTGCCGCGGGCGAGCTTGGTCTCGAGGTTGCGGACCTGCTCGCTCTCGTCCTTGGCCTTAGTGTTCTGCTTCACCCCGAACTTGTCCCGCAACGCTTGGCCCATGTCGGCTGCCTGACCGCCCGAGACGGACTGCCGCACGGCCTTGCTGTGGGACAGGATCGGGTAGGCCACCAGGTAGCTGCGCCGCTCCCCCGGCCCCGTCGGCACCAGAACCGGCGCCAACGCGCCGAGAAGAGCGCCCTTGATGGGGAGCTTGATCGTGGCGCTGATCGAGTTCCACGCGTCGTGGCTGTAGTGCCGAGCGGCCGCGTCAGCCCCGGACGGACCAGCCATCGCCCACGGGACGTCAGCGTTGACGTGCGGGTCTCGGGTCTTCGCGGTGAGTGCGTCGACGATCCCGGCCCGGTCCCCGGGTGCGAACCCGGTGCGGCACGCGATCGCGAGCTCGGGGCTGGTCAGCCACGACACGCTGCTGCAGCCCATCCCTCCCTTGAGCTGGGCTTCGATCTCGGCCATGAGCGTGTACAGGACCTGGGCGCGCCCTTCGATGCCGCGCCCGGACTCCTTGGCGGCCTTTCCGAGCCGAGCCTCGGGGACGACGATGCTGACGTAGGCCTCGGTGCGCACGGACGCACCGGTGAGGACCTGCTGCAGCTCGTCGTTGATGGCACGGACCCGCTCGAGCCCGTCCGGGCGGCGATGGCGTGCGATCCACTGGTCGCGTTCGGCGCCATCCTCGGGCACGGTGCGGACCAGGAAGAGGACCTCGTCGACGAGCTCGGTGCGGCTTGCTTGGTCAAGCAGGTCGGCCAAGCCGCGACCCATCCGCGCCCGGTCGTCGGCATCACGCATCCCCGTGCCGGGGTGGACGATCGCCGCGGTGGCGGCCCAGGTCCGGGTGGCGTGGTTCTGGATGATCGCCACCCGGGCACCCGTCAGGCCCGTGGGCGGGCCCTCGTGGATCTCAATGCCAGCCAACGAGCCGGGCAGGTCAACCTCGCCAAGGTTGTCCGTGGCGCCGTGGGAGGCACGGGAGCGGAACCGGGTCCACCTGCTGAGCCCACCGAACGCGAACACGACAGACGCCAGAGCCCACCCGGTCGCGGACCGGCCGCGCACCGGCACGACGGTCACCACGGCGACGGCTGCGCTGATCAGCATGAACATGCCTGCTGACGCCCACGCTTGCTGCTGGATCGCCCACAGCAGCGGCATCGTCGACGATGCGATCACGCCGGCCTGCCAGCCGGTGAGGCCGAGGAACCAGCCGATGCGGGCCTTGGAGTACTCGTTGTAGATCTGGGTCATGGCGGCGCTCTTTCGCTAGACGGGGACGATGGGAACGGCGGCGGCGGCACCCGCGCCACCGGCAGCGGCTCCACCCCCACCGGCTGCGCCGGCGCCGGCGCTGGGGGCACCTGCCCCACCCCCGGGCAGTCCGCCGCCGGGGAGCCCGGAACTGGACGGCATCGACGGTGCTGGAGGGCTGGGCATGGGGCTACCTGGGCTGTCGCCGCCGGCGTCCTGGCCGGAGCCGTTGATCTCAGGGTTGTCGCGATCGCTGGGCCCGCCGTTGTTGCCCCCGCGGGAGCGGCTGCTGGCGAAGTCGGGGATGTAGGTGTTGTGCCCGACGCCCATCTGGTTGGTCAGGTCCGCCCCGACCGCGGCGGCGCGTCCGCCGGCGCTGGCGAAGGCGCCAAGTCCGGCTGCGGCGGCGGACCCGAGCCCGCCGAACATTCCAGCGGCGCCACCTGCAGCGCCGGCGAACCGCTGGGAGGTCGCAGCCTCGGAGGACGCCTCCCCCTGGGAGGAGCCGCTCGGGTCGCTCGTGGACGCGGCGTTGCTCTGCCCGCCCCCTCCTCCACTGAGCAGACCCTGCACACCGCCCGACGCGGCCAGACCGGCGCGCATGGCCGCCCCGGAGGACGTGCCCGGGTCGACGAACGCGAGGAGCTTGAACAGGGCCAGGGGTGCGACGCAGCTGACGAGGATGAGCATGATCCCGGGTACAGCGCTGCCGATCGCGCCGCCGAGGCTGTCGGTGGCGCCGAGCGCGACCTGCGAGGTGAGCTGCACGCTCAGGCCGAGGATCAGCATCATGATCGCGGGGGTGAAGGCGGCTGCATGGAACCAGCGGAACGTCTTCCAGAACCACGACTTGCCGCCCTCCCACACCAGCCCAGCGGCGGAGATCGGTGCAGTGGCTACGAGCACAATCAGGGACACCCCCCGAGCGAGCATGACCAGCAGGTGTCCGACGGCGGCGAAGATCAAGGAGATGCCCATGATGCCCAGGACGGTGGCGAGTGTCCCGTCGGTGATGTCCTCGGTGGAAAACCCCGCCCACGGCTGCCAGGCATCCATGGCATCGACCTTCAGGAGGGACTTCATCAGGGCGTGCGTCAGCCCACCAGCGGCAGCGAGTACCGCGAACGCGTAGACGACCCAACCCACCCAGACCATGACGAATTGGGCACTGCCGATGAGGACGCGGGCCAGACTCTGGCCGTCGCGTCGGAACGCTGCGGCGCCGAGCTGGACCATCAGCAGCACCACGACGAGGAACCCTGCGATCCAGAACGTGTAGGGGTAGATGGTCCGCATCGGCCCGTTCTCGCGCAGGTCGGGTGTGAGGAAGTACTCCTCGAGGGTCAGCGCGAGTTTCAGCAGCCACAGACCACCGTTCCAGATGCCGAGCATGGCCACGGTCCACCCGTCCGCGACCACCTTGCCGGCGGCTTCGGTGCCCAGGTAGACGAACGGGTTGATGTACTTCCAGTAGTCCACGCCACGCTCCTACTGCTCGGATCCGACCCAGGTGAGCCACCCGGCGTGGCGTGCAAGGTCGGTTTCGGGCCAGGTCGAGGGAGCCGGCGCCGGTGGGGGGCCAGCCGCGATGAGCCAGCGCCCGCCCCCGTCGGCGCTCCACTGCATCCGTTCGCAGTGGCCGTAGGCGATCCGCGCCTGGGTGACGACGCGGGCTTGAACGTCGAGCAGGACACACGCCAGGACCCAGTCGGCGCCGTCGACGCCCTTGATCTGGGCGGCGGTCGGGGTGGCCATCACCGTGGTGGTCGGCTTGTGTGCGTACTGGCCGGCGTCGCTGCCGAGGAAGGCTTGGATGCTGCCGACCAGCGCCCAGGAGTGCGCCGGCCCAGCGCCCGGGACTGACCAGGCCGCGTGGATGGCGTGTGCACGGTCGATGGACATGCCCTGCAGCACGGTGGCCTCGATCGCGGCGAGCTGCGCGATGGCCCCTTCTGGGGTCTTCGGGAAGCCGGTGGGGACGTCCTCGGGGCCGACCTTGCCCGCCGGGGGTAAGGCGATCGCCGGACCGGGGGTGGCTGCGGGTTCGCCGGAGCGGCTGGCGTGCGGTGGAACGGTAAGCATCGGGGCGGCGGCGATGGCGTCGCGGCGGGCCTGCCCCGAGGGCAGCCGTTCGGCGGCCCGGGCTGGGTCCACCTGAACTGGTTCGCTGGCCCCGGCGGAGGTCACCGCGGTGACGACTGCGTAGGTGAGGCCGGCGAGGAGGAGCGCGGCGGCCACCGCGACCAGCAGCAGGGTCCGCATGAGGCGGCGCCGATCCCACGGGTCGACGCTGGCAGTGGTGTTCATCAGACGCAGCCGGACCCGGTGATGGCTGCGAGCATGCCCGGGGCCACGACGTAGGCGACACCGGCGATGAAGACCACGACGACACCGACGACGCCGGCCTTGCTGGCGTGTGGCATGGAGAAGACACGCCCGGCGACGATGGCGCCGATCGAGACGACGATGCCGACGAAGAACAGGGCCAGCACGCCCCACAGGACGTACCCGATGAGGGTGTTCGCGTGGGCCTGAGCCCCAGGCGGCGCGACCGGGCAGATCGCGGCGGGTGCGGTGGCGATGGACGCGATGAGGCTGTTCATTGGGGTGATCCCTTCCAGGGGTGGCCTCCTGCGGCGGTCTGCCGCAGGAGGGTTTCGGCTGCTTTGAGCAGGGGGGGCGGGAGCGGCGCGGAGTCCAGTCCGTGCAGCGCGAGGTGCCGGTCGGGCGCGATGGCGAGCAGATGTCCCTTGGCATCGAGTGCTGCGGTGAGCGGGCCCATCGCGGCGACGAGGTGGCGCGGCCAGCGGCGGCGGGGTGCACCGATCACGGCAACCTGGGCGTGCGAGCCCGGGAGCAGGCTCAACGTGGTCTCCACGCGGCGCAGCCCGGGGATCGTCGATGTGGTCACGGCGATGACAGATGGCGCGGCCAAGACCTGGTCACGAACCCAACTGTTCGAGGCCAACACATGGGTGATCTCCCAGCCGACGTCGAGCACGCTCAGTTCGACCTCGACGACCGGGTCGTCCGGGGCCGGCACCTCGTCCGCGCCCAGAAGGACCTGCGCGGCCCGCCCGATCCACACCCGCTCTCGCCGACCCAGGGTCCAGCCGTTGTCAGTGATGCCGAGCTCGGCGGTGGCTGCGGTGGACAGCCCCGACGCGGTCGCGCTGCAACACTCCAGCACCCGGGCCGGGCTGGCGGCCGTCGCGATCGCCAGAGCGAGCGTGGACGCGCCTGCCTGCCCGACGCAGCCGACCACGGGAAGCACGTGCTCGGTCGGTGCCCATCCCCCGGCCACTGGGGTCGGGCTGGTGCTGCGACTCGGCGCCCCTCGATGAGCGCGGGTACGGAACTGCCCGTCCTGGACCGCCCGCCAGGCCCGGCGAAGCTCGTCGACGCTGACCGGGCGAGGGCTCGTCGTCTGCGTCATGACGAGCCTGACCCGAGGTCTGTACGGCGCATCTGCAGGGCGGTGCGCAGCTGTTCGGCAGGCAGCGTGGACAGGACGCTCTTGGCGTCCCGGGCGCGGTGCAGCCGCTGCACACAGCTCTCGAGGTCCGCCACAGCGGCGTCCTCGTCGCGGGCCTCTCGCAGCAAGCGGGCCAGCTCGTCGTTGTCGGTCACGTTCATCACCTCGCTGCCCTAAAGCCGAGCCCAAGACGGTGGTGCTCACCGGTCATGCCGGGATCTGGGCGTAGCCCGCAGCGACGGCCCGCAGCGATGCGGTCGCACGACGTCGCACCGTTGCCGCGGACACACCCTTGTCGCTGGCCACGCGCTGGGCGACCCGGCGCGAGCACAGGCCACCCTGACCGCGCCCGGACCGAGTGACCCCGACCTCATCGGCGGCGACGGCCAAGGAGATGAGCAGGTCGAGATCTCCGCTGTCGATGACACCCGCATTCACGGCCCAAGTCAGGACCTCCGCCAGTTCCACGTCGGCGGGAGGGTCCGCTAGAACATCTCGACTCCCCTCGTGGAACCACCACTCGGACTCGGAAGGTTCCACCGGAACCGACCGAGCCCACGTCGGGTCAGCCTCGCGGGCGCACTCCCCCACCCCCAGCTCACGCAGCACCCCCCGCCGCGTGTTCATCACGATGTTCGCGGCGACCTTGTGCAGCCGCTCCCACGGGAAGCCCCGGACCTCGAGCCACAGCTGGGCGGCGACGACCTCATCAATGCGGTTGGTCAACGAGCGTAGGCGGTGCGCGACTAGGCACGCCCCGGGCAGGAGCAGCCACGCCAACGCCCCAGCTGCGACGATATCGTCCTCTCCGCGCGGGCTGCCGATCTTCGCCAATGTGTGGAGCACGACATCGGCTCGGCTCGTCTCAACCTCCTTCAGCCAGACCGGTAGATCGAGCAGGTTCTCGACCACCGCCAGCCCCGAATGCTGCTGGCACCAGGTGGGCCACTGCTGCCGGGCCAGCCCGAGCAAGTCTTGGTTGGGGTCGCTCAGCCCGAGTTGGGTTGCAACGCTCATCGCGATGTCCTTTCGCCGTTGTGACACGGCAGGAAAGGTCTCGCTCAGTCATCCCCGCACCCATCCCCGCCCCGTATGGGGGACTTCACCCGACAGGCACATATGCGCAGGTCACCTCGCGTCCCCCAACAAGTTGCCCCAATGGCAGCTCTCCGCCTAACGCTGGCTGGCATGGCCCACTGAGGCATCGCTCAGACCGCCGTGCAGCCCGACTCGCACACGTAGCTCGAGGCGAGCCAAAGGCCCCACCAGGGGGCGAAGAACTCCAGCGCCCACGTCGAGAACCACGTGGAGTCCGGCGCTCTAGTCCAATAGTCCGGCGAAGTCTGGTGCCCAGGTCAGCTCGATCCCGGCAGCTGCCGCGACCGCCTCCCATCTCGCCGGGTCCTCCGGCTGCTTCTCCAAAACCAGTACGGGGCGGATCGTCTCGACGCCGTTCGGCAGACTGGATCGAAGCGTGACTGCGTAGTCGAGAACCTGACCTATGCCCAGCCTGATCTGCTGCGCCTGACGGGCTCCCGTCAGGCTCTTGACCTCCACGATCACGAGCACCGCGGAGTCGGTTCGGGAACGCCAGGCAGCATCGACCTGTGGCGTGTTCAGCGTCTGAGCCACGATCGGTGTGAGCGCTGCGGTCAGGAGCGCCAAGGTCTCCTGATGGGCGGCAGTTCCCGCGTCCAAGCCGGACAAGTCGAGGGCGAGTCCAGTTGGGTCGTGATGCGGTGCGCCGAAGAGCTTAAGCGGCACCAGGCGGGGTACCGACACTTCCCGTGACGTGGGAAGGCTCAACTCGATCAGGCCGGGCCCAACAGCGCGTGATCGCAAGCATGGCGCTTCGTCGCCACGTAGTAACGCGTTGATGCCACCATCGTCGACGATGCAGACATGGTTGCCTCTCGCCCGCTGGTCCTCGACATAGACGAGATTCTGGCTGCGGTGGTTGACCGGGTCTGTCACCGAGACTGGCAGCACGCCCACGACGAGGAGGGTGACGTTGGCATTGCGCGTCCCCTCAACTGGGCAACCGCCTTTGCTTTGGATCACTCTGTGGAGTTCGGGCCGCTTCAGCCACTCGCCGCGGACGTGCGTCTTTCCCGTACAGAGCACTCGCTCGCCCTGCAGTGACGAAACAAGTCCGTCGCACTCGGGTCTGCTCTGGGCCATGCCGCCAGAGTTGCAGATGGCCGAGCTCTAGTCAGACGACTGGGGAGGTGTGTCACCATCGCCGTACGGACACCGGGCGGGGCTGCTGAGCAACACCCGGCGAAAATCCAGCCCTTCTACGGCGTCCAGACGGCACTGCTCCCGGCAGGCCCGGGATGTCCTCCGGGGTGCCGTGCCTGACTGGCCGCGAGGCGGTCACTACCCGAGGTGCGCGGACTGAGAACGTCGTGGCTGGCGTGTTCGCGGAGGTACTCGCGTAGGTGTGGGAGCAGGAAGTCGACGCGCCCGTAGGACGGTGCGTAGATGAGTTCGGCTTGGATGAGGCGTAGCCGGTACTGGCTTGCATAGTTGCCGTCGACGCCCAGGCGATCGCGGATGTCGGACATCTTGCTGGGCTGGTCATCGACAGCCATCGCGGCGAGGAAGGTTCGATCCACGGAGGAGAGCTCAGCCAGCGCAGGCTCGTGCACCAGCTGCCCGACCCTGCGGCCTGCGGCCTCGATCGCACTGCGAGCTTGGTCAGCTGTGACAGGTTGGCCATCCTCAGAGGCGCGCCAGAGCTGGAAGCCGATCATCTGGATCATGAACGGATACCCCCGAGTCCCCGCAGTGGCAACCGACAGGGCCTCACCGTCGATGCGGCGTCCGGCTGCGGCCATGGGCTCGCTGATGGCCCGGGCGACGTCGGTGAGGCTGACCGGGCCGAGGTGCAGCCGTTCGGCTCGGCGCAGGAACGTGGTCCCAGGGGATTGCAGCAAGCCTTGGATGTGAGAGGGAAGCCCTGCGGCCGCGAAGACGACCTGGCGCCCTTCGCGGAAGGTGTGCTGGACCACCTGAGCGATGATCTGCAGATCGGCGAGTCCGTCCCTGCCGACCTCGTCGAGGGTGATGAGTACTCCCCCGCCTGCTTGGTCAGCAGCATCGGCGAGGGTGGTCAGGGTGTGCCGCAGCGAGGGCTGGACCGGGAAGTTGTCGACCCGCTGCCGACTGACGTTGAGGCCGACACCAGCCACCGACGCCCCGGCCCCGTTGAAGAAAGAGTCATAGGCGCCGGGGAACTGACGCAACAGCGCCGGCAACGTGGAACCGGCAAGCTCCGCTGCCACCCCTGGGCGGGTGGTCTCGGAGGCGACGACCCATCCTCGCCGCCTGGCTTCGTCCTCCAACGCGTTGAGGAGCACCGTCTTGCCCGAGCCCCGTTGACCCGTGATCAAGGTGGCCCGGTACGGGGACCCCAGTCCCTCCTCGAGCGCCTCGGCGAATGCCCCCACCGCACCCTCGCGACCAACAAGGAGCGGCGGGGAGACACCGAACGACGGGGTGAAGGGATTGCCTGACGCCATGTCGAACTCCTCTAGAGGTGTTTAATGTCTTTAGTTCTCACTCTAGATCTCGTTAGAGTGTTTAGACATACGCTCGGTGCGCTGTCAACTGACCTTCCTGTCAAGCCAGTCCGACCGCTGCCCCAGGATCTCCTCTGTTCGGGACGGCAACTCAGCGGGCGGCCCGTCGTCGTCGGTGCGGTTGCAGATCTCGTCGCGGATGATCCGTTGCGCTTCAGCGTGGCGCCCTTCGGCGGCCGCGACGGCGGCGAGGTCGAGTCGCGGGATCTCTTCGTAGGGGGCTGCCAGGGCGGCTGTCTCGGCAGCGAGCCGGGCTTCGGCGAGGTCTCCTTGGGCCAGTGCGTCGCTCGTGACGAGGTGGGCGACGTCGACGACGGCGACGGCCATGTGTTCGTCGAGGCGGTCGCCGTCGACGAGCCACGCCCAGCCGCCTGCTCCTTCGCGCTCGATCGGGTGATCGAAGGGGCGGCCCTCGACCAGCCGCAGCGCGGTGCGCAGGTCGCCGATGCCAGCGCGCCCGCCTCTGGCCTCACCGCGCACCCGCAACCGGCGGAACAGGTCGATGTCGATGAGCAGGTCGACGACCTCGTAGACCGGCACCTCACGGATGGCTGCGGCTGGGGCCTCACGGGCGTCGGGCAGGTGGGGGGTGCCGGTGCGGGGGTTGGTGCCCAGCCACTGGCGGATGGTCACGACGTAGTCGCGCGCTTTGGCCTTGGTGATGTTGAAGGTGTCGGCGACCTCGTCGGTGGTGGCCCCGAGTCGGCGCAGGGCGATGAAGGCGAGCAGCTCGGTCATGTAGGGCTTGCGCTTGGTCAGTGGCTTGCCGCGGGTGGTGGCCCGCACTGGCCCGAGGAGTCGCAGCTTGGGCAGGGCTGCGTCGTCGCGGAACCACATGGCGACGTCGTCGTCCAGGGTGGGGTCGGTGTCTTCGACTTCGTGGCGGACGCTCTGAGCAACGCGTGGAGCCAGGACCTGGAGGTCTTCCGTGGTCGTGGCGGCGACCTCGAGGTAGGTGGTGTCGTCCTCGGCGAGCAGGGTTGCCGCCGGATCGTCGTCGTCGTCGCCGTTCTGTTCGTGGCGCGGGAGCGTGCGCTGAGGGCGAAGCGCCCCGGCCTCGTCGGCGAAGGACCGCCACCCGTTCGTCGCGTCCTCATCGGCGGGGACAGGGATGTCGGTGAGGGTGTCGGCGTGCGCCATCAGGGCTGCGCAGCCTTCGGCTTCGTCGCTGGTGAGGCCGACCGCGACGAGGTTGAGGCCGGCTGCGGGCAGGTTGATGCGCCCGTCTGCGGTCACTTCGAGCACGGTGCCGGGAGTTTGCGGGCGGTGCCCGCGCACGACGACCGAGGTGCCGGTGTGCCCGGCGTGGGCGTGTACGAGGGCGAGCAGCTGGTCGAGCGCGGGGTCTTCGGTGGCGGCGTCGACGAGCAGGAGTTTGGCCTGCCAGGCGTCGGCCCCTGTTTGGTGCGCGCGGGAGGTGGTGACGTCGGTTCCGGCGTCGGCGACTCGGTCGATGGTGCGGACTGCTTCGGCCACGTACTCCCCGACGGGGTCGGCGAGGGTGTCGCCCGGGCTGTGGACGTGGATGCGGTCGGGGTTGAGTGGCTCGAGCTCGGTGGCGACCCCGACACAGGCGACGTCGACGCCTGCGGACCACGGGTTGCAGGCGATCTCGGCGGCCAGGTAGCGGGCGAAGTCGTGGCCGTAGGTGGGGTCGCCGGTGATGCTCACGTTGAGGTCTTCGAGGTTGAGGAGCCAGAGCTCGTCGTGCTCGCCCAGGCCGATGGTGACCAGGAGCGGGTAGGGCGCGGGCTGGTCGGGGACGTCAGGGCCGATCTGGTCGGCGGGCAGGCCAGCGATGACCTTCCAGTGGTAGCCGTCGTCGCTGCCGGACCATGGGGCTGGCAGCTTGGCTGGCTCGCCGAGGTGGATCACGATGTGGGTGGCCGTGAGTTCGACTGCGGCCAGTTCCGGCATCGTTGACCCGTCGCGTGCGGCAGCTGCGGCCAGGCGGCGCAGGACGAGGTCCATATGGTCGACGGTGGGGGCGGTGACGGCACCGATGGAGGTGATCGTCTTCTCGACCGGGCCGAGGGTTATGTCGGGTGCGGCCAGGGTCCGGCCGGGTCTGCGGGCTCGGAACTGGGCCCGGCGTCGGCGGCGCAGCAGCATCAGCATGGACCCGGCGAGTAGCGCCCCTCCCCCGGTGAGGCCGGTGAGCATCCACGGTGCCACCGTCGGGCCGGCCGTGTCTTCGGTCGCGGTGGTCTGGGAGGTGGGCGCCTGCTGTGACGCGCTGGTGGGGATGGCCGGCGTTGGTGTGCTCGTGGCCTGTGGTGTAGCAGTCGTCGGGGCTGGGGAAAGCTGGGTCTGGGTCCCGGCGGGGATTCCGGGGCCGGTGCTCTCGTGCGGCGGTGGGGCGACGGGTGCTGGGGTGACGACGGCTGCGGCTGGCTCGGTTGCGGCGGCGGGGATGGTGAGGGTTTGCCCGACGTCGATGTGGTCTGGGTCGGTCAAGCGGATCTGACCGGGCTGCAGGGTGTCCTTGCTGGCGTGGAAGATCTCGGGGTACCGGTCGGCATCTCCGAGTTCGCGCTGCGCGATCGTGGACAGCGTGTCCCCGGCCTTGACGGTGTAGCTGTGCTGCCGAGCTGCCGTGGCCGGTGCGGGCATGGTCAGGACGGTCCCGGCGTGGATCAGGTCCGGGTGGTCGGCGACGTGCGGGTTGAGGTCGGCGAGTTCGGGCCAGCGGTTTCCATTTCCGAGTTCGCGCTGCGCGATCGTGGACAGGGAGTCCCCGGGCTGCACCACGTACGTGGCGGGTCGCTCCTGCGTGGCGGCGCTGTGGGGTGCCACGGCGGGTGCGGTGGTCATGGTCGCCGCGGGGGCCGGTGCGGCGGCAGCGGAGACGCTGGGGGCGGCGCTGGGTAGGACCACGAACAGCAGCGCAGCGGTGGCGACCAGGTGGCGTGCGGCGATTTGCGGCATGCCCAGCCCGGGCAGGGCGGGGGCGCGCAGGCCACCCACCTTGGCGATGACCTCGAGGACGATGCTCGCGGCCAGGACCAGCCACGCGACCCAGGCGATGAGCGTGATGGCGCCCATGGCCAGGGTTCCGTCGTCGGGTGTGATTAAAGCGGTGCGGATCTGGTCCACGCTCGGCACGGAGTCCGGGATGGGGTTGGCGCCCAGTGCGAGCAGGAGTATGGGCAGGCCGGCGAGGATGGCCACGACCAGGACGGTGGCGCCCAGGCCCAAGAGTCGGGTGCGGATGCTCATTGGGCGACTCCTTCGACGGCGCGGTTCACGTCGACTTCGGCGTGGCCGGTGACGGTCAGGGCGGTGATGCCGATGATGGACAGGAACTTGGTTTGGTAGGTGGTCTCGGTGTTAGTGGCCACGCGGGTGCCGCTGTGGACGGAGACGTCGCCGGTGATGCCGGGTGCGCCGGCTAGGTAGGTGCGCGCGGCGGCCACGGCCGGTCCGGGGTCGACGACGGCGCCTCGGCCGCGGATCGCGGTTGCAGGCTGGAGTTGTTGGCCGCCGGCGCGGGCTGCTTCGGCGGCGATGGTCTGGGCGCGCTGCTTGGCCAGGACTCGGCCGGATAGGTCGACGGCGAGCCCGACGAGCAGGACCATGGTCATGGCGGTGGTGATCGCCCAGATCGCCACGGAGCCTCGTTCTGGGTCGCGGCGGTGGTTGCTGTTGGTCATGTCGTCACCGTTCCCGGTAGGTGTCCAGCGGGGACCGGACGGTGGCGGTGATGTCCATGGAGCCGGGCAGGCCCGGCAGCAGCCCGGTGAGGTCGACCTGGCAGGTGACGGTGGCCCCGACCGAGGCTGGGGTGCCGACCGGGGTGGCGAACCCCGAAGTGTCGACCGCGACGGTGGTGCGCAAGCAGCGGGTGTTCTGGCCGGTCAGGCTGGCTGCGGCCGCGCTGCTGGCGAGGCTTTCGGCGTGGCCTTGGGTACGGGAGATGGAGGCGGCCCGGGCGGCTTCAGACGCGGAGGCTTCGACGGCTTGGTGGGCCAAGGCGACCCGGCCGCCGGCGATGATCAGGGCTAGGAACAGTCCCAGGGCGGGGACGAGGATGACGACCTCGATGACGGCGGCGCCCCGTTCGCTGCGTCGTTCACGTACTGGTGGCCGGGTCACCGGGTCAGCCTCTCCACCGGGGCTGAGGCGCTCTGGGTGATGCTTGGGACCCATCCGGGCACCACGGACAGGGTGGTTCCGGTGACCCTGACGGTCGCTGTGGCCGCGCCGCGGTTGCTGGTCACGGTGACCGAGCGCAGGACGTCCGGGCCGCCGGCTGATGCGACGAAAGCGCTGGCGGCCGCGTGGCCGTCGCTGGTGGTGCCGGTTTGGGCTGCGGCGGCTCTGGCCCCTTCTTGCGCGGCCGCGATCGCGACGGTGCGTGCGTGGTAGATCAGGGCGGCTTGCATACCGACGAACATCAGCAGGAACAGGGCGGGCATGAGCACGACGATCTGCACGGACACCACGCCCCGCTCGTGGTGCCCGGCGGCCGCGGGGTCGCGGGGGGCGGGCACCACGAGGCGTCGGGTGCGTCGTCGGCTCATCGTCGGTCAGCTGATGCCGGGCAGCTTGTTCTGGATGTAGCCGTTGATCGCGGCGTAGACGATGCCGGCCAGGGTCAGCAGAGCCACGGCCCAGAACACGGTCTCCAAGGTGCTGGCGCCACGCTCATCGCGCGTGGTGGTGCGGTCACGCAGGGTGACCCCGAGGGTGTGCAAGGTGGCGATCAGGTAGGTCATCGGGTGTCCTTTCGGCTGTGCTTTGACGGGTCGAGCAGGTGTGGTGCGGTGGTTGGTGATGTGGTTCCCCCCTTCTGTGCCCCCTGGCGGCTTTCAGCTGGCGCCGAAGAGTCGGAGCAGGGGCGGGGCCATGAGCAGGGCGAGGAAGACCACGCCGAGCAGGGACGCGGGCAGGTACATGCGCTCTTCGATGACGCCGGCCTGGGCGAGTTCGGAGCTGAGGAGGGAGCTGCGTACCGAGGCGCTGCGGGCGCGCAGCTGCCGGTACACCTCGGAGCTCTCGTCGTTGGCCAGGCGCATGATGTCGGCAACCTCAGCCAGTTCGGGCAGACCGAGGTCTTCGGCCAGGACCTCGAGGCTGTCCCAGGGTGGTTGGCCGTTGTAGCGGGAGCGGGCCAGTTCCTCGCTGATCTTGCGGAAGACCCACGAGTCGCCCACCTCGGCGGCGTTGGCCAGGGCCACGGACGCACCGGCGCCGCTGTTGCGTTCCAGGGCACACAGCTCGATGTAGGCGCTCAGGGCGCGGGCGAAGTCCGAGCGTGCCTTCTCGGCGTCTTCGCTGATGTCGCGTGAGGGCATCATGAACAGCACCGCGGACAGCACCAGGGTCGCGGCGACGGGCACCACGAACGGCACGGAGATCCCGATGAGGGCGAAGAAGCCTGTCATCAGGGTGGGCAGGATCAGCCCGAGCAGCCCGTAGAGGACCTTGCGCCCGTAGAACTGGGCGGGGGTCTTGCGTAGCACGGCCAGGTCCCGGGTCGGGGGGACTCCCAGCAGGCGGGCGGGAAGGGTGCGTTCGGCCCAGATCCCGAGGCGTTCCTCGGCGTCGGGGTTGGCGGAGATTGCCGGGGCGCCGGGGCGGCGGCGGGCTGGGGGTGACAGGCGGGCCAGAACGTCGCCGAGGTCGGGTTGGGCCGGTACGGTCGCGAAGAGGAGCCCGGCGGCGCCGATCCCGATGAGCGCACCGAGGGCCAGGGCGAGCTGGAGGCCGGTCATCGTGCACCGGCCCGGGCGGTCGGGCCGAGGAAGCGGGGCAACGGTTGGCCTTCGGCCATCTTCCGCATCCACAGCAGCCCGCCGGCGTACGCCAGCAGCAGCACGACGAGCACGACCTGCCCGACGGGGGTGCCGTAGGGGGCGATGTAGTCGCCGGTGAACGCGAGGATGAGCAGCACCCCCATGGAGAACATCGTGACCAGGCGGGCGCTGTCGCGTGGCTTTGCCCGACCGGCCTCGACGCGGCGGCGGGACGCGACATCTTCCGCGACGGACTCGGCCACGCCCTGCAGGACGCTGGACAGGCTGCGGTTGCGGCGACGTGCGGCCAGAATCAGGTTGGAGGCGACGAGGTCACCGGTGACGTCGTCCAGGTCGTCGGCGAACGCGCGCAGAGCGGCCTCGGTGTCCCAACGGGCCCGCAGCCGTGCCACCAGTGCAGTCACTTCGGGTTTGATCGGGTCCGGGGTGGAGCGCATCGTCGCGGTCAGCGCCTGCTCGATCCCGACACCGGCGCCCAGGACCCCGGCCAGGGACCGGGTCCACTCCTCCATCGCCTCCACGCGGCGGATCCGCTCCGCCGTGGCTGGTGCGGTCAGCAGGTATGGCAGACCCAGCGCGGCGGCGGGCAAAACCACGATCGCTGCGACCCAGCCGGTGGCCAAGGCTGCGATCAGGCCAGCCAGGGCCGAGGCGACCAGTGTGGCGCGGGTGCGCGGAGACAGGGAGGCCAGCCGCGCCGCGAGTCGGGAGGGGGTTCGCTCGGGGCGCGGCTGGGGTGTGTGAGGGCGCAGCGCGACCAGGGCGCCGAGGACGCCCGCGACGGTCAGGGCGCCGAGGACGGCGGGAAGGAGGGTGGTCATGGTCGCCACCCCCGCCCGTCGGCTTCAGCCTGGAACAGGTCGGGGTCGAAGCCGTGCTCGACCAGCGCCATGCAGCTGGGCGGGAGGATCCCGGTGGCCTGCGCCGGGCCCTTGCTGTTGGGTCCGAACAGGTGCGTGAGGGAGTACCCGATCTCCTTCTCGCCGGGTTCGACGAGGACAACCTCACTGACCCAGCGGCGCAGCCGTTGGGTGCCGTCGGGCTGGGTCTCGATGCGGCGCCCGAGCTGGACGATGATGTTCAAGCAGCCGGACAGCTTCTCGGTGGCCAGGTCACGGGTGACATGGCTTCCGGCCTCCATGGCGCAGGTGACGAGCTTGCGGATGCACGTCTGCGCGTTCGCGGCGTGCGTCGTGGACAGCGAGCCCGTGCCGGACTCCATCGCTTTGATCATCGTCCAGACTTCGGGGCCGCGGATCTCGCCGACGATCTGGCGTGAGAGCGCGAACCGGAAGGAGTCGGTCAGGGCGTCGCTGAGCTCGAACGCCCCTGCGGCGCGACCGTCGGCGCCGACTTCCCCCACCCCGGGCCGAGACTCCCAGTCGATGACAATCTCGTGGTTACCGGACTCGCCCAGGAACAGCTCGTACTCGGTCTCGAAGGTGCCGATCGCCTCATCGCGTGGGATCTCCGCGCACAGTGCCCGCATCAGGGTGGTCTTCCCGGCTGACATCGGCCCGGACACGGCGACGCTCCACGCCGCCTTCACGACCGCGCCGAGCAGGTTCGCGCACGCCGGGCTGATGCAGCCGCGGTCGATCCACGCCTCAAGGCTGTCGACTTTGAGGCGGTGGCGGCGAATCACGATGGTGGGGCGGCTGACCACCCACGCAGTCGCCGCCAGACGCGCTCCCCCGTCGAGCTTCATGTGCAGGCGGGGTGTGCCCTCGGAGAACGGGCGCGGGTTGGACTCGCTGCGGTTGGCCAAGAAGCGCAGGAAGTCGATGAGTTCCTCATCGCTGTCCGCGACCTGCGGGCCCTCGATGCGGGAGCCGTCGACGAGCTCGAGGAGGACCTGCTGGTGGCCGAGGATGAAGATGTTCTCCACCCGGTCGTCGTCGACGAGCGGCTGCAGGCGGCCCAACCGGAACACCGCGTCGAAGATGGCTTGGGCCATCAGGGCGCGTTGGCGGGGGGTCCACGCCTGGACACCAGTGGCGACGGCTTCTGTGGTGTGGTCGCTGAGCAGGTCCTCGATGGCCGCCCAGCCGAACTGTTCCTGCGCGGTGCGGTCCATCGGGACCGCACCCGCACCGGTGGTATCTCCGTCCGTGCTGCGGGCGCGCCAGTCCCCGCCAACGGCTTGCGCCAGGCGGGTCGCAACCAAGGTGCGGAAGGCCGCGACCAAGCCCCAGTCGATGTCGCCTTGGTCGCTGAGACGGTCCCCGACGGCGATGACCTGCTCCGGGTGGTTCGCGGCGTGTCGCCGGCGTGCAGCGTCCAGTGGCACTGGTGCGCCCGCGTCAGGGCGCGGCCGCATGGAGAAGTCGCTGCGGGTTCGGCCCGGCCTGACCGGCGCGGCGGTGAATAGCGCGGGCAGGGCGGTGGGGTCGTCAGGGCTAGGGCCGGCCAGCACCGGTTCGCTGGTCACGTCTGCCTCCCCGCGCCGGCTGCTGCCAGTTGTTCCTCGTTGACCCGGATCCGGCCGGTGATGGCGCTGCGCGCCCCCCGGTAGCTGCGCAGCAGGGGTGAGTCCTCCCAGCCGCCGCGGCCCGCGGCCCGGTGCCGCAGCCCGGCCTTTGGTGGGTGCGCACCGAGGGACAGGACCTCCGCCGCGCGGGGGTCCCACGCCACGGTCGTGATGACGGGCAGCTGCAGCACCCGGGCGACCTCGCGCGAGTGGAACGGACGCCCCTCCCCCACCAGCAGAACCCCGAGCGCGGCCTGGCCACCGGCCCGGCTGAACCGCTCGCGCAGCGTCTCAGCCCAGGAACGGGCCCCGGACAGGGAGACCATGTCGGTACGGATGACCAGCAACGCCAGGTCTGCCTGGTTGACCAGCGGCTCGGGGTGACCGAACAGCCCCAGCCGGCCGGCGTCGACGATCACGTCTTGACCTGTCGCCTCCAGAGACCGCAGCGCGGCGGCCAGCGGCTCCCACAGCGCCAGCAACGTCCTGGCCTGCTCGTGGGAGCGGGTGCTGGGGACCCAGGTGGTGGTGGTGCCGGGCAAGGTCTGACACACCTGCGGCAGAGCCTCCAGGACGCTGCTGCGCTGCTGCGCCAACGCGAGGTCGATCATCGCCTCCGGGGGGACCACTTCGCCGCGCAAGTACCCCGCGGCGATGGCCGACCCCCCGGTTGGGTCGGCCTCGACCAGCACCGCCGGCCGGGGCCAGCCCAGGGCGAGGCCCAGCGCTGTCGTGGTCACCCCCGGCGACCCGGACGCTGACGTCAAGACGATCAGGCTCACGGGTTCACCGATCCCGTGAGTCCAGGACGACGGCGACCCTGCCGGAGGCGGCGATCGCGGCCAGCTGAGCGGCGTCAGCAGTGGGGACGTCGACGGTGATGATCGTCTGGGCGCCCTGACCAGTCGTGTCGGCCCCGGTCTGGGTGCTCACCACAACAGCAGCCACCGCGACCGGGGACGTGGCGGTCTCGCCCAAAGCCTGCTGGGCAGGCGTAGCCACGATCCGAATGCGATCCCCCGCAACGAGCTGAGTGCCCGGCATCATCGCCGGTGTCACCGCGACCCCGACCAGCGACTGCCCCTGGGCGGGGACGTTCTTGGAGGTGGCAACGTCCGCCGTCAGCAGGGACCCGGACGCGACATCCACCGCAGCCCGCTTGCCGACCATGTTCTCGATCTGGGAGGCGTCAACTGGTCGTAGCGCGGGATCGGACCCGACCTGCACCGTCATCAACTGGTCCCTGCTGATCACGGTGCCGCGCTCGATGGTGCTGCGAGCTGCCACGACCTGCTTCGCCTTGGTCGAGGCCTGGTGGAACCACACGTTGCCCAACGCGCCCACGCACACCAGCGCCGCCATGGCCGCGAACAGGCCCCACCGGCGGCGCGCCTTCGGTGGCTCCGGAAGCGGGCTCGCTGACGCCTCGTCACGGCGACGTTCCCGATTGGAGGCGGCCCCAGCAGGCCGCTCGATCGTGGTGGTCATGGTCTTGTCCCTTCCCCGGTTCACTGCCTGAGCACCTGCGCTTCACCGATGGTCAGATCGGCGGACCGGGTCAGATCCATCGTGATCGTCCCGGTCTGGCCGATTCCCGACCACGTGATGACCCACTGCGACGTCGCCGTCACCGTGTACTCGCCCTGGCGGATGTAGGTGTGCCCGCACGTTGGTGACGACTTCTTGCCGAACGAGTCTTCGTACGGGGTTCCCTCCCCGCAGGCCACGACCTGCCCGTCCCCCATGTCCCACACCACCTGCGCGACCCTGGCTGTGGCTGTGACCGTGTAGCCGGCTGCTGACGCCGTACGCGTGATCGGGCCCCATGTGTTCTGGGCTGGGTTCTCGACCCACATCCAGTTCGGCATCCCGACCAGCCCGACGGACCCCGGGCGCGCCTCGGGGACGATGCCGACATCGATAGCGCGCAGCTGCATGGCGGCTACCGCCTGTTGCGCGAGGACGCGGGGGTCTGGTGGCGCGGCCGGCCCGCTGGGGGGAGCGGCCGCCCAGAAATCGTAGGCGCGCGTGCCCACGAGGAACATGTTGTAGCAGGTGTAGATCGCGCCCTCGGGGTGATGCCCGGCCCACATAGGGCTGTCCGGTGGGTACGTAATCGCCGACGGGCTCACGTAGCAGTTCCGGCTGTCGCTCCAGTACCCGTACTCACCTTCGCACTCGATCTCGTTGCCACCCCATGTGCAAACCTGCGGAGCTGTGCTTCCTCCACTGCCCCCCGTCCCCGCGCCACCTCCGCCCGGGTTGCCATCACTTGGACCGCCTGGGTTTGTTGCCACGATGATGCACTCGCCTGTGGACGGGCGAGGAGTGCTTCCGGGCGGGCATCTGATCGGCTCGGCAGCCGATGCGGGTGGGACGCACAGTAGGAGGCCCACAACCAGCGATAGGCCTACTGAAATTGCGCGTCTCAGCACGGCTTGCCCTGAAGGAGATCCTCAACGACGAAATACTGGTCCGCATCCCTTTGGACCTTGTAGCTATAGCGGACACGTGGTTCCCGAGTCGCGAGGACGACGGACTTACCGTCCTTGTCGATCACGTTGACGGCACTGACGTCGATGCAGGCGGTCACCGTGTACAGGCTGGATGCTTGGTCGAAGGCGCCCTGTGAGTCCCGCACTACGGCACTGCCAACCTGAGTCCGACCAGCCCCCCTCATATCGGTCAGATCGCGCTGCCAGTGCGCTAGTGCCTGGTCTCGGGCCACGACATTCAGGTCGCTCAGCGACTTGTCTGGGTCCGATGCCAAGGCGTCCAGAGCAGCCCAGTAAGCGACGATCGCCTGCTGAGCCTCTTCCTCGGCGGTCGCCGCGGCGGATGTGCTCGGCGTCGGGGTACTCGATGCCGAGGAGGTCACAGACGAGGGCTGCGAGCTCGAGGCCTGCGGCGTGCCGCCGTTTCCGGAGCATGCCGTCAGAAGGAAGGCAGCAGCAATGAGAGTGCCGGTCCTAGTGATGTTCATGCGTTGGTCTCCTCGAGCTCTGTACTGGCCTTAGGTGTGCTGGCGCCCCTGGGGGCTCATAGTCTGATCAAGTCGGATACATAGAGACTAGTCCTTATGTGTCCATTTCGCCATCAGCCGGCGTGTCGCCCGCCGGCGGGCGACACGCCCCGCAACAAATGTCCCGACAGCTATCCCCCCAACCAGCCATAGCCCCCCCGGAGGGGGGGGTGCCTACGCAACATCGCACCACACCAGTGCGACATCTGCATGTTGAAGACGGAGGGGCGCGATCCGGCCGCCGGCTCCCCCCTCGCGCCGCCGGGCGGGTGGGTGGGCGCCCTAGGGACGGAGTGCGAGACGGACGTCGTCCTCGGTGGCATTCAGGGCCTGCACGAGGGCATCTACGACGCGTTCCGTCGGACGGACAAGGCCCTCAGCTTCCCATCGCTTCACGCTGGAGGGTGAGGTGTGAGTTGCCAGAGCGAGCTCCTCGACGCTGAGTCCGGCCGCGAATCGCAGCCAGCGCAGGGATGGCCCGTGTTGTGGCGACGCCAAGAGCTGAGCTGCGGGGATCGCGAGGGCCGCGGCCAGCGCGTGCAGGAGCTGCGGCGACCGAGGCCGGGCCTCTCCCCGCTCCCAGAGTGAGATCCGCCCTCCACTGGCCAGCCCGAGAAGACGTGCCAGGTCGTTCTGACTGAGCCCGGCCCGCTCGCGCGCTGACCGGAGCGCGTTACCGTCAAGGGCGGGGGCTGTCTCCATGGCGTAGCCCACCCTAGTAACCAGGAGGGCGGCCGCCAGGACTGTCGTGGCCCCATCCGAGGCCCCAATCGTGCAGTTCGTCCTTACTTACATATGTAAGTAAGGACGAACCTACCTACGCTGTGCGGTACGCATCATCCTATGTGGCCCAAGCGGTGATCACCTATACGTCTACATCACTCTATGTCTCGCGTGTCGTCGCTGGTGTTACCGATGATGCGTGGTAACTGTTGCGTTATGGATGAGTGGACGACGTCTCTTCGGCGGGTTGTGACAGTGGCGAACCGCAAAGGTGGAGTGCTCAAATCGAGCTTGTGTCGGAACGTGGCTGCGGTCGCGGCCGGCTCGGGGTATCGGGTGCTGGTGGTCGACGGGGACCCTCAGGGCAACCTGTCCGAGATCGACTTCGCGATCGATGGCGACCGGGGCCGCAGCTTGGCGATGGCGTTGCAGTACGGCACGCCGCTGACGACAATGGCCACCGATGGGGGAGTGGACGTGGTCTGCGGGGGAGCGGAGCTACAGGGCGCCTTGGGTGCGGCGAGCATGCCGGGGTCAGAGGTGTCGCTCGAGGGCAACCTGCGCGCGTCGCTGGGTGTGCTGTGCGCGGAACGCGGCTATGACCTGGTGCTGATCGACAGCGGACCCGGGGATACTCGCCTCCTTGACGCGTACCTGCGCGCCAGCCGGTGGCTGATCGTGCCGACGATCAGTGATGAGGCGTCGTTCGCGGGTGTCGACAAGATGGGCGCCCGGTACGTCACAGCCAAGCAGGCCGGTGCGGACGTGGAGTTCCTCGGCGCAGTCCTGACGAAGGTCAACCACTTGGCGACTGCACGCAACAAGGCCATCCGCGATGAGCTTGCCGAGACTCTGGGGGAGGCGGCGCAACCGTTCGAGGTGATGATCCGCTACAGCGACGCTGGGAGCATCGACGCCCGCCGGCACGGCATGTCAGCGCGGGACGTGGCCACAGAAGCGTTGTCGCAGCGCAAGTCTCGTCTGGCAGAGCTGCGAGAACGGGCACGTGACGCCAGCCGGCGAGGGCGCTCGGACCAGGACGCATGGTGGTCAAACTCCAAGAACGCCGGCGCCGGCCTCGCGGCCGACTACGAGGATCTCACCCGCGAGATCCTCACCCGTATCAGCGCCCGGGAGGCCGCTCATGTCTGAGCGCCGCCGGCCGCGGCGCGCCCGCGCGAACGCGTTCGACCTCGACCGCGTCGACCGTGACGACGTGGAGGTAACCACCCCGGCGCCCCCGCTGGGAGACCTGCTGCCCAAGGTCGCCCCGCAGGTGGTCCCCACGACCAAGTCCCCGCAGGCCAACCCACCGGCAAAGCCCGAACCCGCCACCGAAGTCGCGACGCCGCGGCCGGCGGGGGAGCGGCCTCGAGGAAGCGGCGGTCGGCCCAGCGCTACTGACTCACCAAGTCGGATCACGGCAACAGCTGCTCGCATCCCTGTCGAGCTGTACGACCGCGCCGAAGTACTGGTCAAGGGGCGGGGACGCCCGTCCTGGGGGCAGCTGATCGCGTGGACGTGCCAGACACGCAGCGATGAGGTCGTCGCCGAGGTCTTGGCGCTGTTGCGTCCTGTCGAAGGGGTGCTGGTTCCTCGAGGCCAGAACAAGCGGGGGGTGGGCGCTACCCAGATCACCGCCCGCTTTACCGCACCTGAGCATTCGGCGTTCGAGCACACCCGCGCCCAGGCGCAGCGTGCCGCGCAGGGCTCGCCCGATTTGCCGAACGAAGTGACCGCGACCGCGGTTGTGAGCGCGGCCTTGGCCGTCGCGGCCCGGCACGGCGAGGCGTCCGCTCAGGCGTGACGTCGCCGGTCGCCACCGGCCGCGACCGGCAGTGACTGTTGCTCCCAGAAGTCCTGGTCGCGCGCGTCGGCGCCCACAGGGAGAAGTTCATGTTGCTCGACCCGCGCCAACGCCGACTCGACGCGGTGGGGGAGTCCGTAGCGGTCCCGGTGACGATCCCAGGAGGCAACCAACGCCTGCTGCACTGGTGAGGGTTGGGCGGCGAACGCGATCGAGCGGGTGATGCTGCGCCATGCGAGCTCGGTGTCAGGCAAACCGGCCAGCCACGCACGGTGCCGCGCGACCTCGTCGACGCCGCGCCGTAGACGGCGATCGACACTCTGCGCCTTGAAGCGTTCCTGCTCAGCCACGCTGGAGTTCTGGAAGCGGGAAGCCAGCTCGCCGCGACGCTGGACACGCACAGCAGGACCCAGCCCCTCCCACCAGGCGACCTCACGTGCTCGCTGAGCCTTCAACGCTGCCGCACGCTGCACGCTCCACGGGCTGCCTCGACCAGTCCGGTAGGCGTCGCGTTCGGCAGCGACAACGGCTTCCCGCTGGGCGTGCTCGACGCGCACGGTCTCGACGAAGTCCCGGTCCAGCCGTGTCGACGCGCGCCACAACCCAGCGGCGTCGCACATGGCCAACCCTGCCTGGCTCAACGCCAGCAGACCGCGCCGCGCCGTGCGAATCTGGCTCGGGCTCGCAGGAAGGCCAGGGGAGTCCAGCAGCAAACCGGCAGCAGCAGCTTCCTCGAGAGTCACCGGGTCGAGAGACTGACGCAGGCCCTGCCAGAGCTGGTGGCTGGATCGGGGGAGTGAGCCCCAGAGCCCGTGGGGGAGGGGGGTGTGAAGACTAGGTGGGGGGATTTCACGCACCCCCTCCGCCTGGGGGATCTCGAACTCGAACGAGGAGGAGTCCCGACGCCGCACCGGATCCCAGGTCTGGGTGTGCAGGCACCCCATCGCGCCATTGAGCAGCCGCAGCTGCGCGCGGATCGTCTTGCGGTCGCTCAGCCCGGTGTCCAGGACCAGGTCCCGCTCGGGTACCGGAACCCTGCGGGAACCAACACGCTCCATCCGGGCCAGGACCGCGTGCCCCACCAGCAGCAGCGCCGACCGCTGCCTGCCCGGCTGCCGCCATGCCAGGGCCGTCAACGCCTCACGTGCGCCGGCCAGCGATGCGAGCAGTTGCGCGTCCGGTTCGCCGCCGCCGGCCGGGATGAACGTGTCGTCGTCGGCGACGGCCGGGTTCCACACGTACTTCACCCACCATGCCTGCCCCTGCTGGCGGGCCTTGCCGAACGCGGCTGGGTGGGCCTGCGCGATCAGCGCCCACGCGGATGCGGCGTCGTGGCCGCAGCGCAGCAGCACCGCGGTCGCGGTCGCCTCGTAGTTGGAGCGCCGGTCCGGCTCATCGGTTCGGATCAACGGCATCACGCCGTGCTCGAGGTAGGCGCGCCACTGCTCAGGGACGTCCTTGCGGGGACGGCGACGCACCGGCACCGCCGGAGTCGTGCTCACGCGGCTCTGAGAGCGCCGCAGCGCCCGCGCAGGGGCGCTAGATGCCCACGAGTGCACCCGAAGGCCTCTCAGAGCCTCTGAGAGGTTCCCGTACGGCCTGGTGGCCACCCCAGACCGGTGCGGTGAAGACAACGGACGGACCGTGTCACGCACATCAAGGCCGCGACGGCTCGTACGCAGCTGCTCACGCAGGTGTCCAACGTGCGAGGACAGGGCCTCACCGTCGTCGCCGGTGGCCACGAAGACGTGCGCGCGCCCAGGGCCACCACCGGACGGGCGCACCAAGTGCCACAGCCCCCGGTCCCGGCACCACCCCGCCACCAGCTCAACCGCCGCATCGCCTCGTGCGTCCGCCACATCGACGTCGACAACCCGGACCTCCGGGCGTAGCCGGCCCACGACCGCACGCACCGGCCCCTGCCCGACCAGCCGCAACCCCTCCTGCAGCGAAGGCACCACCACCCCTGGCACCCGCTCGTTCCCAGCCCCCAGCGCGAACCACCCACCCCGCACGAACAACAGCTCGTCGAGGTCAATCACGGCACGCGAGACACGCCGACCATCTGAATGTATGCATTCACGGTCGCCAGGGGTCGACGTTGCTACAGTGGTGGACAGCAGAAACTCCTCTCGGTTCTTGGGTGATCCATGAGGCACATCGCGGGACCTGCGCCAACAGGTCGTCGCTCACATCGACTTCGAGCCGCCGTCGCCAAACGGCGGCTCAGTCGTTTCGGGGGTTGGTTAGCCGGTCAAGGGCAACGTCTCCTGACCGGTAGACCTACGTGGGGGGAGTGGACGACCCAGCAGTTGACGCTCGGCGTACTGCTGGACGGAGAGCCCGTGCTCGTGGGCCAACTGCTTGATCTCTTCCCGTTCCGCAGGCGAGAAGCGCAGCAGGATCTGCGCGCTTCGCTCGTGCGTGCGGTGCGTGCTGGCAGGCGCGGACATGCCCTCATCATTGACCAGGCGCCGCGATATCTGGCTAGCGGCGCGCCGATGCTAGCCAGATATCGCACGCCAGCTTCGGGCGTCACCTCTCGCACCCGAACCCTGGCGCTGCTGCAGGACGAGTCGACGCCAGGGCGCGATCTTGGTGCAGACGGCCGCTCGGTGCTGTGGGAGGGTCAAGTTGGGCTCTGATCTCTGGTCGCGTCGCGCCGGCGGAGTCGGCGGCGACTGCTACACGGATGACCTGGTCGAGGTCGGCAGCCAGCACCACCCGAGCGGGCTGAGGGATGGGGATGTCGCGGTTGTGGTGGACGTCCGCCAGGCTCATCCCGTGGTGGTTTCCTACCGGAACGCCCCCAGCAGTGACGAGCGCTTGGGCTCCTCGCGCGGAAACCGTGAAGGCCGGGTCGGCCACGACATCGCCGACGACGTGGGCCAAGTCCACTGTCGACGCCAGCGCTCGGTGCAAGCTGGCGGTCGCACCGAGCACGTCTACACGGGCGATGACGTCGTCAGGCGTGGCGTACCCAGCCCCCTCGTGAGTGATCTCCCGCAGGGCGGCGTGGACTTCGTTGGCTGCCCCAAGGAGTGCAGGGTCAACCCTGCGCTGGCGAACGAGCATGGGTTGCAGATCGGCCGCGACACGGCCCCATACCTGTTGCAGACTGGCCAAGGCTGGGCGGGTCCGGAAGTGGTGCTGCTCGAGGTCCGTCAGGCCCCGCCTGGCAGCGACGGAGCCGACGACGTCGGCCGCCGAGGTGATCTCCCTTTGGACCTGCACGATCCGCAGCACGTTTGCAGCGGTCGGCGGCCCGGCCAGAGTGCGGTGGGCCTGTACGTCCCAGCGTGCCAACGCCCTCTCGAGCCGAGCCGCTTCGACCGGGCCCCGATGTTCGCCGGTGAGCGCCTGAGGCCACCGGCTGCCCACATAGGCGCCGGCGATCCGCTCCACCGCGCCGATGCGCTGCCTGGCGGCTTGGGCTCGGGTGAAGGAATCACCCCGGTCAAGGCTCTTGCGCTGATCGAGCGTGCCTCGCAGCTCCTCCACGTGCCGGTCCAATGACGTCCCGACACTGTGGGCGCAGACGTAGACCACGTGCATCAGGCGAGTGCGTGCAGCCTCGGCGTCGTGAAGCACGTCGATCGGCATCGGGGCGCTGAGGTTTCGGCTCGCACCGCCACGGTCAACAGCGCTCACCAGTTCGGCCGCACGCCCCAGCGAGGTGGCAACCGACTCCAGGTGGGGATCACCGTCTCCAGCGCCGGGCCACTGGGTTCGACGCTGGGTTCGCTGCAACCCGTCCGACAGCGTGCGGATCCGGCTCATGGTGGGGTCGCCCAGACGGTCCGGCATCGCAGACCACAGATCCGCAGCAGCCTCCACCACCTCGCCCCAGCTCCGAACCCGGGCCTTGGCGAGGTCTTTACCGCTGTCCCACAGCGCATCTCGGGAGGTGATGTCTGCATCGAGGATCAGCTCGCCCACACTGCGCTGGTCGTTATCGACGTCGGGGATGGTCACGGTCGCGACTCCCTGACGAGGTCGAGCAGGCCGACGATGACCCCGGAGGCACCGACCGGAAACTGTTCGATCGGGTGGCGCCGGGTGGTGGTCTCGGCGGCCCGGATGAGGCCGACCATGTCCAGGTCCTCGTAGGACCGATCCAGGACGACACCGTCGAGGAGGTGATCCTGGTTGGCCGGCAGCAGGTCGATCGCCGACGAGGCGAGTAGATCCGCCCACAGGGCCGTGGAGTACAGCGCGGGGTTGGCTTCCGCTTCGGTGAAGCCGCGGGTGGCGGCCTCGACGAGAAGAGCAATCGCCTCCCGCCACGACTCGATCGCAGGCTGGGTCGTGAACTGGCCGATCATGAGAGCGCTCCTTGCGTTGGGGATGTCCGTCCCATCGAGCCACGGCGGGTCGGTGGCGCGCAGGGTGGATCTGCCCGCTGTGGATAACCGCAGTGATGTCAGTACCCGTGTGGACACTGACCTCACTGCCGAAAGCCGCCACACCCTGCGCGGGTGCTCACCAAGGCGAAAGGTTGGCGTGACTCGGGGTAGCCCCTATGGATCGGGAGGTGGTCGTGATGGCTCGGTGGGTCAGCAAGGCATTGGCGGTGGGCCCAGGGTTGGCGGTCAGCACCGCGGTGACCGTGGTGGTCGGGCCCGTACTTCACCCGGTCGCGGGGGCGGTGATCTTCTTCGGCGGACTGCTCACTGAGGTCCTGCTGCTGGTTGGGCGAGGGGAGCCCTTGGCCGCGCGCCTGCTGATGTTCTCCCGGCCAGCCCGCCCGGAGGAGTTGGAGGTGGTGGCGCCGGCGGTGACGACACTGTGCGCAGCTGGTCTCGGGCCGCCCGTGATCCAGCTGCGGGTGCGTGACAGGCAGCACGGCATCTGGGCGTCAGGGGCGGGTCGTCGCACCGTGGTGCTCTCCTCTGGGCTGATCGAGGCCGTCGCGGACGGCGACCTCCCGCAGGAGCAGGCGGCCGCGGTCATCGGACACGCGGCCGCGCTCACCCGTGGTGGGTGGACTCGCTGCGACGCTGCGCTGGCATTCTGGTCCCTGCCCTGGCAGGTGCTGCGCACGGTAGCCAGTGCCGTGGCCCGGGCGGGCAGAGGGCTACCCCTGGTGTCGTTTGCCTGGCGGATGCGGTTCGTGGTGATCGCCATCGCTGTGGTGCAGAACATCTACGCCGGCCGGCCGTGGCTCGCCGTGGGGATCGGGGGGATCGGTGCGCTCAGCTACGCCATCCCGGTGTGGGAGCGGAGCTGGCAGAAGATGATTCTGCACGCCGGCGATCGCGCGCTCGTCGATGCTGGCATGGCGGGCCCTTGGGCGGCAGTGCTACGCCGGTGCCCGAGAACACCGTTGACACGTTCCCGACTGCACATGCTCGAGGTGCCCACCTCGACGGCTCGCCGCCTCGAGCTCGTCGCTCCTCGCTGAGGCCGGGCGGTCTCACAACGGGATCAGCCCCGACACCGGCCGTGGCGTGGGTGAGGGGCGCCAGGTCGTCGACGACCGCCTGTGCCGCGACCAGGAACCGGGTGCACGTGTGCCAGGCGGCCGCAACGGGAACCGGGGAGCGCAGGACGTCGACGGCCGCGGCGAGGAGCCTGCCCACGATCGCGCAGCGGCGCAGATCCATCCGTGTCTCGGCAGCGTTCGAGGCAGAGGCCCGTGGTTCGCGCCGCAGCGCGTCAACCACGCCGGCCAGTGCGTCTCCGGCATCCTCAAGCAGGCGCAGAGTGTCCAGCGCGAGCCCTCGCCGGATACTTCGCGCGGCGTGGCCAAGCACGCTGCGGAGGTTCGTGGCGCACATCTGGGAGGTGCCGCCCCGGACCAAGGGACACGCGTGGGCCTCCGCCGACTCGCTCACCGGGTTGGGCCCGGCGCTGACGTGCCTGGTGGCCCAGCCACGGGTGTGCGGTGCTGGGCCGAACGAAGCCGCTCATCCGCCGTGGCCACGACGGCACCGGCATCGCGCATGGCGCGCCCAGCCCGCGCGTCGACATGCCCGAAGGTGCGGTCAAGGTGCCGGGAGGCTTCGTCGCCCCGGGCGACGGCCCGGCCTGCCGCGTGCACCCCGTGGTCGACTTGCACGGCCATGGACTCCCAGTACGTGTCCGCTCGGTTCGAGGTGGCCGGCGCTGCCGCAGCCTGCGCGGCCGCGCCCATGTGGGTGCGGGCTGCTTCAGCAAGGGGAGTCGCGAGCTCGACCAGGACCGACAGGTTGTCCAAGCCCGCTCGCAACGACGCCAGTTCCGCAGCTGCGCCTGCCGGCAGATCGCCAGCACGCTCGTAGTCATCGAGGCCGCCCTGGGCGACGGCGACGTGGCGTTGGGCGAGTTCAAGCCTGTCCTGGATCTCACTCGCCAAGCTGGACGTGAGGGCGCATCGGACGCGCACGAGTTCCAGCTGCTGCCCTGCAGATGCGAGGTGCGCGCTGCTGTACTCCTCGCCCGGCGCAAGGCGGGCCCGGGCACTCTGGTCTTGCGCGTCCTCGACGGCCTGCTCGGCGCCTCGGGCGTACCCGCGCAGCTCCCCGACGAGGTTCCATGCCTGCTGGACGTGTGTACGGGCAACAGTTACGTTCCGCAATACCTCCTCAGGGGCCCCGGGGTCACTCATCGTGACCATCGCCCGCCACAGTGAGGTCAAGAACGCGGTTGTCTGCGGCGAGACGAACCAGCGCGTCGATAGCCTCCAGCGCGGGTACGAGGTGGTCGTGGACGCTCTCAAGGGTCTGCTGGTCAGCCACAAGAACTCCGGGCTCTCCTCACGACTTGGGCGGCGCCCCATCGGAGGAATTTGGTTGCAGGCACCAGCGGCTCCGGCGCCCTCCTACCTACCCGAAAGCGCGCTCACTCGTGTGGGGGATCACCCAGCGCCGACGTGCCCGTCTCAACTGCGCCTGACTCGGGTTCCACCTTCAATGAGCGTGTCCGAATCAGAGCCATCACGTCGTCGAGAGCATTACCCAGCTGCTGCGGCCCTTGGTCGACACCGAGCTCGTCGAGGACCTCAGGGTCATCCACCCCAGCCTCGTCGAGCCTGGGCTGCAAGAACGCCTTTCGGCGCAGCACCGCGTCCACCAACCGCCGGTACGCCTCGGTGTCGCGTGGCTCGTTCATCCACGCCGCGGCCGCGGCCGCCGTCGCGTGATCGTGCCACTCAAGGTCGCGAGGGGTGTACGGGCCGCTCATCGGCGAGCCGACCCGGGCTCAAGAACGTCTGGAGGCGCCGCGGTGGGGGAGTGCCCGGCCTCAGCAGCCGCGAGGGGCTCGTCCGCAACCGTTGGGTGAATGGCAGCCGCCGCCTCACGGGTGGTCGTCGTCTCTGCCGGGGTCACGAGCCTCAGTGTGCACCGGGATCGCCCACCGGGCCACGGGTATCGACGCTCTTCACGAGCGCCTGCAGCCTCGGCTGGCGAGACTGCTCGGCTGCGGGAACTGCCCTATCCGGTCCAGTGCGAGGACTGCGCGTTCAGGTGCTGCGCCCACCGCCGGCAGGTGTTGACGGACGCGTCGGTTGAGGACGAAGGCGTCGCCCAGGGTGATGACGATGAGGGCCTGAACGTCACTGACGGTGAGCATGTGGATGTCCGCCTGGGGTGGCCTGTCGTCATCGTGTCGCCGGCCTGAGGGCAGGGCCGACCCAGGGAGCGGCTGGTGCTCAGCCGCTGAGGGTCGACGCGACCGGCGCCAGGAGGCAGCCGGCGCTGATGAGCCCGATCAGCTGCCACGCCGTGAGGGGGCGTGGCACCCGGCGCGCGGTGGCCGCGGCGGCGTGTCCGAGCGCGTCCAGCGCATCCCCGAGCGGGCTACCGGTGGGCTGCATCGGCGGGTGGGTGGGGTCCATCCGGAACGCCCACCGGGTCGCCCGCTCCCGCAGCCACTGCGCGTGCGCGGACACCGAGCGCACCCACGACCGGACCGTGTCGACCGGCACGCCCAGGTCCGCGGCGATGGTGCGGGCCCCGGCGCCGCCCTGATGGGCCAGCAGCCCCGTCATCACGACCTGCAGGGTGTCGGCCCGCCGTGGTGGGGCGTGGCAGGGCAGCAGCACATGGGTGGCGCCACAGTCCCGGCACCGGGCCCGCCGCGGCCGCAGCGTGTGACGGGCCCCGTGCAGGCCGCGCAGCACCCGGGTGCGGGCGTGACCCCAGGGCCGCAGCGACCCACCCGAACAGGACGGACAGCGCATCGACGAGGAGGCCAGCTCCTGCCCGGCCGCGTCCTGGTCCGCCACGATCACCACTGCTGGTTGCTCCTTGCACCCGTTCATGGTCGCCCCCGCGGTCCGTCACCGGCAGGGGGCAAGTGGTGTTGCACCCTGCCCGAGCCCAGACCGCTTCGCAAGCCCTCGCCCGCCGGCGCGGCCACGAATGTCGGAGAGGCTGAAACCGCAGGTCAAAACCATCGTCACGCTGACGCCGCGTCACGGTGAAGACCACCCATCCTCACCGGCCCTGTCGCGAAGACCGCCACTGGTGATCATCCACCCTGACGCGCAACAG
>Ga0208693_1000245_pt1 | contig 44952 bp, 39 predicted proteins | sample AD_UKC071_MetaG_FD_184438 | JGI IMG/M metagenome (GOLD analysis project Ga0208693, IMG submission 184438) | Active sludge microbial communities of municipal wastewater-treating anaerobic digesters from USA - AD_UKC071_MetaG (SPAdes) (version 2) | ecosystem: Engineered > Bioreactor > Anaerobic >... | reverse complement strand
AACGCCTCATCTGCGTCCTTGGGCAGCTTGTTCAGCACGGCGAGATCGTTGCCGAGGAAGGTGACCGGATAGGTCGTGTCCCATTCCGGCCCGACCACGAAGATCTTCGCGCCGCGCTTGGCCGCTTTGCGCAGCCGCGCATTCAGCACGGCGGCTTCCCAGCGGACGTGGCTGCCCACGATCAGCAGGGCATCGGTTTCCTCGATCCCGCCGAGGCCGGAGTTGAAGTTGACCGCCGCAAGGTTGGTGCAATCGTAGGCAAGTCCCGTCTGGCGCCCTTCGAGCAAGCTGGAGCCAAGCGCCCCAGCCAGCTTCTTGGCCGCAAACAGGGTTTCGCAATCGACCATGTCTCCGGCCAGAACAGCCACGCTGCTGCCGGGGTTGATCTTCGCCACGGCGGCCAGCGCCTCTTCCCAGGTCACCGCTTCGAGCCTGCCGTCGCGGCGCAGCCACGGACGGTCGAGACGGCGGCGGGTCAGGCCGTCGACCTGGAAGCGGGCCTTGTCGCTCAGCCACTCCTCGTTGACGTCATCGTTGACGCGCGGGAGTACGCGCAGAACCTCGCGGCCCCGGCTGTCGATCCGGATGTTGGAGCCGAGCGCGTCGGACACGTCGATGCCGAGCGTCTTCTTCAGCTCCCAGGGCCGCGCCTCGAAGGCATAGGGCCGGCTGGTGAGCGCGCCGACCGGGCAAAGGTCGATCACGTTGGCCGAAAGCTCGTGGGCCGAGGCTTTCTCCAGATAGGTCGTGATCTGCATCGCCTCGCCGCGATAGAGCGCGCCGATTTCGTCCACGCCCGCGATCTCTTCCGAGAATCGCACGCAGCGGGTGCACTGGATGCAGCGGGTCATCACCGTCTTGATCAGCGGCCCCATGTACTTCTCGGTCACCGCGCGCTTCGGCTCGTGATAGCGCGAGTGGCCGCGGCCATAGGCGACCGACTGGTCCTGCAGGTCGCATTCGCCGCCCTGGTCGCAGATCGGGCAGTCGAGCGGGTGGTTGATGAGGAGGAACTCCATCACCCCTTCCCGCGCCTTCTTGACCATCGGGCTGTCGGTCTTGATCACCTGACCCTCGGCAGCGGGCAGCGCGCAGCTGGCCTGCGGCTTCGGCGGCCCGGGGGCGACCTCCACCAGGCACATCCGGCAATTGCCGGCGATGCTGAGGCGCTCGTGATAGCAGAAGCGCGGGATTTCCTTGCCGGCCAGCTCGCAGGCCTGCAGCACGGTCGCGCCGGCAGGGACTTCGAGTTCAAGGCCGTCTACGGTTACCTTGGGCATTACGAGCTCGCTCCATTCGAGGTCGCGGCGTGGGACAGGCGATAAAGGGCGACCGCGAAGGCGCCCCTCAAGGTCTCGCGATCGAACCCGGCGGTCTCGCCGGGGGCCAGGCACTCGCTCATCGCGGGGGCCAGGGCCTTGATCGCGGTCAGTTCAGCATCGGTTTCGATGGCGGTATCGATCACGGCGCGCGACAGCGCCGGTTCACGCCGGACGATGCATTCCCCGAACCTGAGGCGGGTATTGACCAGCACCTTCTTGGCGATGCCGCGCTGCTGGGCCTCGATCCGATCCTGCGGCAGGGCCTTGCCATCCCTGTCGGTGGTGCGGACGGGGGTGGGCTCGGCATAGGTCAGCGGGGCGACCGCCGCAAACCCGGAGGCTGGGGCAGAAAGTCCATCCGCCTTGATCAGCGCCTCGGCCAGCGACCCCAGCATGGTATCGTTGCTCATGATCGAGACCATGCTGCTCTTGGGCAGGCATTCGCCCTGAACCAGGCGCTTGCCAGTTCCTTCGAGCAACTGGCGATCGCCGCCAGCCAGCACGTAGGCGCGGGCAAGATCATGTTCGCGCTTGACGACGCACTGCCCCATGAAGGCGAGGACCCGGCGCCCTTCTTCCTTGCTGAGCACCTCGACCGGGCGCGCGAATGCACCCGCCGGCAGGGCCGTCGCCAGGACCAGGGCAAGGGTGAGCCTCAGCTTCACTCTGCCGCCTCGCGCACGTTTTCGGCGATCCGGCGCTCGATTTCGGGGCGGAAATGGCGAATGAGGCCCTGGATCGGCCAGGCGGCCGCATCACCCAGGGCGCAGATGGTGTGGCCTTCGACCTGCTTGGTCACGTCCCACAGCATGTCGATTTCGCTCACGTCGGCATCGCCGGTGCGCAGGCGCTCCATCACCCGCCACATCCAGCCCGTGCCTTCGCGGCAGGGGGTGCACTGGCCGCAGGACTCGTGCTTGTAGAAGTAGGACAGGCGGCTGATCGCGCGGACGATGTCGGTCGACTTGTCCATGACGATGACCGCTGCCGTACCGAGACCCGAGCCGACGGCGCGCAGGCCGTCGAAGTCCATCGGCGCATCCCAGATTTCCGCCGCCGGAACGAGCGGAACCGAGGAGCCGCCGGGGATCACGGCCAGCAGGTTGTCCTTGCCGCCGCGAATGCCGCCGCAGTGCTTTTCGATCAGTTCGCTGAACGGGATCGACATGGCCTCTTCGACCACGCACGGCTTTTCGACATGGCCGCTGATCTGGAACAGCTTGGTGCCCTTGTTGTTATCGCGCCCGAAGGACGAGAACCAGGCCGCGCCGCGCCGCAGGATCGTGGGGGCAACCGCGATCGATTCCACGTTGTTGACCGTGGTCGGGCAGCCATAGAGGCCCGCGCCCGCGGGGAACGGGGGCTTGAGGCGCGGCTGGCCCTTCTTGCCCTCGATCGATTCAATCATCGCGGTCTCTTCGCCGCAGATGTAGGCGCCCGCGCCGCGATGCACGAAGACGTCGAAGTCGTAGCCGGACTTGCAGGCGTTCTTGCCGATCAGGCCCGCGTCATAGGCTTCCTGCACGGCGGCGAACAGGGTCTCCGCCTCTCGGATGTATTCGCCGCGAATGTAGATGTAGGCGGCGCGCGCGCGCATCGCGAAACCGGCGACCAGCGCGCCCTCGATCAGCTTGTGCGGATCGTGGCGGATGATTTCGCGGTCCTTGCACGAACCGGGTTCGGATTCGTCGGCGTTGATGACCAGGAAGCTGGGACGGCCGTCCTTGCTTTCCTTGGGCATGAACGACCACTTGAGACCGGTCGGGAAGCCCGCCCCGCCGCGCCCGCGCAGGCCCGAGGCCTTCATCTCCTCGATGATCGCGTCCGGGCCGCGCTCGAGCAGCTTCTTCGTCTGGTCCCAGTCGCCGCGCGCTTGGGCAGCCTTCAGGTTCCACGGCTGATAGCCGTAGACGTTGGTGAAGATGCGGTCCTTGTCAGCCAGCATGGCTTACCACTCCTTCCGGTAGTCGTGGTTGGCCGAGACCATATCCTTGAGCGTGGTCGGCCCGCCGAGCGGCTCGACGGTGTGCCGGCCCGGCTCCTGCGTCCCGGCCTTGGGCGTCTGCCCGGCGGCGAGCGCATCGAGGACCACGTCAAGCCGATCGGCGGTCAGGTCCTCGTAGTTGTCGTCGTTGATCTGGACCATCGGCGCCGAAGCGCAGTTGCCCATGCATTCCACCTCGGTCAGCGTCCACAGGCCGTCATCGGTGGTGTGGCCCTTGTGCATGCCGCGCTTCTTGCAGGCGGCCAGGATGTCGTCCGACCCGCGCAGCATGCACGGCGTGGTGCCGCAGACCTGCACGTGGAACCGGCCCACCGGGACCAGGTTGTACATGGTGTAGAAGCTGGCGACTTCGACCACGCGGATGATCGGCATGTCGAGCTGGGCCGCGACATATTCCATCACCGGGATCGGCAGCCAGCCCTGGGTGTTGGTTTCCGCGCCGACCTGCCGCTGGGCCAGATCGAGCAGCGGCATCACTGCCGAACGCTGGCGTCCGTCGGGATAGCGGGCAACAATTTCCTTTGCCTTGGCCGCGTTCTCGGCGGTCCAGGCGAAGTTGCCCCAGCGCGCGCGCAGCTCGGGGGTATCGGGTTCGAGATGACGATCAGCCATTGCGGCGCCTCCAGCGCTTGGAGATGTCCTGCGCGAAGAAGAACAGTTCGAAACCGGCGAGGCCCGCCGCGGTCAGCGCCACGTTCTCCTCGCCCGGATAGCCCTGCCACAGCATGACGAAGCACGCCGTCACCAGCACCAGGCCGGTGAGCGCGATCATCGCCCTCACAGATTCGAGATCGCTGAACTTCACCGGATGAACTCCACGCGAGAGCACTTGTCGCCCTCGAAAGAATAGACTGCAATCACGTCGAACGGCTCGACCAGCGGCGATCCGTCGGTCGCGGGGCCGCGTGTGACGTGCTCGCGAAACAGGACGTAGTTGCCGATCACCTGGCTGTCCTTGATCTCGGCCCGGTTCTGCGGCCACCTGGCAAAAGCGGCGGCAAGGCCTGCGCGCGTGCCTTCCTTGCCTTCACGCACCACGTCGCCGCGATAGTTAGCCTCGCAGGCGTCGTCGGTCATGTAGGAGACGTAGGTATCCACGTCCTGCGCATTGTAGGCGGCGATCATCTGGGTCGCGATCTGGAGCGGGCGGGACATCAGCGGTCACACTCCCCGAACACCACGTCGATCGCGCCAAGGATGGCGGTCGCGTCGGGCAGCATGTGGCCCTTGCACATGAAATCCATCGCCTGAAGGTGGCTGAAGGCGGTCGGGCGGATCTTGCAGCGGTAGGGCTTGTTGGACCCGTCCGAGACCAGATAGACGCCGAATTCGCCCTTCGGGCTTTCGGTGGCGACGTAGACCTCGCCCTCCGGCACGCGGAAGCCTTCGGTGTAGAGCTTGAAGTGATGGATCAAGCTTTCCATCGACTGCTTCATCTCGGCGCGCTTGGGCGGAACGACCTTGCGGTCGAGGCTGGAAACCGGGCCGCCTGGCATATCGCGCAGGCACTGCTTCATGATCCGGGCGGACTGGCGCACTTCCTCGACGCGGACCATGAAGCGGTCATAGCAATCGGAGCGGGTTCCGACCGGAACGTCGAATTCCATGCGGTCATAGACATCGTAGGGCTGGCTCTTGCGCAGATCCCACGGAATGCCGGCGGCACGGATCATCGGGCCAGAGAAGCCCCAAGCCAGCGCATCCTCCTTTGAAACCACGGCGATGTCGACGTTGCGCTGCTTGAAGATACGGTTGTCGATGACCAGGCTCATCGCGTCTTCGAACAGCTGCGGCAGGCGCGTGTCGAGCCATTCGCCGATGTCGGCAAGCAGCTTTTCCGGCACGTCCTGATGCACGCCGCCCGGACGGAACCAGGCTGAGTGCATCCGCGCGCCCGAAGCGCGTTCGAAGAAGTTGAGGCAGTCCTCGCGAATCTCGAACAGCCACAGGTTGGGCGTCATCGCCCCCACGTCCATGACATGCGACCCCATGTTGAGCATGTGGTTGCAGATGCGGGTCAGCTCGGCGAACAGCACGCGCAGGTACTGGCCGCGCAGCGGCACCTCGACGTTGAGCAGCTTTTCCACCGCCAGCACATAGCTGTGCTCCATGCCGAGCGGCGAGCAATAGTCGAGCCGGTCGAAATAGGGCAGTGCCTGCAGGTAGGTCTTGTGCTCGATCAGCTTTTCGGTGCCGCGATGCAGCAGGCCGATATGCGGATCGACGCGTTCGATGATCTCGCCGTCCAGCTCCAGCACCATGCGCAGCACGCCGTGCGCGGCCGGGTGCTGCGGGCCGAAGTTGATCGTGTAGTTGGAGATGACCTCATCGCCGGTGGTTGGCGACTGTTCGAGTTGCAGGCTCATGCCGCGCCTCCTTCGGCCTTTTCATCGCCCGGCAGGACGTATTCCGAACCTTCCCACGGGCTGAGGAAATCGAACTGCCGCAGGTCCTGCGCCAACTCGACCGGCTGGTAAACGACGCGCTTGTCCTCTTCGGAATAGCGCAGTTCGACATAGCCGGTCAGCGGGAAGTCCTTGCGGAACGGGTGCCCTTCGAAGCCGTAATCGGTGAGGATGCGGCGCAGGTCGGTATTGCCCTCGAAGATCACGCCGTACATGTCGAACACTTCGCGTTCGAGCCAGCCCGCGACCGGCCACAGCGTGGTGACGGTCGGCACCGGAGTATCCTCGGCGGCGCGGCACTTCACCAGCAGGCGGTGGTTCTTCGTGACCGAAAGCAGCATGTACACCACCTCGAACCGCTCCGCGCGGTCGGGATAGTCGGCCCCGGCGATTTCCATCAGCTGCTGGTATTCGTGCTCGTCGCGCAGCAGGCGCAGAGCGTCGGCGATGCGCGGGCGGGCGACGGTCAGCACGACCTCGCCGTGAGCCTCATGCCCCGCGACCAGCATAGGCCCAAGCGCCTTGGTCAGGGCATCGAGCACGCCTTCGTTCGAGGCGAAGCGCGGGGCGGAATGAATGACTGCAGCCATGGTCCGCTCCTCAGCGCTCAAGCGTGCCGGCGCGGCGGATCTTCCGCTGCAGCTGCATCACGCCGTAAAGCAGCGCCTCGGCGGTCGGCGGGCAGCCCGGGACGTAGATGTCCACCGGCACGATCCGGTCGCAGCCGCGCACGACACTGTAGCTGTAGTGGTAATAGCCGCCGCCATTGGCGCAGCTGCCCATCGAGATGACGTATTTCGGCTCCGACATCTGGTCGTAGACCTTGCGGAGCGCCGGGGCCATCTTGTTGCACAGCGTGCCGGCAACGATCATCACGTCCGACTGGCGCGGAGAGGCGCGCGGGGCGACGCCGAACCGCTCCATGTCATAGCGCGGCATGTTGACGTGGATCATCTCGACCGCGCAGCAGGCAAGGCCGAAGGTCATCCACCACAGCGAACCCGTGCGGGCCCACTGGAACAGCTCCTCGGTGTTGGTGACAAGGAAGCCCTTGTCGTTCACCTGGGCGTTGAGATCGTTGAAGAACGCCTGGTCAGGCTGCACGATCGCGGAAGAAGCGGGAGCGGTCATCTGGTTCATTCCCAATCCAATGCCCCGACTTTCCAGGCATAGATCAGCCCGGCCACCAGTTCGGCGATGAAGATCATCATGGTAATCCACCCGGCCCAGCCGATTTCCTTGAGGCTGACTGCCCAGGGAAACAGGAACGCGGCTTCAAGGTCGAAAACGATGAACAGGATCGCGACCAGGTAGAAGCGCACGTCGAACTGGCTGCGCGGATCCTCGAACGCGGGAAATCCGCACTCGTACTCGGTCAGCTTCGCAGCCGTCGGGTTGTGAGTGCCGGTGACGTACGAGACGCCCATCGGCAGGAACACGAACAGCGCCGAAAGCGCGAGGGCGATCCCAAGGAAGATCAGGATCGGCAGGTATTGCGAGAGGTCGACCAAGGGACTGACTCGGCTAAGCTGGAGGATTGGGGCGCCCTAGTCCCGTGGCCTCCCCCGCGCAAGTGGGGGAAGCCCGGGTTTGCTATGGCGAAGCGCAATTAATGCCTATTTACCCAGTTCGCGCCTGAGTGTCGCCTGCGTTTCCTTGCCATAGGGCGGCTTGAAGCCGGACATCTTGCCGACATCCAGCCCGCTCTGGCGATAGACCGCGCGGGCGTGGCTGAACGTCTTGAAGCCATCCTGCCCATGATAATTGCCCATGCCCGAAGGACCAACGCCGCCGAACGGCAAATCCTCCATCGCGTTGTGGAACAAGACGTCGTTGACCGTGACCCCGCCGGAGATCGTGCGGGCCAGAACCTTCTGCTCCTCGGCCGAGTCCTGTCCGAAATAATACAGCCCCAGTGGCCGGTCGTGGGCGTTCACATAGTCGATCGCCTCGTCGATCGTGTCGTAGGTCCTGACAGGGAGCAGCGGTCCAAAGATTTCCTCCTGCATCACCTTCATGTCGTCGTTGACGCCGCGCAGGATGGTCAGCGGCATCTTGTTGCCGTTGGACGAGGCAAAGTCCTCGCCCGCCGGATTGACCTCGATCAGCTCAGCACCCTTGGCCTTTGCGTCGTCGAGATAGCCCTTCAGCCGTTCGTAGTTCCGCCCGTTGACGACCGAGGTGTAGTCATCGTTCGCCAGCAGGCTGGGGTACATAGTGCTGACGCCCTTGATGACCGCGCCGATCACCTCGTCCTCCTGGTCGCGCGGGACCAGCAGGTAATCGGGCGCAAGGCAGATCTGCCCGGCGTTCATCATCTTGCCCATCGCGATGCGCTCGCCCGACTTCTTCTTGTCGGCGCTGCGCCCGACGAAGGTTGGCGACTTGCCGCCCAGTTCCAGTGTCACCGGCACCAGGTTTTCGGCCGCCGCGCGCATGATGTGCTTGCCCACGCTGGTCGCCCCGGTGAAGATCAGGTGGTCGAAGGCGAGCTTCGAGAACTCGGTCCCGACCTCCACCCCGCCGGTGAACACCGCCATTTCCTCCTCGACGAAGTACTGTGGCACCAGCTCGGCGAACAGGTCCGCAACCCGCTCGGTGAACTCGCTGGGCTTGATCATCGCCCGGTTGCCGGCGGCCAGGATGCCGGCCATCGGCACCATCACCATGCCGATGGGGAAGTTCCACGGCGCGATCACCCCGACCACGCCCTTGGGCTGGTAGACGACCTTGGCCTTTGCCCCGATCAGGCCCAGCGGGAACATCGCCTTGCGCTTTTCGTCGCGGCTCCAGGCCTCGAAGTGCTTCTTCGCGTGCTTGAGCGCGCCCACCGAGGGCATGATGTCGGTCATCAGGGTCTGCTCGGTGCTGCGGTGGCCGAAATCGGCCGAGACCGCCTTGGCAAAGGCCTCCTTGTGCTCGACCAGCAGGGCGATGGCCCGGTCGATCCGGTCACGCCGCACGCTCATCGCCTCGGGCATGGCGGCGGTGAAGGAAGCGCGCTGGCGGGCAAGGACAGTCTGCATGCGGGCGATTTCGGCTTGGGACACGGGCGGCTCCTCCTGTTTCGGCCTTTCCGGCCAGTCTTGCTTTGCCACCTTTTCCAGCAAGACCCATTCCTTGGCAAGCAAAGCCATTGCCGGCCCGATTTGCTTTTGCCGCACCGCAACATTAGACCGCGCGGGACTCATTCGTTCCCGCTCACAAGAAAGGCGCTGTCATGCCCACCTTCTCTGCTCTCGATCCGGTCGTCATCCTGTCCTACGCGCGCACCCCGATGGGCGCCATGCAGGGCGAACTGTCCGAAGTGCCCGCCCCCGAACTCGGCGCGATCGCGGTCAAGGGCGCGGTCGAGCGCGCGGGCGTTTCAGCCGATGCGATCGAGCGTATCTACATGGGCTGCGTGCTCTCCGCCGGGCTCGGCCAGGCCCCGGCGCGCCAGGCCGCGCTGAAGGCCGGCCTGCCGACTTCGGTCGAGGCGACCACGGTCAACAAGATGTGCGGATCGGGCATGCAGGCCGTGATCATGGGCGCCGAGGCACTGGCTTCCGGCTCGGTCGACTATGTCGTCGCCGGCGGCATGGAATCGATGACCAACGCCCCCTACCTGCTCAAGAAGCACCGCTCGGGCGCGCGGATCGGGCACGACACCGCCTATGACCACATGTTCCTCGACGGTCTGGAAGACGCCTACGAGCCGGGCCGCGCAATGGGCAGCTTCGCCCAGGTCACCGCAGACGAATACCAGCTGACCCGCGAAGCGCAGGACGAGTTCGCCATCGCCTCGCTCACCCGCTCGCAGGCCGCCACCACCGAGGGCAGGTTCGCGCGCGAGATCGTGCCCGTGACGGTCAAGACCCGCGCCGGTGAAGTGACGGTGAGCGAGGACGAGCAGCCCAAGAAGGGCCGCCCGGACAAGATCCCGGCGCTGAAGCCCGCCTTCGCCAAGGACGGAACCATCACCGCCGCCAACGCCTCGTCGATCTCCGACGGTGCCGCCGCGCTGGTGATTGCCCGCGAATCGGTGGCCAATGCCAATGGCCAGAAGCCGGTCGCGACCATCGTTGCCATGGCTGCCCATGCGCACGAACCCGCCAAGTTCACCACCGCCCCCGTCGCCGCGATCACCAAGGTGCTGGACAAGGCCGGATGGAGCGTTGCCGATGTCGACCTGTTCGAAATCAACGAGGCCTTCGCCTGCGTCACGATGTTCGCGATGCAGGATCTGGGCATCCCCCACGACAAGGTCAACGTCCACGGCGGCGCGACGGCGCTGGGCCATCCGATCGGCGCTTCGGGCGCGCGGATCATCGCCACGCTGATCTCGGCGCTGGAAACCTATGGCAAGAAGCGCGGCGTCGCGGCGCTGTGCATCGGCGGCGGCGAAGCTACGGCCGTTGCGGTCGAACTGGCCTGAACCTGACCGGCCGGGGGAGCCTCAGGGTTCCCCCGCCCCCCACAGCCGCGCCTGCTCGACGAAGCCCTTGCGCGGTCCGATTGCGAATTCGCACCAGCCCGCCGCGCAGTCGCCCAGCTTGCCGACCACGCCGGGCGCAACCTTCCACAGCAGCCGGGCGCCGGATTCGCCCTTGTCGCGCAGCGGTGCGGCGGCGCCAGTGGTAACGAATCCGGTCCGTTCGCGCGTCAGGAAGCGGGCCATGACCCAGCCCTCTGCGCCGTCCGGATCGCGGACATAGCGCCAACCCTCCTTCACCCGCAGCACTTTCATCGGCAGACCGGGTCGGTGATAGACCCAGGTAATGCGATAGTCCTCACCGGGGCCGACCCGCATGTTGACCTCGCTCACCCGGATCGACGACCAATAGGGAACTCCGGCATCCTGCGCGGCGACAGGAATGGGAAGCAGCAGGGCTGCGGCACCTGCAAGGACGGGCGCAAGGAGTGGAACGCGGAAAATGGCCATCAGCCGCTGATAACGCCCCCTGCCCCTTCCCTTCAAGCCGCTTGACCGCCTCCCCCGCCCCGGCCTAGCGATTTCCTGATGACAGTCGTGACCGATACCCGTCTTGCCCGCCGCGTCGAAGGGCGTCCGCGCGTCCACGTGACGCGCCGCCTCCTGCCATCGGTCGAGGCGCGGATGAGCGAGTTGTTCGATGTCGTGCTCAATTCGGAAGACCGCCCCTTGTCGCGGGCAGAGCTGGTGGCGGCCATGCGCGAATCCGACGTGCTGGTGCCGACCGTGACCGACCGGATCGATGCCGCCATGCTGGAAGAGGCTGGCGCGCGGCTGGGCCTGATCGCGAATTTCGGCGCGGGGATCGAACATATCGACCTCCACGCCGCCCGTGCCCGCAAGGTCATCGTCACCAACACGCCGGGCGTGTTCACCGACGATACGGCCGACATCACGATGATGCTGATCCTGTCGGTTCCGCGCCGCGTTGGCGAGGGCAGCCGGCTGGTGCGCGATGGCAAGTGGACCGGCTGGGCGCCCTCCACCCTGCTTGGGCACCGAATCGCGGGGCGAAGGCTGGCGATCCTGGGGATGGGCCGGATCGGCCAGGCAGTGGCCCACCGCGCCCGCGCCTTCGGGCTGGAGATCGTCTACCACAACCGCCACCGCCTGCCCGCCAGCCTGGAGAACATGCTGGGTGCGCGCTACGAGCCGGACATCGACACCCTGATCGCGGAGGCCGATATCCTGACCCTGCATTGCCCCGCCGGCGCCGAAACGCGCCATGTGCTGAATGCCGCGCGGATTGATTCGATGAAGCCCGGCAGTTTCGTGATCAACACCGCGCGGGGCCATCTGATCGACGAGGAGGCCCTGATCGCGGCGCTGGAGCAGGGCCGGCTCGGCGGCGCCGGGCTGGACGTCTATGCGCAGGAGCCGCAGGTCGACCCGCGCCTGATCGCGCTTCCCGGCGTGATCACCCTGCCCCATCTTGGCAGCGCGACCATCGAGGGGCGCGAACATGCCGGTGAAAAGGTGATCGCCAACATCCGCTTCTGGGTCGATGGTCACCGCCCGCCCGATCAGGTGCTCGAGGGCTGGGCATAAGCCGGATCGGCGCAAGCTGGCTGCGCCGCGCGGCTTGCCCAGGCACCGATCGTTGCTCTAAGCCCTCGCCGATCAGAATCGCGGGGGAAGCCCGCGCGGGGGAGTTTACGATGCGCCGGTTCCAAGCCCTGTCCCTGGCCGCCATGGTGAGCCTGCTTCCAACTGCCGCATGGGCCCAGGACACCGCCGAAGGCGCGCTCAACAGCGGCGACAACGCCTGGCTGCTGATTTCCTCCGCACTCGTGCTGTTGATGACCATGCCGGGGCTGACCCTGTTCTACGGCGGCCTGGTGCGGGCCAAGAACTTCCTGGCCGTGCTGGTGCAGGTCGGCGCGATCGCGGCAATCGCCTCGCTGCTGTGGGTCGTCTGCGGCTATACCTTCGCCTTCGGTGACGTGACCAACGGCTGGCTCGGTTCGGGCAATGCCTGGATGCTGAGCAACACCGCCGGCGTGCTGCACGGCGACCTGCCGGTGTCGGAGCGGACCTTCGCCCTGTTCCAGATGACCTTCGCCGCGATCACTCCGGCACTTATGGCCGGTGCCTGGGTGGATCGCGCGCGGTTCGGCTGGGTGCTGGGCTTCTGCGCGCTGTGGGGCCTGATCGTCTATGCCCCGGTTGCCCACTGGCTGTGGGGCGGCGGCTGGCTGGCGAGCGCGATGAACACCAAGGATTTCGCGGGCGGCATCGTCGTCCACACCACTGCAGGCGTCTCGGCGCTGGTGGCCGCGCTGCTGATCGGCAAGCGCCAGGGCTTTCCCAAGACCCTGATGCTGCCACACAGCCCCAGCCTGACCATGGCCGGCGCGGCGCTGCTGTGGGTGGGCTGGTTCGGCTTCAATGGCGGCTCGGCCCTGGCGGCGGACGATGCGGCGGCCAGCGCGATCATCAACACGCACGTCGGCGCCAGCATGGCAGCGCTCGTCTGGCTGGCGATCGAGCGGTTCAGCGTCGGCAAGCCAACCAGCGTGGGCTTCGCGACCGGGGCGATCGCCGGTCTCGCGACGGTCACGCCCGCCGCCGGTTTTATCGGCGCGGGCAGTGCCATGGCGCTGGGCGCGATTGCCGCACTGGTCTGCTATCCGATGATCCAGGTGGTCAAGCAGCGGCTGAAGATCGACGATTCGCTCGATGTGTTCGCGGTCCACGGGATGGGCGGAATCACGGGTTCGCTGTTGCTGGCGGTGTTCATGTCCACCAGCCTCGGCGGCAGCGGCTATGACGAGGGCTACACCATGCTCAACCAGCTCGCCGCGCAGGCAGTCGGGGTGTTCGTTGTAGCGGTCTGGTCGGCGGTCGCCAGCGCGATTATCGCGGTGGTCGTATCGCTGGTCGTGCCGATGCGGGTCAGCGAGGACGCGGAACGCGAAGGGCTGGACATCTCCAGCCACGGCGAGCGCGCCTGGGAGTTTGACTGAGCCACGCCAGTGAAGCCGCCGGCCAGCCTGTTTTCCTTTGCCTGGAAAACCGCGCGGCGCAGTTTCGATCCGTCTGGCCGGGCTTCCCGCAGCGAGGTGGCGCACTATGTGATCGCCGCGCTGCTGATAACCTTTCCCGTGTCGCTCCTCACGAGGATCGCGATGCCCTATCCGGTTCACCACCTGGTCGGAAACGCGCTCGACGCCTTGCTGATCATGCCCGTCCCGGCCCTGCTGGCCCGGCGTTGCCATGATCACGGCCGCAGCGGGCACTGGGCGTGGCTGGCGGTCCTTGCCCTGGCGGTCGGCGCGGCTCGCAACCTGGTCTCGGCGCTCTACGGGATCGAGACCCGGATCGAGGTCGACCGGTTCATCTGGCCAATCGACTGGGCGATCATCCTTGGCAATCTCGCGCTTCTGGCGCTGGTGCTGTTTCCCGGCACCCAGGAGCCGAACGCCTACGGACCGGACCCACGCTCTGCCGCTGCATAATGCTCGGCCAGCAGCGTGCCGATCGCGGCAATCCCGTTCGGCGCGCGCGCAAAGGTCAGGTGGAGGCAATCGACATCGACCCTGCGGTCGCTTTCGTGGGGCAAGCCCCGCGCGGCATGGGGCGCGATAATCCCGTCGCGCCGTGACCAGACGGCGATGGTCGGCACCGGCGGCTTCGCGGCCAGGTTCACCGGCAGCGGCGGGTTGTCGACCGGGTGGTCGTTGAGCAGTTCGTAGACCCGCCAGGCATTGTTGTCGCGCGGATTGCCGGAGAACGGACTGCCGAGCGTGATCACCAGTGCAATGTCCTGCGGCTGAAGCTTGGCGATCTCGCGCGCGTAGACCCCGCCCAGGCTCCACCCGACCAGCGCGACGGGTTGGCCATGGCTGCGGGCGATCGCGGCAATTCTGCGGCCCAGCTGGGCCAGCAGCGCGGCCCGCGCGCCAACATTGCGGCCAAGGCCCCAACCATAAGCCGCATAGCCGGCAGCACCGAGCGAACGGCGCAGGCGAACGGACGAGGTATCGGTGGTGAGATAGCCCGGCAGGACCATCACCGGCTGCCCCTGCCCGGCCGGGATCGGCACGGGCGGAAGCAGCGGCGAGGCGATCAGGCCGGGAATCTCCAGCCCTTCGCGCATCCAGCGCAGCAAGGAAGGCGGTCCGCTCTCCTGCTGCGCCGACATGGGGCTCAGTCCCCCGTCAGGATCCGGTCGACGAGCTGCTTCACCGTGGGGGTGAAGTTGTTCGAATAGAACGGGTCCTGCTTGAACCGATAGGCCGCGTGGCCCGCGAACATCAGGTTGTCGTCAAGTTCGCCGCCATGGGCGATGTCCTGCAGGGTCTTCTGGATACAGAAGCTGCGCGGATCGGCCAGGCGCCCGGTGGTGTAGTCGTCGTGATCCTTCCACGACGAGAACCCGCAGTGCGACAGGCAGCCCATGCAGTCTGCCTGATCCTTGCGGATCACCTCGCGCTCGGCATCGTCGACGAAGATCACGGTATCGTCGGGGGTGCGGATCGCCGAAGTGAAACCGGCGCCGAACCAGGCCCGCGCGCGGTCGCGGTCGGCTGGAGCTACCCAGAAGTTCTTGCCCTTCACGCCGACGTCAAGCTGGACGGTATGCTCCCCCGCCTCGACCCGCGAATAGGGAATCTGCCGCTCCGAACGCGCCTCTAGGCTGCGCAGGAAGGGATTGCGCACGGCCGAGCTGTAGAAGCCGGTGGGCGAGAAACGGTGGAGCAGGACGTCGCCCGGCTCCAGGTCGCGCAGCTTGTCCTTCCAGGCCTGCGGGATCGGGCTTTCCTGGGTCAGCAGCGGCCGCGTGCCATACTGGAAGGCGATCGTGCCAAGCTCGGGATTGTCGATCCAGTTCTCCCACTCGCGCAGGAACCAGACGCCGCCGGCCATGACGATCGGCACGCTATCCGCGATCCCCTCGGCGCGCATGGTGTCGCGCAGCGCCTTGACGCGGGGATAGGGATCCTCCGGCTTCAGCGGGTCTTCGGCGTTGGACAGGCCGTTGTGCCCGCCCGCCAGCCAGGGATCTTCATAGACCACCGCCGCCATCAGGTCGGAGACCTTGTGATAAGCCCGCTTCCACAGCGCGCGGAAGGCGCGGGCGGAACTGATGATCGGCAGGTAGTGGACGTTGAAGCGCTGAGCGATCTCGGAGAGCTTGTAGGGCATGCCCGCACCGCAGGTCACGCCGGTGACCATGCCGCGGGTCTGCTCAAGCACGCCTTCCAGCACCTGCTGCGCGCCGCCCATTTCCCACAGGACGTTGATGTTGATCGCGCCCTTGCCGCCAGCGATCTCGTGCGCGCGGCGCACCTGTTCGACCGCGCCATCGATGGCATAGCGGATCAGCTGTTCGTGGCGTTCCTTGCGGGTCAGCTGTTCATAGACCTGCGGCACGATCTTGCCTTCGGCGTCATAGCTGTCGGCATTGACCGCGCTGACCGTACCGATGCCGCCCGCCGCCGCCCAGGCGCCCGAGCTGGCGTGATTGGACACGGCCACACCCTTGCCGCCTTCAACCAGCGGCCACACTTCGCGACCGCCGTAAATGATGGGCTTGAGACCCTTGAAACTCATTGCGTCCCCGTCTTTCCAATAGCCGACTTGCACGGCTTGATCTGTCCGGGCGCCGGCCGGGGGCCGACCGCCTCGAACTGTGCATAATATCCGTTGAGTTCCGGTCTACGGACAAATTCCGCGAGACGAAAGCCCGCGGCCGCGAATTCGCAGAACAGCAGCTGCGGCGGCATGCCGTGCTGGTCCGCCGGTCGGTCGATATCGACCACCACGACCTGCCCGCCCGCCTTCAGTGCCGGGCGCAGCCGCCACAGGAAGGCATAGGGTTCGCCCACTTCGTGGTACATGTGGACCAGGAACACCCGGTCGAAACTGTTCGCAGGCAGGCGCGGATCGTCCGGCGCCCCGGTCTTGATCGAGACATTGTCGAGCCGCTCGCGCTCGACCCGCTGGCCAAGCCGCTGGATCGTCCCCGCGTCGATGTCTTGCGCCAGCACCCGCCCGCGCGCGCCCACGCGTTCGGCCAGGCGCACGGTGTAATACCCCTCACCCGCACCGATATCGGCCACGCTGGTGCCGGCGCGGATCTGGGCCAGGTCCATCACCACCTGCGCTTCGCCCAGGTCGTCGCGCTGGTCCTCGGTCGAGAACTCGTTGCTGGTCACCGCTGCCACCGGACGATCCGCGCGGGGAAATTCGCGCGAGGTTATCGGCCGGTCGCTGTCAGCTTCCTGCCCGGAGCAGGCCGCCAGGGTCACTAGCCCAAGCGCAAGGACAGCGGCGCGACCGATCAATCGACGTCCTCCACGCTCACCTTCTCGCCGGTCACGCGCTGGGCGAGCGCCGCCGCCATGAACGGATCGAGCGCGCCGTCCAGAACGTCCGACGGCGTCGGGCTGGTCACGCCCGTGCGCAGGTCCTTGACCATCTGGTAGGGCTGGAGAACGTAGGAGCGGATCTGGTGGCCCCAACCGATGTCGGTCTTGGCCGCGTGCTCCGCGCTGGCGGCTTCCTCGCGCTTGCGCATTTCCTCTTCGTAGAGGCGCGCCTTCAGCATGCCCATCGCGATTTCGCGGTTCTTGTGCTGCGACCGGTCGATCTGGCTGGCGACGACGATGCCCGAGGGCACGTGAGTGATGCGCACCGCCGAATCGGTGGTGTTGACGTGCTGCCCGCCCGCGCCCGACGCACGGTAGGTATCGATCCTGAGGTCGGACGGGTTGATGTCGATCTCGAAGCTGTCGTCGATCACAGGGTAGACCCAGACCGAGGAGAAGCTGGTGTGGCGCCGCGCCGAACTGTCATAGGGGCTGATCCGGACCAGGCGGTGCACACCGCTTTCGGTCTTGGCATAGCCATAGGCATTCTCGCCGCGCACCTGGATCGTGGCGGACTTGATGCCGGCGGTTTCGCCCGACTGGTATTCGATCATGTCGACCTTGAAGCCGCGCTTTTCCGCCCAGCGGGTGTACATCCGCAGCAGCATCTCGGCCCAGTCCTGGCTTTCGGTGCCGCCCGCCCCGGCGTGGACTTCGATGAAGGTGTCGTTGGCGTCAGCCTCGCCGCCGAGCAGGGCCTGGACCTTGTCCGCGTCAGCCCGTTCGGCCAGGGCGGCCAGAGCGGCGACGCCTTCGTCGATCGTCGCCTCGTCGCCTTCCATTTCGCCCAGTTCGATGAACTCGATCGCGTCGGCCATCTGGCCCGAAATGTCGTTGACGGTACCGACCGCGGCTTCGAGCCGGCGGCGCTCCTTCATCACGGCTTCGGCTTCCCTGGGATTGTCCCACAGCTTCGGGTCCTCGACCCGGGCATTCAGCTCGTCGAGGCGCCTGAGCGCACGATCCCAGTCGAGAAACTTGCGGACGAGCGCCAGTGCGGCCTCGATCCGGTCAATATGAGCCTGCCCTTCGGCACGCATGGTCGGGTAACTCCAATCCTATGGATTGAGCGCCCTAGCCGGATTGCCCGCAAAGTAAAGGGGCGCAGCGGACAGCTCGTGCCGCGCGCCCCTTGGTCGGCGGGGAAATCACGCTCTGCGGCGCAGCTTCCGGCGCAGCGGCAAAAGCGCGCTCGCGGCGGCGAACAGCAACAGCATGCCGGGTTCGGGCACCTGGGTCGCTCCGCCGAACTGCGGCAGGTTCCACGAACCCAGGAACGACAGGTTGAAGATTCCCGTCCCCGTCCCGCTGGCCGGATCGGTGGAGAGGACGCGCACGTTGCCGACGTTGACGGTCGTGCCGCCGGTCCCGCCGGAGAGCCCGGTCAGGATCGGATCGTAGCTGGCCGAGGGCAGGCAGCTTGGCCGACCCGACGTTCCGCAGAGCAGATAGGTGCCGCTAGAGGCATCGTAGAGGTAGCCAGGCAGCGAATAGGCCCCGCTGAAGAACGATCCCGCCCCCTCGATCGCGTAGCTGTCGGTGTTGTAATCGTAGACGATCGTCATCCGGGTATTGGTCGGCTGGCCGGAATTGAGCGCCGGATTGATCGGACCGGAAACCTCGGCTTCGGTCGAATTACCGATCCCTCCGGGCGCTGTCCCGCCGTTGTAGTAAGGCGAGCTGACCGTGATCCGATAGATCCCGTCCGCCGCCTTCTGACCGGCATAGACCGAATCATAGTATGCCCGCGTCGGCAGGGTGGCGTTGAAACTGATCGTTACCGCGTCGCCGGCCGCATAGGGATAGTCGGGCAGCGGGCCGGTGTAGGGCGTCATGCTGCCATCGGGCTGGCGCACCATCAGGGTATCCCCGGCGCTGCTGGTGACCGTGCCGGTAAAGGTTACGGGAATGGTCCGCGAGATCGGGGCGGTCTGCGCCGCTGCGCCGGTCGCGCCAAGCACAACTGCCCCTGCAATTGCGACTGCCCACTTGTTCTTCCGCATCTGTGCCCCCGTGCAAGATCATTCACCGGGAGCAGAAGAACCATCGCCCACAGAGGATCAAGCCGCACTTTGGCGGTGTCGCAATTCGGCACATATTCAAGGCTTTGACGGGTTAACGCTGGCCCTTGCCCAGCGCCTTCACCGCTTCCAGCGTCAGGCGCACGTGATCGCGGTAGTCCATGTTGGAATGGACCATCCTGATCCGGCCGTCACGGGCAATGACATAGGACGTGCGCGTGGTCAGCCCGGTCGAGACGCCTTCCCGCTTGAGGTCAACGTCATAGGCCTTGATCACCGCCGGTGAGGCAATACCCACGGCAAACTTGTCACGGCAGGCCTCGCGGCTGAACTTGACCAGGGCGGGCAGATCGTCGGCCGACATGCCCACCACGGTCGCCCCGGCCCGGGCGAAATCCGGGGTCGCCTCCGCAAAGGCGTGGGCCTCCAGCGTGCAGCCCTGGGTAAAGGCCTTGGGATAGAAATAGAGCACGACCGGCCCCTTCCTCAGCGCCTTCTTCAGATGGAAGGTGAACGGCTTGCCAGCGAGCGCACCCTGCGTGGTGAAATCCGGCGCGGCCGCTCCCTTGGGCAGTTCCGCAAGGGCGGAGGTGGAGAGCGAGGCGCCGGAAACGACGGCGGCGGCGGCAAGAAGTGCGGTCCTGATCATTCGGGCATAGTCGCGCGATCGGCTCTGCCTGTCCAGCCCGCCTGCACTAATTGGCAGGTTACTGGACCAGCACCGAACTGTCGGCCGCGATGGTCGGGCTGGCAGCGGGCGCAGCTGCGGCTGAAGCATCGCTCGTCCGGTTGCGGGCCGCCGCGCCCTTGCGGATGGCGGCCAGCAGGGCATCGCGCTGGGCGGCAAGTTCGGCTCCGCCGATCCCGCGCTTGGCCTCGGTATCGGCCTTGAACGCTTCCCAGATGATCGAGCTCTTGGGATCGTCGCCGGGCATGCCGTCAAGCACGCGCCTGCCGCTCACCCGGTCGATCCGGACCATGTGAATCCCGGCCGGCGCCACGAACGGGCGGTGGCTCCACCGGCCCCTGGTCTGCTGCACAACCTGCTTGAAGATCGGCGCGGCCAGCGAGCCGCCCTGGGCATAGCCCCCAAGCGAGCGCGGCTGGTCGAAGCCGATGTAAACCCCGCCGACGATGTCCTGGTTGCCGCCGCAGAACCACACGTTGGTCGGGCCGGAGGTCGTGCCGGTCTTGCCGAACAGCGGCAGACCTAGCTCGCGCAGGGTAACCGCCGTGCCGCGCGTTACCACGCCTTCCAGCATGTTGACCACCTGGAAGGCGGTGCGGGGGTCCATCACCTGCTTGCCGCGCGTGGCGAAGCGGGGCATCGGCTTGCCGTCCCATTCGGCCATGCTGCACTTGTCGCAGCGGCGCGTGTCGGCCCGCCAGATCACCTTGCCGGAGCGGTCCTGGACGAAATCGATCAGCGACGGCGCGAACTGCAGGCCATTGTTGGCCAGGGCCGCATAGGCGTTGACCATCTGCATCACAGTCGTCTCGCCCGCGCCCAGCGCGAAGGACAGGTAGGGGGGATACTTGCCGATGCCGACCCGGTCGATCTGCCGCACCACGTTGTCCATGCCGGTATCGTTGGCGATCCGCACGGTCATCAGGTTGCGCGACTGCTCCAGGCCCCAGCGCATGGTGTGGGTGCCGCTGCCGCCGCCGCCGCCAAAGTTCTGGAAGCATTTCTGGCCCAGCTTGCCGCCCTGGTAGACGCAGAACTTGCCGTCCAGCACTTCGCTGGCCGGGGTCATGCCGAAATCGAGCCCGGCGCCATAGACGAACGGCTTGATGGTCGAACCCGGCTGGCGCTGGGCCTGGCTGGCGCGGTTGAAGCTGCCGAGCCCGGAATCGAATCCGCCCTGCATCGCCAGAACGCGGCCGCTGCGCGGATCCTCCAGCACCATGCCGCCGGACACTTCCGGAATGGTGCGCAGGGCAAAGCCGCTCCCCGAAGGAGCGGCGGCGACCACATCGCCTTCCTTCAGCGCATCGGGAACCCCGCCGAGCGGCCCCGTGGTGCCGTCCGCAAACCCGATCCGGGCTGACGACCCGCGCCGTTCGATCACGATGCCCACCCGCCAGTCCTGGTAGTTGACCGACTTGTTGAGCAGCGCGAGCTGCGATTGCCAGCCATCCTTGTCGAGCTTGACGTGCTCGATCGGGCCGGCCCAGCCCCGCCCGCCGTGATAGCGCAGCAGTCCGGCGCGCAGCGCGTCCTGGACGGCCTTCTGAAGTTGGGAATCGAGCGAGGTGCGCACCCACAGCCCGCCAGCATAGATCGAGTTCGGCCCATCTTCCGCCTTCTCGCCATACTTGTCGATCAGGCGGCGGCGCACTTCCTCGACGAAATAGCCGCTGGAGGGATCATAGCTTTCGACCCGGCGCGCGATCACGCCCAGCGGCTGGGCCTTGGCCGCCGCTGCTTCCGCTTCCGTCGCGTGGCCATTCCTGACCATCTGGTCGAGCACCCAGTTGCGCCGCTCCAGCGCGCGCTCGGCATATTTGGAGCGGCCATAGGTTTCCGGCGCGCGCGGCAGGATGGCAAGGAACGCCGCCTCGTGCAGCTGGAGTTCGCCCACGTCCTTGCCGAAATAGGCGCGCGACGCCGCCTGGACGCCGAAGCTCTGCCGGCCCAGCGGAATCTCGTTCAGGTAAAGCTCAAGGATCTGCGGCTTGGACAGCACGCTTTCCATCCGCCGCGCCAGGATCATTTCCTTGAGCTTGCGGGTGACCGAATATTCGTTGCCGATCAGGATGTTCTTGGCGACCTGCTGGGTGATGGTCGAGCCGCCCTTGGCCCGCCGCCCCGACCCGAACTTGGCGAAATAATCGATCACCGCGCCAGCCAGCCCCGGGTAATCGACCCCGCCGTGGGTCCAGAAGGTCTTGTCCTCAGCCGAGAGATAGGCATTCACCAGCGGCTTCGGAAAATCGACATAGCGCAGCTGCACCCGCCGCTCGCGCGCATAGGAGTAGATGATCCCGCCATCGTTGCCGCGCACCATGGTCGGCAACGGCGGCTGGTAGGTGAGCAGGCTTTCCGCCGAGGGCAGGTTGCGGGTGACCGACACCCACAGCAGCAGGTTGAACGCGACCAGCGCGGCAAGCGCATAGTTGCCATAGCGGAACCATTTGTTCGCGTGCCAGTGGGAACGATACCAGTCTCCGGCGCGGGTTTCGCGCAGGCGCCCCAGCAGGCCGCCGGCCTCGCGCCGGATGCGCATGTGCACCGCTTCGCCCCTTCCGGGGGTTTCGTCCTGTCCGGGAGTTTCGGGATCAGCCATCGGAATCGCGGTCTAGCATGGGCGGCGTGTTTTTCCAGCGGCTTCCTATGGCAGGACCAACGGCGCGGCCTGCGCATCGCTCCGGGCGAAATAGATGCGGATCGCCTGGGCCGTCACTTCGGCGAAAGTCCGGCGCCCTTCCGGCGAGAGCAACCGCCCGGCATCGTCCTGGTTGTTGATGTAGCCGGATTCGAACAACACCGAGGGCAGGTCGGGCGACTTGAGCACGGCGAAGGCCGCAGACTGGGCGGCGCCTTCGCGAAACGGCAGCCTCCCCCTGCCCTCCCGCACGACCAGGTTGGCGAAGGCTTCGGACCTGGCCTGGGTCTCGCGCTGGGAGAGATCGACCAGGATCGCGCTGACCGTATCGCTCTGGTCGGCCACCTTGACGCCGTTGACCACGTCGGCGGCATTTTCGCGCGCGGCGATCTTCTCGGCCGCCTCGTTGCTGCCCTTGGCGGAGAGGGTATAGACCGTCGCGCCGCTGGCACCGCTTTCCGCCGAAGTGCTGTCGGCATGGATCGAGATGAACAGGTGCGCGCCAAGCCTGCGCGCGATGGCAGACCGTTCGGCCAGCACCAGGTAGCGATCGTCGCTGCGGGTCAGGGCGACCCGCACGCCGCCCGCGCGCAGCAATTCGTCGCGCAGCGCCTGGGCCAGCATCAGGGTCAGCGCCTTTTCCTTGATCTGACCCGCCCCTGCCCCGGGATCCTTGCCGCCGTGGCCGGCATCGATAACCACCAGCGGCCGCGACGCATCCATCGGCCCTTCTATCTTCGGGAGCCCCAGGCTGGCATCGCCCTGCGGCAGATCGACCGTGATCACATAGTCGTATCCCCGGCCCGGTCCACCGAACCACCGGTCGGCCGCAACCATCGCCGCCAGCACCGCAACCGGCGCCAGGACCACCGACAGAATGAGGAAAATGCGCCGCATCGGCGGCATGGTTAAAGTCTCGCACGCCCCCGCGCAACGCTTGACGCCCATCCCTGTCGCAAAGTCGCGCCTGCCAGCAACAAACTTGCCCGCACATAAAAGCAGTGCTAGGCATCGCTGTCCGGTTTCCATCGGCGCGTTCCACGGCGACCCGCGCAGCCTGCTGCTGCATGAGGCGCCCGGCGCGAAAAGATGGGCCGGCAAGGGGGAACCCTGGCACTTTGCCCGGATTCGAACAGGTTGATGCTGAAATGAGAAGCCTTTCGCCGTTCTGCCTGCCGCGCGCCCTTGGGGCCGGGGCGGTATGGATGGCTGGTTGTGCGCGCACGATTTCGCCGCGCCTTCACGTTCCTGCAGACACGCACCACGCCGCCGCGGCCACAGGCTGCGGCTTCACCGACATCGCCGGAATGCGGCGCCCCCATCGGGCCGCCTTGCATTGCGGCGTTTCCGCACACAGTCGCGCCAGCCTGCCGGGTCTACGCCCGCCGCGAGGCGCACGGAGAATTTTACATGAATACGCGCATGCTGATCGATGCGCGCCACCCGGAAGAAACAAGGGTGGCGGTGCTCAAGGGCAATCGGATTGAAGAATTTGACTTTGAATCTGCTGATCACAAGCAGATCAAGGGCAATATCTATCTCGCCAAGGTAACCAGGGTAGAACCTTCGCTTCAGGCCGCTTTCGTCGATTTCGGCGGAAACCGGCACGGGTTCCTGGCCTTCAGCGAAATCCATCCCGACTATTACCAGATCCCCAAGGAAGACCGCGAGGCACTGCTCGCCGAAGAGGCCGCCCACGCCGAGGAAGAGGCCGCGCTGCGCGCCATCGCCGAGGGTGAGGAAGACTTCGTCGGCGACGACGAACTGGGCGAGACCCTGGCCGACGACATGGCCGGGACCAGCCACGCGAACTTTGCCGACGAAGACGGCTTCGGCGGGGTGACCGAGATCGACACGTCCGAGAAGGACGAGGTCGCGACCATCGAGGACGGCCACGTCGAGGACGCTTTCGATCACGAAGGCGAGGAAGCCGAAGAGGAAACCGGCAACGGCAACGATCGCCGCCGCCGGGGCCGCCGCCGTCAGGGCGGCAATGGGCGCGGCCACGCCAAGGAAGCCGACGAACTGCGCGCCAAGCGCATGGCGCTGCGCCGCCGCTACAAGATCCAGGACGTCATCCAGCGCCGCCAGGTGCTGCTGGTCCAGGTCGTCAAGGAAGAGCGCGGCAACAAGGGTGCGGCGCTGACCACCTATCTCAGCCTCGCGGGCCGTTACTGCGTGCTGATGCCCAATTCGAGCCACGGCGGCGGCATCAGCCGCAAGATCAGCTCGGCTTCCGACCGCAAGCGGCTGAAGTCGATCATTGCCGAACTCCAACTGCCCAAGTCGATGGGCTGCATCGTCCGCACCGCCGGCCTGTCGCGCACCAAGCCCGAGATCAAGCGCGATTTCGACTATCTCGCCCGGCTGTGGGACGGTATCCGCGAAACCACGCTGGGCAGCTCCGCCCCGGCCCTGATCCATTCCGACAGCGACCTGATCAAGCGTGCGATCCGCGACATCTACAATCGCGACATCGAGGAAGTCGTGGTCGAAGGTGATCATGGCTACCGCGCCGCGCGCGATTTCATGAAGTTGCTGATGCCCAGCCACGCCAAGCGGGTGAAGCAGTATGCCGATCCGGTGCCGCTGTTCCAGCGGTACGGCGCCGAGGACCAGCTGACCGCGATGTACGATCCGGTCGTCCAGCTGAAGAGCGGCGGCTACATCGTCATCAACCCGACCGAGGCGCTGGTATCGATCGACATCAACTCGGGCCGCTCCACCAAGGAGCACGGGATCGAGGCGACGGCACTCAACACCAACCTCGAAGCCGCGCGCGAAATCGCGCGCCAGCTGCGCCTGCGCGACATGGCGGGTCTGGTCGTCATCGACTTCATCGACATGGAGTACAACTCCAACGTCCGTAAGGTCGAAAAGGCGATGAAGGACGCGCTCAAGAACGACCGCGCCCGCATCCAGGTCGGCCGCATCTCGGGCTTCGGCCTGATGGAGATGAGCCGCCAGCGCCTGCGCACCGGCGTGCTCGAGGCCACCACCCGTTCGTGCCCGCACTGTGACGGCACCGGCCTGGTCCGCACCGCTTCCAGCGCGGGCCTGTCGGCGCTGCGCCTGATCGAGGACGAGGCAGCCAAGGGCAAGGGCACGGTGATCTCGCTGTTCGCTTCGACCGAAGCGGCGGTCTACCTGCTCAACGCCAAGCGCGCCGATCTCGCCGAGATCGAGGAACGCTACGGCGTGCGCGTCGAAGTCCTGCCGGAAGGCGAGAACGAGGGCGCCAAGATGCGCGTCGGTTCATCGGGACCGCGCCCCGAATTCGTCCCCCGCTTCGAGCCGATCGCGTTCGAGGAAGAGGAAGACGAAGAGGTCTTCGAGGACGAGGACGAGTTCGACAGCGAAGCCGAAGCCGAGGCCCGGTCTGACGAGGGCGAGGATCGCGGCCGGCGCAAGCGCAAGCGGCGGCGGCGCGGTGGCCGCAACCGCGACGAGGACGGCAACGAGACGCGCGAGGCCGGTGAGGGCGATGCGGAAGCGGATGCCGATGGCGAACCCGGTGGCGAGGACGAGGACGGCGAGGAATCCGGCCAGTCCGACGAGCAGGGCGAAAACGGTGAATCGCCGCGCAAGCGTCGCCGTCGTGGTCGTCGCCGGCGTGGTGGCCGTGGCCGCGGTGAAGGCGAAGGTGCCGAGGGCGAAGGCGCTGAAGGTGCCGAAGGCGGCGATTATGCCGACGAGGCAGGCGCCGAGGCCCCTGCCGAAGGCGCCGAGCCGGTCGCAGCCGAGGCTGTTGTCGAGGCGGTGGAAGAACCCGTTGCCGAAGCTCCGGCCAAGCCGAAGCGTACCCGCAAGAAGAAGGTCGAGACCGAGGCTCTCGCCGAAGTGACGGCGGAAGCCGCTCTGGAAGCCGCCGCCGAGGTCGCTGCCGAGACTGCGGCAGAGCCCCCGGCCAAGCCGAAGCGCACCCGCAAGAAGAAGGCTGACGTCGAGGCTCCGGCCGAAGTGGCCGCCGAACCTGCGGTGGAAGCAGCCGCCGAACCGGTGGCCGAAGCTCCGGCCAAGCCGAAGCGCACCCGCAAGAAGAAGGTCGAGGCCGAGGCTCCCGCCGAAGCTCCTGCCGGGTCCGCTCCGGAAGCCGAAGCCGCGGTCGAAGCAGCACCGGCGGAGGAAGCTCCGACGGTTGAAGATGGCGAACCGGCCCAGCCTCGCCGCGGCTGGTGGCAGCGCACCTTCGGCGAATAAAGCCGACTGAACACGCGCCCCCGCCGTGCCGGATCGCCCAGGCGACCAGCACGGCGGGGGTTCGTGTATCTGCGATCCGGCAAGAAGCGCGGACAGGCACGCGGGCCTTTCCTACAGGGCAGGAATTAGCGAGACTCGCACCCGCTCTTTCTCAGCGTGTTTCAAATGCTTGCTCTGCCAAGCGTGCCTATCCAGACGCCGATGGACACTCAGCCTCAGGACTGTGTCCAGTGTGTCCAGCGGGGCTGATGCAAACGCGGCCTCAGCCCTGTTTGACCGCCACTCCCCACTCCATCCAGCCCGCGAATTTCGGAGTCTTTGGGCTGTAACGCGCGCCGAGTCGATCCACGGCGAAGCCGCCGCGTTCGATCTCGCTGGCAACCGGGCGCGTCAGGTGACATCCGCCCGCAAGCTTCTTCCACGCGGGTTCGATCCGGTCCTGCCACTTCTGCACGCTGAAATCGGGCGCGCGGCCATGCTCGGCATAGAGCAGCCGTCCGCCGGGACGCAGGATCCGGCGCAGTTCGGCAATCGTGGCGGCCTGGCTTCCCACCGAGCAGAGCGTGAACGTGCAGACCACGCAGTCGAAGCTGGCATCCTCGAACGGGATCGCCTCGCCAAAGCCCTGGCGCAGATCGGCCGCCCAGCCTTTCCGCGCAGCTTCGCCCCGCGCGAAGTCCAGCCCCTTGCCCGAGGGATCGAGTCCGGCATAGCGGGTGATCCGCGCCGGGTCGTAATACTGCTGGTTGATCCCTCCGCCGCAGCCGATCTCGAACACCTCGCCAGAGGCCAGCGGCACGACTTTTTCACGCAGCTTCATGATCGCCGCGCTGCTGCAGGCGCACTTGATGAAGCGCGGGACCACGTGCTCGTCATACCAGCGCGAGAAACCCATGCCTTGCCTCTTTCCCGTCCCCTCGATCGCCGCCATGATGCCACAAATACGATTGGGGGGAAGCTGCAATGACCGTGTTCCGCACGCCCGAGGAGCGCTTCGCGGCGCTGCCCGATTTTCCGTTCGCGCCGCATTACCTGACGCTGAAGCAAGGCCTCAGGCTCCATTACTTGGACGAAGGGCCGCGAGATGGGCCGGTCGTCTTCCTGCTCCACGGCGAGCCGACCTGGTGCTACCTGTTCCGACACATGATCCCGCTGCTGACCGCCGAAGGGTTCCGGGTGGTCGCGCCGGACCTGATCGGGTTCGGCAAGTCGGACAAGCCGCTGGCGCGCGAAAGCTATTCTTACGCGGGGCAGGTCGCCTGGATCGGCGAATGGATCGAGGCGCTGGACCTGCGCGCCATGACGCTGGGCTGCCAGGACTGGGGATCGCTGATCGGGCTGCGCCTGGCGGCGGAAATGCCCGAGCGCTTCCATGGCATTGCCTTGTCCAACGGCGGCCTGCCCGCCGGGCAGGAACCACCGCGCGCCTTCGCGATCTGGCGCGCCTTCTCCCGCTACAGCCCGGTCTTCCCGATCGGCGGGATCGTGAAGCGCGGCACGAAGCGACCGCTGAGCCCGCAAGAGGTCGCCGCCTACGACGCCCCCTTCCCCACCCGCGCCAGCAAGGCAGCGGCGCGGGTCTATCCCGGCCTGGTGCCCTTCGCCGGCAATCCCGCCGTGCCCGACCAGCAGCGCGCCTGGCAGGTATTCGAGCGCTGGGAAAACCCGTTCCTGTGCTGCTTCGCCGATGGCGACCCGATCACGCGCGGCGGCGATGCGATGTGGCTTGAGCGTGTCCCCGGCACTCGGGGCATGGCGCACCGCACGCTCCGCGGCGGCCACTTCATCCAGGAAGACGACCCCGCCGGCTTCGCCGCCGCCATTGCCGAAGTCGCCCGCACTGCGGCCTCCGGGGCGTGAGTCGAATCGCCAATCGAACCTGCTCGAGCCGGCCGCATTCAGCCGGCGCCGGTCCGATCGCGCGTGCCATCCCGCATCCGCGGCGGATGAACGCTCCTGTGGGAAACTTCTAAACCCTTATGCACAAACAGGAGATTGTTATGCGCGGCTGCCGAGGCTAGGATTCCTTAGGGAATATCCATGGCGGAATCGGAACACACAGCAGCCACCTTCGCGGCTCTTACCGCCAAGCAGCGTGAAGTGCTGGCGCTTGTCGCCGATAATCGCACAAGCAAGGAAATCGCCAGCCTGCTCGGAATATCCGAATCGGCGGTCAACCAGCGCATCGAGATCGTCCGCTCGCGCCTTGGCGGACTGCCGCGGGGGGAACTCGCGCGGCTCTATCGCCAGGAATGCGCGCAATCCGTGGCGGAGGAGCCGAACTGGCAAAAAATTCATGTTCCCAGCAACGACGGTTCGGGCGAGGCGGCGGGCACGGAGAGCACTTCCACCATCACCGCAGACGAGCCAAGCCCGGAAAGCAGTGACGGCGAAAGTGGGTCGCAGCTCTCCGCACTATTCTACCCGGGCAAGACACACTGGCTGGCGCGCGATACCCGCGCGACAGCCTTTGTGCGCGGGGTAGTCATCACCGGGATTCTCGCCGCTGCGATCATCTTTGCTGCGGTCGTGACCCAGTTCCTGGTGGTCAATCTCGATCCGGAGGCAGGAAAAGGCGCGTCGCGCAATCTAACCACCCTTGCCCCCCGGCCGTGAATCGCTAGAGAGGGCGCCGAAGCGGCATTGCGCGCCGCACAGTTACTAGGGACAGACATGGCCAGTTTCTCTCTTCCCGCGAACAGCACGATCACCGGCAAGCCCCGCCACCACCGGGCTGAGGGAGCCTCGCAGGTGAAGAAATTCACGGTCTACCGCTACGATCCCGACAGCGGCGAGAACCCCCGCTATGACACGTTCGAGATCGATCTCGACAATTGCGGGCCGATGGTGCTCGACGCGCTGATCAAGATGAAGTCGGAAATGGACCCGACTCTCACCTTCCGCCGCTCTTGCCGCGAGGGGATCTGCGGGTCCTGCGCGATGAACATGAACGGCCGCAACGGTCTCGCCTGCACCACCGCGATCGAGGATCTGTCTGGCGACATCCGCATCACGCCGCTGCCGCACATGGAAGTGATCAAGGACCTCGTGCCTGACTTCACCCATTTCTACGCGCAGTATGCCTCGATCCGTCCCTGGCTGCAGACTGTCAGCACCACGCCTTCGGGCAAGGAGCGTCTGCAGAGCCCGGAACAGCGCGAGAAGCTGGACGGCCTTTACGAGTGCATCCTGTGCGCCTGCTGCTCCACCTCGTGCCCCAGCTACTGGTGGAACTCCGACAAGTTCCTCGGTCCGGCCATCCTGCTCCAGGCCTATCGCTGGCTGGCGGACAGCCGCGACGAGATGACCGGTGAACGGCTCGACGCGCTGGAAGACCCCTTCCGGCTCTATCGCTGCCACACGATCATGAACTGCGCCAACGTCTGCCCCAAGGGCCTGTCGCCGGCGCGCGCGATCGCGGAAATCAAGAAGATGCAGGCCGAACGGCACCTGTAAGTGAGCGAATCTCCGAGGATCGTCCACGAGCCGGATCCGGACAACCCGGGCTGGTTCACCTGGAACCTTGCCGACGACACCCGCTTCAACGCCCAGACCATGGGTCACATGCTGGTGCGCAAGGACAGCGATCGGCTGTGCCGGGTGCGCATGTTCCCGGAGCGGCGCCATACCAACCTGCTAGACATGGTCCACGGGGCGATCTCGCTCGCCCTGATGGACGTAGCTCTGTTCGCTTCGATGCGCCTGCTGCTGGACGCCGATGCGGGCGGGTCGGTGACCCTGGAACTGTCGAGCCAGTTCATCGGCGCGGGCAAGCCGGGCGTTCCGCTCGACGCGGTGGTCGAAGTCCTGCGTGAAACAAAACGCCTCGTCTTCCTGCGCGGCACTGTCGTTCAGGGCAAGGATGACGAGCACCTGATCGCCTCGTTCTCGGGCATCGTCCGCAAGCCATCACGATGAACGGCGTCCTGGCGCGCTACGACGAGTTGGTCGCGGCGGGTGAATTGCGACCCGACCCCCAGCAGCGCGCCGCTGCCGAGCGACTCGAGCGGTTGCAGCGTGAACTGGAAGCCCCGCCCGCCGCAAGCGGGCTGCTGGGGCGCCTGTTTGGCCGCAAGCCGGCCGCCGCGCCGCGCGGCCTCTATCTGTGGGGCGGAGTCGGGCGCGGCAAGTCGATGCTGATGGACCTGTTCCACGAGGCGCTGGCGATCCCAGAGAAGCGGCGCACCCATTTTCACGCCTTCATGCTGGAAGTCCACGCCCGGCTGCGCGAGGCCCGCAAGAGCGAGACCGGCGACCCTATTCCGCCCGTCGCCGCAGCCCTGGCCCAGGGCCTGCGTGTGCTCGCGTTCGACGAGATGGTCGTCAACAACAGCGCCGATGCCATGATCATGAGCCGCCTGTTCACGGCCCTGATCGAGGTCCACGGGGTGACCATCGTCACCACGTCCAACCGCGCTCCTTCCGAGCTGTACAAGGACGGGCTTAACCGCGAGCATTTCCTGCCGTTCATCGCGCTGATCGAACGTGAACTGGACATCATGCCGCTCAACGGTCCGGTCGATTACCGGCTGGAGCGGCTGGCCGGCCTTGCAACCTGGCACACGCCGCTGGGAGACGCCGCAACCGCGCAGGTGCGCGAGGCGTTTTTCCGCCTGACCGACTACCCGCCCGAGGATAGCGCCCATGTTCCCTCCGCCGATCTCGATGTCGGCGGCGGGCGGATGCTCCACGTGCCCAAAAGCCTCAAGGGCGTGGCCGTGTTCAGTTTCAAGCGGCTCTGCGCCGAAGCGCGCGGGGCGGCGGATTACCTGGCCATTGCGCAGACCTATCACACGGTGATCCTGGTCGGCGTGCCCCGCATGGGCCCCGAGAACCGCAACGAGGCGGCGCGCTTCGTAACCCTGATCGACGCGCTCTACGAAAGCCGGGTCAAGCTGTTCGCAACGGCTGAGGCCGAGCCGGATGAGCTCTATGCCTCGGGCGACGGACGGTTCGAATTCGACCGCACCATCAGCCGGCTCATGGAAATGCAGAGCAAGGATTACCTCGCCGCCGGACACGGCGAGGAATAGCGCAGCCTAGATTTCCACGCGGACCGTCAGGCGGATGTCCCGCCCCGGCAGCGGTGCATAGTCCTTGAGCAGCGATGCATGGCGCCGCGCCTCCACGTCGAACAGGTTGTTGGCGGAAAGCATCAGGCTGAGCGGCCTGTGCCGCCCCCACGGCCGCCATGCGACCGAGGCATTGACCATGGTGTAGCCGGGGGTGCCCGTCTCGAACGCGGCGACGCGGGTCTGCGCGGTTACGCGCTCGACCTCGGCCTCGAAATCCAGATTGGACGAATTGGCGGCTAGTCCACCCTTCAGGCGCAACGGCGGGATACGCGGGGCCGGTCCCGCGCCTTCGATCGTGGTATGGACATAGTCAGCCAGGGCCTGTGCCTTCAGCGTCCAGGCCCCCGGCCGCGCCAGGATCACATCGGCCTGAACCTCGAATCCATACAGACGAGCAGCGGCCTGGGTGATCTGGTACTCGGGCAGCCCATCGGAGAATCCACCGGTCCGCGCCTCGTAGATGAAATTGCCGAACCAGCTGTGATAGGCGGAAAGTTCGAAATCGAAGCGGTCCCCCTTGCCGCGCAGGATCGCCTCGACGCTGTGGGCGCGCTCCCTGCGCAGCGCGGGGTTGCCCATTTCGAAAGTCTCGGTGCCATGATGCGGACCAAAGGCGAATAGTTCCTCGGCAGCCGGGGAGCGTTCGGATCGCGACAGGTTAAGCCCGACCTTCCAGCCCGGGGCGAAGTCGTAGGCCGCACCAACCGAAGCCGACAAGGTATCGAAGCTGCGTTCGCCGGCGAAGAACTGACCCTGGTCCGGACCGGGGAGAGAGGCCAGGCGGCTCTGCTCGTAGCGCAGGCCCGCCTCCAGCTTCCACGGCCCGGCCTGGTACTGCTGGACGGTGAAGAACCCGATCTGGCGGGTCTCGTTGCGCGGCAGATAGGACTCCTCGCCGATGACGTCGAAATCACGCAGCACGAACTGCAGGCCGCTCGCCCCCGTCCAACCGCCACGGGTGGTCTGCACCAGTTCAAGCCGCCCTTCCATGCCCTGATTGAAGAAGCTGGTGGCAACGGTGCCATCCGCCTCGATCTCGGCGTGGGTGTAGTCGGCAAAGCCATAGCGGAACGCCAGCTTGTCGAGCAGGTCTCCGCCCAGCTTCAGCTCGGCGCGCGCGTCGATGCGGTCCTGCTTCATCTGCAAGAGCGGTGCTTCCTGGCCCTGACCAATCTGCGTGGCATAACGGATCGGCACGCCGTAGCGATTATCGAGCCGGCTATAGGCAACGCCGATGCTGCCACCGTCGCCGACATAGGCGATCCCTCCCGCCAGATTCCAGGTGCGCGCGGCGCTGTTGGCCAGGCGTCCGCGCACGGCCGCATTGGCTGCGAAATCGACCTCACCGTGCTCGTGGCCTTCGCTTTCGTGCGTCCCTTCATCCTCCTCGATCAGGCTGCTGGCCAGGGCCTCTGTCCGCAGCGCTGGGGTCAATGCATAGCCGGGGATGCGCACGTCATCGGTCTTGAGCCAGGACGCGTCGAAGTGGGCGACCCAGCCCGAGCCAAGCGACAGATCGACCGAGCCGGAGGCCATGCGCTCGCTGGCAGCGGAACCATAGCCAGCCAGCACGCCCAGATGGACGGGCTCATCGGGAATCTCGGTCGGAATGCGCCGATCGATCACGTTGACGACGCCGCCAATCGCCGCCGATCCGTATTGCAGAGACTGCGGCCCGCGCAGCACCTCGATCCGTTTGGCAAGCAGCGGGTTGATCGCCAATGCATGGTCGGCGGAGGTGTTGGAGGCATCGATCGCGCCGATGCCGTTCGACAGCACCCTCACCCGCTCGCCCTGCAAGCCCCGCAGCACCGGGCGCGAGGCATTGGGGCCGAACGAGCTGGCCGAGACGCCCGGGGTATCGGCCAGCGTCTCGCCCAGCGAAGGGCGGAGCGCCTGGTCCAGTTCTGTCCCGCTCAGCACGGCCACGCCCGACAGGGCATCCTTGCGCGACACCGTGACCGCGCCGGTGACGACGATCGTCGCATCCTCGCCGGCATGATAATCGTCGGGGCCGGAATGATCGTCGACCTGCTGTGCCGCCGCCGGACTGGCGGCAGCCATCAGCGCAAGGACGGCAAGACTGGCGGATGAACGGAACTGAAGGAACATGGCGACTCCGGTTGAATACCGAAGCGCTCTAGCCAAGCCTGCATGATGTTACAACATTACATTTACCCGGCAACGGTTCCGGCCGGCGACCGATTCCGGGAAACCGGGAAACCAACAAGCCGTCAGGCCGTCAGGCCGCAGCCCTGGTGAGTCTATGCTGGGCTGCGGCGAGGCGGTGCATCAGTTTGAGATCCTGCTCACGCAATTGCAGGGCTGCATCGGCCCAGTGGTCCACCACATCGCGCAATTCACCAAGCGAGATCGCCTCTACCCGGCGACTGGCCCGGCGCGCGCCGACCAGGCCGGAATGGCGGCGGCTCGACCGGGCCATGAAATCGCGGACCGCCTGCACCCCTTCGCCGGGTTCGGCCAGGGCGTGGACGATCCCGAGTTCGTACATCTGTTCCGCGCTGTAGTTTTCGTTGCCCAGGATGATCCGCTCGGCCATCGCCGAACCGAGCCTGCGGCTGAGTACCGCGTGCGCCCCCATGCCGGGGAACAGGCCGAACATCACTTCGGGCAGGCCGAAGCTGGATCCCTTTTCGGCAATGATGAAGTCGAAGGACAGCAGGGCCTCGAACCCGCCCCCCAGTGCCTGGCCCTGAACCAGGCCAATCGTCAGCATCGGCAGGTCCAGCGCGCGCATGTTGCGGTGCAGGATCTCGACGCAGCGATAGCCATAGGCGGCAAGACCATCGCGGTTGCCGGCGCGGATCAGCCCCTCGAACAGGGTCAGGTCTCCGCCGAAACAGAACACGCCAGGCGCACGGCTGCCCAGGATCAGGTACTTGAGCGGCACCTTGCCGGGGCCGAAATGTCCACCAATCAGGTCCTGCCATGCAGCGAAATCGGTCAGCATCGGCGGCGTGAAACTGGGCCGGCCGGCCGGGCGCATGAAGGTCCAGACGGCCTCGTCCCGCTCGTCGTAAAGCACGTCGAGTTCGGCCAGCTCGAACAGGTTCTGGGGAATCTGCATCCTCACCGCGGAGGCTGCCAGGCACTGGTCGGCATCATCGGGAATGCCGGTCCCGCGATGGGAAGCATCGTCCTGGGACATCTGACCACCTGGGAGATCGCTCGAAAGTCGATCCATAAGCTCCTCGAATTGCTACCCGATCCTGCGTCAACCCGTTTCGCGCAAGCGGTGGTTAACGGGAACCTAAGCCAATGCGGACTCGCTTGGCAAAGGAATTATCCGCCTAGGCCGAACCGGCTAGTCCCAATTCTGGTCAATCGTGGCGTAGCCGCATCAGCCCCAGAGCCACGGCCAGCGCCGCAACTGCAACCGCAAGGATGGGCAGGATTTGCGGCATGATTGCCTCCGCCGGCAGGCCTTTCAGGAATAACCCGTGGCTTATCGTCAGCATGTGGCTGAGCGGATCGATCGCCGCCACCAGTTGCAGCCAGTGCGGCATCCCATCAACCGGACTGGCATAGCCCGACAGCAGCATCAGCGGGACAATCACCAGGAACCCGCCCAAAAAGGCCTGCTGCTGGTTATGGGACACGGTCGAAATAGCGAGGCCAATCCCGGTAATGGCGAGGCTGAAGGCTGAAATCCCAAGGAACATCGGCAGGAGCGAGCCGTTGAACGGGACGTCGGACACCAGCGGGATCATCACCACGTAAAGCATGCCGTTGAACAGGCCGACGCAGAAGGCGGGGACGCATTTACCGGCGAGGATCTCCCAATGCCGCATCGGCAGGGCCATGAGTTCGTCATAGGTGCCGAATTCGCGTTCACGCGCAATGGCCTGGACCGAGACCGACAGCACGATCACCGTGGTGATCAGGGTGATCATACCCGGCAGGGTGAACCAGCGGTACTCCAGGTTCGGGTTGTACCAGTGGCGGGCGATCACTTCGGGTTCGGGATGAGCCAGTTCGGGCCGCATCCGCCCTCCCGCCTCGTGCGCGATGTCGGCCATGTAGCCGGCCACGATCTGGGCAGCGTTGATCCGCCGCCCATCGAGCAGGAGCCCCATCTCTGCAGTCTCGCGGCGGGCATAGTGGACGGAAAGGTCAGGCGGAATCAGCAGCCCGGCAATCACCTCGCGGCGCTCGATCGCCTCGCGCAGCGCCGCCTCGCTGGGATAGAAGCGGATTTCGCGCATGTTGCGATTGCCGGACATCGCCGCGAGGAACTGTTCCGAGGCAACGCCGACGTCGCGGTTCACCACGCCGATATCAATGTTGCGCACCTCCAGGGTGGTAGCAAACCCGAACAGGATCAACTGGATAATCGGCGAAGCTATAAGCGTTGTGAGGACTCGCCGGTCAAGCAGGACGACCTTCAGTTCCTTGAGCGCCATCGCCACGATCCGGGTCCAGGCGCCGCTCATGCGATCCTCCGGGTGATCGCCCTGGTGACGCGCAGGAAGAAGAACAGCCCGAACAGCAGCAGGATGGCGATATTGGGCAGGAACAGCTGCCAGACGTCGCCAACCAGGAACACGCTTTGCAGCGAAGGTATCAGGTAGCGCGCGGGCACGATGTAGGTGAGCCACTGGATCGCGCGCGGCATCGAATCGATCTCGAACAGGAAACCAGACAGCAGCAGCGAGGGCAGGAAACCGGACAGCAGCGCGAACTGGGTCGAGACGAACTGGTTCTTGGTCCCGGCCGAGATCAGCAGCCCCTGCCCCAGCACCGCCGCCAGAAAGGCCGACGCAATCAGGAACAGCGCCAGCAGCGATCCCCGGAACGGCAGGCCGTAGCCCAGGACCGCCACCGCGACGCAGATAGCGGTCGAGGCGAGGCCGAGGACGTAATAGGGGAGCAGTTTCGAGATGACGAGGTTCGGGATCGCGATCGGGGTTGCCAGCAGCCCTTCCATCGTCCCGCGCTCGTACTCGCGGGCCATGATCAGCGCGGTCAACAGACTGCCGATCATGGCCATGACGATGCCGATCGCCCCGGGAACCAGCATGTAGCGGCTCTCCAGACCGGGGTTATAAGTGTATCGTGGCAATATCTTGAGGACTGGAGTTACCGGTATGTCGAGCTCGCGCGCCTCGGCTTCGACCCATTCCTTCAGCGCACCGCGCAGATGGCCGGTCAGGAAGGTCGCGGTGTTGACCTGGCTGCCATCGGTGACAAGCTGGATGTCGAGCGGTTCAAGCCGGACGAGGCCTTGTTCGAAGCCATCCGGAATGACCACGAAGCCGCGCAGTTCGCCGGTTTTCAACCCCGCCTCAAGCTCGGCGACCGACTGCCCCTCCTGCACCGCGAAATAGGAATTGCGGCCGAGAGTGGCAACCAGTTCGCGCGAGGCCCGGGTGTGATCCATGTCGAGCACCCCGGTGCGGGTGCCATGGACATCGAGCGTCACCGCGCTGCCGAACAGGAACATCAGGATCAGCGGCATCAGCACAACCAGGCCGAAGGTGGACGGGTCCAGCCAGACCTGCGCCCACTCCTTGGCTCGGATCGCCCGGGCACGCCGCCCTGCAAGTGGGTCGCGCGCGCTCATGCGGCGGCCTCCCTCGCCTGGCCGCGCTGCGAACGGATCAGCGCAATGAACGCCTCTTCCAGCGTCGGTTCGCCCGTTCCGCTGCGGGCGAGCCGGCGCAATTCAGAGGGAGTGCCCTGAGCAATAGCCTCGGACTGGTTGACCAGCATCAGGCGGTCGCAGTTCTCCGCCTCGTTCATGAAATGGGTGGTCACCAGAACGGCGGTGCCGCGCGCAGCGATGGCATTGATGTGGTGCCAGAATTCCCGGCGGATCAGGGGATCGACCCCCGAGGTCGGCTCGTCGAGGAACAGCACCGGCGGAGTGTGCAGCACCGCTGCCCCCAGGGCCAGGCGCTGCCGGATGCCGAGCGGCAGAGCACCGGCGGGGCTGGAGAGATAGTCCCCCAGCCCCAGCGCCGCGACCACCCGCTCGACCGCCTCGGCCGCGCGTGCGCCGGCCAATCCGTAGGCCCCGGCCACGAACTTCAGGTTGGCCGCGACTGTGAGGTCGCCGTAGAGCGAGAACTTCTGCGGCATGTAGCCCAGAGCCTCGCGCGCCTGGGCGCGGGCAACGGTCAGATCCCTGCCCGCCACGGTGCCTCGCCCGCCGGTGGGAGCAAGCAATCCGCACAGCATCCGGAACGTGGTCGACTTGCCGGCTCCGTTCGGCCCCAGCAGGCCGAAGATCTCGCCCGGGCGGACGGCGAACGATATGTCCTGCACCGCCATGAAATCGCCATAGCGTCGCGACAGGCCGATCGCGGCGATGGCCGGACCTGCGGAATCCGTGTCGCAAAGCGGAAATGCAGCCGCAAGCTCGCTCGGCGGGAGCACTTCCCCCGTATCGAGGCTTGCCGCGAATCCATCGTCGGCGCAGGGTTCGGCAGGCTGCCAGCCGGGGCCGGGCGAAACGGGTGACCGTGTGACGGCATGGACCCGGTCGCCCGCGATCCCGGCGGTGACGATCCCGGACTGTTCCAGCAGCGCCTGAACCGCCTCGCGCGGGCGCGCCGCGCCAAGCGGGCGCGAGAAGGTCCGCCCGGCCGCGCGCCGGGCAAGGCCGGCGGGCGGGCCGGCATAATGCACCCGGCCCTCATGCAGCAGCAGCAGTTCATCGCAGCGCTCGGCATCGTCGAGGATGCTGGTGGTCCAGACGATCGAGCTGCCTTGCGCGGCCAGTTCCTGCGCCAGCTGCCAGATTTCCCGGCGCGAGACCGGATCGACGCCGACCGAGGGTTCATCCAGCAGCATCAGCCGGGGAGCGGCAACGACCGCGCAGGCCATCGCCAGCTTCTGGCGCATGCCGCCCGACAACTGGCCCGAAGGGCGATCCTCGAACCCGGCAAGCCCGGTCAGACGGTACAGTTGCTCGATCCGTTCCGGGCTTTCCTCCGGCTCGATGCCGCGCAGGCGGGCGTAGAGTTCCAGGTTCTGCCGCACGCTCAGTTCGCCGTAGAGTCCCCCGCCCTGCGGCATGTAGCCGATCTGCGAGCGGTCGAGCCGGTCGACCGGGCGGCCCAGCACTTCGGCCAGGCCTTCATCCGGCTCGACCAGTCCGGCCATGATCCGCATCAAGGTGGTCTTGCCCGCCGCATCCGGCCCCACCAGCCCCAGCGTCCGGCCCGCCGCGAGGGCGAAGGACACCCCATCCAGCGCCAGGACCGGCGGCGAGCGGCGCCGCGCGCCCTTGAAGCGCTTGGTCACGCCTTCAAACCGGAGGTGCGGGGCCTCCGCCACTGCCCGTGCTCAGCGCTGGCCGAAGGCGGGAACGATCACGGTCACCGGCTGGCCCTGCCGCAGGTCGCCGCGCGGATCGTTGACCAACAGCCGGACGCGGTAGACCAGATCGGTGCGCAATTGCTCGGTCTGGACCGTCTTGGGCGTGAATTCGGCAACCGGGGAGATGAAGCCGATCTTCGCCGGCCATTCGCGCTCTGCCCCGTCCACGCGGACCTTCACTTCCATCCCCGGGCGGATCCTGGGCAGGTCGGGTTCGGCGACATAGGCCCGTACCCGCACCGGCTGGGTCAGCGCCATGGTCAGCACGGTCTGGCCGGGCTGGACGATCGATCCGGTCTCCCGCGCGCGGGTGAGCACTTCGCCGGGTTCGCTGGCGCGGATCACCGCGTCGGCAAGGTCGGTCTGGACCGCGCGCCGCTCGGCCAGCACGGCTTCGCTGGTGGCGGCGCTGGCGGCGCGGTCTTCCACGCGCGCGCCTTCCTGCGCGAGCGAAAGTGCGGCCTGGGCCTGGGCGACCCGCGCCTGCGCCGCGCTCATCGCCGCCTCGCTGGTCTGGAGATCGGCGCGGCTGATGAAGCCCTTGGCCGCAAGCGTCTCGCGCCGCTCGAACTGGCGGCGGGCTTCGGAGAGCGCGGCCTGGGCGGAAACGAGCGCGGCGCGCGCCTCGCTCACCTGCTGCGGGCGGGAACCGTTGGCATCGCGCGCAGCGGCGGCAGAGGCGGATTCGTAGCGCGCCTCGGCACTCGCCAGGCGGTCCGTCAGCGGGCGCCGATCAAGTTCGGCAAGCACCTGACCGGGCACCACCTTGTCGCCCTCGTCGACCAGAATGCGCTCGATCCGACCACCGACGCGGAAGCCGAGCTGAACCTCGCGAATCTCGACGTTGCCGTAAAGCCGCAGCTTGCCATCACTGGCGCCGTCCCACCAACCGAACGCCTTGCCGCCAAACCACAGCGCCGCCCCCACGGCAGCGATGACAATGGCGAGCCGCAATTTGTTGCGTGCTCCGCTCGATTCGGGCGCAGACCCCATGTTTTCCCTCCAGCGCACCACGCAGGTGCGTACCTGAGAGAAAGCTAAACCAAGCACTTGGCACGTCAAGCATAAGTCAGGCGGCGATCCCCAGTCGGGCGAGCGAGCGATCGAGCATCAGCAATTGCCAGAGCAGCCGCGAATGATCGCTGCGGCCGGTGATGTGGGCGTCCGCCATGGCCCCGATCCGGCCGGCATCGAACCAGCCAGTGCGGGCCAGCGCCGCGCTGGAGCCGATGGCCCGCGCGCTTTCCGCCAGCGGCCCCCGGAACCAATCGGCAATGGGAGTGACGAAGCCCTGCTTCTGGCGAAACAGGATGTCGTCGGGCAGGTAGCGGCGCATCGTCTTCTTGAGCAGCCACTTGCCTTCCCCGCCCCTGATCCGCAGGCTCTCGGGCAGGCTGGCGGCAAATTCGATCAGGCGGTGGTCAAGCAGCGGCTCGCGCGCTTCCAGGCTTACCGCCATGCTGGTGCGGTCGACCTTGGTCAGGATATCGCCGGGCAACCAGAACTTGAGATCGGCATATTGCGCACGGTCGAGCGCGGAGCGCGCCGGGGCGCGGCGCATCGTTTCCTCGAACATCGCCTCGGCCCGGTAAGCGCCGCGCAGGCGCAGAAACTCGGGCGAATAGAGGTCCTGGCGCAGTTCAGGCGGAAGGACGCCAACCGAGCGGGCATACCCCGCCTCGCTGGTCGCGGCGAGGCTGAGCAGGGTGGACTTGGCACGCAAGGGACGCGGCGCCCAGTCGGCCTTGGGATAGAGCGCCCCCAGGCCCCCGAACAAGGGCCCGCGCAGTCCCTGCGGCAGGATGCCGCGCAAGCGGTCCTCGCCCCATTGGAAGCGCTGGCGGCGATAGCCGGCAAAGGCTTCGTCAGCACCATCGCCGGACAGGGCCACGGTGACGGTCTCGCGGGCCAGTTGGCACACGCGCCAGGTCGGCAGCGCGGAGGCATCGGCAAAGGGTTCGTCGAACATCGCCGCCAGCAGATCGACATGCTCGAAATCATCGGAGGCGACAGTGCAGGCGCTGTGATCGGTGTGGAACCGGTCGGCCACCTGCCGGGCATAGCTCGTCTCGTCGAGCGCGCTGACGTCAAAGCCGATTGAGCAGGTCTTGACCGGATCGCGGCTCGCCTCGGCCATCAGCGCGACGACGGCGGAACTGTCGACCCCGCCCGACAGGAACGCGCCCAGCGGCACGTCCGACACCATCCGCGACGTCACGGCCTGGCGCAGCAGGTGAAGCAATTCGGCTTCAAGGTCGCTGGCCCGGCCCTGCCGCCGCTCCGCGAAGGAAACGTCCCACCATTGCCGGGGCGCGGGCAGCGGCTGGCCGTGACGCAGCAGCAGGCTGTGTCCGGCCGGCAGCTTGTGCACGCCGGACAGGAACGAGCGGTGGTCCGGCACATAGCCCCAGGCGAGGTAGTCCTCCACCGCCAGCGGATCGACCTCGCGCCGCAGCAGCGGATGGGCGGTGAGGCCCTTGAGCTCGGAAGCGAAGGCCAGGCTGCCGTCGCTGAGCTGGGCATAGAACAGCGGCTTCACCCCCAGCCGGTCGCGGGCGAGGAACAGGGTGCGCTCTGCCGTGTCGTAGATCGCGAAAGCGAACATCCCGTGGAGGCGCGGCAGACAGGCGGTGCCCCAGCGCTGCCAGGCGGCCAGGATCACTTCGCTGTCGCCGTCCGTGCGGAATTCGGCGCCAAGGCCGCGCAATTCCTGGCGCAGTTCGCGGTAATTGTAGATCTCGCCGTTGAACACCAGCACCGCGCGGCCATCGCCTGACAGCATGGGCTGGGGCGATCCGGCCACGTCGATGATCGACAGGCGGCGGTGGCCCAGCCCGACGCCCGGCGCGGTCCACACCCCCGCGCCGTCCGGTCCGCGATGCACCATGGCGTCGCACATGCGCTCCACCCGCAGCGGATCGACCGGCTTCGGGGTGGTCAGGTGATAAATTCCGGCGATTCCGCACATGGGCTCGGCGCCTAGCGGAGACCGGCGACGCGGTCCATCCATGCGCCGGTATCGCCCATCGCGCTACGGAACCGGCTGAGCGCTGCGCTGGCAGGCTGGTTCGGGCGGACTTCGGCGGAGAGGATAAGCATCATGGTCGGTTCGCGGCGCAGCAGCAGCCGGTCGCGGATGAGCGCGGCCTTGAGCCTGGTGTTGCTGCCCGTCAGCAGTCCGTCGGTGCGATAGTAAGTCTCGGCCAGCCGTTCCACCCGGTCAACGTGGACGAGGCGATCAGTTCGTCCGCCCGGCACGTCTGGCCCTTCGCTCGTCCAGTTCCAGCCGCTGTCCGGCCTGAGCGCGCCTTCGCCGAAACCACCGGCTTCGCGGCCTTCGTCCTGCGCGGAATAGAGCGCGAAGAACACGTCGACCTGGCGCCCCTCGGCATCGGCATAGCGGCCCAGCAGGCGGTGATCGGCCCCGTTCGCGCGGGGTTCCCACCAGGCGGACGGATGATAGTCCACCCGCGTCCAGCCGGGAACCTGCGGGAGAACGATCCGCTCCGGCATCGGCGCCGACAGGCTGTCGGCCGCGCGCGCCCAGGCGAGGCCACCGGCACAGAGCAGCGCCAGGGCCGCAAGCAGCGGCACGAGCTGGCCGCCCGCGCGCTCAAGCCAGGCGATGCGCGGATCGGCGGCGATGGCTGCGCTGTCGATCATCGGATCGTCGATCCCGCGATCGAAGAACCGCCAGCCAAGGCCCAGAACCATGGCCATGACCAGCGCGAAGAACACCCAGCCGTAGATCAGGTGATCGACCCCGCCCGCGCGCTCCGCGCCGATGTACTGGGCGGCGTAGATCGTCCCCCAGGCGCGCACCCCGTTGGCCAGGATCGGCACGATCACGCACAGTCCCATGAAGGCGATCCGGCGCGGCCAAGACCGGAAGCAGACATTGCCCACCAGCGCGCCCAGCGCCACCATCGCGATCAGGAACTTCACCCCCGAACAGGCCTCTGCCACTTCGAACAGCCCGGCGGGCGTATCGATGAACACCCCGTCGATTGCTGCCGGAACCTGGCTGAGGTGGACCAGAGCGACCGTCAGCTTGGCCGTGATCGTCTGGAGCGGCGGCACCAGCTCATCACCGAACGGCACCAGGAACCCCATGTAGGCGAAGGGGAACAACAGCGCGGCAAAGGTGCGCGGCCCCAGCACCGCGAGCGCGCTGGCGGGCAGCAGCAGCACCGCTCCCGCCTGACGGAACAGGTTGAGCCCGGCCAGCGCGCCAAGCCCCCACAGCAGCATGGCCGCCGCCGCCGCCAGCAGCCCCGGCCACCAGGCGCGGGGTTCGAACTGCAAGACTTCGCCGCGCCGCTGCCAGACCAGCCAGGCCAGGATCGCCGGGACCAGCAGGATGTGATTGTAGGTCGAGCTATCCCACCACTGCGCGAACATCGCCCGCCAGTCAGGCAGGAAAGCCGCGATCAGCGCCAGCCAGGTCAGGCCGAGTGCCGCAAGCGGGCGGCGCCATGGCTCGGCCAAACTGGCCCCGGGCGGCAAGGGAGCCTCCAGGGCGAGGTCAGGCGGCATGGCGCGTCGGCGCGTCCCGGCGGCCGACCATCGCTGCCAGCGGGGCGAGCGTTGCCTGCCAGCTCAGTTCCTCGACCACGAAGCGCCGCGCTTCCAGCCCCAGGGTCCAGCCCTGGCGCGGGTGCGAAAGCAGCGCGGTGGTGCGTTCAACCAGATCGTCATCGCTGTCGGCGACCACCAGGTGCTTGCCGTCCTGCGCGCCGATGCCCGTGGCGGCGGCGCTGGTGAGCACGACCGGCAGGCCCATCGCCATCGCCTCGAGCACCTTGTTCTGCACGCCGCGCGCGATTTCCAGCGGCACCAGGGCAAGGTCCGCCGCGCTGAGCCAGGTGCGCATGTCATCGACCCCGCCCCAGATGTGGACGCCGTCCCTGCCGTGACGCTCGCACAGTTCCTCCGCCGGATTGCGGCCGACGACATGGAAAGTGGTGCGCGGGATCAGCTCGCGGATGCGCGGCAGCAGCCGCTCGATTACCCGCAGCGCTGCCTCGATGTTGGGGGCATAGTCCATCTGCCCGCTGAAGATCAGGCGCGGCCCATCGCAGTCGACCAGGCGCGGCTCGGGCTTGACCGCGGCAGGATCGAAATAGCGGCTGTCGATGCCGTTGCGCAGCGTGCGGACGTCGCAGGCAGCGCGGTCCTCGATCGGCAAGCGCGCGCGGAACAGCGCGGCCTCTTCGGGCGAAACCAGCAGGCTGACCCCGGCGCGCCGGGCGAGCCGGGCTTCCTCGGCGGCGAGCAGGCGCCCCTCGCGCGCGTTGATCCAGCGGCGCAGGCCGTTGTCCCGCTCGGCATAGGCTTCGAACTTGGCCGAATCGACGTCGACGAAATCGAAGATCACCTCGCCCGCGAAATCATCGGGGATGTATTGTCCCATCTGGCCCGAGAAGACGTAGATCGTGCCGATGGGCCGCTCGCGCAGGATCCGGGCGATGTAGTCGGCCAGCTCTGCGCTATGGAATGCGGGCAGGCTGACCGGCTGGCGGCGCAACAGCGATTCGACCCCGGCAAAGACCAGCGGCTTGACCCGGCGGACCAGCCGGTAACTGCGCGCGAGGGCTGCCAGCTCGACTTCCTCGGCAATGTCGCGGTCATCATCGGCAAAGGTCGCGACATGGACCGGGGCGAGCCCCGCCAGCCGCTTGAGCACGTGGTGCGATCGGATTTTGTCACCCCGATCGGGCGGAAACGGCATCCGGTGCGACAGGAACAGGATTTCATTGGTCATGCGAGGCCCCGGGAAATGAACGGGCCGGCAAGATTGGCGACCGGAAGAGGCAGCTTCTGCCACAGCGCGATGCGCGCGGCGTGGCGGCTGCTGGTGGGATCGGCATCGCGCACCGGATGGCCCGGCGCAGTCCAGCCGGCATAGCCGAGCGGCTGAGGCTCGAACCCCCAGTTGCGCTTGAAATCATGGGCGCCGCTGCCGGTCTTGGAACGGCCGAAGTCGAACCGGCCGCAGCCCCGGCGCCGGGCGTGGAGCATCAGTTCGAAATACATCCGGTCATTGGCGCGCAGCCGCCGCGCGGCCAACGTGCCCCCGCCCCAATAGGGCATCACCGCGCCGCGATGGTAGAGCGACAGGACGCTGGCAACCGGCTGCCCCTGGTGCCGCACGGTCAGGATGTCGGCATCCTCGCCAAAGGCATCGAGCACTTCGGCGAACAGGCGGCGCGGGAAGACCGGCGTGCCGAGATTGCGGACGCTTTCGGCATAGACGGCATAGTGGGCGGCGCGGTCCGCCTCTCCCCGGCCGATCTCGACCGACAGGTCCATGCCCAGGCCCTTGCGCACCTCGGCGCGCTGCTTGCGCGGAACGGCGAGGAGCTGCGCTTCGTCATCGCCGGCCAGCGGCGCCACGAACCCG
>Ga0208693_1000236_pt1 | contig 45840 bp, 45 predicted proteins | sample AD_UKC071_MetaG_FD_184438 | JGI IMG/M metagenome (GOLD analysis project Ga0208693, IMG submission 184438) | Active sludge microbial communities of municipal wastewater-treating anaerobic digesters from USA - AD_UKC071_MetaG (SPAdes) (version 2) | ecosystem: Engineered > Bioreactor > Anaerobic >... | reverse complement strand
TCAGTAACATACCGAAATACATCAATGGCTGGGTGTACATCCACAACTTATTCAAAGACTTAGGAGGTGACAAGTATGCCATTGTTCAATCTTTACTCGCTATCATCACGCCAAGTTAACAGCATCTATCATTTGGCTTAATACATTCTTCGAGAAATAGATTCACTACTGATATATCCTTTGCATGATTTATATTAATAAATTCTGAATAAGCTGACAGAAGCATCACCTTTTACTATCGATAATTTTACCACAATTCGAATGCTGAATTCATCTTGATGGAAATATTCCAAAGATGCACGCACTTCATTGATTTTCTTGAAAGAGTGTTTCCTAGCTCATTCAGTCTTATCAGTCCTAGTAGAGACTTAGCCAATGAAGGATTGACCAAAATAATTGAAATCTTCGAACAAGCTGAGGTCGACAAGACTTGTAAGTATATAGGTATAATGATGAAGATGTTTAAAAAGAGGACGAAGACGATGTGTATCGGGTATAATGATAATGAGGAAGATTATTAAGATTATCAGAATTTACTAAAACATACTAAGTAATCTAATCGTGTTAGACTTAGTTATCAAACTGAATGGATAAACAAAAACCCCCCTTGATATACAAGGGGGATAATTTAATTAAAGCCTGGGCACTACCTACTCTCGCAAGGGGTCGTCCCCTTACTACCATCGGCCCACGGTGGCTTAACGGCCAGGTTCGGTATGGTGCTGGGTGTTTCCCACCGCGGTATCGGCACCCAGGTCATTCAAAAGTGCATAGGTTCTCAGGTGAAGGTAACGGGTCTATTAGTACCGCTTGGCTCCGCACATCACTGTGCTTCCACCATCGGCCTATCAAGGTCCTCTTCTCGAACCGACCCAAGAGGCCTCATCTTGGAGCGTGCTTCCCGCTTAGATGCTTTCAGCGGTTATCACTCAGGAGCGTAGCTACCCAGCGTATGCCCTTGGCAGGACAGCTGGTACACCAGTGGCTCCCTCACCCTGGTCCTCTCGTACAAAGGGTGACCCTCCTCAAGCCTCTATCGCCCGCAGCAGATAGGGACCGACCTGTCTCACGACGGTCTGAACCCAGCTCACGTACCCCTTTAATAGGCGAACAGCCTAACCCTTGGGACCTGCTTCAGCCCCAGGATGGGATGAGCCGACATCGAGGTGCCGAGCCTAGCCGTCGATGTGAACTCTCGGGCTAGACTAGCCTGTTATCCCCGGGGTAACTTTTGTCCGTTGATCGACGACCCTTCCACTCGGAGTCGCCGGGTCACTAGGACCGACTTTCGTCTCTGCTCGACCCGTCGGTCTCGCAGTCAGCCCGGCTTTTGCCCTTGCACTCATCGGTGGATTTCCAACCCACCTGAGCCGAGCTTCGCACGCCTCCGTTACTCTTTAGGAGGCGACCGCCCCAGTCAAACTGCCCTCCTGGCACTGTCCCATGTGCGCTCTCCACACACATCGGTTAGAACTCCGCTACGACGAGGGTGGTATCCCACCGTCGGCTCCGCGCACCCTGGCGAGCACGCTTCTCCGCCTCCCACCTATCCTGTACACGCCGCAACAGAGCACAATACCAGGTTACAGTAAAGCTCCACGGGGTCTTCCCGTCTAGCTGCAGGTTCTGGGCATCTTCACCCAGACTGAAATTTCACCGGGTCCCCTGCCGAGACAGTGCCCCAGTCGTTACGCCATTCATGCAGGTCGGAACTTACCCGACAAGGAATTTCGCTACCTTAGGACCGTTATAGTTACGGCCGCCGTTTACTGGGGCTTCGGTTCGGAGCTTGCACCCCTCCCCTTAACCTTCCAGCACCGGGCAGGCGTCAGTCCCTATACTTCCTCTCTTCGAGTTTGCAGAGACCTGTGTTTTTGGTAAACAGTCGCCAGGGCCTATCCTCTGCGACTACCTCGGCCTCCGTCAGTTTCCACCTCTCGGCTTCCCATGACTTCAACCTTCCGTAGTACCTCTTCTCCCTAAGTTACGAGGTCAATTTGCCGAGTTCCTTGGCAAGGGTTATCCCGCTCCCCTTAGCTTTCTCAGCCCGCCTACCTGTGTCGGTTTTCGGAACGGGCAATGCATAGCAACCGTGCGCGGCTTTTCTTGGCAGTGTGGCCTCAGTCCCGTTGGCCCCTTTCGAGACCTCCCCTTCACGGCTCAGCTCAGACTGCGGACTTACCTACAGCCCTCTTCACCTAACCGCTTGGAGGGATTTGCCAGTTGTCCCCGGTACTTAGCCTCCTGCGTCCCCGCCCACGATGCGCGCTATACACTGGTACCGGAATATTAACCGGTTTTCCATCGGATACCCCTTTCGGGTTTTCCTTAGGCCCCGACTTACCCTGGGCGGACGACCCTTCCCCAGGTACCCTTAGGCTTTCGGGGGGATGGATTCTCACCATCCTTCCGTATACTCATGCCTGGATTCTCACTTCTGCCTCGTCCAGTAGCTCTCACGAGTCTACCTTCTCCCTATTGCAGAACGCTCCCCTACCAATCTTCTCAGATTCCGTGGCTTCGGGGGGTGGCTTCAGCCCCGCACATTTTCGGCGCAGCACGTCTCGACCGGTGAGCTGTTACGCACTCTTTTAATGATGGCTGCTTCTAAGCCAACATCCCGGTTGTCTGGGACCTACCACTTCCTTCCTCTTCACACTTAGCCACCTCTCCGGGCCCTTAGCCGTCGGTCTGGGTTGTTCCCCTCTCGTCCGTAGAGCTTATCCCCTACGGGCTCACTCCCAGCTTCTCGTGTGTAGGCATTCGGAGTTTGACAGGGTTCGCAGGTTACCCCACTAGCCCTACCAGCGCTCTACCTCCTACACAGAACTGCTGAGGCTGCACCTCAATGCATTTCGGGGAGAACCAGCTATCACCGGGTTCGGTTAGCTTTTCACTCCTACCCACAGGTCATCCGAGGATGTTTCACGATCCACCGGTTCGGTCCTCCAGTGGGTTTCACCCCACCTTCATCCTGCCCATGGGTAGCTCACCCGGCTTCGGGTCTACCGCTACTGACTATCGCCCTATTCGGACTCGCTTTCGCTCCGACTTCACCTCTATCGGCTTAATCTCGCCAGCAACGATAACTCCCAGGCTCATTAATCAAAAGGCACATCGTCACCGTTTCCGGCTCCGACTTCTTGTAGGCATGTAGTTTCAGGTCTCTTTCACTCCCCTTACGGGGGGCTTTTCACCTTTCCCTCACGGTACTGGTTTCTCTATCGGTCGGCAGGTAGTATTTAGCCTTGGAGGGTGGTCCCCCCTGATTCACGCGGGATTCCTCGAGTCCCGCGCTACTCGGGATCACAGTCACACTTACTTGATGCATTTCGCCTACAGGACTATCACCTCCTACGGTCAGCCTTCCCAGACTGTTCGGCTATGCATCAATTCAGCGCGGCTCTGCCTAACTGTGTCCCTCTACCCCGATTCATCATCGGTTTAGGCTCCTCCCCGTTCGATCGCCTCTACTTGGGGAATCTCGTTTGATTTCTTCTCCTCCGGGTACTGAGATGTTTCACTTCCCCGGGTCTCGCTCTTGCGCGCATGGGATTTCTCCCATGCAGGTTGCCCCATTCGGGTATCCCGGCCTCGACGCTCGCGTGCAGCTCCGCCAGGCTTTTCGCAGCTTACCACGCCCTTCTTCGCCTCCTGCCACCTAGGCATCCACTACATGCCCTTTCTTCCTTCACCTTGAACCTATGCACTTTTCAATGACCTGCCCCATTGGTGGAGACAAGGGGATTCGAACCCCTGGCCCCCTGCTTGCAAAGCAGGTGCTCTCCCAGCTGAGCTATGTCCCCACCCATGGTGGGCTCGGGAAGAATCGAACTTCCGACCTCACGCTTATCAGGCGTGCGCTCTGACCTTCTGAGCTACGAGCCCTCTCATTCAAATCAGAATAGCAGCCACCTCTTCTCCTTAGAAAGGAGGTGATCCAGGCGCACCTTCCGGTACACCTACCTTGTTACGACTTAGCCCCCCTCACCACGTTCACCCTCAACACGCCCCCTAAGAGTACGCGTCTTCGGGCGCCCGCAACTCGGTTGGCTTGACGGGCGGTGTGTACAAGGCCCGGGAACGTATTCACCGCGGCGTGGCTGATCCGCGATTACTAGCAATTCCGACTTCATGTGGGCGGGTTGCAGCCCACAATCTGAACTGCGGAATGGTTTAAGGGTTTTGCTCAGTATTGCTACCTCGCATCCCGCTGTCCATCCCATTGTAGCGCGTGTGTCGCCCAGGGTATAAGGGGCACGAGTATCTGACGTCATCCCCTCCTTCCTCCGGCTCGTCGCCGGCAGTCCTCTTAGAGTCCCCACCTTTCGTGCTGGTAACTAAGTGTAGGGGTTGCGCTCGTTGCGGGACTTAACCCAACACCTCACGGCACGAGCTGACGACGACCGTGCACCACCTGTGCTGGCTCCCTACCTTTCGATAGAGTCCCTCCTCTTTCGAGTCAGTACCACCAGCATGTCAATCCCTGGTAAGGTTCTTGGCTTAGCGTCCAATTAAACCACACGCTCCACTGCTTGTGCGGGCCCCCGTCAATTCCTTTGAGTTTCACCCTTGCGGGCATACTCCCCAGGCGGCTCACTTAACGCGTTCGCTTCAGCACAGAGGCTCTATGCCCCCACACCAAGTGAGCATCGTTTACGGCTAGGACTACCCGGGTATCTAATCCGGTTCGCTCCCCTAGCTTTCGTGCCTCAGCGTCGGTTACAGCCCAGCAGACCGACTTCTCCACCGGCGTTCCTGCTGATATCTACGGATTTCACCCCTACACCAGCAGTTCCATCTGCCTCTGCTGTACCCAAGCCTTACAGTTTCCAGCGCATCTCCCTAGTTGAGCCAGGGCCTTTAACGCCAGACTTGTAAGACCGCCTACGCACCCTTTACGCCCAGTAATTCCGGGTAACGCTCGCCCCCTACGTATTACCGCGGCTGCTGGCACGTAGTTAGCCGGGGCTTATTCCTCAGGTACCATCATCCTTTTTCCCTGAGAAAAGGAGTTTACACCCCGAAGGGCTTCGTCCTCCACGCGGCGTCGCTGGATCAGGCTTTCGCCCATTGTCCAAAATCCCCCACTGCTGCCTCCCGTAGGAGTAGGGCCCGTCTCTCAGTGCCCTTGTGACCGGCCATCCTCTCAGACCGGTTACCCGTCGTCGGCTTGGTAGGCCTTTACCCTACCAACTACCTGATGGGACGCAGACCGCTCCCTCGGCGCCTTTCGGCCTTTACTCTCCCGAGTCTATGTCGGTTTACCCACAGTTTCCCATGGCTATCCAACTCCGAGGGGCACGTTCCTACGCTTTACTCACCCGTCCGCCGCTATACAGCTCTCCACCGAAGCTTCAAACTGTACCGCTCGACTTGCATGTGTTAGGCACGCCGCCAGCGTTCACCCTGAGCCAGGATCAAACCCTCCAAGCTGATCTCTTTGGGTCTAACCCAAGCTTTGTTTCTTTTCGGGTGGCTGCTATTCTTATTTCAATGACCGGCCTCAACCCAGCGTTTCAATTTTTACCACATTATCTACCTTTTGTCAAGACCCTTTTTTCCTTCGCTCTCAACCGCATCTCTTATTTTACTATTCTTCCGCCTCTTTCTCACCAGCAAGTCCCATTCTACTACTCCCTTTGTTAATTGTAAACCCCTTTTCAGTAACGCATTCTACTCCTTTCCTGTTACAGTTCTTCCCCTACTTCCTATACTTCGTGCGTCTCTGAAATGAGATTAACATCATATATAGCCATATGTAGCAAAGTTCGATAGTTCTAAGGATTATAAGTACTGTTATAAGTATTAGGTCAAGAAAGTCAAGAACATGTTTACTACAATAGGAACAAGCATCGATATTATGAATCCATGTCCAAATGAGACCAAAGCAGTTTCACGGTCACTGTACATCGTGATGATCCCAAGAAGGGTATCCATCGATGTTGCACCCGCGACTGATATTGTTCCATACTTTGATTTCTTGATAGCAAATGGTGAGATGATGATCGCCAACAACTCTCTTAACACATTGGCAAAAAATGATATACTACCGATGTATGCACTGTACGAATTGCCAATGATTACTGCTGAAAGGCTATACCATCCGAAACCAGATGCTGTTAAGAGTGTTTCGAGTTTCTTTAGTGGAATGAAGAATGACAATATATACGCAAATCCAAGTGTTCCTACCACAGTGGATATGATTGTCAAAACTATATCTTTTATGAACCTCTTCTCTATCTTTTCTTTGCTTAAATCGATTCCAACTGCAAAGGTTAGTAGATAAAGGAATATTTGAACAAAGTTCCCCGGGAATTGAAAATGTGTGACTCTTCCAATTAGCAACCCAGCAAAAACAGAAGATAGCAGAAGTACTGCACTCATTTTTTGGTACCTGCCTTCCCTGCTTTTTCCAGTATGTACCCTACAAAAAAGCTCCCAAAACTCCCAAACAAAGCTATCAAAGACCCATATAAGAATATCGTATCTATCTGTTCGAATAATTCATCATTGGCACCTATTTCCAGCCCTAATGAGAATAATAATAGCATGGTGAGAATCATGATTATCTTATACTTCTTGATCCATTCGCTTTTGATAAATCTCCCAAGTAAGAAGCCTGTGAAGAACATTATGAGTACATACCAGATCAAGTGTATCCCTCCTATCAAGAATCACTTGAGAAACTCATGGGTAAAATATCATTATCATTTACCACTTATGGGTGGATTCTATACAGAGTCCTTGCAAATGGTATTGCCTCTCTGATATGCTCGAGGCCAGCAATCCAAGCTATTGTTCTTTCAACTCCAAGCCCAAATCCACTGTGCGGTACGCTGCCAAATTGTCGGAGATCGAGATACCAATCGTACTTGTCAATTGGTAGATTGTTTTCTTCCAATCTTTCAATCATTAGATCATAATCATGTATACGCTGTGACGCTCCAATTATCTCACCATAACCCTCGGATGCCAACAAATCGTCACAGAGAACAACTTCTGGATTATTTGGATCAGGTTGCATGTAAAATGCCTTTACATGTCTCGGGTAGTGGGTCACAAAAAGTGGGCTATCAAACTGTTTTGAAAGTGTCGTTTCTTCATCCGCACCTAAATCATTGCCCCATTTGATATCAGAACCATGTTTTTGCAAAAACTCGACAGCCTCTGTATAGGTCATCCTCGGAAATGGTTTCTGAACTTTTCCCAACTTCGAAACATCTCTACCAATTGCGATGAGGTCATCATAGGCATTGTTAAGTACATACTGAACGATATAGTAGACAAGATCTTCTTGAAGTCTAATATTATCCTCATGCTCATAGTAAGCAACTTCCGCTTCGTTCATCCAAAACTCTATGAGGTGTCTTCTTGTTTTGGACTTTTCTGCCCTAAATGTTGGGCCAAGATTGAATACCTTGCCAAGGGCCATGCATGCTGCCTCAAGATAGAGTTGACCTGTCTGTGCAAGATAGACTTTACCATAATCAAAGTAATCTATCTCGAATAAATTCCCTGCACTCTCACCAATTGCGCCTGTAAATATAGGAGTGTCAACTTGTACGAAATCTCTTTCCCAGTAGAACTTTCTGATAGCCTTCATCACTGCATCTCTTATCCTCAATACATGAAACTGTCTCTTTGCCCTAAGCCATAGATGTCTATGGTCCATTAAATACTCTATACTATGATCAGGCTTCTGGATCGGAAAATCTTCAGACGGAATCTGCACTGGTATTACTTCGTTGGCAAGTATCTCTACTCCGTTAGGTGCTCTTTCATCTTTCCTCACCTTGCCACGTACGATTAAAGAAGACTCTAGACGTAATTTGTCTGCTTGAGCGAAATTATCGTCACCAACAGTCGATTTCTCTATGACAACCTGGACAAAACCACTTCCATCTCTCATTTCGATAAAAGAAATTTTTCCACTCGATCTTTTTCTTCTTACCCAACCTCTGAGTTCGACATCTCTTTCTACATAGTTTTTTAGATCCTTTATATATACCCACTCCATTCAAAAGACCTCCTTTTCAGTTCTTGATTATTTCTTGATTTTGTATCGAATTCTAAGAGAATTTGCAGAAATATCAAAGGTAAAACAAAACTTTAGAGGATCTAACCATTAGCTTGGTTATTGACAATAAAATGTGTTTCACTAAGATTATACCATATCTTCAGACTTGCACCACATTTACTCTCGATGGTATAATTAATCAAGAAAGAAGGAATTTGTCATGAAAGGACGTGGGATTGTGAACATGATTTCAAGATCGGCAATTAAACTAATTACTCTGTCCATACTTATTTTATTTGTTGTGTGTTCTTTCTCACTTACGACGAGAGAGTTGACAAATCAGGAAATAGAGAAGTTTTTTTCTGCGTTAAGGGGTCTGAAGAACACACCGTATGTTTGGGGTGGAACAGATTCTGTTGGTATAGATTGTAGTGGACTTATTATTTATCTTCTTAATCAATTAGGTTTCAAGAAACTCGTTTACAAGAGCTATCTTGTTTATGATGTCACAGCAGATAATCTATATAGATATAATACGAAACCTATAGCTGACGTAAAAGATTTAAAAAAAGGTGATCTGATCTTCTTCGATATGAATGAGGATACTGTATACGATCATGTTGTAATATTTGAAACATCTGATAAGTATGGCAATATCTGGATATGGGATGCTGCAGAAATGCCGGATGGCATTCACCAAAACAAAGTTGATAGACGGCCACTGACATTACTATCTGCTAGGAAATATGCACTAGGAAGAATCATCGTTGCAGTGGATCAATAATAACGATGAAATTTTCTAAAATATGTGGTGAACTACCTTGAAATGGCTGATTGAATTCGTGGTTGGATGCTTTACAACAGTTAATAGATTCTTGAAATATGTGCTATATAGAGCTTCGAAATGTTTAAGAATCGGTGATATGAGCACGCAGAAAGGTAGTAAAAAAGTTATAACAGTGGCTCTAATTCATTCAGACGGACAAAATATCGAAAAACTGTTTAGTGAATTTTCCCTAGAATTAAGAAGCGCAGATGTCGTTATTGCCAGGAACATGGAGAAAGAAGATTTGAAAAGGTATTCAAAGATTTTGAAAAGGAAATCGTTCTTATTTTTGGGAAAGGAAAGAATGCAGCACGGAAACCTTGTCGAATTCATTTCTAATTTCGATATAGGAAGACTGAGATCATTTGAGAAACGTGGGGTACCAATTGTTGTCACCAACGATAAGAAAACTGCATGGATGATTTCTCAAATGTTCCCCTTCTACTGTATCTTGCCAGGTGAGACTTTTCAGGAAACCGTGATTACTGCCCCAATTCCTATTACAAGAACATCTGATGGCTACTACTTTTTGAAGACAGTCTATAGGAATCAAGTAACACTAATAGATTTAAACGTAGATGTTCTTATGGATTTCAGAAACCCTAATTAAAATGGTAGAACATACAGGACTTTGAAACAGAGCAGGTTGAAAAATGGCAAAAGAGGACAAAAACATGTAAATATACGTACGTCCATGTAAAAACTTGCATAAAGTTTTGTATACTCTTTTTTGTATTGAAAGGGGGGAGTATGCTCAGATTAATTTTCTAGGCATAAAGTGGTAAAATCATAAGTGTACAGGGAACACCCGATTTTTTAAGTGAGAGAAAGGGGGGGGAACATGGAAAAGGAGATAACACTAGAGCTCGTTAGAGTAACTGAAGCTGCGGCACTTATGGCAAGTAGGTATTTAGGCAGAGGTGACAAGGAAATTATTGACAAGGCAGCATCCGATGCAATGCGTGGAATGCTAGACTACATCGACATGAGAGGAACAGTTGTACTTGGTGAAGGAGAGAAAGATCAAGCACCCATGCTCTACATAGGTGAGCAAGTGGGACGGTGGAATGAGGATAGTGCTGAATTAGACATCGCAGTAGACCCTATCGATGGTACTAGACTTGTTGCGTTCGGCCTGCCAAATGCAATCAGTGTTATTGCAGCAACTGAAAAAGGTGGAATAGAATACCTACCCACGTATTATTCATACAAACTGGCTGTTGGGCCTGAGTTAACTGGAAAGTTGGATATAAACGCAACGATAAGAGAAAACCTGCGAGTTGCAGCAGCTACACTTGGAATGGACATTTCTGAGTTAACTTGCGTCGTGTTGAATAGAGATAGGCACAGAGAAATAATAGACGAGATAAGAAAAGTCGGTGCAAGAATCAAACTGATTAGTGATGGTGACATAGCAGCCGCTATAGCAACTGCGCTTCCTGACAGCAACGTCGACATATATATAGGCGTTGGTGGTTCACCTGAAGCCCTTTTAGCTGCTGCAGCATTGAAATCTTTAGGAGGAGAAATTCAAATAAAACTTTGGCCTATGGATGAGAACGAAAGATTGAAAATTGCAGAAAAAGGTTATGACGTTGAAAAAGTTTACAAGACTGACGACTTGATAAAGTCTGATAATGTTATATTTGCTGCTACCGGTGTAACGGACGGAGATATGCTATCAGGAGTACGATTTGCAAAAAGCATCGCAACTACTGAATCGATAGTCATGAGATCAAAAACGCGAACAATAAGGAGAATAATAGCTCAACATAATATGATTTACAAGACAATTCCGTTGAAGAGTGCTGGAGAGATAAGGTATCAAAATGGTTTGAAAAAGATATAACACATTTTTTTGGAAGATCATAGAAGATCATATCAGTTACAAAAAGCCCCTAAAGGGGCTTTTTGTAACGATAAATATCATGTCATGACGAAAGTCCTATGGTAGTTCTGCCAGGTGGAATCTCGATTACTTTGTCTCTTACCCTGATCTTAATACTTATATCCGTAGCAAATGTTATGTCCTCCTTTGTTATTCTCACATTAATCATGCTTCCTTTATAAGACAGATTAAAAGATAGTGCCTCCCAGTTCTTCGGTAACCATGGCGAGAAACTCAGTATCCCGTCACTCTCCAGTGTCATCCCACCAAAACCATTGACTACACATTGCCAAGCACCACCTGCAGATGCTGCGTGGAAACCATTGTTTGTATTACCTTGATTGTCTTCCAAATCTACAAGAAGTGTTTTCATGAAATACTTGTACGCATTATGTGTGTCACCAACCTTTAGTCCCATTATAGAGTACATCGATGGACTCAATGAAGATTTATGCATAGTCCTCTTTTCGTAATACTTGTAGTTGATTCTCATCTCTTCTTGGCTAAAATCTTCTGGTAAGACAAGCATAAGCATGACAACATCCGGTTGTTTAATCAGTTTCGTCTCGCCAAGTTTCGTCAAGTCCAATCCCTTAGGCCACTTTGGTAAACCATTTTCGTCCCACTCTGTAATTTCATATTCCTTCAAGTTGAAATAACCTTCAAACTGCTCGATAAGCTTTTCACTGTCATTTCTTGGGATGTATATTTTTTCTGCGATCATCTGCCAATTCTCAACTTCCCTTTTCGTGAAACCAAACTGACTTTTTAATATTTCGAACTTTGCTGCATCCTTTTCTTCTAGCCAGTAATAAAATTCTCTTGCTTTTGTTAGATTCCATTTTGCCAAATAATTGGTATAGACGTTGTTATTCACATGCTCATGAAATTCATCAGGTCCTATGACTCTATTGATCTCATATCTATCGAATTTTTCATTATATTCAACCCTTGAAGCCCAGAATCTGCCTGTTTCTAAGAGTATTTCGACTCCATAGTCTTTCATGAACTGCTCATCACCTGTAACCATAAAATAGTGAATCAGTGCTACGGCAATATCGGAATTTATGTGGAATTCCTCATCACCGGTCCATATCCTGACGGGATTTCCCAGATAATCTTGGCCCCATTTCGGTGTTACTTCAAGCCCATCATCAGCTGATTCCCACGGATATTGAGCACCTTCGTAACCGTTCAATTCTGCGTTTTTACGAGCACCTTTAAGTGTATTGTATCTATACAACAGAAGATTCTTTGCATATTCTGGTAGAGTGTGCAGGAAGAACGGAAACATAAAGATTTCCGTGTCCCAGAAGACATGCCCTTTATATCCTTCACCATGCAATCCTCTTGCTCCTATACTGACAGTGGGGTCATCATCTACACATTGATAGAGGTGAAATATGTTGAACCTAATGCCCTTTTGTGCGGTTTCATCATCCTTGATTTGTATATCTGACCTATTCCAAAACTCGTTCATGATTTCGGTATGCTTATTCAACTCACTTTCAAGACCTTCAACGTAGAACCTTGCAAGTTCCAAAGATGCTTCTTTTAATGGATCACAAGATTCCCTAGATGAGTAGACTGTGCCAAATTTTTCTAACGTATACTCTCTACTTTCATCGACAAAGATCATGAACAATTCACATGGGTTTTGACCTATCATTCTGAATTTCCTGAGTTTCAGGATATTTTCTCCGTCTTCGTTCATACCTTTCAAAGCTGTTCTAAAGGCAATCACATGTCCTCTATCAAATGTACGAACAAGCGATAAAATACCAGGCATTTCCTCACCTGATGTGAGAACTTGATAATGCTGTATCTTGTTAGTAGGATCTAGCATGCCGTTGTATGTTCTATTATCAATATAATTTTCGATAAGAATACTACCGGAGAAATTCAAAGGCTTGATAGTGTACTTTATTGCAAATCTATTTCTGTTTTTCCTGCTTACGAATCTCTTTGAAGAAATGTCTATCTTCTTTCCACTGCTTGTCTCAAATATATAAGTTGATTCGAGCACCCCGCTCTTCATATTGAGTTTTCTGTCATAATAGAGTAATTCTGATAACTCAAGTAATAATGGTTCGTTATCGACGTAGATTCTGATACCAAGTGGATCAGGCAAATTCACAAGTTCTGTGACCTGAGCCTCGCTCTTGTCAAATACGCCCGCCAGATACGTTCCTGGAATCTTACGATTCGAAAACTCTTCAACCCCTCTGAAACTGACATAGCCATTAGCTAGCGTAAATAATGTTTCATAAACGTCGTTCTCATTCTGATCATATAGGTTCCTTTCTATGACCCACATGCAAACCACCTCCAAAATTCAACGTCTATTATTTAATCGATTTAATCAATTAGCCTGCTTTATTCTGCTTAAGTGCATTCAAAAGTTTATTCAAAAATCTATTAAGTCTAAGCCACATCCAATAAATGATTGTATAACCTTGTCTGCTTCTCTCAATGTTTGCGGATTACCTACGCCTACAACTTTCATTCCAGCACGTTTAGCCGCTCGTACACCAGCTATGGCATCTTCAAAGACGCAGCATAGTGGTGGTTCAACATTAAGTTCTTCCGCTGCTTTTAGAAAGACTTCCGGGTCTGGTTTCGCTTTTGTAATCTTGTGACCATCAACAATAACATCGAAATGAGCTACCAGCTTGATTCTCTCTAATATGAGCATCGTGTTTTTGCTCACAGACCCTATGGCCGTCTTTATCCCATTTTCCTTGAGCAGTTTGAGAAAGTCCTGTACGCCGGGCAAGATCTCACTCTCGGTCATCTGACTAACATATTCGACGTACCAATCATTTTTCTTCGCTGCCAATCTTTCCTTTTCTTTGTTATCGTTGATCCTGATCCCACCTATCGAAAGCAAAATATCTAGGGATTCCATTCTGCTAACGCCTTTGAGCCTTTCATTGTCCTTTTCAGTAAACTCAAATCCTAGTTCGTTTGCGAGACGTTTCCATGCAAGATAATGATACTTTGCTGTATCTACTATAACACCATCCAAATCAAAAATGCAAGCCTTTACAATACTCATCCAACTTTCCTCCCCTTTTCAGCCTTTCACAGCAACAGCCCTACCAGTTTCGATGAATTGTTTTTGGAACGAAAGGAATATGATGATCATCGGTATAGTCATGAATATAGACGCTGCCATCATGTATTGCCAATATGTATAGTATGAACTCTTGAAGAAATTGAGCCCAACAGTGAGCGTATACATTTCTTTTCTGCTTGCTATTATCAAAGGCCATTGGAAATCGTTCCATGCGCCCAAGAAGGTGTATATTGCAAGTGCACTTACCCCAGGCATTGCATTTGGCAATACTATGGTAAAGTAAGTTCTCAGTATACCTGAGCCATCTATTCTTGCTGCTTCTTCCAACTCTTTTGGAAAATTCAAAAAGAACTGTCTCATGAGGAATAGTCCAAATATATTCGTCAGTTTAGGCAAAAACATACCTGTATAAGTATTAACCAGTCCATACTTGACAAGCATATTGTATTGCGGTATCAACGTAACTTGGCCTGGTACCATCATCGTTGCTAAGAACAACGTGAACCACATATCCTTTAGCGGGAATTTTAACCTTGCAAATGCATACCCACCAAGTGCGTCAAGTAAAAGATTTCCAATAGTTAGAAGGCCCGCGTAGATTAAAGTATTTAGGAGCCACCTACCGTAAAGTGGAACAACCTCAAAGATCAATTTATAATTTTGGAATGTTAAAGGTGCGCCAAATGCAGATGGCCTTGGAAAGAGTTTTACATTCGGTGGCCAATCGAATATATTCACCCCATGCGCATTTCCGTCTGCATCCGTATATGTAACGGGCGTAAGTGAGACTAGGAGTGCCCATGTAAACGGAAATAGTGTTGCTATTGCATACGCAATCAGTATTATGTAAGAAATGACAACTGGCCAACTTTTCTTGGAAGATTTCTTCGCCATATCAGATCACCACCAACACGAAACTTCTAGTATTCTTCCTTGACAACCTTTCTCTGTATGAGAGAAAGTGCCAATATGATTGCAAACAAAACAACTGCCAGAGCAGATGCGTATCCCATTCTTCCGTATTCAAATGCGTTCTTGTATATGTAGAACGATATCGTTATGTTCCTCAAATTCTTGATTAAGAAGTAAATTTGGTCAAAAACCTGCATACAACCTATTGTTCCCATGATGGAAACAAAGACGATCTGTGGTCTAAGAAGCGGCATTGTAATCTTCCAGAAAGTCTGCCAACCATTCGCACCATCGATCATGGCAGCTTCATAGATACTAGATGGGATATCTTGAAGCCCAGCTAGAAAAGTCACCATGAAGTATCCAGCAGTCGACCAGATATTCATCAGCATGATGGCAAAAAGTGCTATTCCAGGCTCGTTTAGATAGTCTATAGGTTGGAAACCAAATCTGCCAAACAAGCTTAGTAGCACTTGGTTCAATATGCCCGGTTTGGAATAAATTAGCCAGAATATCATCGAAAGAGCTGCGGAGGAAGTTATTGCTGGTAAGAAGAAGATTGACTTAAAGAGGTTCTTTCCACGTATCTTTGAATTTGCAGCAACTGCAAGTATTATTGCCAATAATGTCTGTATTGGAACAACTACTATAGAGTAGAGAAATGCATTGGATATAGAAGTATAGAAATACGTATCTTTGAACATCTGCTTGAAATTGTCTAATCCAACAAACTTGGGCCTATATTTTGCAAATCTTTCTCCATCGCTCTTCATGTATTTCATCATGAAATCAGAAATTTTTATTTCGGTTGGTAACTTACCTTCACGATAATTACTCAATAGGTTCAACGAGTCGAAATTCTTTCTTATACTTTCCTTGTCTTCATCACTCAAGTTAACACCCACATCGATCTCCACAAAAGTCACTGGATCAAACCATTCCAGCATCTGATCAATCGTATAATCTTTTGCCTCTTCTTTCAAAATTCCTGTATTGATTTCAAGCGATTCATAAGGATTGAAAGTATACGTGAATTTTCTTGCTTCAAGTGGCTGATAATCAGTCACACTATAGTAAAATGCAGTGATTATCGGGTATATCGTAAAAACCAAAACTGTAATTATAATTGGCAGTGAAAATACGTATCCAACAATCGCTTCTTTAGTTCGGTGTTTCACAGGCATCATCCCCCAGAAAAAGAGATTTTTTAAATAAAAGGGAGGCGAGTGCCCCCCTTTGAAACACTCTTAGATTCTAACGATTATTTGGAAATCCATGTGTTATAGTTTGCTTCGATTGTTTGGATTGCTTGATCAACTGTGATTTTAGAGTGGAAGAGATCTGCCAAGAGGGAGTTGATTTGGTCATTCGCTGTCGCAAAAAGCCCTGTTTTTGTTGGGACTTTCCAAGGAGTACCATATTCTGCACCCTTGTAGAACACTTGTTTTATTGGATCTGTATCTTTTGCTGCTAAGGACTTTCTCGATGCGAGAACGCCTGCACCATCAACGAATATCTTCTGACCATCAGATGTTAAGAACTTTACAACTTCCCAAGCTGCATCCTTATTCGGAGTTGCTCTATTTATCGACCAAGAGACTGTGTATATCATTGTTGACTTCTTGATACCCTTTGGCATTTCGACAAAGCCAAGTTTCTTAAACGTATCTGGGAAAGACTCCTTTGCAAATCCGATTAGCCATGGTCCTTCCATTCCAACTGCAGCCTTACCAGTTGCCAACGCCTCACCAATCCAACCTGCACCCAACGCTGATGGTTCGTTTGCAACCTTGTACTTCGTGACAAGATCAACATAGAACTGGATAGCCTTCTTCGCATTTGGTTCACCAAGTGCAGTTGAAAGGTCAGGCTTTGTTAATCTTCCGCCATAGCTTATGATGAACGGAATGACTCTATTGAAATCTGCAGCAAGTACCATAGGAGTATCGACACCTGCTTTTTTAAGTTGCTGGAGCTTCTTTAACAGTGAATCCCATGTCTCGTTATTTGTTGGGTATGGTACTTTGCACTTGTCGAATATCTCTTTATTGTAGACTAACGCAAGAGTTGAAAAATCCTTTGGAATACCATACGTTCTTCCCTGATACTTAAATGCATCAACCAGTGTTGGGTAGAAGTCGCTTATATCGTAACTATCTCTCTTGATATATGTATCGAGTGGAAGCAATACATTTGCCCTTGCAAGTTCTTCAAAAACGTAAACATCAACATAGAAAATGTCTGGGCCAGTACCACCAGAAAGTTTTGTCATGAGCATCTGTTTGTAATCGCCCGCTATAGGTTCCCAAACAACCTCTATACCCTTTTGCTTGCCAACAGTAGCGTTAAAAGTATCAACAGCTTGCTTTATAGCACCTTCTTCAACTGGGTTGCCGGGCCATCCCGAAATAGTAACTTTTGTTGCTGCAAAAAGTCCAACGGTTAAAAGTACTAGTAAAATAGCGGATAGAACTCTTTTCATACCCTTCGACCTCCCTTTCAAGAGATGAGGAACTTCTTTGTTCCTCTGATTATCAATTCAGTTTTGATAACCTCAGACTCAATGTTCTCACCCATCGACAACATATGAAGCTTTTCAGCAGCCTTTTGACCAACAACCTCTATATGTTGGTCTACAGTTGTAAGACCAGCAATTTCTGAAAGAAGAATGTTATCAAAACCGATAATTGGAATGTCGATTCCATCCTCCTCACAACACCTGAGTGCGGCATAAGCCATAACATCTGAAGTACAAAAAATCCCGTCGATTCTACCCTTGTACTCCTTCAAGATATCTCTAACTTGCTTTTCCTCATAATATCCAAAACGTTCTGTAATATTGATAACCTCATCATCTCTTACACTATCAACAAATCCATTACGCCTTTCACATTCAAATGGCAATGAAGGATCACCGCCTATGAATAACACATTTTTACAGCCAAGTTCCAACATATGTTTGCCCGCTTGCATTCCACCAAGATAGTTATCAGAATCGACAAAGATAAAATCATTCTTGTTATTCCTACCAACACAGATATATGGGAAATTCAGACTGTTCAACAACTCCACCCTAGGATCATCGTTTTTTATGTCCATCAAGATAATGCCATCTATAGATCTCGAAGTCACCAGTTTTGTGTAGTAGCTAACTAGTCCCTCTATTTCGTTTACTTTAGTAAAGACATCTATTACCAGCTTAAGATCATTCTGTGAAAAATAAGTCACGGCACCCTTCAAGAATTTCGAGACATAAGAATCTTCAAAGACTCTTTCAACGCTACTCAACACAGTAAGCGCGTATATTCCAGTCCGTCTCTCCCTCAAAGACTTAGCTATTGAATGAGGAGAATATCCATATTTTCTTGACATTTCAAGCACAAGTTTCCTAGTTTCAGGGTTCACCTTCTCAGGCTCATTGAACGTGCGTGACACTGTAGCAACAGACACTCCACAAATTCTGGCAATTTCCTTCACAGTCATATTTCAACTCCCCCTCATTATGTAATCGATTACTGTAAACGATTACATTGACTAATATATCATTATGTAGATCATTTATAAAATTCGATAACCTGTCAAAATACGTCTGAAATCCTGTCTCCGTTAGTTTTACTCACTTTTCTTTTCCATATTGCAAATTTCCTTTGTATTACGATTGATTACAAGATAATGTGAAGGAATGCACTACCCATTCATTAACATTCATCAAGTCGATAGGATGGTATCAAATATTTTGCTTATGACTCTGTTGATACCTATGTTTTTTGCACTGGAATACTTCAATTCACGCAATGTCATGATATAATATTGATATATAAAGGAGTGTGGAAATCTATGGAAACAGTGAGGAAGGCGACAATTTCGGATGCCGATGTCATATCAAGCTTGATATTGGAGACAGGGATAAGATTCCTGCCTCTAATATTTGGTCCTCAGGTAAAACTCATTCTAGGACGGCTGATAAAAACTGCTGGTACTGTTTTTTATGTCGATAATATATACGTCTTGGAGATAGATGACGGGAAGGTTGTTGGTGCACTAGTCGCTTATCCAGGAAACATACTTCGGAAGAGATCTCTGAAAACGGGGCTCGTTCTTTTTGAAATGATGGGGATGGAACTGCTTAAGCGAATTAGAACCTTCAGACTTGTGGAATCAAAGAACAAGGTGGGCAAGAATGAGTTTTACATCTCCAACGTAGCAATTGACAGGCTGCACAGAGGAATGGGATATGGAAGTAGACTGTTGAAGTATGCAGAGGGCTTGGCAAGAGAACATGGGTTAGATAAGATATGTCTCGATGTTGAAAATACGAACGTTAGTGCAATTGAACTGTATAAGAGATTGGGATATAGGGGTGTAAAGGCAAAGAGAATGTACATAAGAGGAAACAAGTTTACGTTTGTCAGGATGGAGAAGTTGTTGAATAACAAAGAGTATACAAGACAAAGACATTGATTTACTGCTAAATGAGAGGTGATCAAGTGACATACAAGAAGACTGTAGTAAAGTGTGGGGGATGCGGTGCAAAGATACAGTTTAACAATCCAGGAAAGCCTGGTTTCATACCAGCTGATGTGTATACTAAACGTCTAAGAGAAGGTTCTGAATTGTTATGTCAGAGATGCTTTAGAATTAAACACTACGGCGTTTTGACAAGCGAAATTGATGAAGATGAACTCACTGTTTTTTTGAAAAGTGCTATGAAACGTTTTAAGAACGTTTTGTATGTCTTTGATGTGTTTGATTTCGAAGGGACCTTTAGGACTGAGGTATTAGAACTTATCAATGCGGATCATCTGATCTTTGTAGCGAACAAATTTGATACACTGCCAAAGACTGTCAGTGGTTCACAATTGAAGGGATGGCTCGTAGAAAGAATAAGAAAGTTAACAGAGGAAAATAAGAATAAGAATAAGATTACTTCCAAGGACATTTTCATAACTAGTGCAAAAAGTGGATTTGGATTGAGCAAATTGAAACAAAGTCTTGAAAAACTGAATGGCGAGGTCCTGGTTCTTGGAGTGACAAACGTAGGAAAATCTTCTATTTTAAGGGCTTTAACCGATTCAGAAGTAGTTGTGTCATCTTATCCTGGAACAACAATAGGATTGATAGAACATAGATTAAAACAATTGAGGTTGTACGACACTCCTGGTATAATTGTAAACGACAGGATGATAGACCTTTTTGATGCTAAATGTCAAGCAAAGGTACTTGCTCAAGGCGAGGTTACACGAAAGACTTTCAAGCCTTTTGCTGAAGAGATCATATTCGTTGGTGGTTTATGCCGTATAAGAGCAAGATTACTAACAGATCCGGATCTCAAACCGATATTTCAGATACTCGCACCAGAGAGCGTAACTTTCCATAAAACTCAAAATACAGAGTTTATAAATAATTTTCAAAAACACTTCGGAAAGCTACTCGTGCCACCTTGTAACAAGATGAACTTAGAAGGGCTGGAGTTTAGAGAAGAGAAGGTAATCGTAGCAGAAGAGGAAGAATTATGTATACCGGGGCTCTGCTGGATCAGTGTTAAACGTGGACCCACAGAGTTTATAGTTAGCCTACCCAAAAACGTTCCACTTATCATCAGACCCAGTTTAATGAAACCGAAACGAACATTTAACCAAAACAAAGAGGATTAATCTAATGGATTTTAGAGAGGAGGAGTAACATATATGAAGAAAAAGGAATTCCCAATCATTGCCGGTGTTAGCAACAGACACGTACATCTTTCAAAAGAGGATCTTGAAACGCTTTTCGGACCAGGCTACCAACTTACACCCACTAAGGATTTAGGCCAACCTGGTCAGTTTGCCTGTAAAGAGACAGTCACAATTGTTGGTCCCAAAGGTTCAATTGAAAATGTTAGAATACTCGGCCCAGTGAGAAAAGAGACACAGATCGAGGTGTCTCTTACTGATGCTTTCAAGCTTGGTGTGACACCACCAGTGAGAGATAGTGGAGATATAGAAGAAACACCGGGAATTGTGATTATCGGGCCGAATGGAAAGAAAATAGAGAAGGAAAAAGGTGTTATACTTGCTAAAAGGCATGTCCACATGATTCCAGAAGACGCAGAAAAATTTGGAGTTAAGGACAAGGATATCGTCAAGGTAATTGTTGATCATGGTGACAGAAGATTAATATTTGACGATGTACTTGTAAGAGTTAGTGAGAAATTCGCGCTCGAGTTTCATGTTGACACAGATGAGGCAAACGCCGCTTTATTAAAAACAGGTGATGTAGTCTACATTCTGGAAGAATAGATATTTCTTATTATCATGAGGGCATAACTAGTGTAAAAGTTACAAGCAATGGTTTTTGAGTATTAAGCACAGAATACTAAACTTGAACGGATCACAGAAGCGGGAGGTCACAAAGACTTGGAGATAAACCTTCTACTAATTGTTACAATTTCAGTATCCATTGCATGCAACGTTGTCATAGGATATGTACTTTACAAAAAGCAGAAGCAAGTTAAAAAGCTCTCATTACAGTTGCAAAAGCTAAAAGACCTCTCAACTAAGTTCAGAGATATGGTGGTACAAAGGGAAGATGTGTTTTACAAAAACCTTCATAATGTCTCGATAAGTTTTCTCAGCAACGTCTCAGAAAGTTGTTTGATTTACTTTGATGGCGAAATTGGGCGTATAGTTTCTTACATAGGTGACAGAAATAGAGAAAAAATACTGGACAAAAGGGTGATAAAAACTGAGTTACCTTATTCAGCAAGTAGAGTCTACGTTATAGATAGTACTGAATTAAGTAGTGTTTCATTCGTTCCATCGCAAGATAAGGGCGTTGATAAGAAAGATCCTAGGAGAGATTCGAAAGTCCTTATATCGGATATCCACGTCGGTGGAGAACTTAAGGCGAAATTGCTAATCGAAAGAGACGAACCTTTCGTTGATGAAGAAATTGAGATGATAAAAAGTTTAAGCGGATTTTTTACTTCCTTCATAGCAACCCATAATTACGTTACCACCCAAGGAAGATTCGAAAAAGATATGATCCTCACAATGATACGTATACTCGAATATCACGATTTATATACAAAAGGGCATTCAAAAAACGTTGCAACTATAGCTTCTTTGATTGCTGAAAAGTTGGGGTTGGATGATGAGATAATAAAGAAAACTTATTGGGCTGCGTTGGTTCACGATGTTGGAAAGATTGTAATCCCATCGTCTATCTTGAACAAAGAAAGTAAATTAACAGTTGAAGAATTTGAGATTATCAAGAAACATCCTGTCTACGGTCATGATTTCCTCTCTACATCACCGGAACTCAGAGACCTTGCAAAATATGTTTTCCATCACCATGAAAGATGGGATGGTAGAGGATATCCTTCTGGAATCTCAGGTGAAGAAATCCCGTTGATTTCCAGGATAATAATGGTAGCTGATGCATGGGATTCGATGAGAAGTGACAGGCCATATAGAAAAGAGTTATCAAAGGAAAAAGCTATGAGCGAACTTATAGAACATTCCGGTACTCAATTTGATCCAAATATAGTGAGAGTGTTTTTTAAAATGTTATCAGATGGAGAAATTCAGTAGACGTATTATCATTTAAATTTGGCATTTTTGTGGTAAAATATTAGTAGAAAGAACTTAGATTGAGTTATTAAAGCGGATGAGAGGGGGAAGATAGAAGTGCTAAATTTTACGGTAAGTAAATCCGAAATCGGGAAAAAAATTTCTATTGCATCTTCATCGATAGGCTCAAGAACAGTTGACCCAATTCTTCAATGTCTATTGTTTAAGCCTGTCAACGGACATTTACGTATTCATGCAACGGATTTACAGACTTCCGTTGTCGCAAATGTTCAGGTTGGAGAGTATGAAGGAAATGATTCTTTCGCAGTTGATGCTGAACTGATCAATGATATCATCAGTAATCTTCCAGAGGATAACGCAACTTTTGAGTACTCAGAGGGGAAATTGACTATAAAGAGTGGAAAAACTAGATATAATATTTCAACCATTGTAGACACTGACAGATTCCCTATAATAGAGTTGGATGAAAGTGGGATACAGTTCAGTATGGATACCTCCATATTGGAGGAAATGCTCAATAGAGTTAGTTTCTGCGCTTCAACCGAGAGTGCTATGAGGGCTTTGAACGGTGTCTACTGGGAAGTGCATGGTGGTTTCCTAAGGTTGGTATCTAGCGATGGCTATAGATTAGCCTTGGCAGAACAGAAACTTGGAATAGAATACGAATTTGAATTCATATTGGCATTGAAAAGCATAAAGGAATTGGAAAGATTGTTTTCAACAACAACGGAACCTTCGGTGAATATAGTATACGATCATTCTATCGTCTCATTCAATGCTGGTGATGTAACAACAATAGTTAGAACGATAGAAGAGGTATTTCCAGACTACAAACGTGTGCTACCTAAAGCATTCAAAACAAGGGTTGTCCTGAATTCCGATGACTTTTTGGAAGCACTTAAACGAGTTATGATAATTGCAAAGCGTGGTAGTGAAAAGGTCCATCTTACAATAACGGATGACGTCATGGAGCTAACAAGTCAGAGTCAAGATTTTGGCGATGCAAACGAGAATATTTCTATAACCAAAGACGGAGAAGATCTTGTGGTTAATTTCAATCCACGATTTTTGAACGAAGCAGTAAGACACATCGACGAAAAGGAACTTGAATTTAATTTTGTCGACAATATGAGCCCGTTACAGATAAATCCAAGGAATGTAGAAGGATACATGTACATAGTTCTACCGGTAAGGGCATAAATGAAGAATTACTATGCAGATGTCTAAACTAGTGAACAAGTGTTTTGGGTTCGAAAGAAGGGAAAATTTTGAAAAAGGGCTTTACTTTAGTAGAACTCCTCATTGTACTGGCAATAATCGCTGCATTGATGGCAGTCGCTACACCGACTGGCATCAATACCCTTGCTCAAGCAAAGGCAACTACCGTTGCTGCAAATTTTAGAACACTACATCAGTCAATTATTCAGATGTTGATGTTGGAGAAGAATCCACCGATATCCGATATACTAGACTATCTCTACACTAATGGATATATATCTGTAAAACCCGAAGGGTTCTTGATCTACTACATTGATAGCGGTAGTGAAAAGGCATATGCTATAAAATATGTGAACGATGATGTTAAGGCTGCAAATGTTAGAAACATAAACAACTCTGTCCAGTTGGATGATGACGGGAAAATGATTATAAAAATACCTAGGAATTAGAAGGATGGAGTGGGTAATGCGAAATTCTAGAGAAGAGTTTGATACCAAACTTGAACTGAGAAACATCAGTAAATCCTTTAAATCAAATAATTCTACAGATGACTTTGAAAAATGTGCTATCGATGGAATCTCCGGAGTTTTAAGGACTGGAGAAGTAGTTGCATTGATCGGTGAAAATGGTAGTGGTAAGAGTACTTTACTGAACATACTTGCAACATTTTTGAGGCCATCATCTGGTGAGATCTACTTTGATGGAATGAATGTTTTTAAGAACATCAAGATATATCGAAGTATTGTTTCTTATGTATCTGAAACAGGGAGTTACGTACCTGAGTTAAATGTCATGAGCAATCTTGAGTATTTTTCAAAGATATTCAATTCTACTGAAAATATACAAGTCATATGTGAAAGAGTCGGAATACTGGAACTTAAAGATGCCCGTCCAAATGAACTTTCAAAGGGACAAAGGCAAAGATTGGCACTAGCAGTTAGTTTACTCAAACAGTCGCAAATAGTCCTTCTAGATGAACCTGCTGAAGGCTTGGATATCGAAACGAAGGCAATAGTCAAGAATACAGTGAAAAACTACAGAAAGTTGGGGAAGATCGTCATATACGTTACACATGATGAAGATGAAATAGAGGATGTATGTGACAAAATAATCGCACTCAAAAAGGGGAGAAGCGTTTTTTTCGGAACAGTTGATGAATTTTGGGACAATTACGAAAAGTATTATGCAGTAACTTACTTAGTAGGGAATGATAAGAGGACAGAAATAATGAGCCTTGAAGAGTTCAAGATGATGAGCTCTGAGTTGAATATAGTCCACATCAGAAATCTTGGACTTAGGGAAGTTTTAAATCTAGTTGAATCGTTAACCTGAATTCAGTTGGATCAAGAAGGAGTTGGTTTAGTGAGACTAGAGGGAAAACTTGCAATTTTGAGACCCTTAGAAGTATCAGATGGGCGTGAATTGGCAAAATATTTGAATAAGGAGGAGCTAAAAGAATTCACAAGTCTTGTGTTTCCTATCAACGCATTTCTTGAAGAAGAATGGATCAGGAGAAATGCTGTAACTCATAACGATGTGGTTTTTGCAATAGAATCAAATGGCTTTTTGATAGGCACTGCAGGTTTGAAATCCATAGATTGGACTAGTAGAAGCACAGAGTACGGTGTTGCCATATACGATTCGAGCTTTTGGAATAAGGGCATAGGTACGGAAGTAACAATGCTGATTCTAAAATATGCATTCGAATACCTAAACCTCAACAGGGTTTCATTGAGAGTTTTTGAGAACAATCCAAGGGCATTTCATGTTTACGAAAAGTGTGGATTCATACAAGAAGGTAGAGAAAGGCAAGGCAGATACTATCGAGGACATTATTGGGATGTTATACACATGAGTATCCTGGCTGAAGAGTACTGGAGAAACAAATCAGAATACTAAAGTTTGGTAACGTCAACTACCCACCGCCTAAAGAGGCGGGGGCTTGCAGAAAAATGATAAAAAATATATGAAAAAAGCACGACAGGAGGTGATTTAGATGTTTTATGATCCAACCATTATACTTCTCATACCAGCAGTTCTTCTTGCATTGTGGGCTCAAATTATGGTCCAATCGAGATTTTCACAATATTCACGCGTGAAGTCTACGATTGGTATGAACGGAGCACAGCTTGCCAGATTTATCCTTGATTCTGCAGGACTTTACGATGTCAAGATTGAGACTATTCAAGGCACCTTGACAGACCATTACGACCCAAGGACAAAGGTAGTGAGACTATCGCAAGCAACTTACTCTAATGATTCGATAGCTTCTTTGGGTGTTGTAGCGCATGAAATAGGGCATGCTATTCAACATGCGAATAATTACGCACCTTTGGTTATCAGGAACGCCATAGCACCAGTAGCACAATTTTCATCAAACTTAGCATGGATATTTTTCATAATTGGACTTGTCACCGGTGCATTTGGCCTTGCACAGTTTGGTATTTACCTGTTCCTTGCGGTTGTTGTATTTTCACTTGTTACATTACCTGTAGAATTCAATGCAAGTAAAAGAGCTGTGAAGATTTTGGAAACGAATCTGGCAATGCCACAAGAAGAAGTGAAAGGTGTCAAATCGGTTCTCAGTGCAGCTGCGATGACATATGTAGCAGCAACACTGATGGCAATAGTGCAACTTCTTAGGATGATATTCATATCAAGAGGTAGAGACTAATCAGTAGTTTGAAAAGATAAGTAAGATTAAAAACAACTGCGGGTCCATTACCCGCGGTTGTTTGTTTCGATTAATTATTGTGCTTTACTAAAATTCAAGATTTATCGATGATCTCTTTAAGCACCTGCACAAGAATATCGTAAAGCCCACAATTCTGAGAAGATTTGGAAAACTGTGGAAATTGCTTGATAAATGCCGTTCTCTCCACTTCAACTACTGCCCAATCTCCTCTTTTTACAGGTCCTGTGAGTGCTACATCGAGTGGAAGTTTTGAAATATTATCGCTCACCGTTTGAAATAGATGTGAGATCAGTTCTCGCGCAGTCTTTTCATCTAAACCAATTTCTTTGTATATCCTCTCGGATAAGCTTGCTAATCCAACTGAGAAATTACTCGAGATCACTGCAGCTAAATGGTAGAGGACCTTCTTATCCGTTGGTACGATGAAGTATCTTCCGCCAAGAGCTTCAACAATTTTCTTTGCTATTTCTAATCCAGTATCACATCCTTCTAAGCCAAATAAAACATCCTTAAAAGAAACATCTTCACTTGCCACTGCACAGTTAGGATGCATCGAAGCTGGATTCCAAGAACTTGGGAAGACTTGAGAAGAGTGAAATCCGCTGAAGTGGATTGCCGTGACTTCTCCAACTTTTCCATTCAACAACGTTTCGGCATCGTTCAAGGCAGCATCACTTAGGCCAAACAAGACTGTTCCATTGAGTAGAAACTTTTGATCATATGTAACTGGAATACCGCCTACACGTTCTGCCAACGATTTTGCCTTTTCAAAATCGCGAGACAAAATATAGCCAAATCTTACTCTGCCTAGCAAGTTATACGATATTGCTGAAGAGACTTTCCCTATACCGACCACATTAACCAACTGAGTAAAAGCCTCACTCATAGAGCAACCTTCCTTTAATTACTAACTCTACTAACCGTCAAATCGTGATTTACAAATTTCAGCAAGTACGGTATTTACCATTGCATTGACATCGTTAGAATCGATACTGCGGAGCACACTTTGAATCCTTTTATCCAAAATTGCCTCTGCATGCTTTTTCATTCGTCTATTCGCCCTTTGACTGATCTCACCAGTCTCATAGAGGTGTATTCTATGCTTTTCTATCTCATTGTACAATTCATCTATACCCTTTCCAGAAGTTGCCACGCTCATTACTATCGGTTTACATACTTCGGAAATATTCAAAATGGTCTCTAAGTTCATTTTCAGAAGTTCGGCACCTTCTATATCTGCTTTGTTTATCACAAAGACATCGGCAATCTCCATGATACCAGCTTTCATAAGTTGGATTTCATCACCGGAACTTGGAGAGAGTACCAAGACCACCGTATCCGCTACGTATGCGATATCTACCTCGCTCTGCCCAGCTCCAACCGTTTCGATGATGATGTAGTCGAAACCGTACAATTTATACAACATGATGACGCCAAACACGGAATCGTTCAATCCGCCGACATTGCCTCTACTTCCCATGCTTCTAATGAATACGCCATCATCAGAAAAATGTCTTTTCATACGTATTCTATCGCCAAGCAACGCCCCACCTGTGAACGGACTCGATGGGTCAACTGCAATGATTCCAACTTTCTTTCCTTCTCTTCGCAGCGCAGAAACATATGCATCTGTCAAAGTACTCTTGCCTGCTCCAGGGCTACCAGTCACGCCAACTATATGGCTTTTGGATTGTGTCAATATTTCTTGAAGTTCGCCTTGAAGATAAAATATCAGCTCTGGGTCATTCTCAAAGAACGTAATCGCTTTAGCAAGTGCTATTTGATCACCTTTTCTCAACTTCTTTATCAACTCACTAAGTTGTGCAGATTTTTGATTTAATACCAATTTTTCTGGTTTATCTGTTTCCATACTCACCTAAATCACTCACTTATCTCTTGTCCAACAATTTCTTTAACTTTGTTTACAATATCAGATATCGGAGTACCAGGGCCAAAGACTGCTGCAATACCCATCTTCATAAGCTGTTCACCGTCATCTGCAGGAATTATTCCACCGACAAAGACGGGAACGTGGAATTGATATTGGCTCATTAGCTCCAAGACTCTTTTGCAAACGCTCATATGTGCACCCGAAAGTATAGATAAACCGATCATATCCACGTCCTCTTGCATTGCAGCTCTTACTATCTCCTCAGGCGTTTGCCTCAAACCTGTGTATATTACCTCCATACCGGCATCCCTAAGACCTCTTGCAACGACCTTCGCACCCCTATCATGGCCATCGAGGCCTGGCTTTGCAATAAGTACTCTGATCTTTCTATCACCCATCAAAATCACCCCTTAATACATCGATTGATTTATTCTCGATATCTTTGCCACATGCTTTCGTACTATTTATTTTATCACTGCAATTATCAATTTCAAACAGTTACAAATAGTATTGAATATCAGAACATGTGGACAATCGTAAATAAATAGAACATATCTTGAGCATGTGCTCTGATATACCGATTATCCTATCTATTCTCACATATTTCTTGACTACTTGTACGATATACTTTGAATAGTTGTAGACACATCCCCTTTCTAACCAACACTTTACGTTACTTATGAAAAAATCATTTGATTCTAAGATGAGAATTGTGGTATGATATCATGTAAGTAATCTATAATTAATGCTTAATACTATTATACCTAATTTAACATGAGTTCACTTATTAATCTATGAATGATTCAGCAAAGTGAAGGTGATAATTATTGATACATCTCTTGGGAGATTTCCGTATCGATGAGGTATCAGATATCTCATTAAGTGTAAAAGAGATAACAACCTTAGCCTATTTAATTTTACAAAACGGGCCTTGTTTTTTCAATGAGATGTCTGAGATACTATCTGAAATTTCGGAATACGATGCAAACTATGTAAAGAATATCCTTAGGAGATTGTCAAAAAAGGTTGGTGCATTGATCAAATTTGAAACCGACGGATACAGGATTATCGTGGAAGATAGACCAAATACAGATGTTGAAGTCGTTCAAATACTCGTTGATAGTTTGATAGATGAAAATGATTAAATAGTGTTTTTATTATTGTAGGCAAACATACAGAAATTCCCAAGGAAATACAATAAGAAAATGATAAAAAAACAGAAGGTGGTAAAATGATTACCACCTTCTGTTTCCGCAATTTATCTCAGTATTGACTACCATAACATTTGAAATTACTCAAGCTCTATAAGGAGTTGTCCAGTATCGACTGTATCTCCTTCTTTAACCTTTATACTTTTTACGATACCTGGTTTATCAGCAACAATATCATTTTCCATTTTCATTGCTTCGAGGATAAGGACTTTCTGACCATATTCAACTTTTTGCCCAGTGTTAACTAAAACTTTTAGTATAACACCAGACATTGGAGCAATTATCTTTATACTGTCTGCACTAGCTGGAGCTGAAGCTGTTGTTTCTTCAGGTTGGAGGTTCGTTGCAGTTTTTTGCTGTTGCACTGTTTCAGATTTTGCTCCTGAGATAGAAGAGCTAACTGCTGCAGACTGTTGAACTGTTTGAGAACTCTGCTGTGGCATCTGGACAACTTGCGTTGGTTGTTGAACAAATGAACTACCAATTTCTTCGACTTCTACGATGTACTCTCTACCGTTAACTTTGACAGCAAATTTCCTCACCATCTATTTCCACCTCTCCATCCATGATTTCTCCATTCAACCCATTCTCTATGTCCCTTGGTACTACGGACATTTTCTTTCCTATAGATAGACTTTATAGTTACATCCTCACCCATTACAGTATAGACTGCAGCAAACACGGCTGCTATTTCTTCATCTCCTGTACTCACAGTACTATCTCGAACTATGTGTTCTACACTTTTCTGTGGAGTCGTTTCCTCAGTAATAATCAAACCTTGTGCCTTGATTGAAGGTTGACCACCTTGTGGTGAAGTTGGTGTCTTTACCTTTTTATTCCGGCCAGATCCAAGGAAAGTCATGAGTTCAATTATGAAAAACAATATTACAAATACTATGAAAACAGTGACTAAACCCACTACAGTAACTGTAACCTCGTTTGGTCCATTCATCATATCACCCCATCACCTCAAATTCCTTCTAAATTGATAAAGGTTTAACAATCTATAATTATAGAGGTATATTTCCATGCTTTTTCTTTGGGCGTGCCTCTACTTTGGTTTCAGAGTATTCCAATGCTTTTTCTATCCATCTTCTCGTTTCTCTTGGATCAATTACAGCATCGACGTAACCTCTTGAAGCTGCAACATATGGATTTGCAAATGCCTCTCTGTATTCTTCTATCTTCTGCTTTCTCGTCTCCTCGGGATTTGGAGAACTATCGATTTCTTTCTTAAATATGATGTTTGCTGCCCCATCAGGTCCCATAACGGCAATTTCAGCGGTTGGCCATGCAGCGACAAAATCTGCGCCCAGATGCTTACTTCCCATCGCAATGTACGCACCACCATATGCCTTTCTAAGGATTACAGTAATCTTCGATACAGTTGCCTCACTGTATGCATAGAGTAGCTTCGCACCGTGCCTAATGATTCCACCATGTTCTTGCTTTACTCCTGGTAAATACCCTGGTGTATCGACGAACGTAATAATTGGTATGTTGAACGCATCCAAAAATCTTATGAACCTCGCTGCTTTATCAGATGAATCTATATCGAGCACGCCAGCTAGGTTATTTGGTTGATTTGCAACGATACCGACAGATCTACCATTTATCCTTGCAAATCCAGTCACTATGTTCTTTGCGAAATGTTCGTACACTTCAAAGAATGTGCCATCATCGACTACACGCTTGATAACATCCTTCACGTCAAATCCCTTTTTAGAATCTATAGGGACTATCATATGTATATCTTCGATATTTGGAATGTTTGAAAACTCTTGATACGGCGGTTCTTCCATATTATTTTCAGGAATATATGAAAGAAGCATTCTTACAATCTCCATCGCATGTTTGTCATCTGCTGCTAGGAATTGGGCGTTTCCACTTTTTGAGTTGTGTACGTATGAACCGCCCAAGTTTTCTTTAGAGATGTCTTCACCTGTAACTGCTTTTATAACATTTGGGCCTGTGATGAACATCTGTGCAGTCTTATCTACCATAACAACGAAATCCGTTATTGCTGGAGAATAAACTGCGCCACCAGCACACGGACCTGCGATTACAGTTATCTGAGGTATAACTCCTGAAGCTACCGTATTTCTAAAGAAAATCTCGCCATAACCATATAAAGAATCCACACCTTCTTGAATCCTCGCACCACCAGAATCGTTTATACCAACAAGTGGGATTCCCATTTTGAGTGCTAAATCCATGATTTTCATGATCTTCTTTGCGTGCATTTCACCCAAAGATCCTCCCATAACAGTAAAGTCTTGAGAAAAAGCAGCAACAGGTCTACCGTTTATCTTACCTATTCCAGTAACAACACCATCTGCAGGGAGATCCATTTGGTCAAGTCCGAATGCCGTATTCCTATGCTCAACGAACTTGTCGATTTCTTCAAAAGTTCCGGCATCAAACAAAAGTTCCAGCCTTTCTCGTGCCGTCAACTTCCCTTCTTTGTGCTGCTTTTCGATCTTGTCTTCCCCGCCACCAAGTTCCACTTTCTCTTCTAATTCACGCAGCTTCTGTATTAACTCGTCCATCTATTTCACTCCTCTCGCTTTCTCGCTTTATTGTTCTCCTAATAATTAGTTTAATCCGGCTTGGTCTAGTGAATATTATCGTCCTCTCCATCTACCCCATCTACTACTGAATAAACTATCAGTGTGCCCCTTCAACTAATTCCACAAGTACACCGCCCGTCGTTTTTGGATGAAGGAAAAGCACACGTGTATTCCCGGCACCCATTTTCGGTTCTTCGGATAACGGTTGTAAACCACTCTCCTTAGCCAATCTGACAGCATCATCGATTCCAATCACATTAAATGCGATATGATGTATACCCTCTCCCTTTTTTTCAAGAAAGCCAGAGACTTCAGAATTATCACTCATTGGCTCGAGCAACTCGATCCGAGTATCACCGACTTTGACAAAATATACCCTTAGCCCCCTATCAGGAAGTTCTTCGATATCTGTGACCTGTAAACCAAGAAAACCTTTATAGAATTTCAGTCTCTCTTGAGCACTTCTCACCGCTATGCCGATATGATCGATTCTATTCGTATGCACAAAACCAGCCTCCCTTATCACTTTAAGTGCTATATAATCATTCTATTCTCCAAAAGTATAGTGTCAAATCCATCCAAGTACCTTTGCTGTTCTTCTCATAAAACTTTCAAGTGCTTTCTTGCTGACTTCTGTCTTTCCATATATTTCCATGAATTCACTGCTATTGCAGCATATCAATTTCGAATTCTCTACCGTTGTACAAGTCTCAGTATATTTTTCCCCAACAAGTGCTTCCAAGCCAAAAACTTCTGGATTATTATCACTAATCACAAATTCATATAATCCTAACTGGACTTTGATCTTTCCAGATTTCAGCATGTAGATGTACTGTGCTTCCTCTCCCTCTTTTATGATCTCTTGCCCTGGTTCGAATTCAATCGTTTCCACGCAATTTCACCTCTAGTATCTTTGCTATTTTATTGTATCTTCTCCAAATGATGTTACCTTCGTCTCTGTAGATACCTTCCAGTGTTTTTATCGCTTCGTAACAGAATTTTGGTATATCTGAATAGTGTAGGAGTAGTTTTTTTAAAAGTGATTTTGCAACGTATCTGTCGTTAAGCACTATATACACCTTAGCAGCAGTTTCTATCAAAAGCCTTGCTCCTTCTTCCTCTTCTGGAAATTTCTCAATAAAACTTCGGACTAAGTTCACCTTAGTTATAATCTTATCATCATCGAGACTTTCTATGACTCTCAATGCCTCATCTCTGTCATCGGGTAAATCCCCTGCAGAAAGAGTCAGAAGTGATTCAACTTGCTCTAAATACTTATCGATATCTACTTTCTCAAAATTAAAATCATCGAGCACTATATCTTCCAGATCTATCGAGGATTCGAAAATAACTTTTCTTAACTCTATTATCCTCTTAATTATGTTAAGATATTCATCCTCCAAACTAACTTCGATAATCTCTGTTTCTTCTGTTGCAACTATATTTTCTTGTATTGGCTCCTCAAGTAAATATTCAAGAAGTGCGACATAGTCTCCATGACCTAAATCGTGGTACGTCTTGTTTCTTGTCTCACGTACTGTACCTGACACTATTTTGAAAAGGGTTTTTGGAACTTCACCAGCTTTAAAAACAACACCTTCAATCTTCATACTTACCACCTCAAGATTGAAACTAGCCACGCTTAATCTTCAACTTCGGTTTCTTTTTGCCGTCGTCCTTATCCTCAGAAATAAGTTTGAATTCGTCATGAATTGTACTAACTCTTGCAAGCTCTTTCTTCGACTCCTCTTCAGCCTTGTTATCCACACGCCTAAGATTGAGCAAATACGATACAGAAAGTTCATAGGTTCTTATCATCATCTCATTGAACATTTCATACGTCTCTTTCTTGAACTCAAGCACAGGGTCTTTCTGACCATAACTTCTCAACCTGACCGACTCTTTGACGTGCTCGACCTCGTCTAAGTACTGACGCCAGTTTTCGTCCATAACTCTTAAAACTATGAACTTTGCTACACGTTCAAATTCTTCTTGGAATTCTTCCTTCTTAATCTCATACGCCCTTTTTATCTGGTCTATCAAATCTTCCCTGAGAGTGTTCTTATCGTCTATACTCTCTCTGATTTTTACATAATCCTTAACAACCGCAAATGAATCTTTCAATCCTTCCTTGTTCCATTCGATCTCGGAACAAAATTCTTCTAGACGTGATTCGACAAAATTCTCGATTGCTTCTTCCACAAAATTATCAACATCGTGCTCTAAGATATAATCTCTATAACCATATATAGCCCTTCTTTGTGTATCAAGCACACTATCGAGCTCGAGCAGGAATTTACGTGCAGAGAAATTTAGACCCTCGACTTTCTTTTGAACCTGCTCAATTAATTTCGTCAAAAGTGGGTGGTATATCGGTTGACCGGGTTCGATCTTCACCATGTCCATGACCTTTTGTATTCTATCTCCACCAAATATTCTCATGAGGTCATCTTCCACGGAGAGATAGAAAATTGATTCGCCAGGGTCACCCTGCCTTCCAGACCTACCGCGTAATTGATTATCGATTCTTCTACTTTCATGCCTCTCTGTACCGATCACGAGTAGGCCGCCAAGTTCTTTTACACCAGGTCCAAGCTTTATATCCGTGCCTCTACCAGCCATATTCGTAGCAATAGTAACCATTCCTTTGTGACCTGCTTGAGCTATGATCTGTGCTTCCTTTTCGTGGTATTTAGCATTGAGTACTTGGTGAGGAATCTTCTCACGCCTAAGCATCTCACTAAGCTTCTCACTCTTTTCGATGGATGTCGTTCCAACGAGAATTGGCTGACCTTTTTCATATCGTACCTTTATTTCATCAACAATAGCCTTATATTTTTCCTCGACATTTCTGTAGATCAAATCATCCCTATCCAACCTTATCATTGTCTTATGCGTTGGAATTACGACAACTTCCATATCGTATATGGCTTTGAATTCTTCTTCCTCAGTCTTTGCCGTACCGGTCATACCGGCAAGCTTTTCATACATCCTAAAGTAGTTTTGGTAAGTTATCGTAGCATACGTGATACTTTCTTCCTTTATAGGAACGCCTTCCTTTGCTTCAATAGCTTGATGCAGTCCACCACTGTACCTGCGACCAGGCAGCACACGACCTGTAAATTCATCGACTATGAGAACTTGGCCGTTATGAACCATGTAATCGACATCTTTCTTGAAAAGATGCACAGCTTTCAGCGAGTTAGTTATATGATATATACTGTTCACATTCGCTGCATCATAAAGATTATCAACACCTAAAAGTCTTTCTATATACTCTATTCCCTCATCTGTTAGAACTACTGTTCTATGTTCTTCATCAACTTTGAAATGCTTATCCTTTTCCAACCTCTTCGAGAGTTGGAAAAATTGCCTGTAAATACCCGCATTGTTTTTTGAAGGACCACTTATGATCAATGGTGTTCTTGCTTCATCTACTAAGATACTATCAACTTCATCTACAATCGCGTAGAAATGACCGTTTTGGACTTTATCTTCAAGTGATATCACAAGATTGTCTCTCAGATAATCGAAGCCAAACTCTGAATTCGTACCGTATGTAACATCACAACGATATGCTTCTCTCTTATCCACTTCTTTCAAGTCCACCTCAAAGGCCTCAACAACCCTTTTCACCTTCGCCTCGTCTGGAAGAAACTCATCAGTGAAACTTTCTGGCCAAACACAATAATCTTCCTCGAGTCCTCGTTGAGCAAGTTCTGGATTCTTCCAAACCACCTCATAAGCCTTACCACTTGTATTTATCACTCCCACTCTAAGCCTAAGCGACAAATAAATAGGGCCCATCCATGTCGCATCTCTCCTAGCAAGATAGTCATTTACCGTGACCATATGGATGTTGCGATTGGTGAGCGAGTTTAAAACAACTGGGAAAGTAGCCACCAATGTTTTACCTTCTCCAGTCTTCATCTCAGCTATTTTACCCTGATGGAGAATTATTCCACCAATAAGTTGGACATCGAAAGGTCTCATACCAATTGTTCTTCTTGCAACTTCGCGTACATACGCGAAAACCGGGACAAGATGCTCATTCAACTCACTAATATCACTAATCTGACTTTTTGCTTCCTCGATGTACTTTCTCATTTCGCTAAAGTGCATGTTCCTAACGTCTTTTTCCAGAGCATTTATCTTTTCAACCAATTTTCCAGCTCTTTTAAGTTGCATTTCGTTCTTGTCAAACATCTTCTTCAAAGTTATTGCCATGGGTGTTTCCTCCCTTTTGGTTGTGTTAAAAACTCAAGGATTTTGGAATAAATACTCTCTCAAGAATATTCTATCATAAAATCTGACTTCATCATAGACTAACCGAAAAACACTGATAACTAGAAACTTGTAAAAACACTATTTTCTGACTCTTATATTATTCATATTATACCATAGAGATTCTTATTAGAATAAGAAAAAAGGTCATCCGTATGGATGACCAAGATGATATAGAAAGTCTATATCTAGAAGTCTATGCCTTCGAGGAGCATGTTATTCAGTTCATTTAATATCTCGTGGGGTGCAATCAGCTCACCACCAACCCTGCTAAGCAACTTTATCTTTGTTCCTCTCTTTACGAGCTTGGATACCTCGCTTGCATATTGGCCCAAATTCATCTCAGCAACCAAGACATTTTGCACATTTGCCAACTCTTTTCTCATTTTGTCGATAGGTATAGGCCAAATTGTTATAGGCCTAATCAATCCAACTTTCATTCCATCCTCTCTTGCCATCAAAACAGCCTCTTTTGCAGACCTAGCTACAGAGCCATAAGCAATGATTACACTTTCCGCATCTTCTGTCATAAACTCTTCTACTTCTGCGATTTTATCCGTGTGGAGCTTTATTTTATTCACAAGTCTCCTGATCAATTTCTCAGCTGTTTCTGCTGTCGCCATAGGAAATCCCGACTCATCGTGTACAAGACCGGAAACATGAAACTTTGCCTTCCCCATCTCAACAAGTGATGGTGGAAGGTTTCCAGCATATTCAGTTTCTGAAAATGGGACGAATATCTCCTCATCTTCAAGTTCTTTTGAACTCATTCGTTCTACAATCTCTATCTCACTATCGGGTGGTAGATAGAAATTTTCATGCATGTGCGCTAAAACTTCATCCATAAGGAATATCACAGGCGTTCTGTACTCTTCTGCAAGATTGAATGCTCTGATCGTGTATCTATAAACTTCCTCGACAGTTGACGGGTAGAGTACAATGATCGCATGATCTCCATGTGTTCCCCATCTTGTCTGCATGATATCCCCCTGAGCTGGTTTAGTTGGCATACCCGTTGACGGACCACCGCGCATTGCATTTACAAATACTGTTGGTGTCTCAGTCATAATTGCATACCCAATAGCCTCTTGCATCAAACTGAACCCCGGCCCGCTGGTAGCTGTCATCGACTTCACTCCAGCCAACGATGCCCCGATAATAGACGCTGCGCTTGCTATTTCATCCTCCATTTGAACAAAAACACCACCAACTTTTGGCAATTCCCTTGCCATTGTCTCAGCAATTTCAGAAGATGGTGTAATCGGATATCCGCCATAGAATCTACAGCCTGCCTTTATTGCGCCATACGCACATGCTTCATTACCTTGCCAAAATACCATTCTTGGGTTTTTAGGCATTTTCAACACCTACTTTTGCCTTTTTATCATCACTTTTAGTATCAGTTTCCTGCTTCATCTCTACGATATTTATCGCAAAATCTGGGCATAAGTTTTCACAAACCAAGCATCCAATACATTTGCTATGGTCCAATACAACTGGTTTGCCTAGTTCTTTATTGATTATTGTCTTTGTTGGGCAAACATGATAACAAATTCCACAAGATTTACACCATTCATACTTTATTTCGACCCTGTACTGCTTTCTAGCCACGAGGATTTACCCCCTTCTGCTTTTTTATCTTTTTCAAATCATTTCAGCATTGCTAAAAATGTACCTGCTGCAATTGTCGTACCTATAACACCCGCCACATTTGGTGACATCGCATGCATGAGTATGAAATTCGTAGAATCTTCCTCCTGCGCCAATTTCTGAGCGACCCTTGCCGAATCAGGCACTGCAGAAACCCCCGCAGCACCAATTAAAGGATTTATCTTCTCTTTCAAGAACAGATTCATAAATTTCGCAAAGAGTATACCACAAGCCAGACAAGTCACAAAGGCAAATGCACCCATTCCAAATACTAGAAGAGATCTTGGATTTAAAAAGACCTCCGCATTGGCTGATGCTCCAACAGATAGGCAAAGTAAAATGGTTGTTGTGTCTAGTATATATCTACTGGATGCTTCAACTAAACGCTTGACGTTACCAACTTCCCTAAGAAGATTACCAAACATCAACGGACCAATCAACGTCAGAGATTGAGGAACTAGTAGCGCCGTTACAAGCGTTGTAACAATTGGAAATGCTATCTTCTCGGTTTTTGAAACCTTTCTCGGAGGTTTCATCCTTATCTGTCTTTCCTTCTTTGTTGTAAGTAACTTCGAAATGGGAGGTTGCAAAATTGGTATCAATGCTATGTAAGAATATGCTGATATTGCTATTATCGAAAGCAAATCAGGAGAAAATTTAGTTGCAAGATAAATCGATGTTGGACCGTCTGCACCACCGATTATACCAATCGCTGATGCTTGAGGGAACGTAAAGCCGAATGCGCGTGCAAGAAAAAATGAAAGGTACACTCCTATCTGTGCGGCTCCACCCAAAAAGATCGTGATTGGATAAGAAATCATGAATGAAAAATCGGTTAATGCGCCGATTCCCAGGAAAATAAGCGGTGGATATATTCCCAAATCGAGTCCTTGCTTTATATAATACATAAATCCACCAGGGACAAGGCCACCGTTTGGCAACGTCTGAGGTTCTGCTAGAATCCCTGTTGCCAATAGTGGAATATTCGAAAAGATTATTCCAAATGCTATAGGAATCAGCAACAGAGGTTCCGCATCTTTTGCAACAGCAATATAGATAAGGACACCTGCGATAGCTAACATAAAAACATTACCAAACGTCATTTGAGCAAAAGCTGTCTGTTGAAAAAATAGCAGAAACTGTTCAATCATACAATGCCTCCCTCTGTCCGGCCTTATATCAACCCCATCATAATAACAAAACAACTTATTGACAGTCCATCTCAAGTATACTATCAACACCACTTTTTTTCAACGATTGCATTCCTTAGAAAAAAGAAAGATAGTGCCATTTAGTCAAATCTTTCACATTTAGTGAGCTGATCATGACTAAAGTCGCGAGCTTCCTACTTCAGCAACTTTCATCAACCGATCTTGTTACAATAGTCTCAGTGTTCAAAATCTATGTCCTTTATCTCCCCATTTTTCATCATAAACTCACCACGGCAAAGCACAGTATTTACATCCCAGTCTTTCATCAACACGATATCTGCATCATACCCATTCGCTATCTTGCCTTTACCTTTCAACTTCAATACGTTTGCGGTATTTACAGTTGCAACCTTAATCGCTTCCGGAAATGGAATTCCACTCTCTACAGTCTTCATCAACGTGTACAACACTGCACCAACGCTTCCAACATCCAATCCTGTGAAGTTGTCATCTTTGTCGAACCGAGGCAAACTTCCTTGACCATCCGAAGAGATCGTGATTCTGTCGATCAATCCATTTTCATATGCCTCAACTATCCCATCTATCGCTGTGAAATCACTTTTCTTGAGTTCTTCGCCAGGTTGAACGCCGGTCAAATCGATGAAACCTCCTCCTTGTGCAAAACGCAATCCCGATTCGAAAAGTGCTCTGTTCCTACTCATGTGTGTAGGATACAAATGCTGATGTGGTATCTCTGTATTCTTGACAATATCAAAGAGATACTCTATCCCGTTCTTTCCACCACCCACGTGGAAATTCACAACACCACACTTCCCGGCTATCATTCCACCTACTCTTGCATCTGCGACGATCCGCAAAATCTCCTCGAACGTAGGCTGAGAAGAACGGTGGTCCGATATAGCGATCTCGCCCACACCGATGACCTTGTCTATAAGCACCAAATCACGTTGAATGGTTCCAGTGAACGTCACAGGTGGTACTCTGTACGAGCCTGTGTAGATGTAAGTCGTCAAACCTGCTTGCTCCATCGCCTTTGACTTTGCATACAAGTTCTCAAGACTCCGTGTAACACCATCTGTCCCAAGACATCCCACTAAAGTTGTCACACCATTCCTTATACAATCCGAGATTTTCAACTCTGGTGTACGAGTTAAAAACCCACCTTCACCGCCGCCACCAGTGAAATGCACATGCGGATCGATGAGACCCGGTATTGCAACCATCCCATCACCATCGTACACCTCAACATCAGGCATTTGAACTTGCACGTCTTCCCCGATGAAACTTATCTTCTCTCCAACTATGAGCACATCTTTCCTTCCCATGTACTCAGGTCCATACAACTCGACATTTCTGATCAACTTGATCAAACTCACATCAATCACCCTCACATTGCAAACGTTCTAAATGGTTATAGTTCCATCGAAAGCTATCTTATATCCAAGCTGTTTTGCCTCTTCTACAACACGCTCAACAGATACATCGACCAGACTGGCAATATCTTTGCAACTCAATTTCACCTTTGACATGAGTGGTTCAAAGTACTTCAGCGTTGCAATGGTCCGCTGTATCTCATTGCTAAGATTTTTCAGATTCATAAGTAGTTTAACCTGGCTAATTCTCTTCAACTGTGATTCGCAGATCTTCAAAACAAAATCTGGATTGCGTTCAACGGATCTTTCGATACTCTGCGAGCTCATGGGGATGATAGCGGCAGGCGACATCGTATATAAAGTCACCATCCTTGGATGAGATTCCAGTAGCGCACTTTCTCCAACAAACTCACCCGGTTGCACGATTGATAACAACACTTCCCTATCTTCGTACAACTTCACCGCCTTTAGATAGCCTTTGATCAAAAAATAACCTTCGCTTGCTGCATCACCTTCCAACGTCACAATCGTATCCGTTGGCAGGTAAAGGCCTGCCTTCATGAACATATCGAGTATTTCCTGATTTTGCCCACCTTTGAAAAACGTGTACAAATAAGCATATGAAATGTGATCTGCAAAATCCTTTGGAGGAAGCCTCGAAAAGTGCATCTCTGCTTTTTCCGGATCCAAAAGTATATTCAGTAAGGCATACCAGACCATAATTTCTTTCTTGAGCTCTCCAGGGAACGGCTGAGACAGAAGCTTCACAATGATCTCAAATGCTTCTCTGTAATATCCTGAGGCATATAATCTCTTGATTTGAAACATCTCTTGAAAAACGCTATCTGTTATACGAAAAGCATTTGGATGAATGCGGTTGAAGTACCTCAATCTATCTGGTCCCAATGATTCTGGTATCTCGTTGCAACAAGATAATTCCGAATCGACTATCAACAAACGTTTAGCAATAGATGAGACCATCGTCGTCAACAACTTTGGAATCTCTTGAGCAGAACCTATCTCGCCTGGCTTTATGAAATAAAGAGTTGTCTCACTAACTGTTGTAACAGTCTCTTCCGAAGGCATATTGAAAAGAGACCATTCACCAAAAGTGCCATATTCAAATGTACCCTTCTTTTGTTGAAGCACCACCTCAATCTTGCCATCGAGCATGTAATACACGCCAGATGGTATATCACCCACTTTGTAAAGCGTGGTTCCAGCTGGATAAGTAAGTATTTCCATCGAACCACTTCCTTCACTTCTCATTTAGTTAAGAAAAAATCGGACGGTCAAAGGCCGTCCGACCATCATTCTATTATATCATTCCAAGTTTTTTGCCGATCTTTTCAAACTTTTCAAGTGCAAAATCGAGGTCAGATTTCGTATGCACCGCACTGATCATCACTCTGATTCTAGCTTTTCCTTTCGGTACAGTTGGATAACCGATCGACTGAGCAAATATACCCTCTTCGAATAACTCTCGACTGAACTGGCTTGAAACCTTCGCATCGTACAGCATCACAGGCGTGATAGGTGTTTGACTCACACCGATATCAAATCCAAGTTTCTTCATCTCTCCTTTGAAATAGTTGGCATTGTCCCACAAACGTCTTACCCTCTCATCGCCCTCTTGAAGTATCATTACAGCTTCCAAACATGCAGCCACATCTGCTGGTGTAAGTCCAGTGCTGAAAAGAAATGGTCTTGCCTTCTGTTTCAAATATTTAATCAACGTTTCTTTTCCTGCGATGTATCCACCGAGCACACCGAATGCCTTCGAAAGTGTACCGATCTCCATATCCACTCTACCATGAAGGCCAAAGTGATCCACGATACCCCTACCACTCTTACCAAGCACGCCTTCACCATGTGCATCATCGACCATAACCGCAGCATCGTACCGTTCAGCCAAATTTACGATATCCGGTAACGGAGCTATATCACCATCCATACTGAAGACCCCATCCGTTATTATCAACACGCGCCTTGCATTTTGAACATTGCGTGCCTCTTTTAGCCTCTGTTCGAGTTCGTTCATATCACAGTGCTTGTAGACGTACCTCTTCGCTTTTGAAAGTTTCACACCATCTATGATACTTGCGTGGTTCAGCTCATCGGAAATGATCGCATCGTTCTCATCACCGAAAACCGTTGGAATTGCAGCTTGGTTTGCAAGGAAACCCGATTGCAGAAAGATCGTTGCATCCGCTCCCTTGAACTGTGCAAGTGTCCTTTCCAATTCCTCATGAATCTTGAACGTACCTGCAATTGTACGTACTGCGCCCGGTCCAACGCCCCACTCCTCTACGGCCTTCATAGCAGCCTTCTTCAATCTCTCATCGTTTGCAAATCCAAGGTAATTATTGGAGCACAGATTCAATGCTCTTTTGCCATTAACAACCACCCAAGCACCCTGTGGCGATTCGATCGTACGTATATTCACCAAGAGACCGTCATTTTTCAAAGCTTCCATTTCGTCTTCCAAGATCTTGTAATTGAACATACTTGACACCCCCTTACTCATCCATCGATTTACTTATCATTCATGAATTACCTAAATAATCACTAACTACCTGCTGATTGTATCGAGATTGAGCACAACTTTGCCACATTTCCTATTGAGCATCAATTCAAATCCTTTATCCCATTCTTCGAATGGAAGAACATGCGTAACAACTTTTGACAGGTCAACCTTCTTCGTTCTCAAAAGCTCATCCGCAATTCTCCAAGTTTGGAACATGCGTCTTCCAGTGATACCATGGACTGTTATGCCCCTCATCGTGATCAAAGAATCAAAGTCTATATCTATCTTCTTACCGAAAAGGCCTAATACAGCTGTCTCTCCACCCATCGTCACACATTTCAAACCATCCTCGAGTGCCTTCTTACTTCCACTCATCTCGAACAACACATCGACACCATCGTCCAATTGACTGTAAACTTCTTTCACCAAGTCTTTCTCCATAGGATTGATCACAACATCAGCACCATTGTTCTTGGCCATCTCAATCCTAAAAGGATCAACTTCAGAAACGATAACTGTCGTAGCACCGCCAACCTTTGCAACTTGAATTGCCATTAAACCTATTGGACCTGCACCACTGATCAAAACAGTCTTGCCAAGCAGATTTGTTGAAGAAACCGTGTGAATTGCATTACCAAATGGTTCCATAACAGAGGCATAATCGAGAGGAATCTCAGGTGAGAATTTCCAAAGCACTGTCTCTGGAATCACTGCATACTCTGCAAAAATACCATCCCTATCGACCCCGAGTATCTTCAAATTCTTACAAACATGCATCCTGCCAGTTCTGCATTGATAACAAGTCTCGCACGGAATATGCGTTTCTGTTGTAGCCACATCGCCAACCTTTACCCTCGTCACAGCACTCCCAATTGCGACAACCTCACCAGCCATTTCATGACCTGTGATCATCGGTGGTCTTATCTTCGACTGCGCCCATTCGTTCCACTCATATATATGAATATCAGTTCCACAAATCGATGCCCTTCTGACCCTTATAAGCACATCTCTTGGACCCAAATTAGTTGGTTTTTCCACCTCTTCCAAAGACAAACCCGGACCAGCAACCTTCTTCATTATCGCTTTCATAGTAGTCCCCAATTCAATCGCCTCCCCAGTTCTTTAGATTATGTTACGCATCATTAACCGATGTTATCATAATTTAATTATACTACTTTTGAGGTAATCACAAACTTTGACCAACTGCGATAGATTGGAGCATACCAAAGAAAAAGCAAATTCTAATCATCTACAAACGCTTTTTCAAACAATACTGCCACTTATCAACGACATGCAATCCTCTAAGGATTTCTGCACAGGTTAGTACATTGTTATTCCTAATATTGATTTCTGATTTGTGGGAACTGAACATCACTTTTTCATGTTATTGATGTAGTCTTTCAAAGCTCTTCCCATTCTTTGGAAGAGTAAGTCCATATCTCTATATTTATTCAATCTCTTTAGTGTTCCCCAAAAAATCTTCATCCCTGCTATTGTTCCAATAAGATTTGCCAGTATATCGGTCATTGTATCGAAGAGGCTATCCTCTTGAGCAAGCCTGTAGCCGGGATAGTTTCTAAAAATTAAATCGGAAACAAATTCACCAATCTCCCAAAAAGCACCCAAAGTCATCACGACTGATAAGGTAATGACTACAATCTTAAAGTAGAAAAAGGGATTCTTCGAATCGGTTGAAAGTAATTCAATTCCGATTACAATGGGATAGATGAGAAATACCAACCACATACCACCAGTCAAGTGTAAAATGAAATCGTATATATGAAACTTATCATAAAACCCCATCCATATTCCAAAGACACTGTGGAGGGAAACTTGGACGATTGTGAAAGCTCTAATCTCTTCAAGTATAATTGACTTTGTTACAAATTCAAAGATCCAAGTCAAATAAACTACAAACGCACATAGTATGTAACCCAAAAAACTTGGGAGATTGAAATTCCAAAAGCTTGCAATTATTGGTATAAAAACTACAAAAGAGAAAAATAGATTGGTCGTCCGCAAAATGGTAAATAATCTGGGACTAGATGTGAAAAGTGTTTCTTTTACCAAGGGATCACTTATCAAAAAACTATGCATCGTAGTAAGTTCAAACTGTATCTTTTTTAGAGTTTTTGAAAAAACTGGTACAGTCATTTCTTAGTCACCTCCCTGATCATTATCCGTAAATGCTTAATCGAATTATCTATCTCTTTAAGCGCCGATAGATACTTCCTCTCATTCTTTCACGATATGATTATATCACACAATGGCTTGAGTAAATGTGAATTGAAAGATAGACAAAATGGATGTGGAAGAACTTTTTGAAAGTGTGAAAATCGAAAATCAGAAATTGTGTATTCATGCATGTTTTGGAAGATGCAAAAACAGTTGAAAGCCATATGGAAAGGAGTATGATATGAAACGAACAATTGACCATCAAAAAGAAAGAGGGATAAGGGGTATGAAAAGATTCTTAGTGTTGTTTGTGTACGTTGTTACAGGAAGATGGTGGAACTGGGTAAGAACGGGTAATGGTTTGGCATATTTAGCAAGTGCAGTGATAACATGTCCACAGGTCAATCATGGACATACAACACATTTCTTGTAGGTTCATCAGAGAGTGATGCAGTTGTGCCAACATATTCATCATTAATCGGCGAGGAGACTCCAACTTCTGCAAGTTGGAGAGGAATCGCCTTCTCTCCTTTCTTCTTACTAATATCTTAGATTAATAGCGAAACTTTGATATAATTTTACTACAGCGAGGTGATGATGTGTACCGCAATCAAAAGAACCAAGTTAGGCATCTAACTAAGCAAGAGTACGTTGCTTTGAAAACGCTATGCAGACTATCGAAAAACTTGTATAATGCAACCCTCTATGCCATTCGCCAGTACTACTTTACTGAGAGGAAATACTTGCGGTACGAATCTGCCTACCATGCATTGAAGGA
>Ga0208693_1000234_pt1 | contig 45923 bp, 54 predicted proteins | sample AD_UKC071_MetaG_FD_184438 | JGI IMG/M metagenome (GOLD analysis project Ga0208693, IMG submission 184438) | Active sludge microbial communities of municipal wastewater-treating anaerobic digesters from USA - AD_UKC071_MetaG (SPAdes) (version 2) | ecosystem: Engineered > Bioreactor > Anaerobic >... | reverse complement strand
TGCCAGGTCAACGCGCAGAGAAACATCCTGTAAGACTTGAGAATGGACCGTAGAGAGTTCGGGGCGCTCCTTCTTCCAGATTGGAATTTGGCGCTTTGATTCGTAGTAAGAAATACTTCTCTGTTCCTGCTCCCATGCGTTCTTTCGCATTGCAAGCGTCTCGTTATAGACCCATCGACAAATTTCAAGCGTCTGCTCCATTTGGGAGAGTTGAGATTTCGATGGGTTGATCCGATAACGATACGCTTTCACCGGCATGGTTACATCATTTTCTGAGTCTCGATATATTCCTGAATAACTTCCTTTGTCGTATCCCCACACGTTCCAACGTAATATGACGGGCTCCAGAGATGACCTTCCCCCAACACGTTTCGCAAGGACGGATACTGTTCAAAGAGTTTCTTGGCAGTGATCCCCCCTTCATGATCTTAACAATGGTGGCAGGAGCAAATTTTGGATGGGCCGTGATAAAGAGGTGGACGTGATCGGGCATGACTTCCTGAGTGTTCAGATGAACCCTTTGTCTTGAGCGATTGAGATATGAAGATTTGAAAGCGTCTCGGCAACATCACCGACCAGAACTTTCCGGCGGTATTTTACTGATCATACAAAGTGATAATTCACGTTGTATACACACCCTCTTGCACTTATCCAATGGCCCTGCTTTACCATCCTATGGTAGGATATGCACCATATGTATCTACACTTTTCTGTGGACGGGCTGTATCCCACCATTAAAATGACGGGGATTAGCCCTATCCTGATCCTAAAATGGAGCAGACGCTGGAGATCTGTCGGGGAGTCTATAACGATATGCTCGCATAGCAAAAAATGCGTGGGAACAGGAAGAGTGTTCGATCTCTCTGCGAGAGTAATAAGTAGATCCTGACCCGATGGAAGAAGGATCGGCCTGAGCTAAAAGGAGTTTATTCACCGGTCCTTCAGAATGTTCAGATGCGTGTTGACCTTGCTTTCAAAGCCTTTTTCCGGCGGGTGAAGGCTGGAGAAAAACCCGGAACCTCCGATTCAAGAGAAAGGGACGGTACGACAGTTTCACGTATCCTCAGTCTTGTGTTCGAGGACCTGAACATCAAAAACATGCAGAAAAAACCATTTTCTGGCAAAAAGCATTGCGGGTGACCCTGGAAAACCCCAGGAAACACATCTCAGCAGTGTTCCAGATGTGGGATGATCGTCGCAGAGACGTTGTCTGATTGAGTCCATTCCTGCCCTCATTGCGGGTTCGCGATGGATCGTGACCAGAATGCAGCGATCACTATAATGAGATTGGGACTGCAATCTCCGGATTGAATTACTCTGGGTGCCCCCGACGAGAGGGGGAGCAGTCACTTTTATCATCGAGCCTTTACATAATCATGAAGGAGTTTTATCCATGGGAAAGACAGGAAGTACTCAGTGGGCCCAGGTTAAGGGTGTGAAGGGGCAGATACGACTCGTCCCCGCAAGAGAAGCTGAAGTGAAAAAACCCGGTCCGAACCAGCGATTCAAGCCGGCGGCTGATATTAACCGGCTGATGAAGCGGGAAGGGCAGGATTTCCGCGGCCGTGGTGGTCGGGGCCGGGGCAGAAGGGGCGGTGCCTCCACAATGGATGTGCGGATACGCCGGAGAATACCGCGTTCCAGGACGTCGGCTCTCGGAACCAAACAGAAATCAAGATAACCCCTCCCGTTCCCCCTTCAATACTTTTTATACTAGTGGGTTACAGTATGTGGTATGGATCTTAAAACCGCTATCAGGACCTATCAGTTTGCCGAACGGGCAAAATCTGAACTGATCGTTGCGTCCCAGCTGACGGCTGCGCTGATCCAGTTCCCGATCCAGGAGAAACCCGGCGGAAAGCGGATGCTTCTGCTGCTCCTCGGATCGATCCGCTCGGAGCTTGAATTCGCGTATGGCGATACGGAGAGGAGAGAGTTCCGGAAGGCCATCGACCATCTCAACGAAGTGATCAGCCTGACCGAGAGTATGGAACTGGGCGCTGCGTCGGAACGGATCGGCAAGGCCGTCAGCGCCGTCACGACCGCAGCCCAGGCAGCATGGGATATGCTCAAAGAACATGAACTCCTCTGAATTCTATCGCTTTCTCAAAGCACGGTCATCGGTGCGTAACTACTCCGGGGAGCCCCTTGACCCGGAGGATATTGACTACATCCTGGCCTGCGCAAGCACGGCGCCGAGCGCCGGAAACCGTGAGGCCTGGGATGTCGTCGTCGTCACCGATGAGGATATCAGGATAGACCTCGCGCTCGCAGCCCTCGAGCAGGATCACATCAGGGAGGCACCGGCGGTTTTTGTGGTCTGTGCAAACTACATCAGATCCATGTCGCACTACGGGGAGCGAGGAATCCTCTACGCGCTTCAGGACGCCACCATCGCCTGCACCTATATGATGCTTGCCGCACATGCTCGGTCCCTCCACTCGTGCTGGACCGGGGCATTCGACGAGAATGATGTACGTGCAATCCTTCGACTCCCGGGGCACGTCCGCCCGATCGCGCTCCTCGCGGTCGGCAGGGGGGTGCCGCCGCTCAGGCCTGTGGGACGGATGCCGGTTGAGGAGCATATACACCGTGAGACCTGGTAGAATACGAGCTTATGTCTGATTATCTGGTTACGCTTGAATCTGCGTGGATTATTAAAGACGTTAAATCTATGGACGATGCAGTGAGCATCGCGATCAGCGAGGCCGGGAAACGGCTCAACCCCTCGGCAAAATTCGTGGAGATCGAGGCGGGAATGAGCGTCTGCCCCTACTGCGAGGGGAGGTTGAGCAGCGCGCTCATAGTCGCCAATACCGCCCTCGTCGGGCTCATGCTCCAGATCAAGGTCTTCAGGGCAGAATCAGAAGAACACGCGACCCGGATAGCAAAGTCGGTCGTCGGGAAGGCGCTCCGCGACGTACCGCTGAAGGTCCTGGAGGTGCAGGAGCTCTGATAACTGTCGTCGGGCACACCGCCATTGATCACCTCTTCCGAGTTCCGGACATTCCCGGGAGGCATAACTCGACTTATATCACGGATCATAAGGTCTACTTCGGCGGCGGGGCGGCAAACATCGCGGCGGGGATTGCGACCCTCGGGGAGAAGTGCCGGCTGATCTCGTCGGTCGGCGCCGATTTCCCGGGTAGCGACTACGAACGCTGGCTCCAGGGTCTCGGGGTTGAGCTGGACCTTGTTGTGGTCGAGGGTGCCCGGACCGCGACCGCGTACGTCTTCACGGACGACGCAGGCGACCAGGAGACCTTCTTTGAATGGGGTGCCTCAGCCGAGTTCGCCCGTACGGAGGCCCCAGCCCTCGACTTTGTCCATATGGCGACGGCTGACCCGGATTTCAACGTCCGCGTGGCCGAGAAGAGCAAATTCGCCTCCTTTGATCCGGGCCAGGATCTTCTCTGCTACAGCGCAGACGAGCTCGAGATCATCCTTGCCAACATCGACATTCTCTTCTCGAACAACCACGAGATGAACCGGATGTGCAATATGCTTGGTCTGGAGCGAACGGCGCTCGTCGCGTCGATCCCCATAGTGGTCACGACCCGGGGGGCGGAGGGAAGCGTGCTCTGCATGGAGGGCAGGGAGTACCATGTCCCGGTGGTCAGGGTGGAGGCGGTCGATCCCACCGGCGCTGGTGATGGCTATCGGGCGGGTTTTCTCACGGCGTTCCGGAAAGGCTACGCTCCGCTCGACTGCTGCCGTGTTGGTGCGGTGGTGTCGTCCTTCGTCGTCGAGAAGGTAGGGACCCAGACGAACCTCCCTGACTGGGACCGGATGCTTGGGCGCTACCGGAAGGTCTTTGGTGAACCCGGAAAAACGTTCAACTGAATTATGGGGTGCACAGCGCTGATCGCCGGCGGGGAGATGCCGGCATCGGGGGGCGCCTGATGGAATCCGGCCCTGATGTGCGCATCGAGCGGCTCACTCGATACTTCTTCTCGGCGCCGTCCTGGCCGCGATCGCTCGGAATTATCATCGTGCTCGGGCTCCTCATCGACGGGGCTGCATACCGCGCGAGAAACGGCTACTTCCTGGTTGGCACCCTCGGGTTCTCGGTCCCGGCACTGGTTGCCTTCTTGCTGACGGTGCCGATGGTGAAGGCTTTCGGCCGGGTCATAACCTACAACCGGTCTGCTCTCCTGGCCCTGACCTGCACGGTCCTCTCTGTGATCCTGAGCCTTGCTCCAGCTCTGACCTTCGGCCGGGCGCTCCTTCCGACGTTCTACGCGGGCGCGCTTGGCCTGGTCTTCGGCATCCGGATGCTGGTTCTTGTTGCCGTGGCTGACTATCGGATCACCAGGATGATCTTTCCCGCGTTTATCCAGAGCGGGGTCGGGATCGCGGTCGGAGCCTGGATCTTTGATCCCGGGTTCGTCCCCTACGCCCTCCTCCTCCAGGTGGTCTTCGGGCTGGTCTTTGTCTTCCTGATCTGGCTGATCGAGCGCCCGCTGAAGAGATCGTTCCAGATCAGCGGGCTCAATTTCCTCAACACTTTCATCGCTCACCTGACCGATGGTTCAAAGAGGATGGAGGACTTCTTCCGCGAGATCGGCGAGGAGGTCTATGTCCAGCAGGTCTCCCTCTTCTTTTCTCGCGACGTGGGAGGGGACATCCTCTTCACGGTTCCAAACGTCCATCCCGGGCCGATGGGGGATGTCGGCGGCGGCAACCTTCCCGGGATTCTCCACGACTCGTTTGATGCTGAGACACTGGTCGCTCACGGATGCGCCACCCACGACTTCAACCTGGTCTCTGAGAGCGAGATCCAAAAGATCGTCAGCGCCATTGAGGCGTCCCGGGAGGGGCTTTGCTACTCGACCGCCGCGAGCCGACCGGTCAGGGTCTCTTCTGGCTCTGTGGAGATCCTCTGCCAGCGGTTTGGGGATGCCCTCCTGATGGTGAGCACACGCTCTCCGGAACGGACTGAGGATCTCGACTACGCGATCGGGATGGTGATCATGGCAATGGCAGAGGGGAGTGGCTCCTTCTCCCACATCGCCTTCGTAGACGCTCACAACTGTATGACCTGTGTGAGCTCCCCGATCCTCCCCGGGACGCGGATCGCGACCGAGTACATGAAAGCCGCGCGCGAGGGGTTCCGGGTCGCGCGTGACCTGCCGCTTGAGCCGCTCGCGGTCGGGGTCTCGCACGTCCGTATCCCGTTCTCCCGGGAGCAGGGGTTCGGGTCGCTTGGAGTGCAGGCTCTGGTGACTGATGCCGCGGGTGAGCGGGCGGCCTACGTTTTGATAGACGGGAACAACATGGCGCAGGGCGTCCGGGAGTCCTTGCTCGCTGTGGTGCTCGATTACGTGGATGAGGGGGAGATCATGACCACTGATACGCACACGGTAAACACCGTCAGCGGGAAGAACCCGGTCGGCTATGCCGTGCCGGTGGAGGAGATCGTCCCGTACGTGGAACAGGCGGTCCGGGAGGCGATCGAAGATCTTGCCCCGGCACGGGTCGGGGTGGCAACGGCCTCGTGCGAAGGGATCGTCGTCTTCGGGTCACAGCGGGTCTCGCAGCTTGCAAGCACCGTGAATGCGATGCTTGCGTTCATCACTCCGATCAGTTTCATGATCCTGGTGCTTGCGTTCCTGCTCTCAGTCTTTGCCTATATCATGCTCCAGTAGTTGCAGGACTGTTATCTGCCCCGCAGCAGCAGGCCGGGATACCCGGTATTTTTCTGTCGGGACGCCCAGTATTAGGTACATGGTTTACCGGTTTTCTGGTCGAATGCGGCGGGTCCCGGAATCGTTCCTTGATGAGCTCTTCCGGGTCTCGGCGATCCCCGGGGTGATCTCGTTTGCGGGTGGCCTTCCCGGGTCTGCCCACATCGATGTTGAAGGAATCTGTGATGCGGCCCGTGCGGTCTTTACTGAAGACGGGCGGACGGCGCTTCAATACACGACGACCGACGGCTACCTGCCGCTCCGGGAGTTTATCGCCGACCGCTACCGCCGAAGGCTCGGGCTCCCGGCGACGCCTGAGGAGATCCAGATCGTGAACGGGTCCCAGCAGTGCCTTGATCTGGTCGCAAAGATCTTCCTCGACCCCGGGGATGCTGTCGGGATGGAGCGGCCCGGGTATCTCGGCGCGATCGAGGCCTTCTCCCTCTACGAGCCAGCCTTTTATACGGTCCCGCTTGCAGAGGACGGCCCTGACCTGGATGCGTTTGCACGCGGAGTCCAGGAGCATGCCCCGAAGTTCTTCTATGGGATCCCGAACTCTCAGAACCCCTCAGGGAGGACCTACTCGGAGGAAAAGCGCCGGGGCGTCGCTGAGATCCTCGAGGGCACAGACACGATATTCTACGAGGATGACGCCTTCGGCGAGCTCTTCTTTGACGGGAAGCCCCGGCCACCAGTGAAGCGCTACCTCCCCGACCAGACGGTCATGTCGGGGTCATTCTCGAAGATCGTTGCCCCCGGGATGCGGATCGGCTGGATATATGCGCCTGAGCCGATCCTCCGGGAGTTCAACGTCGCCAAGCAGGCTGCCGACCTCCACTCAAACTTCCTCTGCCAGATGTTCCTGCACCGCTACCTCTCGACCCACGACCTGGATGCCCACGTCGTGCGGGTCTCTGCGGTCTACGGCAGGCAGTGTCGGCTGGTCTGCGACCTCCTTGACGACCTGATGCCGCCGGGGATGACCCACACCACCCCCGAAGGCGGGATGTTCCTCCTGGCGGGCCTGCCGGAGGGGGTCTCGTCGATGGACGTCTTCCGCGAGGGTGTGCACGAAGGCGTCGCGGTCCTCCCCGGGGTGCCGTTCTACGTCGATGGCGGCGGGGAGGATACGATCCGCCTGAACTTCTCGGCGGTGGGCGAGGAAGAGATAGTGGAGGGGATGCACCGGCTGGCCCGGGTGGTGCGGAAACTGATGTAAGAGGCGTCGGGCTTAATACATTTCATAGATAATGGTTATGGGTGCTAAGGCACTCCTCTCGCGCGAGGGTAGCCAAGCCAGGCCAAAGGCGGTGGACTTAAGATCCACTCCCAAAGGGGTCCGTGGGTTCGAATCCCATCCCTCGCATTCTTTCCTTCGGCTCGTACGGTACATATCACTGCGGCCTGGGAAGTCAGACCGTATGCCGCTGGTTGACCAATTTCTGTTTTCCAGGCATGAACAACACCATCTCAACGTGGCAGAGCGCCTACCCTTCTGTATCATTGATTGAGTAATTGTGGTGCTGGAAGCGAGTGAGTGTTCAACGCTGTTGCAATCTCTCGCAGGAACAAACTTGCTCGCCTACTCCCCACGAGGCGGGAACCTGATCGTCATCCTGCCGCCAGCTGCGTGCTTGAAGACCGCATCCCGCTGGAGCGCCCGGGCGTAACCGGCCAGGTAGGGTGCAGCCACCCGCTCATCCACGAAGGCCTCCCTGACCGCTGCCATATCACCGAGGATGATCACGGTACCCCCACCGACGGCCCTCTTCGCCTCACAGGGGATCCCCCACATAAGGAGAAGCCCCTCCATCAGGGTCGGGGGATCGAACCCCTCCTCACTGCGGGTAAGGAGCGTTCTTCCGTCCTCCTCGCCAAGTCGCCCGGAGATGGCAGCAACCTGTTCTGCGAGGGCGGGAGGAGCATCCACGAGGAGCTCGCGCACCAGCGGCCTGGTGACGTCATGCCGCTGGAGCGCCCGGGCAACCTTGATCAGCTGCCAGTCCCGGGCAAAAGAGGTACCAGTCCGCATCTCAGCCTCTCAGGACACCATAGGCCATCACGCAGAGGCCGAGGATTACCATGATACGGGAGAAGATAGTTGACCAGATGGTGATAAATTCATCGAGCGTGAATATGCTCACCAGATCTGCAAACGTTATCCCTATGATCAGGATAAAAAATCCGTAGATAAAGAGAAGCAGGGTCTGCTGCCTGACAATCCGGTAGGCGTTGGAGATAATGGCGATAATAAGCGCTCCCATAAGAAGCGTCACGACTGCAAACATCTGTTGCACGACCTCTATCTGCATGGTTCCACCTAACTCTGTTCCTTGATCTTCCTCACCGATATGATCGTCTGGATATCACTCACACCGCGAAGGCTGGAGAGAGGCATAAGCACGTTCCGCTTCAACTCGGTGATGTTCTGCACCCGGACCTTGGCGAAGAAATCTCCCGGTTCCAGTACCTCGTAGACCTCGAGAATGCCCGGAAGATCCCGCATAAAATTCTCGATCTCTGCTTTCTCATCGGGGTGGACCCTGATGTTCAAAAAAGCGATCAGGGCGTGCTCAAAACACTTCTGGTTGATGGCGATCGTGAACCGTTCGATGATACCGGCTTTCTTCAGTTTCTCGATCCGCTTGAAGACCGTCGACGGTGCGACGCCAACAATTGAGCCGAGCGCTGCCATAGACATCCTCCCGTCTTTCTGCAGTTCCCGAAGTATCGCAGCGTCGATCTCGTCCATTTGTACAATACTTACGGGTTGTCAGTTATTAAAATTCCGTATTTAGTTCCATCCAGGGTCAACACTATTTCTAATTCTATCAGGTAACAATAACAAACTGTGAAAAAGATCTCTGTTGAAATACTCCCCGCAACCCCCGGACAGTACCTGGTTGTCGATGAGAGTCGGTGATATAGCCCTCTCTAACAGAGCCCGAACATCGTGAAGATAACGGCAAGTCCACCGGGCTTCGCAGAAACATCCATGACGTGTCATGGGGACGATTCTGTTCGTATCTTTCATGCACTTCGTTCAAATCGATTCCCGGAACACGACGCAATGTGCTCGAGCTGTGGAAGTATCGTGAAAAAGACTCCTGTGGTTTTGTTGCCGATCGAGATTGCAATGCTTGCGATGAATATCACCGCATGGAGATGGAACACAGCCCTTTGAGCCTGTGGAGACGATAGCCGGGAGGCGCCGCGCCGATGAGCGCGGGGTGGTTCTCATCCACTCTCAGCGCCCGCGGATGTGCCCTCCTCCAGGGTTCACGATCCGAAGCGCCCCTGGGCCTCCCACCGCTCGCCCGATGGCCGTGTCGATGAACTCCCGGGCCGCAAAGAACGCCTCCCGCGTCGTCATCCCCCGGGCAAGGTACGCGGCGAGCGCCGCCGAGAAGCAACACCCTGACCCGTGCACTGAGTAGGGGTAACGCCTTCCTGAGACCTCCATAACCCCATCGCGGTCAACCAGGATGTCGACCGCCCTATCACCGGCAAGGTGTCCTCCTTTCACCACCACGGCCCTGGCGCCGAGATCCAGGATCCGTCGCCCTGCCTCGGTCATATCGTCCAGGTCCACAACCCGCATCCCTGCGAGAACCCCGGCCTCCGGGAGGTTCGGGGTGACGATCTCCGCCCGGGGGATGAGGTGGTCGACGAGGTCAGCAACGGCATCCGCATCGAGCAAGCGGTGGCCTGATGTCGATACCATCACCGGGTCGATGACAAGGGGCGCCTCCAGGGGCAGGGCCTCAGCGACCGCCCTGACGTTTGCGGCGTTCCCGAGCATTCCGGTCTTCCAGGCCCCGATCACAAACTCATCGACAACCGCCTCAATCTGGGCCCGCACCGCCTCAAGGGGGAGCATCCAGGTCCCCCGCACCTCGCGGGTGTTCTGGGCCGTCACCGCGGTTATAACCGTCAGCCCGAAGACCTCGAGCGCCGTAAACGTCTTGATGTCTGCCTGGATGCCGGCCCCTCCCCCTGAGTCCGAACCAGCAATGGAGCAGGCGGAGACTATCTGCGCACCCGTCATCCCTCAACATTTACCGCGGATCTGCTTGAACCTTTGCAGAGAAGACCTTTTATCTAGTCCCGCACCGATCACTACGTACAATGGATGTAGAAGAGATCAGCCGCCGGCACCTCGCCGCCGGCACCCCTGACGACGAGATCGTGCGCCTCCTTTCCCGAGATATCCTTGCAATCAAGCGCAACCGCATAACCCCGGCCTATGCCGAGGCATTCGCCAGGGCGGTCCTCCTCGAGGCGAAGAACTCGACCGGGCTCTCTGGCGATCTCTTCACCTTTGAGCCCTCAGGCTCCAGCATGGGGGAGTTCGGAGTCGGCTCACGGGGCGCCGGGGACTTCTTCGCCCACCGGCAGCTCGCCCGCATCATCGGCCAGACTACGGCGGCGGTCGGCGTCGACGAGATGGACGACGCCGGCGCCGTCCGTGCCGGGGGCGATTATATCATCACCACCGTCGACGGGATGCATTCTCGCCTTTCAGACTTTCCGTTCCTGGCCGGGTTCCATGTCACCCGGGCGACGCTCCGGGATATCTACGTGATGGGGGCAAAACCTGTCGCGCTCCTCTCTGATATCCACGTCGCCGACGATGGCGATGTGGCGAAGATCTTCGACTACACGGCAGGAGTCACCACCGTCGGCGAGGCCATGGGCGTCCCCCTCGTCACCGGTTCTACCTTACGTATCGGTGGGGATATGGTGCTCGGCTCCCGGATGACTGGTTGCGTCGGCGCCGTCGGCGTCGCCCGGCATCTCACCGCCAGGAAAGCGATCCAGCCCGGCGATCTCCTCCTCATGACCGAGGGGGCCGGCGGGGGGACGATCGCCACCGCCGCGATCTACTCCGGGTTTCCTGAGGTGGTCAACGAGACGATCAACCTCCAGTTCCTGAAAGCCTCTGAAGCGCTCCTCGCAAGTAGCGTCCTCTCCGATATCCACGCCATGACCGACGTCACGAACGGCGGGCTCCGGGGTGACGCCTACGAGATGGCAGAGACCGCTCACTGCCGGATCGTCGTCGAGGAGGACGAACTCCGGACGCTCGTCCGGCCGAAGGTCCTTGCCATGCTCGATGCCCTCGAGATCGACTACCTCGGCGTCTCCCTCGACGCCCTCCTGGTCGCCGCGCCGCCCGAGGTTGCGCCCGCAATCAAGCAGGTCGTCGGGTCGGCAGGTGTCGCCATGAAAGAGATCGGCTACGTCGAGGAGGGAGCGGCTGAATCAGTCCTCAAGGTCGACGGCAGGATCCGGGACTTTTCGCCCCGGTTCAGGGAGTCGGCCTACACCCCCGTAAAAAAGGTCGTGGACGGGGACAAACGAGATTTCGAGGAGATGAAGGCCGGGGTTGCGCGTGCGGCGGAGGCAGCGATCGCGAAGAAAGAGCGGATGCTCGCCCGGCTCCGGTCTTCGTGAGCAAATCGGGTGTATTCTAGTAGAGCACTGCACCTTATTTTGCGGGTTCTGGCGTGGTTCACGCAGAAGATTGCGAAGGGGTGTAGAGCGTTCATGGGATGGAGCGAGAGACTTGCACGCATGAAAACAGCCTGCTCCCCAGGCTCTTACCCCATGCTGTGGACCGTGGTGGCTATCATCCTGGGGGGACCGTGGAGGGGGCACGCCCCATAAGCGCTAACTTTATCGACAACTATTAACCTGTAGACGGTGCACCATACTACGTTGGAACCGAGGAAGGGAGAGCGAACCGGGGATGGACTTTGAAGTAGATGCGAACTGGAAGTTACTGGTACAATTTCTGCCCGAGGGTTGGGAAGACAAAGCGCAGGAACTTGGCGCCCTAACCCGGCGGCGTAAAATTGTGTCTGCGGAAACGTTGCTGCGCATTCTCCTCATTCACTTAGCCGATGGTTGTTCGATGCGTGAAACGGTCGTCCGGGCAAGAGAAGCTGAACTGGTGGATATCTCCGATGTTGCTCTCTTAAAACGTCTTAAATCCAGTTCGGAATGGCTCCGCTGGCTCTCGGTACATCTTGCTGAACAAGTACACCTCCCCGTTCAACAACCTCATTGGTTGCAGGACTTCAACGTCCGTCTGGTTGATGCGAGTGTCATCACCGAACCGGGCAGTACCGGGTCTGACTGGCGATTACATTACAGCATCCAGTTATTTGGTCTTTCATGTGACCATTTTCAAATCACTGACCAAACCGTGGGTGAATCCTTCCGAAACTATCCTGTTGCACGTGGGGATCTCTTGATCGGCGATCGCATCTATGGGCGTATCGCAGGAATGAACTATGTTGCCGAACATGGTGGGGATTTCCTCGTACGGCTCAGTAATAAGGCATTCAAGGTGATGAAGAATGAACATGAGGAGTTTAATTTATTAGACCATTTTCGTGCCCTGGATTATGGAGAGATTGGTGATTTTGCTGTCTTCTATAGGGTTTCGAAGGATCAAATGAGGCCCATTCGCCTCTGTGTGATGAAAAAGTCTCCGGAAACGGCAGAACGTTCAAAGAAAGAGGTTATGCAGGCGGCAAGCAAAAAACAACGGTCCATCGATGAAGAGACGCTTGAGTTGCACGAATATGTGTTTGTCGTCACCTCGGTAGCGAGAGATGTGCTATCCCCTGAAGAAGTCATGTCATTGTACCGGATGCGGTGGCAGGTTGAATTAGCGTTTAAACGATTGAAATCAATATTAGGCCTGGGACATCTCCCCAAAACGGATCCGGATAGTGCAAAAGCGTGGCTACACGGAAAGATGGTTGTAGCGCTTCTCACCGCTGCAATTGTCGAGCAAGGACGTTTTTTTTCCCCCTGGGGATACCCTCTGTGCATACGAGGCTGAGGAAACCCCATCTACGCTCGGGGATGAGGAAAACCCCAACACCGGCAAGCGTGAGGGGGATCTTTGCCCGCACATCGGTGAAGAAGATCCCACCCAAACGAATCGGTGGAGGGAGACATCGTTTGCATTTTATTTGCTCCGGTGCGCAGTAAATCCGGTTTTGTCGCTGAGTAAATGTCTCGAACGCTGGTATCTCATTGCAAAAGGACTTGCAGAAGGCAACAGAAGGAGACCACGCCAGATGGTTGAAGCATACCAGTACCGACGCGGGGTGGGTGTACCGGGAGGTTAAGTTAGCGCATATGGGGGTATCCCCCCGGCAGAGGCGTTTTGGGACGACCTCCCGGTCAAGATGGGGCAGAGAGTGGCCCCTGCCTTCTCCTCGGACCTGACCGGGTGAGGTGTAAATGTGCTACTCTTAGTCTTCCGGCTTTTTCCCGGCCGCACAGACATTATAGGCCAGGTAGGGGAGCTTCTCCTCGATGATGGGCTCCACCCTCCGGGCAAGCGCAAAGACCGGGTCAGTAAGTTTCAGGTGCGCAAACGAGCACCGGCTGACCTCAATATCAACGAATCCGGCATCTTCCAGGAGGCTGGCAATCTCCTCGTTGGTGTAGTAGCGCTCGTCGAAGTCTCCCACACCCACCTCCTTCAGCCCGACCATCTCCCCCAGATGGTAGATCAGGGGGACGATACTCGTAAAGACCGTCCGTGAGAGGGTACAGATGGCGATTCGGCCGCCGGGTTTTAAGACCCGGTAGGACTCTGCGAGCATCGCCTCGGGATCTGGGACATAACTGAAGGCGAGCAGGCTTGCGAGGGCGTCGAAGGTCCTGTCATGGAATGGGAGGACCTCAGCGGTCCCGACGCAGAACCCGCTTTCGGGGCATCGCCGCCGCCCGTGCCGCACCATGCCCGGGCTGATATCAAGACCGACCGCCCGGCCGCCCTCTTCGATATACCGCTCCACAAAAAGCCCGGTCCCACACCCGACGTCAAGGAGGAGCCCCCCCTTCGGGAGCACACTCATCACGTGGTCTGAGATGTGCCGGTGGTAACTCCTCCCCCGGTGGTCGTCGTAGCGGTCGTCGTAGATATCTGCGACCTCGTCATAGTGCTGCTGTACTTTATTCACAAAAACACCTCACTTGCGATCCGGGCAAGAAGTGCATTGACCTGCACGAAATCGTTTGCGTTGTGGCAGAGCCGGTAGTCAGTGTCAGCGAGCGCGACCGCAAGGACCGGATGGTTGTATTCGCGCCTGATTACCTGCCTGAGTTCCTGGACGACCTCCTGCGGCGAGAGCCCGTACTCGATCATTAGAGATTCAACGATACGGCTTGCGGCGTCAAAGTTCCCGGCGCGGAGCGTGTCGAACGCTGATTCTGCCATGTTTCCGGTCTCGGAACGCGAGACCTCCGCAAGGTCAAAGTCGTTGCGCAACCTGACGGCAAGCTGCAGGTAGATGATCGCCCGCCGAAGGTCGCCCCGTGCGGCGTGGACGACCAGGTCAAGGTCGTCGGCCGGGAGGGTGGCCGATTCAGCAGCGAGGATCTCCTCGAGGCGAGCGCGGACGACCTCGCTCTTCAGCGGGGCGAAGAAGAGTGGCAGGCACCTTGATGCGATCGCAGGGATGATCGCCGACGGTCGGGTGGTTATGAAGATGAACCGGCAGGTGGCGCTGTAGCGCTCCATGGTCCGCCGCAGGGCCTGCTGCGCCTCGAACGTCAGGTCATGGGCGTCCTCGAAGACCATCAGTTTGAACGGAGCGTCCAGCGGGCGCATCGAGGCGTACCACTTCACGATGTACTTGAAGTTGACGATCCGGCTCTGTCCCTTCTGGTAGATATGGCTGAACCGCTCGTCCTCCTCCAGCGCGCTCTTCCCCCGACCGAGGAGGTCGGTGGCGCTGAAGATGGTGGTGTTTGCCTCCCAGTTATCGGCGTAGAGTCGCCGTGCCAGACACTCGACGGCAGCGGTCTTCCCGGTGCCGTGCGGTCCTGATATGAGCATATGCGGCACGCTACCAGATTCTGCAAACGATACCAGGTAGCGGATGACCTCATCCTGCCCGATGATCTCGTCGCACCCCTTCGGGCGGTAGACCTCACTCCAGAGCATGAACTAGTCTCTCTCTCATCTCATCTATTGCTGCCCGGAGAAGATAGGTATTGTCAAGTGACCTGATGAGGCGTTCGCGCTCGTCAGGCGTAAGAGCGCCGCAGGCCGCGGTAATCCCGGGAAGGGCACGCGTCAGTTCGTCGACGATCGTCAGGGTCGCGGTGCGTGCGGTCCGGGAGAGCGGGTTTAAGTCGATTGTGATGACCGCCTTCCCCATCGCCCGGAGCGCCTCGCACCGGTCCCCGTCCTCGAGCGGCACAAGCACCACATCAGCACCCCCGATTCCCTCACGCAGGCAGAGTCCTCGATCATGGGCGAGCGGGACGAGCCGCTCTGGCGTCCCGGAGAGGACCCGGACACCGTGCTTCTCGAGGAGCCGGGTGATAAGTGCTATCCGCTCATCAGTCCGGTGGAAGAGGTTCACCTCGACATCTGCACCGCTCGCCTGCTGGAGCGCCGCGACCTCGCGGGCCGCAAGCGCTGCTGTATTGCCGTTCACCGATATCACTGCGTGCCGGGCTGAGAGAAGCATGGCAGCGGCCGTGCGGGCGGCGAGCGCCGCGCTCTCGATCGTCCGCTCGCCGATCAGGTAGTCAAACGCCTCCCCACGTCCGTGGGCGGCAAGCCCCTCGAATGCAACGACACCCTCGCGGGCGCACCGGGCCAGCCTCTCGCGGGCGACAAGGGAGCGGTAACGTGGATGGTCTTTCGGAATCATGGTATCATCTCGATCAGGTGTGCGCCGCGGCGGGCAACGTTGAGGCAATAGACCTCACCGAACCCTGAGAGCACACGTTCGGCGTCACCGCCGCAGGCAAAGACGCCGTTGCCGAGCATCGTCATGCTGGCCGGGATTCCCGCTGCATCGCAGGCCGCGAGCACCCGCCGCACTTCAGGCGCGATCAGCCCGCTCCCTTTGGCAAACTCCCGAGAAAGCAGGCAAAAGTCGACGAGGTCACGGGGACAGCGGTCGGGATACGCGGCTGCTATCCGCGCCATCGCCCGGGGCGATGAGAGGACCGACGCCGTCGGGAGCGGGCCGAGGCTCACGGCGTAGAGAGGTTCGTCCGGGTAGAACCTGGTGATATCCGCATGGATACCAGGCCCCATCCTGCAGACGACCCCGCCTCCCTGACTCGCGGCGACGTCCCCGAGGCCCGTGCGGTGGACGACCTCAGCCTCGTGGGCCTTGGCCGCCACATCGTCGGCGGAGAGGCCGAGATCAAAGAGGTGGTTTGCGGCCGTGAGCGTCGCGAGAAGGGCAGCCGCCGAGAGCCCGAAACCGGCGCCGATGGGGAGCTGGCACTCGGTGGTGACGCGGGCCGTGACCCCCAGCCGATCGAGGGCGTACTCGACCGGCGGCGACCCGCCGGCGACCCGGCCAAGCCAGATCACCCGGATGCTCGTCGCCGCGGCAGGGGTGACCGTCGAGCGCACCCCCTCATCGATGACCACGCCTGCCCCGACGCTCCCGGTGCTCTCGGGCCCGCTGCCCTCGACGCGCTTGAAGTAGCCGGAGATGTGGCCGGGAGAGAAGGCTACAGCAGTCTGGACCATACTGCTGCTGCAACCTCCTCTTTGCTCCCTGAGACTTCGGTGACCTCGTCGGCGGTCATGAGTGAGAACGTTCCCCCGGCCGCTCCCATCACGGACGGGGCGTTCACCACGACCATCCACACACCTGCATCGAGCATGGCTCTCGCCCGCTCCTCCTCGTGCCACCCCAGTTTAAAGGCCACCGTCACGGGATGGCAGGCAACCATCGCTTCGTCGATGACCTTCGGGAGAGGCTCGAGCCTGATCGTCAGGGGTGAGCCGCTCGGGATCTTTCCCTCCTGTCGCTCAGGGGCGAAGTCGGATATCGCCGCCGCGCTGACGTAGATATCGACCCCCTCGCCCCTGCAGACCGCAAGAACCGCATCCCGCATCTCTGCGGCGGTCGTGGCACGGATGTTTCGCACGCAGGGAAACGACCCGCTGTGCACCACCGTCACGTCGGCGCCAAGCCTGAAAGCCTCAAGCGCAAAAGCCCGTCCCATCTGCCCGGTCGACTTGGTGGTGAGGACCCGGACGTCGTCGAGGGGTTCTGCACACGCCCCGCTCGTGACCAGGACCCGCTTGCCCGCCAGCGGCCGGCCCATGACCGCCCGCTCGGCGTGGAGGACGATAACCTCGTTATCGGCGACCTTCGCCTTTCCGTCCTCGATCTTCGGGTCGATGACATCGATACCCCAGGAACGGAGCCTTGCGAGGTTCTCAGCGACCCCGGGATGGCAGTACATGCTCTCGTGCATCGCCGGGGCGACCACCACCGGCATCCCCCGCCCGAGCGCAGTCGTCGCGAAGGTCGTGACCGGGGTATCGTCGATCCCGCAGGCGATCTTTGCGATGGTGTTTGCCGTGCAGGGGGCGATCAGCAGGAGATCAGCAGCCCCACCCTCCCCGCAGTAGAGAACGTGCTCCACAAGTCCGGTGATCCTGGTCACCACTGGCCGCCCGGTCGCGTAGGTCAGGGCGTCGGGGTGGATGATCCCGGCAGCTGCCTCGGTCATGATCCCCTGCACCTCCGCACCCCGGCGACGCAGGGCGTGGGCGAGCTTCACCGTCTCCACGGCTGCGATGCTCCCGGTCACTGCAAGGACCACTGTCTTTCCTGAAAGCGTCTTCACGATATCGTCACATCCTGCACCACATGCCACGCATGCGGGCCGTACTTCTTCACCCGACGGGAGGTGGTCACAGCAGAAAACCCGGCCTTTGTCACCGCTTCCTGGATCGTGGCCGTCGCATCGTCGATGCTGTGAACATGCAGCACGCTCCCGCTCCTGACATGGGCAAGAGCGTCGGCAAGCATCAATGGGGCGTCGAAGTGCCCCATCAGGACCCGGTCGTAGATGCCGGAGAGGAGCCGCCGGCAGTCCCCGACCTCTGCCGTAACACGGTCCGCGACATGGTTTTCTATAATATTTCGCTGCAGGTATTCAAATGCTGTCTGGTTGATCTCCATCGCGTGGACCGTCGCGCCACTGGAGGCCGCAGGTATGGTGAAGTAGCCGATCCCGGCGAACATATCGGCGACTCGCTCTCCGGGTCTGACGAGGGCGGCCACCCTTGCCTTCTCGATGCGGTTGCCTTGCGCAAACATCACCCGACCCGGGTCGAGGATGAAGGTGTAGCCCTCTTCGCGGTGACGCACCTCGCCAGCGGTGCCGTAGAGGAGTTCGGTGTTGGGGATGCGCATCTTGCCCGCATACCCTTTCACCCAGATCACCCCCCGGGGATGGCAGTGGTGGACGATCGCGGCGATCTCCTCCTCGGTCGGCGCATCGCCGCGGAGCAACGCGACATCCCCGACCAGATGGTAGCCGCGGCCCCGGTAGGTCTTGCGCTCAGGGAGGACGACATCAGCCCGGTACCCCTCTCTGACCGGGATCCAGGCGGTGCCGTCGCGGACATACGGTCGCCGGGTGTGGTCCACCCACTCAGCGTCCAGAAGACTGGCGAGGGCGGCCGCCGGCACCTTCCGCGCACGCACCGCCACTCACCCGACGATGATCAGGCGGTCCTGCTCTTCGTCGCGGAGCACCCTGGTCGGCTGTCCCTCAACCAGGAACATCCAGGGCACCGCGTCGAGTTCCCGGGTCTGGTAGGTCTTCGGGTCCATGAGCCCCACGACGTTTGGCTGCGTGAAGACGACGAGCGCCGACTCGGCCTCACGGACGTTCCCGATGCGGCGCTCAACCTCCGCCTCGGTGAGGGTCCGGGCAACGCCCGTCTGAAGGTCAAAGACCCGGAGGCGCTGCTGCCTCTCGATCTCGCGGACTTCGAAGTAGTCGCCCCGGGACACCACCACATCCCCTTTCTGGTAGTAGGGGAGACGGATGGAGTAGGTGATGCGGTAGAGGGCTTTACCGTCCTTCTCGCCGACCAGTTTTGGGTGGGTCGTATACCGCCCGCCGAGCGCTCCCGTGATCATCCGGGCGATCTCCTGGCCGAGATGCTGCGACCCGACAGTGATATCGACGCCGTCCTTTGAGTTCTCGAGCTCCGATATGAACGAGAGCCGCTCCCCTGCCTGCTGGAGGGACTCTTCGGACTGTTCTGCGATGCTCACGGCGACATCGCGCTCGTAGCTGTTGATCTTCCTATCAGTCGCCCGCACCTGGACGATGCCCTCGTAGTAGCCGCCCGAGATCCGGCTGCATCGGTCGCAGGTCTCCTTCTGCCAGAGGATCTCGACCTCGCAGGTCTCGTGGACCGGGACCGAGTAGAGGGTCGCCTCCACCTCGACGGTGCAGGTGGTCCGGTTTGGTCCGGTCTCCTCAGATCTGACCGTGACCCTGACGTCTTTTGCGTCCTCGTGGATGCTTATCGCCGATACCGCCAGTTCGGCGATGAGGTCCTCACGTGGCGTCCGCAGGTCAAACCAGGTCTTGCCGTGCTTCTGCGAGTTGCAGACCGGACAGTAGACCGCGGTCACGCGGGGCTCACAGGCGAGTAGCCGGGTATCAGCGGCCCGGCACTGCGGGCAGAGCCCTCCATTGCTCGGTGCCCCACAACGGGGGCAGATGTTTGTCAGTATATCCATTATATCCAGAAGATCAGGGCGTGGGGCACACCGCCGACCATGATACAGCCCTCCTCCCTGATGAGCCCCATGGCGAGGGCGAGGGCGACGACGCGCCTCCCGATGATATTGACATTCGTCGCGCTGGAGAGGGCCCGGCTGACCTCCTCTTCGGTGACACGCTCGGTGCCATAGAATCCTCCGGAGATGTGGACCTCCACGTCTCCGTGCATCAGAGTGACACCCAGGAGGTCTGCATCGCAGGCAGCCACCACCTCACCGGCTCCCGGTACGTGGTGCACTTTCAGGTACATCATAGATCCTTTGGGTGGGAGGCTTCAAAAAGGTGCGCTGGTCTACCGGGGAAGAACGATATCCACGCCATAGGTGCATGACGGGGTCTCAGCGTGGATACGCCAGGCATCCTCCTCAGTGATGAGCCCCGCTTCCAGGTAGCGGCGCGTGAACCGCGGGACCGATCGCGGGCCGATCACCGCGCCGGGTCGCTCGTTATCGTCCATGTAGTCGCTCTCCATGGTGAACTGTCGCCCTGCCCGGGCAAGCGCCGGGATATCCTCGTGCCGCGCGATGAGGGAGGGGACGAGCGGGGTATCAGGGATCGCGAAGTGTTTGACGACCCGCTCGACCGGGATCCCTGCTCGCTCCGCCATCTCGACGACGTCAGCGCAGGGCCCGCTCTCGGCGTGAAGCTGCACGGCGCACCCGCACGCGGCCCCGAGTTCGAGGGCGTGGAAGAGGACCGCGTTTGAGGCGGCGAGCACCTCCGGGGCTACCTCGTAGTGGGGCCGGCCGCTCTTTAAGGCGACCGCCTCCCCCTCTTCGATGTGATTGGCCGCAAGGTCGAGCCCGGCCATCATCACGCCCGCGGCCTCATCGAGGTTCATCCTCTCTGCGAGGCGGCTGATCTCTGCAGGGTGGATGCCGAGGACCGGATAGACCACGAGCCCGGTCTCCCGGACCATCTCCGCCACCCGGAGTGTCGCGCGAAAGACCTCGCCATAGTCGTCACCCGATGAGGGTTCGATCCCGAACGACCAGGAGGGTTTTGAGACGAGGAAGATATGCGTCCCCCCGCTGCGCTGGAAGTCCTTTGCGGCCTCGATCCCCCGGCCGTTGTGCGGGTCGATGTGGATATGGTCGTCAGTGATCGGTATTGCGGGCATCTTCATGGACGTCGATGATCTCCATCATGGGGTAGTTGTCCTCGAGGCGCAGGCGGGCCCGGCAGACGGTCGCGCCGACCGTGGTCGTGATCTCGACATCGAACATCTTCCCGGCAAGTTCTGAGTAGCCGAACCGGTTTGAGACCATGAGATCGCGGTTTAACCGGACACGGATGTTGGTCACGTAGGGCTGGAGACCTACGGCCTGCTCGATTGCGGCCTCAACGGTCGCTGCGGTCTCGCGGGCGATGGGCGTCCCGACGAACTGGTGGTAGAGGGCGCCGAGTTTGATGCCTGCTTCAAACGCGGCCTTCTCGCGGTCGGTGATCATAATAATAGTAGGTTTGTAGTGTAGGGTAATAAGGGGCTGTCGCCCGAGTAAGAGGATTCTGTTTTAACAAGAGGATTCTGTGGATTTCAAGTTCCCGGTCTGTCCCGGATGTGTATCGGTTTGGTGTGAGTCGGGAGAAAATCAGGATGACTCCATGGGAAATCAAGTATTTTTCGTGATTTTTGACTGACGAACCGGATGATAATACTCGTGAACAACAGGGCAAAAAATAACCACTGCCTGGGGCGGTCATAATGGCCACTTTGTGTATACTCGTAATAGTAGACCATTTCATCTTATTTTGCGGGTTCTGGCGCGGATCACCAACCGGCTCGCGTGAGGCGATGGTGCCCATGAAACAACCATCAGGCTACGCTCTCCGGGCTGCACGCATGAAAACAGCCTGCTCCCCGGGCTCCCCGGGCAATGGACCGTGGTGGGCATCACCCTGGGGAGTGGGGGCAGGGGAGGGGGCTCGCCCCCATAGGCGTTAACTTACCCGATGGGTGTAATGCATTCTCGGTGATACCGGCAAGTACCAGGCAATCGGCGAGTTCTCATCTATGCCCTAAGGCTGTCCTTTTCCCATGAGATTTCCATGGTCACTATCGTTTTCAGAGGAGGAGGACTATTGCCGCACACCACTGGAATCGTATGGCTAATATTCCATCATATCAGCCACATTTCACCGAATAGGGCATTATCCTCTCGGATCCTTGTAGCTAAAGTTAGCGTATATGGGGCTCGCCCCTCCCCCCCACAAGGAAGCCATGCCCGGGGCACGATGGAACAGGGCCATGATTCCCCCACCCGCCAAACCGGGGCGGTTTTCATGGGAAATTTTAGCTGAAATGGTCCACACTACTGCAAGAGCGAATACCAGCTTCCATAGCAACGGCAGATAATTGCGAATCATATGCATCACAAAAAGACGGTAGTCATCAGTCCGCTACCTCCTAACCACGCCGCCGTTCCCAGATGTAGAGGATGGGAAACGCGATGATACCGACGAGTATGATTCCCTGGAGAGTGGGAATGACCGGATACCCCAGTGCCAGACGGCGCAGAAGGACGATCCCAGCAGCCAGGAGGTAGAAGATAATCGATCGCGCGAAGGTGACGCGGTGCTCGCCGCCATCGGTGAAGACGATGCGCGTCAGGAGCAGGGCGATGATGACAAGGACGGGGAGCCAGAAGATCTGGTTGATGGAGCCTGCAAGGGACGCGTAGAGGTAGATCAGGAAGATCGTGACGAGAAGGGCGGCATCAACCCCCCTCTTTTATCAATTCAACTTGGATTCAGGGCCATTTCAACTTTACAGAACTTTCGTTACGCTACCTTACCCTACTCCTGCTCTGCATTCGCAGGAGAATTTTTCCGCACTGCACTTTTCTCCCATAATAGGTAAATAGCAATCATGGTAAGGAGACCCCCTATTGGACTTAGTTGCCAAGGTCCATCCCATTGCACGAAAAGTAATACTACTGTAACGGGGAGCCAGATCAAAATGCCTAAGAAGAAACTTTTAAGTCCAATTATGCCACGAGCTGCTTCAACACCGCCTAATTTCCGCCTGTACATCAAGTAGTCCCCGGAGGAGACAAGGAACACTATGGGACCAATATAAAGCCAGTTAATGACCGGATTTTGAATGCCGCCTAGGTGAGGGAAAAAAGAACGTTCAATGAGCCACAGGAAAACAATCCAGACAATTGCTAATAGTAGCGCGAGCATGTTTCCACTTGCCCTGCTTAGTTTCTCATTCGAATCCTTCTTCACTTAAATCATTCTCCATTCGGTGTACTGAAAAAGTTGGGCTTTAGGGAGTTCCAACATCCAGAGCGTCCCAAAGTGTATACGAGCTGATTCTGAAATATTTGGGTACACTCACCAACGTTGGTGGTATCGTTGGGACTAGAATGATCTGCCAGTCTTTTGCGTCCCAGAACCAGATGCAATCTTCCTCGTCGAGAAGAAGCCCAGAACTGGCACCGGTCAAACACAGTCCCAGAACTGCTCCAACCACCACTCCAATACCACCACCCTACACGGCTACCAATGACAGCGCCTGCAACAGTAGGTGCAGCGCGGCAATTGTCTCCGACGTTGCTTTAGATATGTGGCGGTGATAAAGCTTGTTGCCGGTTAGGGTAACATCCTCCCACGGTTGAACTGAATTTGACGAGTAATCGGGATGTGGGTACTTTATCCCGTAACCCTTTGCGAACCTCACGCCGTCCCAATCGTAATACTCCGCGGGTGTCGCTATCTCTTTGTTGATACTGCTGCTCAGTACCTCACTGGTTACACCCGGCTCAAGCGGATCGTAATCTGTAACAACAGTATTGATCAGCTCTCCTTTATAATACACTTCGGTTGTATACAGTCCCGCTTTCTCTGAAATCTTGTAGTGGATTGTTTCCTTTTCTTTTGTTGTTAAATCTTCAATTTGTTTTCGTATTCTCAAACACCTCGATCTTGAGAGGCTCTTCTTTTACTACCTGCCCTACGGTACTATCCGAAGCAAAGCCATTTACCTGACCCTGTGCGCCCATCACCGGCACCATCGCGACACTCACCAGCAGCACAGCGAAGAGCGCGGAGAGTGCCCGCATTCCAATGGTTCCATTCATTTGTTTTCCTCCTGTAACATCCCCGGAGGCAAAAGAAGCGTAATTTTAAATACACGGAATGCAAAGCTACTTTTCGCCTTTGGGTAGTGGGGAGCTCGCCCGGCCTTGGACGGATGGGGCGAGCCTCCGCGGTTTTGCCTGCAATCCACGACCTGACCATTACCGGGCAGGTTGTCCGAAGGGTTACAGACGTTTTACCCCTTCAGACGTTCCTCGGCATATACTTTTCGATCTTTAAAACGCTATAATCCCATGAATATTCATGAGTTTGAATGAGTAATCGAGCGTGATTCCGTTAAAAAAACCCAGTTTTCTCTCCCTTTCACCGCTCCGCCACGTCTTGAATGTGACGCTTCCGGTTAAACCCTGCGCGAATGACCGCCCCCAACAAGAGTTCATTGACCGCGTCGAGGTGCAGAGGAACACCGCGCACCAGGGCGGCGTGCACCCTGCCGAAGATGAGAGCACGACGATTGCCGCTGCACTTTCCGGGCGATAGAGGGAGGACGGGCGGAGTGCCGCAGGTGGCGGGGTTTGCCTCGCACCGGATCGCTTCCGGACCGCCCGGCACCATCGACCGCCGCTGTATCTCCCATTTCCACCCATACTCCTGTGTAGAGTGCTGAATGGACGAGTAAACGAGGGAAGCCCGGAGAAGAACAGATCGCAAAATATATATTGTCAACCAATGAGTGTTGACACATGTCTTCTCTCCCTCTGAACGACAGGCAGTTTGCGTTCTGGCGCCTCCGCTGCACCGGCCTCCCCAATGTCGGTACCGCGAACCGCTTCAGCATATCCCGCCAGGCGGTCTCAGGCGCTGCTTGCATTCCGGGAGGCCATGTGATGTCCATTATGAAGACGATACGAGCCTACCTGGGCTGGTGCCCCGTGCAGGGGGCGATGCGGACGAGCCTGCCGGTGCGGCCGGGCATGACTGCGACACCGGATGGGCGGGGGGACACCGCCCCCCCGAATCGGGTCCGGGTGGTGGAGCCGCTACCACAACCAGGCGCCGATTACGGGGGCAGTCTTCTCGGCGGCAGCAACGGCAGCCTTTCTCCTGATTGAGGATGCTCCGGGGTATCCGACCGTATGGACGGGTTTTGCCATCGGGGCGGGAGCGGTCATCGGCTTCCTGCTCGTCTACCGGAAGCAGTATGCACGGGTTGCCGCCGGTGAGTTCATTGAGGCCGACATGACCGGAGGGCAGCGCACCATCCGGCGCCTGAGCGTGCCGGCGGCCGCCGTTATTTTCGTCGCCTTCATGGCGTTTTTCGTCCTGAGCGGTATGCCCGGCTGGATTGTCCGGTTCATGCTGGCCCTGAGCCTCATAGCCTGGGCCCTGTACGGCGTTACGATCCTCTGGGAGCGGGAGAACCGTAAAATCTTGATCGCGGAGAAAGGGTCGATGTATGCTCTGGATGCGGAATATGGCGGTGAAGTTCCCCCGGGCGGCATGCAGGCGGATGGACAGGAGTAGAACATGATACGAACAGAAAACCTCACGAAGGTATACAACGGGAAGACGGCCGTCGACGGCCTGGACCTCGAAGTCGGGGAAGGCGAGATCTTCGGCTTCCTCGGCCTGAACGGAGCGGGAAAGAGCACGACGATCCTGATGCTCACCGGCATGATCGAGCCCACCGGCGGCCGGTGCCTGGTCGACGGGATCGAGGTCGCGAAAGACCCGCTGAAGGTGAAGGAGATCATCGGTTACCTCCCCGAAGACGTCGGGTTCTACGGGAACATGACCGGCGAACAGAACCTGGATTACTTCGCCCGGTTCTACGGGATGGATGCGAAGGAACGCAAGGAGCGGATCGCCGAACTTCTCGACCTGGTCCACCTCGGCGGCGTCACCCAGAAGGCCGGAGAATACTCCCGCGGGATGAAACAGCGGCTCGGGCTTGCCCAGGCGCTGATCAACGACCCCAAAGTACTCTTCCTCGACGAACCGACGGCGAACCTCGACCCCGAAGGCGTCCGGGAGTACCGGGACCTCGTCGAACGCCTCGCCGGCGAGGGAAAGACGGTCTTCGTCTCCTCCCACATCCTCTCCGAGGTCCGGGCGGTCTGCCGGACCGTCGGACTCCTTGCGAAGGGAAAACTCGTCGCGCAGGGAACGCTTGAAGCAGTCGCCCGGACGCTCGCACCCGCCGACGGCGACGCCGTTCGGATCGTCGTCGAGACCCAAGAGCACCTGCCGGACATCGAAGACCCCGAGATCCTCGCCCTCGAGCGGGACGGGAACCGGGCGATCTTCCGGGCGAAGACCGACATCCGGGACCGGCTTGCAGCGCCTCCCTCTTCGAACAGGGGATTCACGTCCGGGAGATGCGCCTCGAAGAGCCGGACATCGAGGACGTCTTCATGGCGGTCTACCGGAGGTAAGGAATGGCACTCGATCGATTGCTCAACGTAGCACGCAAAGAGTTCTCCGACCACATCACCAGCAGGCGGTTCATCATCATCCTGGCCCTGTTCCTGGTGATATCCGCGGTCAGCATCCACGAAGGCATCGAACTGTATAACACCCGCCTGGAGATGTATAACGAGCAGCTCCAGCAGATGACAACAGAGATCGAGGGCCTTTACCCGGGCCAGATGCCCGAGAAACCCTCGATCATGCTCGTCTTCCTGTTCATGATGAGCTACATGACGGCCCTCGGTAGTATCCTTGCTCTTGCCGTCGGGTTTGACCTGGTCTCAAAGGAGAAGGAGTCCCGGTCGCTCAAGTCACTCCTCTCCCACCCGGTCTACCGCGACGAGATCATCAACGGCAAGGTGCTCGGGGGCGTCGGCGCGCTCGGGTTTGCCATGGCGCTCTCGCTTGCCCTCTCGCTTGCGATGCTCCTCGTCTTCTCGGTCGTCCCGACGCTGGATGAGTTCGCCGCCATCCTGATCTTCGGGGCGGCCTCGCTCGGCCTCCTGCTCGCCTACTTCGCCATCGCGCTTGCGATGTCGACGGTAGCAAAAGAGAGCGGGAACGCGTTGATCTACACGCTCGTCATCGTAGCCGTCGTCACCACGCTCCTCCCGATGTTCGGGACGATGGCCGTGGATGTTTTCGCCGGCGACCCCCCCGAACCACCGGAGACGGTGGCCCCGATGCCGACCCCGGCACAGAGTTCCGGTGGGAGATACGTCACCGCCGACGACCCCCGTGAGATCGATCCGGCGTGGAAAGATTACGAGGAGGCGAGAAAGGCTTATATTGAGAAGCGACGGCTCATCAGCGATATCTCCAACATTCTCTCGCCGCAGATGAACTACGTGGTGGTCTCATTGACGGTGATGGATCCCGGGTCCTCGACGATGTACACGGCCTACGGCGCGGTGCAGACGGAGCCCGGTGGGCTTGCCGACGCCCTCGGCCGGGTCTGGATGAACATCGCCGCGCTCATCGTCTTCCCGGCGGCCTTCTTCGCCGCGACCTACGTGAAGTTCATGCGAATGGATATCAGGTGAAGATCGGGCACCTGCATCGCAACCTACCCGATCACCTTAATAAGCCCGTGCCTTGGTTCAAGCAGCTCGCCGCCCCGCTTCAGGTGCTCGATGGTCTCCTCGATCCTGTCGCGGGAGAATCCCTGCTGCACCAGGACCTCGATGACCTCGTCGACCTTCGCCTGGCCGCCGGCGTCCCCGGAGAGGTTCCTGATGGTCTCCTTGACCGATCTGATGATGTCACGCCTGGACTTCGGGACCCCGGTCACGAGTTTGTCGATATCGAAACTCCCGCTCTCGGCATCGTAGGCGACCTGCCTGAGACAGGAATCAACGATCCGGAGGACCCGGTCGGTATCCTCGGTATCAATGGTGTCTGAGAGCCGCATCCGGGCGCTCGCCTCGGCAAGCCTGACCAGCGCCTCGAGCTGGCGGGCGGTCACCGGGACCGGTTTGTTCCCGGTTGCGAGGCTGCGGAGCCGCATGTAGTAGGAGATCAGCGCCTCCTGCGCCCCGTCAGAGAGGATGGGGAAACAGGTCCGCTTTGCATAGGCGATATACTTCCGCAGGAGCGAGGGCTCAATGTCGGGGGTGACCGGCGCAAGCGCACGCTGGATGTACTCTTCGTCGACGCCTGGCAGGGGCGAGTACTTATGCTGCTTGATCAGCTCGCCGACTCTGTGAGTCTTGATGATGTGACTGGCGATGGCCTCGTCACGCTCGGCCTCAGGCTGGTCGGTCATCACGAAGATGAGGTCGAACCGCGAGAGGAGTGAGGGGGGCATGTTGATCTGCTCGGCGATCGGGACGAACTGGTCAAACCGGCCCAGTTTCGGGTTCGCCGCACCGAGGAGCGCGCACCGGGACTTCAGGGTCGCGGTGATACCGGCTTTGGCGACCGAGATCGATTGCTGCTCCATCGCCTCGTGCAGCGCGCTCCGGTCCTCCTTCGCCATCTTATCCATCTCATCGACGGCAGCAATCCCCATATCTGCAAGGACCAGCGCACCGGCCTCAAGCGTCCAGCGGCCGTCGCCGAACTCGTCTTTGACGGCTGTCGCTGTCAACCCGGCCGAGGTTGATGACTTCCCGCTTGTGTAGATCCCGCGGGGCGAGAGTTTCACGACGTAGCGGAGGATCTGACTCTTTGCTATACCCGGGTCACCGACCAGGAGGACGTGGATGTCGCCGCGGAGCCTGGATCCGTCGGGCATCTCCTTTGGGATCCCGCCAAAGAGCTGGAGCGCGATCGCCTCCTTCACGTCATCGGTGCCGTAGATCGTCGGTGCGATCGACCGGATGATCTTCTTGTAGATCATCGGATCGCGGGCGAGCGCTTTGATCTCGGCCTCGTCCTCCTCGGTGATCGCGATCTCCTCAAACTCCTTCTCTGCGATCTCGATGGAGTTGCATTCAAGGTAGATATCAAAGAGCGTGCTCTTCTGGCCGTAGTTGATCCTCTGCACAGATCGCAGGATACCGTTCACCACAACCCGGTCGCCAGGCGCAACCAGCCCGGTGAGGTCGTCGGTGACGTCGACATCGAGCGTCTGGGGCTGCTCGCCGCCTCTGAGCCCTTCAGGCGATTCCTGGACTCGGATCTTCTGGGTATCAACAAACCGGCACCGGTTCATAACGAGGTCGAGGCGGGTCTTGCGCTCACAGTTCGGGCAGAAATCCGGTTCATCGAACCGGCCGTAGCCCTGGGCGACAGGATCGGTGAGTTTTCCGCAGGTCCTGCATCGGAAAACCGCGCTGACGATCCGGGGACGCACCTCGGTCGTCTTCCTGATGATCCCCTCGATGGCGACAAGGGTGTTGATCTGTTCAGCCCTGATGTCCCGGACATCGGTCCTCTGCGGCAGGTTCGTGAACCTGATATTGATATGCTCGGGGTCCTCGCCATCCTTGAGCTTGATGAGCTTGTTCTGGATGATCGCATCTCTGATATCCCCGATGACCTTCCCCGGGCTGCGCAGGAGTTCAAACGCCAGCCGGTTATTCAGGATCGTCCGGTAATCTATGGTGAGCGACCGACTATGGGGGTACTCGCGGGAGAGCTCGGCCAGTTCCCGCCTGTACTGCTTCTTTAAAAACCTCGTCCACTCACCGACGACGTCGGTGACCTCGACAGTTACCTCTTCAGGCACGGCCTCTCACCGATGTTGGTCTGCCGCGAGGACGAACCGGGCGAGCAATGCCTCCATCTGGATCTCGCTGCTTGCTCCCTCTGAGAGACGAAAATCGGTCTCGCCGAGGGCATCGATCAGTTTCACTTTGAGCGTCCGGTCGAGATCACGCCTGACCACCGCCCGATAACACTGGTTAATGAGCTCGTTTGGGGCGATACCCCTGTCACGGATCAGTTCAGAGAGTAATCGTTCGGCCTCGTCGAACCGCCCCTCCATCGAGAGGTCGAGGAGTTCCTCGATCTCCTCAGGGCGTGCCGTCGCGGTGATCTCGTAGATCATCTTCTCATCGATCACGGGCTGGAGGATGGCAGCCCCCTGCAGGGCGTTGATAGCCTTTCTCATATCCCCGGAGGCGACATAGACGATAGCGTCAAGCGCCTTTGCCGTGACGGTGAGCCCCTCGATCGCGGCGATCCTTGTGATCTCTTCGATGATCGCATCCCGGTCAAGTGGCCTGAACCGGTAGATGGCGCACCGGCTCTGGATGGGGTCGATGATCTTTGAGGAGTAGTTGCACGAGAGGATGAACCGACAGGTCCGCGCGTAGGTCTCCATCGTCCTCCGCAGGGCCGCCTGGGCATCAGTGGTGAGCGCGTCCGCCTCATCCAGGAAGAGGATCTTGAACGTCGCACCGGCAAGCGGCGAGGTCCTGGCAAACTCCTTGATCTGGTTCCTGACGACGTCGATCCCGCGCTCATCAGAGGCGTTCATCTCCCGGAAGTTCATCTGCCAGGATTCGCCAAAGAGTTCCCGCGCGAGTGCCACCGCAGCGGTTGTCTTACCGATCCCGGCACTCCCGGTGAAGAGGAGGTGCGGCAGAGTGCCAGTCTTCACGTAGGATTGAAGGCGCACCACGATGTCCTTCTGTCCGACCATCTCGTCGAGTCTCCGGGGCCGATACTTCTCTATCCAGATGGTGTGGTTACCTTCCATTCAGTTAGAGATACGTGCTCGTTCATCGTAAAAGGATCGTCTTTTCCTCCCGGGGATCTTTTTAGAGGCTGAGGGAGAATAGTACAGTACTGAATCTGTAAAAATGTGGGTGTTTTAGGTGGAGATCGCTCAGACCGGGCACCGGTCTACCCACTCACTTCGTAGATATGATGTTTATGGGACCTGCAGAACGGGTATTTGCGCGGGAGTTTGCCGCCGCGCGGCATACGGCAGAATCCGGGGACGCAAGATATGTGGTGACGCCAGGGGGCGCCTGGTGCCGCCGCATTTTCATCATCGGCGCCCTCACCGAGCGGAGAGGGGGCAGCGACATCATGCAGGCACGGATCGCCGACCCCACCGACACGTTCAGGGTCTCGGCTGACTGGCGGAACCCTGATGCGGTCGAGACGCTCGGTTATATCGAACCACCTGCGTTTGTCGCCGTCACCGGCCGGGCGACGCTCGTCGGGTCAGGCCCCCGGGCATACGCGGCGGTGGAGGTCGAGGCTGTCAACGTGGTGAACTCCACCGTCCGCGACCTCTGGGTGCAGAGGACCGCCGCCGTGACGCTCGACCGCCTCGAAGGGATGCGGGCGGCCCTCGAGGGTAGAGACGGTGGGCGGATGGCGACTGCCATCCGGCTCTACGGAATCGGGGAAGCGGAGATCCAGGGCATGGCCGGGATGGTGCGGACAGCGCTTGGAAGTCTTCGCTCGGGGGTCCCCCTCGACGATATCGCGCCCGTCATCGGGCGTGACCTCCTCCTTGCCGCCCTCCGGGAGGGGGGAGGCGAGCAGGGCGTCCCCCTCGAGGATGCCGTCGTCCTCGGCGTGCGGTCAGGCCTCTCAGCGCGCGACGCCCGGGCAGCGCTTGAGGAACTCCTCGCTGAAGGGGAATGCTACCAGCCCACACCGAGCATGGTAAAACTATTGTAACACGCACGATATGCGCCTACACTTTGTTGAGAACGGTCCGGCCCTCCTGGTCGAGCATGACCGGCGCGTGCTGGTCATCGCCGATCTGCACATAGGCATCGAGTCTGGCCTTGAACGTCACGGCGTCCACATCACGAGCCGAAGCACCGCCCGGACAGACCGGGCGCTCGCCTGCATCGAGGAGACAGAGCCTGACCTTCTTCTCCTCCTCGGCGACGTCAAGCACAACGTCCCGGTCACGAGCAGGCAGGAGTACCGGGAACTCCCGGGAATCCTCGAGGCGTTCCGGGACCGCGTGCCGCTCCATGTCGCGCCGGGAAACCATGATGGTGGCATCGGCCGGTTCCTCGAGCCCGGAGAACTTCTGCCCCCTGGCGGTGCGCTCATCGACGGTGTCGGCTACCTCCATGGCCACACCCACCCCGACCCCAGGCTCTTCGGCCACCTCATCATCCTCGGTCACCACCACCCGGTCGTCTCGCTCATCGATTCGGTCGGGTGTGCTGCACGCGCCCGGCCGGCCTACCTCTACTCGGGGCTCGCCGCATCCTGCCTCCCTGAGGAGACACCGCCGGAGAGCCGCAGCCGGCTCCTCTTCGTCCCGGCCTTTAACGAGTTTGCCGGGGGTATCGATGTCGGGAGGCTGTGGGGGAGTGGGCTTGGTCCTCTCTCCCGGTGCATAGATGAGAAGACTGCGGAGGTGTTTTTAGCGGATGGCACATACGTCGGCTCCCCTGCCACGCTCTGCCCCGGAGACCGCGGCTGATCTCCTCGATCCCCGGGTGCGGGAGGTCGCCCGGAGACGCGGCTTTGCCGAACTCTCGGAGGCCCAGGAGCAGGCCATCCCGCTACTCCTTGAGGGGAGAAATCTGATCCTGGTAGCGCCGACCGGCACCGGAAAGACTGAGAGCGCAGCCTTCCCGGTCTTCGACCGGCTCCTCAGGGTCGCTGGACCCGGGTTTAAGGCTCTCTACATAACCCCCCTCCGGTCGCTGAACCGGGATATCCTCGCGCGGATGCAATGGTGGTGCCGGGAACTCGGGCTCTCGGTCGGGGTTAGGCACGGGGATACCCCACAGAACGAACGAAGGAAACAGTCGCTGAGCCCGCCCGATCTGCTCATCACGACACCCGAGACCCTGCAGGCGCTCTTCATGGGCAGGCGCCTCCGCGAGCACTTGAAGAATGTCAGATACGTCATCGTCGACGAGATCCACGAACTCGCAGACAGCAAACGGGGAGCCCAGCTCGCGGTGGCGCTCGAACGGCTTGCCGCCTACGCTGGGGAGTTCCAGCGGATCGGGCTCTCTGCGACCGTCGGGAACCCGGACGAGATCGGCCGGTTCCTCTGCGGGGCCCGGCCGTTTGCGCTTGTCGAGGTGTCGGTCGCAAGTCACCTTGACATCAGCGTCAGGTTTGCCGGAGAAGACTTCGCCGCCCAGACCCGGGCCGTCGACAGATGTCTGGACGCACCCGGCTCCACCCTGGTCTTCGTCAACACACGGGTGACCGCTGAGGCTCTCGGGCACCAGATCTTCCCCCGTGGTGATGTCGAAGTCCACCATGGATCGCTTTCCCGGGACGTCAGGGTCGATGCCGAGGAACGGTTCAGGAACGGCGAGATCCGGACGCTCATCGCCACATCCTCGATGGAGCTCGGGATCGATATCGGGCACATCGAGCACGTCGTCCAGTTCAGCTCTCCCCGACAGGTCTCGCGCCTGGTGCAGCGGGTCGGCCGGGCCGGCCACCGCCTCGATGCAGTCTCGCGGGGCACCATCCTCGCCACGGGTTTTGACGATCTCCTGGAATCGCTCGTGATCGCGCGCCGGGCGAAGGCAAACGAGTGCGAGCAGATCGTCCCACCTTCCGGCGCCGCAGACGTGCTCGCCAACCAGGTAGCGGCGATCGCGGTCGAGTACGGGGAGATCGAGGTATCCCGCGTCCGCGAGATCGTCGAGCGGTCGAGCGTCTTTGCCGGGTGCGGGCCGCTGCTTGATGCCGTCTGCAGGCAGATGGCGGAACACCGGCTGATCAGGCTCGATGGCTCCCGGATCATCAGGACCGGGCGGGCACGGCGCTACCTCATTGAGAACCTCTCGATGATCCACGATGAACGGAAGATGGAGATCTTCGATATCGTCTCGCGCCGGACGGTCGGGACCCTGGACGAGTCGTTCGTCGTTGGGTGGATGCATACCGGCGCGGTCTTTATCACGAAGGGCCAGCTCTGGCGGGTGCTCGAGATAGGGGACGGGCAGGTCACGGTCGAGCCGGCCACCAGGGCGAAGGGTGAGGTTCCGTCGTGGGAGGGGGAGCAGATCCCGGTGCCGTTCGCCGTCGCCCGGGAGGTCGGGGCGCTCCGGAGGACCCGGGAGTTCGACCGGTATTCAAGCGATCCCGGCGCGATTCGGTACGCAGAAGAGATGCTTGCCCGGATGGATCAGGGCAACTTCCCGGTCGCCTCAGATCGGCTCATCACCCTCGAGAACGCGGATGAGGGTGTGGTCTGCAACGTTTGTGGTGGGCATAAGGCAAACGAGGCGCTGGCCCGGGGGCTCTCGGTCCTTCTCTCGGCCCGCTACGGGACGACCGTCGGAATTGAGGTCGGTGCCTACCGATTCCTCCTTCGCCTGCCTGAGAACGTCCGGGCGCTCGAAGTCCAGGAGACCATTGCCGGGCTGGAGCCCGCACACCTCCCCGGGGTCCTGAAACTCGCCCTGAAGCGGACGGCGCTCTTTAAGTGGAAACTGGTGCAGGTGGCGAAGAAGTTTGGTGCCATCGACGCTGATGCTGACTACGAGCGGTTCAGCATCCACCGACTCATCAGTCTCTTTGACGAGACTGTTATCGCGGACGAAGCCTACCGGGAGCTCTTCAGCGACTACATGGATGTGGACGCAGCGCAGGAGATCCTCTCTGCGGTCAGGGACGGCCGGATAGCCCTCGTTGTCGGCGGGTTGAGCCCGATCGGGAGCGAGGGTCTCTCGTCATCACGGGACATGGTCCCGCCGCCCCTGATCGATCAGGCGGTGATCGCGACGCTGATGCGCCGCCTCGAGAAGGAGGATGTCGTCCTCTTCTGCATGCACTGCCGGAAGTGGAAGAGCAGGACTGTGGTGGAGCGGGTCCCTGACCGGCCACAGTGCCCGCTCTGCAATGCCCGCCTCATCGCTGCGCTCAAACCCTGGGATGAGCAGTTCATCCCGGCGATGAGGAAGAAGAACATGTCTGAGGAGGAGCGGGCGATCGAGATCAGGTTCCTGCGGAACGCAAACATCGTCCTCTCCAGCGGGAAGAAGGCGGTGACCGCCCTCGCCGCAAAGGGCGTCGGCCCGGAGGCGGCGTCCCGGATCCTGGCAACCCTGGCCGAAGGGGACGCGTTCTATCGCGAGATCCTGAAAGCCGAGCGGAACTACGTCAGAACGCATCGGTTCTGGTAGGGAACGGGGGCCGGTGCATCGATTCTCGATAGAGTACATTCAAGGAAAGCGAACATTGAGTCAGATTTCGCACTGGACTCCTGTAATCCTCCAACATCCGGGGTTCTACTCTTTCACCAGGAAACATCAGCTCCGCATCCGGCAGAGGTCCCGCGTCGCCCGGAGCACGTAGAGGGTCTCGTCCTCGAGTGGCTCAGAATCGACGATGAATGAGACAAATCCCTGACGGGAGAAGAGTTCCCGCACCGCGTCAGGGTCGGTCAGTGAGGAAACGAGCAGCAGGATCCGTCCGAACGGCGAGAGCACCCGGCCGGCGTCGGTGACGAACCGTTCAATCACCGCCCTCCCCGTAGGCCCTCCATCGAGGGCGTACTCCAGCCAGTCATCGATCCGCTCCCGGGGAAGCGTCGGCAGGTAGGGCGGGTTGAATATGATGAGATCGAAGGGGCCCGATAGTCCTGAAACAAGGTCGGTCCGGACCGCCGCAACGCCGCGGGCACGGGTGCACCTCACCGCATGGGGATTGATATCGGTCGCGACCACGCTCGCCGCCCGGTTCGTCAGCCCGACCGCAACATAGCCGCTCCCGGTCCCGACCTCCAGCACCCGGTCGGTCGGACGAACCTCCCGGAGCGCCGCCCGAAGAAGGAGAAATGAATCCTCGGCAGGAGGATAGACCTGGTCCCTCATCGCGTCAGCCGTTTGCCGGCAGTTCGTCATTCAGGCACCTGCTTATCCGGTTTGCTATCAGCGCAAACTCTTCAAGCATCAGGTCCTCGGGCCGCTGCCGCAGGAGATCATCAGGCAGGCCCGCGATCGCCCGCTCGATCGCCTCAGGCTCAAACGTACCCTTGCCGCTCCGGAGCCCTTTCCGGATGGTCTTCCGCCGGTGGGAGAAGAGCACCCTGACGACGTCCGCGTAGACCTGCCGATCCACAAGCGGATACGGTGGTTCGTGCGGCGTGATCCTGACCACCCAGGAGCGGACCTGGGGTTTCGGGCGGAAGGAGTTCGGCGAGAGTTCAAGCAGTGGTTTTACTGAAGCGTACGTCTGCACCATCACCGAGAGCCGTCCGACGCCGGGCGTCCCGGGCTGCGCTATCATCCGCCGGGCAAACTCCTTCTGATACATCAGGACCGCAACCTCAAACCCTGACTCCAGCAGCCGGAATGTTATCTTTGAAGAGGCGGAGTAGGGGAGATTCGCGACAACAATATCGAACGGCGGGAGGTCCACCTTTGTTGCATCGCCCGGGATGACCTCGAGGCGTCCCTCCATGATCTCGTCAGCAAACAGTAACTCAAGTTCGTCCACGAGAGCTGGGTCGATCTCTACTGCAACCACTCTTGCACCCCGGTCAAGGAGGGCGCGGGTGAGGACCCCTTCACCAGGTCCTATCTCGAGCACCCTCCGGCCGGAAACGTCAACAAAACCGGCGATCTTCTCGACAGCTCTCTGGTCGATGAGAAAGTGCTGATCTCTCGGAGCACTCATTTCTGTGTAAAGATGTGGTATTTCTCGTTCGGATCCTCAATCTCGCGCAGGATCCGGCTGATAATCATACGTTCTGGATGCGGTATCGACTTGATCCGCCGGGAGATATCCTCAAAACTCTCGAACGGCTTCTTCTCTCGCTCCTCAATCACTTCCCACATCAGTTTCTTCCCGATGCCAGGGAGCAGATGGAGCATATGGAACTTCGGCGTGATAGGGAGAGACTTATTGAAGAAGTCGACAAATCGCTTCTCGTTCTCGAGGACGATCTGCTCGACCACAAACGGGAGTTCCAGTTTTGCCGTCGCTGTCAGGTCGTCGTAGCTGATCCGCCGCTTAACACGTTCGATCTTATCCCGTTCCTCATCGCCGATGTAGACGCGGTCATGGATCTGGATATCAGCACCCGGTTTCGGGACGAGCTCGAGTAGTTTGAACTGATCCACTCCGACCGCGAGGACGATGGGTTCACGCTTATAAACCGGACGCGGGTCATCGGCATACCCCATGGGGAGTATATCGATGACTACCGCGTTCACCTCTTTCTTTTCGGTCTTCATTGACACCACCCCTTCTGTTAGAAGTGGGTCATTACCAGATCAAGGATCTCGTCGAGCTCTTCCGTCGTGAGGTTGAACCGTTCTTTAGCATAAATTGCTCGCAGTTCGTCCCGGGTCCGCGGCATCAGGTTCGCGATGCGGTAGGCGATCTCCTCCTTCATCTTCTCAAGCTTCATGAGTTCGTTGACCAGGTCGCGGGCCTTCTCAGCAGATGTCTTTGCGAGATGATTGGCATGCTCGATGCTCTTACGAAGTTCGTAGGACATCTCCTCTCCAGACTCGAGCCGGGCTGCTTCCACGGCGAGAAGAGTATCACGTAGTTCGGGAAGCAGTATCGGCTCTTCGCTAACGATTCGTTTCACTTTCATGCCAATCACTACCGTTGAGGATTATACCCTCTGCGCTCTTAGATGTTGCGGTCTGGCAATCACCTGTTTTACCGTATCGCCGTCCCTGATCTCGAGTATCCATGCGCGTCCGCGCCGTCCGATGACCGTGCCCGTCTTCCCATGGAATCTCCGGTGTGGCATGCCCTTCTGGACACTCGGCTCGACCACGACATGCACCCTCTGCCCGATCTCGAACTCCTGAATCACCGAGGATACCGGGGGAATACCGCGTCTTCGGAGATCCTTCTTGAACTTATACCGCGTCTTCTTGCGTGGTCCGTTGTGATGTGCCATAAGATTCACTCACCATACTCGTTCGTTGTTTTGACCTGCACCACATCGAGGCTAACAACACGTGCGGTGCGCCCCAGGATCTGGGCGAGGCTGGGCCGGGTCCTGCCGCCGTCACCTGATACCAGTTCCTTGATGTAGAGGCCTGCTTCGCCGACGACCTCAACCCGGTACCGGCCGTCAATTCTGCCTGTACACTGGATATCGATGACCTGTCGTTCCCGAACTCTATCTGCCCGCCGGTGTGACACCCGTATTGGGGTGCGCTGTCGTATTGTTACACCTTTTAGCTGATCGAGGGCCGCCCTGAACTCATCTGGCGTTACAGGGCCGTCGATCTCGACCAAGATCCTGTATTTTTTATACGCTTTGTCTGATTTAAGGGTTTGCACCATTTTCCGGTCCGCCCATCCGGTCAGGTGGACTGCCACCCTGCCTTCGGCCTTTCGGTTAATCTCCTCCTCGAGCGCCACGAGGTCCACCGACCGTTTTCGCGGTGCTTCGACCTCCATCACGAAGGGGCGGCCCGATCCGAGCATCCGGGCATCGATATCCTCCCTGCCGGCGCCGTGCAGGATGGCATCTCTGGCGTCAAAGGCCTCGATCACCGGCCGTCCGATCAGCTCCTCAACCGAGTCCGCATACTGCTTTCCGGTGAAGCCACACCGCTCACACCCGACTCCCCTGCAGGCCCGGCAGTCCCAGCGGGTCTGCGGGATCCCCCGCTCATACTTCAGGTAGCGGCCGGCAAAGAAGACGGGGTTTACCTGTATCTCGACGGTCTCCGCCGCGAGATCGAGGATCGCCACAATATCAGGTCTGGTGAAGTCAGCCTCCTTTCCTGTCAGCTCCGAGACAGCCTTACCGACCTCCCGGTTCATCTCCGCCTTCAGGGGTTCGGGGTCGCGCAGGGATAGGTCGCTCCAGACCATCTCCTCACTCTCTGCCATGAGTGGCGGCACCCTTGTCCCGATAAGAAATGTCTTGAACTCGATCCCCTGCACCGCCTCCGCAACCTTCGCGGCCCAGGCATCTATGCGGGAGAGCTCGCCGCCGCAGATCCAGCAGGATTCTGGCGCTGGTTCCCGGTGCGGTTCGTTCACCACGATCTCGTGTGTGATCCGAAGCGCCCTGCCCCGCTCCTCGTTTGTCAGTCCAAACGACCGCTTGCCAAAGAATCGCCCAAGACAGTGGTTGCAGGTATCGCCATACCCAAGGATCGCTTCTATCTCTTCAATGATATCCATCCAGATTCCCTCCGGTCCATCTCGTTTAAGAGAATGGTGATGGTGTGATCGGCATGCAGGGAGAGCGGCCCCACCGAGTAGCGGTCGCGCCCCTCGAGCATCTCCTGCTCTTCAGGGGTAAATTCCTGGTGATCGGAGAGGAGGTAGGCTTCCGGCAATGCCGGGGCTCTCCTGATATCCTCCCCCGCCTCATCGAGGACCGCAAACGGGATCCCCGAGAGGAGGCGCGAGAGTCCGCCGCGGCGGACGTAGACGCCGGGGGTTGACTCCCGGAACTCATCCCCGCAGGGGATCGAGAGTGCTTTCTTGATCAGGGCGGCGCTGCTCCGCTCGTCTGGCGAGAGGTAGCGGACCTCACTTCCCCGGAAGAGGATGGTCTTTGGTGGGTCGGGTTCTCCGCAGAGGATGAGGTAACACTCGACATCCCGGCGGAGGTCGTGGGAAAGAAAGAACGAGGAGTTGATGCAGCGGCAGAGGATATCCATCCTCCCGGCGCTCCCCGGGAGATCGTTGAGGCTGAACGTGCCGCTCGTTGCGGCACGGTGGCCCACGACGGCAAACCGCTTCATCGCTTACGGGGTCCTGCCGAACTTCTTCATCATGCGCTGCATGTTGAACTTACCGCCACCCATACCCCGCATGCCTTTCAGGGCGCGCTGCATCGTCTTGTAGTACTTGATGAGATCCCGGACGTCTTCCGGCGCCACCCCGGCACCGTGAGCAATACGCTGGACCCGGGAACTCCCAATAATCGCTGGATCGTCAAGTTCCTGAGGCGTCATCGAGTCCATGATCACCTTGTAGCGCGCCATCTTGGTGCTGGTGATATCGTAGGCGTCGTCTGGGATCTGCATGCCGCCGAGGGGGAGCATACTCATGATCTGCTTCAAGGGCCCCATCTTGTTCAACGCCTCAAGCTGTTTGTACATATCGCGGAGCGTGAACTTGCCCTTGAGCATGGCGTTGACATCGATATCCTCGACCGAGACCGCCTCTTCGGCCCGTTCGACGAGCGCTTTTAAGTCACCCATCCCGAGCAACCGGGATATGAATCCATCCGGGTTAAACCGCTCGAGGTCTTCGATCGTCTCGCCGCTCCCGATGAAGACGATCCCGCTCTGCGTCTCCGCAACGGCCGAGAGGGCACCGCCGCCCTTCGCGGTGCCGTCCATCTTGGTGACGAGGACACCATCGATCCCGATCGCCTCATGGAACCGGCGGGCCTGTTCACTCGCCTGCTGCCCGAGCGCCGCGTCGATCACCAACCACCGGTGGTCTGCGTGCGAGATCCTGTTGATGTTGACAATCTCCTCGATCAGGTGCTCTTCGAGGGCATGCCTTCCCTGGGTATCGATGATGACTACTTCATACTGTTTGCGGAACCGGGGTAACCCTTCCCTGACGATCGCGAGCGCGTCTGTCTCATCCGGGTCACCGAAACAGGGGACGCCGATCCGGTCGCAGAGTGTTTTGAGCTGGTCATATGCACCGGGCCGGAAGGTATCGGCGCAGATCACCCCGACCCGCAGCCCTTTCCGCTGGAAGAAGCGGGCGAGTTTTGCGGTCGTCGTCGTCTTCCCGCTCCCCTGCAGCCCCGCCATCAGGATCGTCTGGGGCCCGAGCGTCACCTCGCCCGGCGTCCCCATCAGTCGGACGAGTTCCTGGTAGACGATCCGCAGGACATGCTCTCTTGCGCCCATCCCTTTCGGCGGCTCCTCTTCGAGAGCCCGCTGTTTGATCGCCTGCGAAAGTTGCATCACGAGTTTGACGTTGACGTCGGCCTGCAGGAGCGCCCGCTGCAGGTCGCGCACCAGTTCATCGACCGCGGCCCGATCGATCACCGTCTTACCGGCGAGTTTTTTGACCGCGTCTTTCAAGGATGTGCTAAGATTATCGAGCATCAGGTCCCATCTCCCAGCAGTTCGTTCACCACAACCCGGGGCTCGAACGGCAGGATATCATCGTACCCCTGGCCGGTCCCGAGGAAGAGGATCGGTTTTCCGATGGTATGCGCGATCGATATGGCGGCGCCTCCTTTGGGATCCATATCAGCCTTCGTCAGGACGACCGCGTCGGTGCCGACCGTCCGGTTGAACTCATCAGCCCTGATGACCGCATCGTTCCCTGCCACCGCCTCATCGACGTAGACGACGAGATCGGGTTTCATGACCCGCCGGATCTTCTCGAGCTGGTTCATGAGGTTCGCCCGGTTATGGAACCGGCCGGCGGTATCAGCGAGGACGACATCGATGCTATGCGCTCTCGCATACTGGACCGCGTCGAAGAGGACCGCGGAGGGATCGGCGCCCGCCTGGTGATGGATCACCTTGATCCCGAGGCGGTCGGCATGGGTCCTGAGCTGCTCAATTGCCCCTGCACGGAAGGTATCCCCTGCGCCGATGACCACCGAGAAACCGTTCTTCTGGAGGTAGTGGCCGACCTTCGCGACGGTTGTTGTCTTCCCGGTCCCGTTCACGCCGGTAAAGAGTATTTTCACGGGCCGCTCGCTCTCCCTGACGTAGTCGAGCAGGTCAAGACCTTCACCCAGCACCCCGCAGAGCGCGGACCGGAGGGTGGAGGTGACCAGATCATCAACTGATGAGCCGATCTTTTTGTGCCGACCTACCAGGTCTTTGCGCATCCGGGCGATGATCTCATCTGTGACCGGGAGTGCGACGTCGTTCTCGAGGAGGATCATCTCAAGTTCAAAAAGAGGCTCCTCGATATCCTTCTCCTGGAGAAGGATCTCCCGGTCCCGGACAAGGACTTTCACCTTGTTGAAGAGCGTGGGCTTATCCCGCTCCTCCGCGGGTGCTTCCTCCTCCCGAGGGGGCGCTGGGAGGGGTTGGGGCTCTGCCGGCTGCTCTGCTGGTTGTGGAGCCGGTTCGGCTTCAGCAGCCTCCTCGATATTCGAGGCAAATTTCGTCTTTACATTCTGAAGTTTCTTCTTTAAGGAATCAAACATCAGGATCCGCTCTGGCCTGCCCGGGACTGCCGGGCACCCTGGTAGGCAGCCTCGAGGCGCCGCGAGATCTGCGTTGCCTGCCCCTGCAGTTGCTCAATGGAGCCTGCGACCTTCTTTCCCAGTGCCTCGAGTTCCGTTATCCGATCCTGGAGGTACTCCACCGCGTCCGCGCTTGCTCGCTCGACAGAGACGCCGGCCCCGAGGTTTACCAGGACATGCCCCGCGTCGAGCACCTTCACCCGGAGAAGAGCGCCCCCCCCGATGGGAAGAAGAACGATCCCGTCCTCACTCTCCTGGAGAGCCTGGATGGACTCGATTGCGGCAGCGGATTCAAGGCGCTGCTGTTCGATCATCGCAAGCTGTTGCGTCAGGATCTCTATCTGCTGCCCGTACTCGTTCAAATATATCTGGAGAGTCTGTATCTCGCGGGGATCTACCTGCTCCACGTTATTCACCCGCTACTACGTTAATCGACTCGATGGTGATATAATTTCTCTTCAGGCGGTGTTTGCTCCCGATATCAGCAAGAGCCCGCTCCCTCGCCTGGTTCTCGTTCGGGGCCGTGACTACCTTCCGGTAGGGTTTCCACTCGTTTTTGATCATACACGCGCCCACAACTTCAAACGTCTGGTTCTCCATGACTCATTCACTCCAAAAACCCAAGTACTTCCTCTATTCGTCCCAGCTCAAACCCGCTCGTAAAGGATCCTGCAATATACCCCTTGCTGTTCGCAAGGAGCCCGGTGCCGACGAGGCCGGTGCCCATGTTTACCGAACCAAGACCGATGGGAAGGTCAACCACCCGCTCAAGGGCGGCGATCTCTGTCTCCTTGGCCCTCGGATGGACGAGGATCCCCTTATTGGTTGCGTATCCAGCCATACCGACGGTCTTGATGCCCCCCAGCGAGAGCCGGACCACCGGCACTGAGAGGAACGATCCGATCTCTTCAGCAACGTCGATCTCCATGTCGGGATGGACGGCAGCGACATGGTCGTTGGCGAGGATCACGTTGCCTGCCGCGTTCATGGATCCCTCAAGTATGAGAACGTCCCGGTGTTCCTTGAGGGTCGCCACCTCGTCGGGGGTCGCAAGGTTGCTGACGACCAGGCCCTGGCTGTTCCCCGCGACAAGCGAGCCGATGATGATGCTCCCCTGGATAGAGGTGGCCACGATATCGACATCGAGTTCTTCCGCGAGAGCGTCAGTGAACTCCCGCGGCGCCCCCGGGTAGACGATTGCCACGTCCTCAAAGACGCGGGCGTAAACGCCGATGTTTGGGTCGCCGTCGAGATCGATCGTTCCCGTCATTTCACTCCTCGGCAAGCTCGGCCTGGACCTGCCCATCCTCGAACTTCATCGCGCGGACGCGAATCTTTCGCGGGGGCTTTCCACTGCCGTTCTCCCAGACTTTCTCGTTAATGCTCTGATCCAGTTTGACGTCCTCGCTCTTCATGTGTCGTTCGAGGAACGTCCTGATATCCTTGATGGCGGTGTTGCCCCGTTTCCGCCGGGGCGCGCGCTTCACCTCGCGGAGAGGGATGACATAGATATGCTCCTTCAATGCCTCTGCCATAGTTCTACACCTTTAAGGTACTCCGCCTCCAGTTGCGCCGCTTCGGATGCGACACAACCGTACGGTTGGTCCTGATCATCACCCATGCCGGCACGCGGCGGTTCTGCTCGCATGCCTTCGCCAGCCGGATCTTCCGGCCCTTCGTTAACTTGCTCATAACACTCTCTCTCCAGTAATCTTTCAGGTCTCCCTCCTGCCGACCACCAGCGAATGCAGGTGCCGGGGAGGAAAGAACAACGCCGGATCGATGCCGCGATCACGGACAGCCCGGCGGATCTCCTGCTCATAGTCACCGCTCCCGATACTGCCAGCCTCCCCATACTGCACCACGAGCAGCTTCCCTGCGAGGCGCTCCACCTCCGGTTTCCCGTAACCGAGGAGCGGTCTGACATAGGAGCAGCCGGTGGTAGCCTCCAGGTGCTGCACTTCAGACCGTTCGAGCCGGGGGACCCGGTCGTCCCGGCGGGTACCGTCGCCGATGATTGTATACTCGCCCGCAAGGGTCTTGATCGCCGCCCGATGGATCATGTTGATCGCATCGTTTGGATAACCGCACGAGAGGAGCAGGTCGACGGCCTCCTCCAGGAGGTCTCTCCCGAGCACCCTTCTCCGGAAGGGGAGGTTCAGGGCGGCCGCTGCAGCCTGTACCCCCGGGACCTCCCGGTCGGGGTCGAGGACACAGGTATTCAACTCCACACCATAATCACGCGCAAGCAGGATCGCCGCCAGCGCGCTGTCTTTCCCTCCCGAGAAGAGCACACCCGCCTCCATTATTTTCGTGTAATCCTGTAATCTTTCTTCGCCGGTGTTAGCTGTGCAAGCAGGCTCCTGAGCTGTTCATCGGTGATTCGCTGCCGGATCCTCCCGCTCTGGGCCAGCATCACCAGCTGCTGCTCAACCGCTCTCGCAAACTCTGGTCGGGTCAACTTGATGGTATTGAGCCTCTCCCTCGCTTCAGGCTCGAGGATCTCCATAAGTGCGAGGCGGATCTGCGCTTCGATCTGCTGCTGGCGCAAAGCCTCTTCTTCCAGTGCCTGCTGCTCCATCGCCTGCTGTTGCAGCTGTTCCATCCGCCGGCGGCGGAGTTCCGCGAGTTCGTCGTCTACCATCAATCATCCCTCCTCTGAATTAGTATTTCGCAAGTCCTGGTGCAATTCTGGTGGCCTCAGTTTTCAGGCTGTGTGCGACGTTGTCTATGAACGACCTGCCAGCCGCGGTGACCACCCGCCCCTCACCGGTACGTGAGACATAACCAGCCGCCTCGAGCTGTTGAAGAACCTTCCTGATGATCGAACCGCTTCCCCGTCGGAACTGCGAGGGGGCTGAACCCCGATCACGTTTGCCACCGTAGATGGTGCGCATCTTCTGGGTCCCGATCGGGCCATCGATATAGACGCGCCGGAAGACCGACGCCGCACGCACATACCACCAGTCATCGTTCTCGGGAGGCATCTGTTTATGTACCCCCGTCTTCGCAAAACCGGCCCAGTCCGGGGGCTGAATATGCGGGTTTTTTTTGAGTTCTTCTGCTACCTGCCGGATAAGCATATCCGCAGGAATGTCGTATACAGTTGTCATAGATGAACCTCACTATAGCTAATAGTCTTTACATATTCGTCCAGTAGTGTTTTATATATTTCGAGAATCGCGGCCTGGCGATCGGCTCCGCCGCTCAGCGAGGACAAGTGTCCGTCCCCGGACATCCAGGAGATCCGCATCGGCCGATGCCGCTATTCTCCGAGGATCGACCTCCGTATTCCGGAGCCACCTGACCTTCACGACCTTCCGGACCTTGAGCTGGCGCCGGATCTCATCGATTATGACGCTCGTTACCCCCCGCTTCCCGATCCAGACGGTGGGCCTGAGATCCTGGAACGATTCTTTGCTCATGGCCGAGGCCTCCTCCCGACCGGGTACCTTGACTGGTGCCCGCAGGCAAGACAGGTGACGACCACGCGACCCCGGTGGATCCTGACTCGTGCATTCGACCCCGGAACCAGGTAGGTGTTGCACCGGCGGCAGAACTGGCGTCTCAGGTGACGATCTATCCGTATCCGATGACGCATGCCAATCTTTCGTGCCAGTTCCACGCAGCGGTTGCTCCATAGGGGGTTTTCAGGGTAGAACTCCGCTGCACGTGCAAAGAGGATCTCGATCCTCTCCCGTGCGAGCCTCCGGGAGGCCGATTTTCGAGTTATATTTGCCATGGTGCGATCCGCCCATCAGATGTTAAGTCTTGAGATTGAGGGAAAAGTATAAGAATTTGATGCCGGGAACCGGTCACCGGATTCGCACCTTCCGGCCGGTAACCTCCAGGCGGTCCTCGCAGAAGAGTTTCACCGCGAGCGGGAGGGCTTTATGCTCCTCGATGAGGATCCGGTCGGCAAGTGCCGATTCATCGTCGTCAGGGAGGACCGGCACGCATCGCTGGATGACGATGGGGCCGGTATCCGTCCCCTCATCCACGAGGTGAACGGTACATCCCGCAACCTTCACCCCATACTCGATCGCCTGCCGCTGGGCATGCAGGCCGGCGAATGCCGGGAGCAGGGCAGGGTGGATGTTCATTATCCGGCCCGGGAACTCGTGCACGATAGCGGGGCCGAGGATCCGCATGTAGCCTGCGAGGACAAAGAGGTCTGCCCGGCAGTTTCGCATCGCAGCAAGGAGCACCTCTTCATAGGCGGCCTTCGAGGGGAACCGCGCATAATCAATGACCGTCACCGGCACGTCGGCAGCCCTGGCCCGCTCTATCGCGTATGCGCGGGGATTGTCAGTTATAAGGCCGATGCAGATCGCTGGGATATCCCCCGCCGCGATGGCATCAATCACTGCCTGGAAGTTTGATCCTCTCCCCGAGGCGAGCACTGCAATTCTTTTTTTGTGAACAGATATCCCTGGGTTCATAAGTATCAGGCAGGAGACCCCCTGCGCAAGCTTGGGGAGGAATGCCGTCTGCCTATCCCGGCATACCATTCTGTTCTCCATGCGATTCTGGTCAGGATCGTACAATCCTCCACCTTTGTGGTTTGAGTCACCCCTCCTCCGGTGACAGCGTTAGGTAGC
>Ga0208693_1000231_pt1 | contig 46103 bp, 38 predicted proteins | sample AD_UKC071_MetaG_FD_184438 | JGI IMG/M metagenome (GOLD analysis project Ga0208693, IMG submission 184438) | Active sludge microbial communities of municipal wastewater-treating anaerobic digesters from USA - AD_UKC071_MetaG (SPAdes) (version 2) | ecosystem: Engineered > Bioreactor > Anaerobic >... | reverse complement strand
GCATCTTTCTAAAAGACTGTCAAGACTTTTTTAAAATCTTTTTTCCACTGCCTTTACTGCTTCCTTAGCAGCTTTTATGGCGACATTTGTTATCTTAACACCTTTAGTTTCTTCTGTCAAGAACTTTTTTATACTTTTTGAAATTTATTTTATCCTGCACTAATTTTAACAAAAACCTTTCTATTCCTTGGTCCATCAAATTCGCAGAAATATATACCCTGCCAGGTTCCCAGTAATAATTCCCCATCAGCTACTATAACACTTTCAGATACACCAAAGAGGCTGCTTTTTATATGGGCTGCTGAATTGCCTTCAAAGTGTTTATAGGAATCCAGAAAGGGGATCACCTTATTGATCTCCATTATAATATCCCTCACTACATCGGGATCGGCATTTTCATTTATGGTAACAGCAGCCGTGCTATGGGGGATAAAAATAGTAATAATACCATCAGAGATACCACTTTCTTTTACCATTTGCCGGACCTCTTTTGTAATATCAATAAACTCAGTCCTATTATTTGTATGGATGTTTATTTTCTTTACCATCTACTCACCCCATTTAAACTAAGCTGATTTTAAAATTTATATTTATTATAATATTATTTTATTTAATTGGCAAATTTTATTAATTATTTGCATTAGAGTATATTTTTAGCAGTGAGTTTCTGAACCTGCAGGACCTGCTGGCTAGTTAACTGCAACCATTCCTGGCTATTAGCCATTGCTTCCTCCAGAGATACTGCTTCCTTGATAATACTGAAAACAGCTGTAAAATATTGATTCAAGTCACTCATGACTTCACTTTCTACAGAACCAGCTATTCCTATTACTGGCACCTTAAATTTCCGGGCCCGTCTGGCCACTCCATAAGGAGTTTTCCCCATCAGGGTCTGTCTATCTATTCTCCCTTCACCGGTTATAACCAGATCCACTTTTTTAAGAATGTTATCAATATTATTAAGGTCCAGGATTAAATCAATACCTGATTCCATCCGGGCCTGTAGAAAAGCCATCAAGGCTGCCCCTACTCCACCGGCAGCTCCGGCTCCTGCCAGATGGCCTACTGCTTTTCCTGTTTCCTTTTCTATAACTCTGGCCAGGTTCCGCAAACCAGCATCAAGAATACTAACCATCTCCTCTGTAGCACCTTTCTGGGGCCCGAAAACATATGCTGCTCCATTGGCCCCATATAAGGGATTGGTGACATCACTGGCAATTACTATTTCCAGATCCTTTAATCTCTTGTCCAGTCCGCCAAGATCAATGGTTTCTATATCAACCAGGGCCTGGCCACCAAAAGGGACTTCCTGGCCTCTCTTATCTTTGAAGCTGATACCCAGTGCCTGGGCCAGGCCAACACCGCCATCAACAGTGGCACTACCTCCCAGGCCAATAATGATCTTTTCTACCCCCTCATCCAGGGCAGCCTTGATCAATTCCCCTGTCCCAAAACTGGTCGCCTGCAGGGGATTTTTCTCCTCTGCAGATAGCAAAGCAAGGCCTGAAGCAGCAGCCATTTCTATTACAGCTGTCTTTTCATCCTCTAAAATGCCAAAAAAGGCTTTGACAGGTTTAGCCAGGGGGCCGGTAACTTCTTTAAATACTTTTTTCCCATTTCTGGCGTATATTAAGGCATCTACTGTACCCTCGCCGCCATCGGCTAAAGGCAATTTATATATTTCAGCTGCGGGATATACCTTCAATATACCCTTCTCAATATTGTCTGCAACCTCTCTGGCCGTCAAACTCCCTTTAAAGGAATCTGGTGCAATTAAGATCCTCATCCCACCATCCCCTATTATTAAATATATAGCTATCTATATAAAAAAATGACCTTGGGCTAACAAAATAATCTTAATAGTTTAGGCCAAATAGCTTAGGCCCAACTGTCCATAATACTAATTCTTAGAGCCTTTATTTAGGAGTATTATAAAGGGTGAATATAAGATAAGGCGGATATAAAATAGAACCTTTATCTTAAAATATATAAATGAGGCAAATATAAAATAGAGCCTTTATCTCAAGATGTAAATACAGAAAGAGCCAACACATAGTGTTGACTCCTGATCTTCTTTTTCTTCTAAAACCCCTATTGTTCAGGCCGCATGGTTGGAAAGAGGATAACATCCCTGATAGAAGGCGAATCTGTCAAGAGCATAATCAATCTATCAATACCTATTCCCAGGCCCCCTGTGGGAGGCATGCCATATTCAAGAGCCCGGAGGAAGTCCTCATCCATCATATGGGCTTCATCATCACCGGCAGCCCTTTTTCTCATCTGTTCCTCAAATCTTTCCCGCTGATCAATGGGGTCATTTAATTCTGTAAAAGCATTACTTAGCTCCCAGCCATTAATAAAAGCCTCAAAACGATAAGTAAACATGGGATCTTTTTTCATTTTGGCAGCCAGGGGAGATATCTCAATAGGATAATTCATAATAAAGGTAGGCTGAATAAGATTCTCTTCAACCTTTTCTTCAAAAATAAGGTTCAGGATAGTGCCTTTACTGGTATCTTTTCCTACTTCAAGACCCAGCTCTTTAGCAGCCTTTCTGGCTTCATCATCACTTTCTATTTCATTAAAATCAATGCCTGTATACTCCTTAACAGCTTCAACCATGGTTAGGCGGCGCCAGGGTGGAGTTAGATCAATTTCCTTACCCTGGTAGTTAATCCGGCATGTTCCCAGGACTTTTTCTGCTACATGGGCAACCATATCCTCCATTAAATCCATCATATCAATATAATCAGCATTAGCCTGATAGAGCTCGATCATGGTAAATTCCGGATTATGTTTGTAGGACATTCCCTCATTACGGAAGTTCCTATTTAATTCATAGACCTTCTCAAAACCACCAACTATTAATCTCTTCAGGTACAATTCTGGTGCAATCCGCATGTATAAATCTATATCCAGAGTATTATGATGGGTTATAAAGGGACGGGCACTGGTACCGCCAGGAATTGGGTGCATCATGGGGGTTTCTACTTCCAGAAAGCCCTTTTCATCAAGGTATCTCCTGATCTCCCTAATAATCTTACTTCTCAATTCAAAAGTTTTTCTTACCTCTGGATTTACTATCAGATCAACATAACGTTGCCGGTAACGGGTCTCTTTATCCTTTAATCCATGCCATTTTTCTGGCAAAGGACGGAGAGATTTACTCAAGAGAGTAAATTCCTTTACATTGATAGAAATCTGTCCCCGGCGGGTTCTAAATACCGAGCCACTTACACCAATAATATCACCAATATCAAGACTACTAAATAATTCATAGGCTTCTTCCCCAACCTCATCTATCTTGACATATAACTGAATTCTGCCACTCATATCCATTATGTCTGCAAAACTGGCCTTCCCATGAGTCCTCATACTCATAATCCTGCCAGAGAGAGAGGCTGGCTCTCCTTCCAGCTCTTCAAATCTCTCTACAATCTCTGCAGCATAATGGGTAAAGTCATATTTTTGCCCATAGGCCTCTATATTGTTTTTCTCTAGTTCCGCTAACTTTTCTCTTCTTTGTTGCATTAATATATTTAGATCTTCTATTTTTTCTGTGCTCATACCAGTTTACTCCTTTTTAGATTTTTCTATAGACAATATTTCAAATTCCATTAAACCTGATGGCACTTTGACTTTGACTATATCTCCTTTTTTATGGCCAATAATGGCTTTACCGATGGGTGATTCATTGGAAATCTTAAAATTTAAGGGATCAGATTCGGCTGACCCTACTATTGTATAAGAAAATACTTCCCCGCTCTCTTTTTCACATAACTTGACAGTAGTCCCCAGACTGACTGTTTTGCCAGTAATCTCATCATCTTTGACTATCCTGGCATTCCTTAGCATATTTTCAATCTCTTTAATACGGCCTTCAATAAAGGCCTGTTCATTTTTCGCATCATCATATTCAGAGTTTTCACTGATATCGCCAAATTCCCTGGCTGCTTTTATTTTTTTTGCTATCTCTCTTCGTTTTACATTTATTAAAACATCCAATTCTTCCTGTAATCTCTCATATCCATCCTGAGTTAATAAAATCTCTTCCATCGACTTCGTCCCCTTTGCAAATAATTTTATCCTCCAACTTCTATATGCAGAAGAACCACTTTATTATATTAAAACATAGAAAAAATATACCTTCAAAAAGCAAGGTATTAGCTACCGGTCAAACGAAGAGGAAATCTATTATCATCTAATCTACTTAAAAAATAGTGTCAAGACCGTCTGCTTGACACTATTATGTATATTCCAATTATTAATTATTATAAGTTAGACCCTTATTTTTGTCAAGGAATCTTTCCTCTTTCTAGAAAAAATTAAAAACAGACCAGGCTCCCTGCCCTGGCTCTTTCCCTGATAGCGCTAATTTCTTCTTCACTTAAAGGGGTTTCTGAATTCCTTAATCCTGCTAATCTAAAGCCATGTTTTGCCGCCATTTCCAGTGTTTCTTTTACTTTTTCAATTTCTATAATAGGGCCAAGACTATAGTCTTCACTAAACCTTTCCTCCAGTGTTAATAACATGGTTTCAGCCATGCAGGCATAGGCTGTCCCGGGAGGGTAACCAAATTTCAGGTTGAACTCAACTTCACCTGGTACTTCTACTATCCCACCCTCGATAACCAGGACATCATCCCTCTCCCTGCTAACACTTGCTGCCACATCCCGGGGCCGGGCTACATCACAGACCACTGCCCCAGGCTGCAAAGAGTAGGGATCAATCAAGGCTTCCACAGCTCCAGAAGCACTTACTATTATTTGGGCCTCCTTTACTGCCCTATTTACATCTGTAGTATAAGAAACTTCTACTTCAGGATTCTGCCCCTGGATCTCCTCTTTTAAAAGTTTTAACCTGTCTATATTCCGGGCTACCAGGATTATGGCCTTGATTTCCTTACTCAGCATCAGGCTGACAGTCCTGCCAATAGAGCCTGTAGCCCCTACAACTGCCAGTGTTGAACTGTCCAACTTGTGTCCCATCTTTTCTGCAGCTACTTTTGTTCCCTCAATGGCTGTTGCCACTGTATAGCTGTTCCCTGTAGTAACCGGGATATCCACTTCCCGGGCAATGCTAATCCCTTTATCAGCAACAACAGAGGTAAAAGCCCCCAAACCTACAATCTTTGCCCCTAACTCTTCAGCCAGTTTACAGGCCTTGATAATCTTCTTCAGCACCTTATTTACTGGCAGGGTTAAGATCTGCCTGGATGTCAATGGTACACCAATAAAAAAACCCTCAATTTCTTTACCTGTTTTAGATTTTATACCTGTAATATGAGAGGCTTTTACAGGTGGAATAAACCTGACAAAATTGTCCACTACTGTTTCCGGTACCTTCTCTGCCCAGGAAAATTTCCGGTAGAGCTCTTCTTTCTCCAAGGGGTGAATTATAAAAGCAAATCTATCCATTCTTTAATTGCCTCCAATACTATCTCTTTAGACATATTCATAATTATTTCTAGCCTTTGTAAAATCAATAACCCTGGGTGTAAAATTAATTTTTCTTAAGAGTTCTATATATTCTTCCTGCTTTAATTCCCTGTCTTTAACTCCAGAGAGGGCTACCAGGACTGCTTCCATAACATTGGTCCCAAAAGACCTGCCATTTAACTCCGGTGTCGTAGTTATCAGCATTCTAACTCCCCTTTGTTCCAGTTCCTTGATGTTTTCCTCTGTAACTGTATTGGTTACGATAATTTTATCCTCCAGGGAATCTGGCAAATATCTCTTGATAAAAAGGAAGTCACCGGCAATAATATCAGCATCCCGGTAATATTTTGCGTATTTTTCTTTTATTTTGATAGAATTCTCCTGTTTATTACCTGTTGGATATACCCATTCTATAGGTGCCCTGGTGATAATAGGGGCAACTATACTGGCCACCCTATGTAAACTCTTTAAAGACTTAATACCAACAGGGATACCCAGGCCAAAAATCAAGTCTCCACAAATAATATCTGCATTACAATTGACAAAGCTTTCTGCCATCCCAAAGCGGTCTACAGCAGCAACCAGTAAAACTTTCTTTTGCCTGAAATCCATCCCTAATTTATCTTCCAGATATTCAATAACCATTCTTTCCAAAGTGTTTTTTAGACCACTCCCATCTACTGCTGGAGTATAGCGTACATCCTTTATTAGTTTCCTGGCATCGCGAAAAGTATACCTGTTATTTATGGTATATATATAGAGATCTATGCCCCCAATCCCAAAGGCATCATATTGTCCATCAAGTTCAGCAAATAATCTATAGGCCTTTCTCTTATCACCATCTGTACCTCTTCTTTCAATTAAAAAATCTTCCCCCAAAATTTTTGTCTGGACAAGATGATCCCTCTTGCTGGAGCCCAGGCTAATACTAAGCACTTTTTTCATTTTCTCCACCCCATTTACTCTAGAAAGGATTTAATAAGGTTTTCTACCATTGTAAGATCAACATATTTATCCTTTTTCAAAGGAGATTTCCCCAATTCTATCCCGACAATATTGCCATCAAGCAGTTTTTCCATAAGATCCAGCCTCATATCTGAACCTATAAAGATAATTAAATCAAATTCCTTTAACTTAACCATTATTTCTATAATCTCGTTAAATAATTCCAGGCCCGCTTTCTCCTCCAGAAAAGTCCATCTTTCTTCTTCAGTCATCACCAGGATATAATCCAGGGCATATTTCCGCCCCAATTCCAGGATTTCTTCTTTATTTTTGATGGGAAAACCAAGGAGGGCTATTTTTTTTCCTCTTCTGACTTCCCCTATACTCTCCAGCCTGGAAATAAAGCTTCTTTCTACTCCAATGGCTTCTGCTACCTCCGATTGGGAATAGCCCCGTTCCCTTAAAGCAATAACTTTTTGTATTACCCTCTCAATCTGGGTATTATTGATTATCTTTTTGCCAATACGGGAAAATTTCATAAGCGCCTCCTCTATAATGTGCACAAAAATGTACACATTAATTTTACCATTTTTTTATAGCTAATTCAAGAAAATATAGAGAATTTTATGTAACTAAAAAGTATCAAAGTTGGACACTTAGTTATAATATATATCTAGAGACAAAGTGGAGGTTATAGAAATGGAAGAAGTAGTCTGCCAGGAAAAACTACCCCTTATTAAAGGAGTAACCTGTGATTCCCGGGAAGTCAAGCCTGGTTATGCTTTTGTGGCTATTAATGGTTTCCAGACAGATGGTAATAGATTCATAAATGAAGCCATTGAAAAAGGAGCCCGGATTATCTTTACAGAAAAAATAAGCCAGAATATAGGAGTACAGGACCCTGAAATACAGATCATTCAGGTGGATAATGCCAGGGAATATCTGGCTTATCTGGCTGCCCAATATTATAACCATCCCTCAAAAAAACTGGACCTGATTGGAATAACCGGTACTAATGGTAAAACAACAAGTACCCACCTCCTTTATCATCTATTTAATTACAGTAGGCCAAAAAAGGAAAAGAAAGTAGCCGGATTAATTGGTACTGTTAATGTAGATACTGGCAAAAGGATTATACCTGGTAACCTGACTACTCCTGACCCGGTGACCTTGCAAGCTTACCTGCGGGAAATGCTTAATGAAGGTTGTAAGTATGTCTGTATGGAGGTCTCCTCTCATGGAATAAAATTGAAAAGAATTGCAGAGACAGAGTTTGCTGTTAAGGTAGGTACAAATCTCAGTGCTGATCACTTTGACCTGCATCCTGATTTTGAGGATTATGTACAGGTAAAAAGAGAATTCCTGGAGGAAAAGGGAGATAGCCTGGTATTATTAAACCAGGATAATAAATACATAAGATCCTTTGGTAAGATAGCAGAAAAACAGATTAATTTCAGTATTCGGGAAACTAATGATGTTTGTGCCAAAAATATAAAAAGCTGGCAGAGGGGGCACAGCTTCATATACCAATTAAACCGTTATTTAATTAATGAAAATAAAGATTTTATTATCAAGCCCTGTGAAATCCCAATCAAAACAAACCTGCCTGGTGAGCACAATATCTATAATAGCCTGATTGCCATAACCATTGCCCTCTACTATAATATCCCTCCTGAAACAATCCAGGATTTTTTCCAGAACTTCCAGGGAGTCTGGCGCCGGCTGGAATATATATATGATAAGGATTTTACAATTATTGATGATTGTGCCCATAATCCAGGAAGCTATGCAGCTGTATTTAACTCTGTATTAAAGATGAATTACAATAAACTGATCATAGTCAATTCCCTAAGGGGTAACAGGGGTACCCTTATTAATAAAAAAAATGCCGAGACCCTATGCAAATATCTTCCCCGGCTGAAAAAAACCTATCTTCTTAATACTAATTGTGCTGATGTTGCCAAAAAAATAGATCTGGTAAGTAAGGAAGAAGAAAGGGTTTTCCGGGAAACCCTGAAAAAACACAATATAGAAGCCAGCCATTATCAAAGGCTCAGGCCAGCCCTGGAAAAAGCCCTGGAACTGGTGGGAGAAAATGATATCATTCTCCTTTTGGGACCTCATGCCATGGATATAGCCGGTAAAATGATTCTGGAGATCATGTAAAAGGCTCCGGCCTTTTGGTTTTCTTACCAGAATAGAAATTACCAGGATAAATATTTTTCAAGAAGGATTTGGACAGGCCATTAAAGTAAGCTGTCCAGGTAATTTTTCAGGCTTTGGGCTACTTCTTCCTCACTTGTAAGGTTTTGAATCCTCTCTTTTATCTCGGTAGAATAAGGCATCCCTTTGAGATACCAGGCAATATGTTTTCTCATCCGGGGAATGGCCCTTTTTTCACCAAAATAGGCCACAGCTTCTTTCAGGTGCAATAAAGCCATCTCTATTATCTCCTCATAATCTGGTTCCGGTAAAAGTTCACCTGTATTTAATAGATGGATAGCCCTTTTTATTAACCAGGGATTCCCCAGGCAGCCTCTGCCGATCATAACCCCGTCACAACCAGTTTCAGCCATCATCCTCAGGACATCTTCTGGCGTAAAAATATCACCATTGCCAATAACGGTTATAGCTACTGCTTCCTTGACTTTTTTGATAATATCCCAATCTGCCAGACCACTATAAAACTGTTCCCGGCTCCTGCCATGGACTGTTACTGCTGCGGCACCCATTTCCTCTCCTATCCGGGCTATTTCTACCGCATTGATCCTGTTCTGATCCCAGCCAGCCCGGATTTTAAAAGTAACCGGTATCTCTACTGCCTCCACAACAGCTTTAATTATCTCTCCGGCCAGGTTGGGAGATTTCATTAAAGCAGAGCCGGAACCACTTTTTATAACCTTATTGGCAGGACAACCCATATTTATATCTATAAGATCTGGTTTGACCTCCCTTTCAACTATTCTGGCTGCTTCAGCCATGATATCCGGGTCATCCCCGAATAGCTGGATGGCCATATAGCCTTCATCAGAAGAATATTCCATCAGTTCAAAGGTCTTTTCACTACCATAGACCAGACCTCTGCTGCTAACCATCTCGCTATAGACTAACTCTGAACCCATTTCTCTTATGATCTTCCGATAGGGCCAGTCTGTAACCCCGGCCATTGGTGCCAGCACAATAGGGACTTTTAATTCCAGGTCTCCAATCTGCATCTCTATCACCTTCTTTTCTACCTGCTATATTATGTCTCAAGACCATTTAATCTGGCCAGATAATATAAACCTTCCAGACTTAAGTAGGGTTCCTGCCTGTCAATCATTTCTATCTCACTTACAATCACATCCATCAAGGCCCCGGTAGCAAGGACATAGGTTTCTTCTTTTAATTCCTCTTTCAGCCTCCTGATTAGACCCTCCACCTGCCCTATAAAACCATAAATAATCCCTGCCTGCATACTGGCTACTGTGTTTTTTCCGATAACTGTAGCAGGTTTTACTAACTCCACCCGGGGAAGCTGGGCGGTACTACGGAAAAGGGCTTCTGTAGATATTTTTATGCCTGGGGCAATCACTCCGCCTAAATAATCCCCCTGGGCAGAAATCAGATCAAAGATAGTAGCTGTACTGAAATCTACAATAATTAAAGCCTGACCAGGGAATTTCTCCCGCCCGGCTACGGAATTGACAATTCTATCAGAGCCAACTTCCCGGGGATTATCCATTTTAATATTTATCCCGGTTTTTATACCAGGTCCGACCAGGAGAGGCTCCAGGCCATAATATTTTTGAAAAACATTTTTCAAGGTGGTCCCCAGTGGTGGTACTACACTGGAAATGACTATACCCTTGACCTGGCTGATCTCTAATTCACCAAATAAAAATAGATTGCTAAAAAAGAGCCGGTATTCATCCATGGTCTTATTTTTATCTGTAGAAAAGGACCAGTTTTTTATTAAGTTCCCCTCCTGGAAGATCCCTATACCTGTGTAGATATTACCTATGTCTATGGTTAAGATCATCCTTTACCCCCCCCTTCTTATTTTCTAAGCTCTGGCCTGGTACGCAAGCTGACATCACCAACCCAGAAGCGCAAGACCTCTCCCTGGCTTTCCAGTAGCAACTCTCCTCTTTCTGCAATATCCAGAACCCTGCCCTGGTAAACCTTTTCATTATCATGAATATTGACCTCTTTCCCGATTATATTCATCCTTTCCTTCCACTCTCCTATCAATTGTGAACCCTCCTGATTCAGGAGACGGTAATAGTACTTTTCAATAGAGACCAATAGTTTTTTTAGTATCTCCAGCCGATCCTGGTCTTTTTTATATTTTATCTTTAAAGATGTGGCTATATTATTAAGTTCTGCTGGAAAAAAATCCTGGTTGACATTAATCCCGATTCCCACTACTACATAATTTATTTTCCTGCTCAGGGATAACTCTGTAAGGATACCTGCCAGCTTTTTCCCTTCCAGCAAAATATCATTAGGCCACTTTATTTCCAGGCCCTTATTTACCTGTCCTTTCCTGCCTATCTCCTCTTTTCCTCCCAGAGATTCCAGGGCTTCCAGGACAGCCAGAGAAGCAATAACAGTCAAAAAAGGGGCATCAGGAGCCGGGAGGTCAGGCCGGAGAATAATGGATAGCCACAAGCCAGTACCCCCGGGAGAATACCAGTTTCTCCCCAACCTTCCCCTGCCTGCTGTCTGTTCATCTGCTACCACTACCGTGCCCGATGGATAACCCTCTTTAGCCAATTCTTTGGCTTTTAGATTAGTAGATTCTATCCTGTCAAAAAATATAAGCCGGGAGCCTATTTCCCTGTTCTTTATTTGTGGCAGAACCTTATCCTGAAGTATTGCTTCCCTTAATTTAGCCATCTTTTTATCTCCTTTTTTAATCAAACTTTAATCTTTTTCTAATCATGCTTTAATTGATTTTACATTTTTATTTTAATATAATCTTGATAGTAAAGCAAAGAGTAATTACTTAAAAGTGTAATCACTTAATAAGAAAGGAAAGAGGAGAGAAATGAAAAGAAAATATAAATCTTCAAGAATAAAATCTTATGTTATGTTAGCCTTCCTGGCCCTGATGCTAGGTATGATGCTGGGAACAATTAATGATCTTACCCCCTATACCCGTGCCCAGGAAACCCTACCGGAAGATTCTGTTGATCCAGTAGGACTAATCATACCTGGAAAGAATATTTTTGCCGATATTGCAGCAAAAGTAGATGCAGGGGTAGTCCTGGTAACCTCCCAGATTGAGGTCCAGAGTTCTACAGATCTCGGTTTTCCCTTTGATGATCCCTTCTTCAGGTTTTTCTTCGGAGACTATTTCTCTATCCCGAATCAACAGCCCCGGACCCAGGAAGGTTATGGCTCCGGTTTTATCGTCACTGAAGATGGATATGTTGTAACAAATGAACATGTAATCCATAATGCTACCAAAATAGAAGTAACCGTGACCGACCAGGAAGAACCACTGCCTGCTGAGGTCGTCTGGTCTGATTATGACTCAGATCTGGCCATCCTGAAGATTAAGGCAGACCGGAAATTCCACCCCATCAAGATGGGAGATTCCGATAAAATCAGGCCTGGAGACTGGGCAATTGCTATCGGTAACCCCTTTGGCTTTGAGCATACTGTTACAAAAGGTGTTATCAGTGCCCTGGGCAGGCCCATAACCATTCCTGCTACAAGCAGCGGCAGCCGGGCCAGGACCTACGCCAACATGATTCTGACAGATGCAGCCATCAATCCGGGTAACAGCGGCGGACCGCTACTTAACATCGATGGAGAGGTTATCGGCATCAACACGGCTGTCAGCTTACAGGGACAGGGAATAGGCTTTGCCATCCCCATTAATGAAGTAAAGAGTATAGTTAAAGCTCTACAGGAAGATGGTGAAATAATTCAACCCTGGCTGGGTATTTATTATGGAGAAATGACCAGTAGACTGAAAGAAGAATATAAGGCCTACTTTAATCTGAGCGAGATCAATGGAGTAGTGATCGGTAGGGTAATTAAGGATAGCCCGGCAGATAAGGCTGGCTTAAGGGCAAATGATATTATCACCAGGATCGATGGTGAAGAGATAAACAAGCTTGATGATGTCAAGAGGATTATCAGTTCTAAAAAGATTGGTGATAAAATCAGGATTGATATAATCAGAAACGGTTACAGCCAGATGATTTTTGCCGAGATTGGCAAGCGGCCAAACCAGCTGTAAATATAGAATGCTGAAATCAAAAAAGGAGTGTCTCAAAAGAGACACTCCTTTTTTATTTAGTTAGCTTTACTGGCCTGTACTTTGAGTGGATCAAAGTGCAGGAAGGTTTTTAACAGGATTGCATAGATGGGGATATTAAAGGCCTGACTGAACAGGCGCGGTATTAATATAACTTTCATGGATAGGCCAAACAAAGTGGAAATAAAATAGGGTACCAGGATGATGGAAGTCAGTACCTGGCCGATCGCTATTGAGATCAGGAGATAAATAAAGTCTGTCCTTTTTCTGAAGACATAGTGGAAAAAGAGAGCCGGAATATAGCCTGTCAGAAAAGATGTCAGGGTAAAATGGGGCATATAGGCACCAATGGGATTGATAAAATACCCCAAAAAGTCACTCAGGCCGCCAACAATCCCCCCGGCCAGCGGCCCGAAGAGGATTCCGGCAAAGATAATCGGCAAGGCCCCAAAGCCAATCCTGATCCCCTCTACCCCGCCAATTGGAATCCTGATACTGAGCAGACGGGTCAAAACAATGCTCAGGGCTATCAAAAAAGATAAGATAACCAGCCTGCGGGTAGAAATTTTCAAGCTTAGCACCTCCTTCTCTTTGAAATGTGGCAGTTTTCTGCACACCAAAGAGAAGGTTTTTATCTTAACTCTCTGGTGGCAGCGGACGCGGAAGCCATACCGCAGCCTTTTGCAAGGCATTTCGTCTTAAGGCAACGTCCCATCCTTAAGCACTATAACGCATGGCCCCTACTCAGCCACTTTTTTATTTCTATTTTAGCATAGATCTTTTTAAAAAACAAGAATTAATTATAGGATCCCCCCAGGCTCAGTTTTCTAAAATAATAATATAATCCTGGTAAATTTCTTAAAATAAGCCGGTAATATGCCCCTCTTCATCTATATCAATCATTTCTGCAGCCGGTCTGGCAGGCAAGCCGGGCATGGTCAAAACTGGCCCGGTCAGGGGAACAACAAATCCTGCCCCGGCAGATAAGTTTACCTCTCTTACTGTTACCCGGAATCCCCTTGGCCTGCCTTTTAAGGCCGGATTGTCTGACAGGGAATTCTGGGTTTTGGCCATACAGACAGGCAGGTTACCATAGCCCAATTCCTCCAGACCTGCCAATTGTCTTTCGGCCAGATTACTATAGTCAACACCATCAGCACCATAGATTTCCCGGGCAATTTTCTCAATCTTGTCTTTGAGGGGTAGATCAAGTTCATAGAGGAAGCGGAAGTTACTCTTTTCTTCTGCCAGGATCTTCAAGACACCCTCGGCCAGGGCCAGGCCTCCTTCCCCACCCTTTTCCCAGACTTCAGTAAGGGCAACAGGGACACCCAGCTCTTGACACTTCTCTTCCAGCAGATCTAATTCTGCCTCTGTATCAGCAGAGAACCTATTGATGGCTACTATTACAGGAAGGCCGAATTTCCTTATGTTTTTTACATGTTTTTCCAGATTGGCCAGGCCCTTTTCCAGGGCTGGCAGGTTCTCATTTCTTAAATCTTCCAGCTTCATTCCCCCATGCATCTTTAAAGCTCGGATAGTAGCTACCAGTACCACTGCATCCGGGCTAATACCAGCATAACGGCATTTGATGTCAAAAAACTTCTCTGCCCCCAGGTCAGCACCAAAACCAGCTTCAGTCACTACCAGGTCTCCGGTTTTCAGAGCCATTTTGGTAGCAATAATACTATTACAGCCATGGGCTATATTGGCAAAAGGACCCCCATGGACAAAAGCAGGAGTATTCTCCAGGGTCTGAACCAGGTTGGGTTTCAGGGCATCTTTTAATAAGGCAGTCATGGCCCCTGCAACCTTTAAATCCCTGACCTGCACTGGTCTGCCCTCATATGTATAACCAATAACTATATTGCTGATTTTTTCCTTCAGGTCAGTCAGATTATTGGCCAGGCATAATATAGCCATAATCTCTGAAGCAACAGTAATGATAAACCTATCCTGGCGTGGGATGCCATTAACCCTGCCTCCAAGGCCAACAACAATCTCTCTTAAAGCCCGATCATTTATATCCAGAGCCCGGGGCCAGGTGATATTTACCGGATCGATCCCCAGCTTATTCCCCTGTTTAAGGTGATTATCGATTACAGCCGCCAGTAGATTATGGGCTGCACCAATAGCATGTAAATCTCCAGTAAAATGAAGATTAATATCCTCCATGGGTACTACCTGGGAATAACCTCCACCAGCCGCTCCTCCCTTCAGGCCCATCACAGGACCCAGGGAGGGTTCCCGGATAGCTACTATGGCCTTTTTGCCTAATTTATTGAGAGCCTGTCCCAGGCCAACAGTAACGGTAGTCTTGCCTTCACCGGCAGGGGTGGGAGTTATGGCAGTAACCAGGACCAGCTGGCCAGAAGCAGGCCCTTCTTTATCCAGAAGTTTCAGGCTGACTTTTCCTTTATACCTCCCATAAGTCTCCAGGTCATTTTCCTCCAAACCCAGGCCAGCCCCTATCTCCTCTATAGGCTGCAAGCTGGCAGATTGAGCAATCTCGATATCTGTTTTCATCACTACTCCTCCTATAAACAAGTTTCTTTTTATAAGTTTTCTTCCTTAAGACTAGTGAACAAGAGAGGACACAGAAGAAGACTTCTCCAGAATCAGGGGAAGGGTTCTCCTGCCTCCTCCCTCTGTAACCCCCTATCCATATATAAAAAAAGTCAGCCTAAAGCAACACAGGAGAACCGTCCCTCTGTGTTCCCCTGTGTTTTATCTGGACTGACTTTTGTTACGGGACGATTAGATTACTCCTCTTTCACATCTTCCCCGTTTTCTTCGACTTTATTTTCTTCAGTTACTTCCTCTAACCTGTCTTCCTTACTCTTATTTTGCTTTTCTTCCTTTTCTCTGTCCCGGGAATTGAAGTTTAGCTGTAAAACCCTGTCTTTCTTATCTATTGGTTCAAGGGTTTCACCCCGCATCAACTTCTTAATATCTTCAAAATCTAAGGTCTCCCGTTCTATTAAAGCATTAACTATTTTTTCTACAGTAGCGGCATTTTCTTTCAATAAACTTATAGCCTTCTGGTAACATTGATTGATAATTGAGCTTATCTCATGGTCTATAGCAGCAGCAACTTCTTCACTATAGTTTCTCTGTCTGGAGATATCCCTGCCCAAGAAGATCTGTTCATCATGTTTCTGTCCCAGGGTCAAGGGCCCAATTTTCTCACTCATGCCATACTCTGTTACCATAGCCCGCACCAGCCGGGTAGCCCTTTCCATATCATTCTGGGCACCAGTGCTGATATCATCAAGGAAAACATCTTCTGCTGCCCTGCCTCCCAATAAAGAAGTCACCCTATCCAGTAATTCTTTTTTGGTGTGGTAACTCCTCTCTTCCTCTGGCAGAGGTATAGTATAACCACCAGCCCTGCCCCGGGGTATTATAGTAACCTTATGGGTACGATCACCATGTTCCAGGAGTTCACCCAGGATGGCATGACCGGTCTCATGATATGCTACCAGTTTTAACTCTTTTTCTGAAACCATCTTGCTCTTCTTGGCTGGACCGGCAATTACCCGGTCAATGGCATCATCAAATTCTTCCATAGTAATGGCTTTTTTCTTTCTTCTCACAGCCAGTATAGCTGCTTCATTAGCCAGATTCTCCATATCAGCACCAGTAAAGCCAGGTGTTCTTCTGGCCAATACTGATACATCAACATCATCAGCTATTGGTTTATTACGGAGATGAATCTTCAGGATACCTTCCCGGCCTTTTACATCAGGATGATCCACCACTATCTGGCGGTCAAATCTACCGGGACGAAGTAAGGCAGGATCCAGTACATCAGGCCTATTGGTAGCTGCCATAACAATAATACCTTCATTTGTTTCAAAACCATCCATCTCTACCAGGAGTTGGTTTAGGGTCTGCTCTCTCTCATCATGGCCACCACCAAGGCCAGCCCCTCTCTGTCTGCCCACTGCATCAAGTTCATCTATAAAAATTATACAGGGGGAATTCTTTTTGCCCTGCTCAAATAAATCCCTGACCCGGGATGCCCCAACACCCACAAACATCTCCACAAAATCAGAACCACTGATTATAAAAAAGGGCACTCCTGCTTCACCGGCCACGGCTCTAGCCAATAAAGTTTTACCGGTACCAGGAGGTCCTACCAATAAAACACCCTTGGGTATTTTAGCACCCATCCGGGTAAATTTACTGGGATCTTTAAGGAATTCTACCACTTCCACCAATTCTTCTTTTACTTCCTCATAATTAGCCACTTCTGCAAAAGTAACTTTTTTATTACTATCACTTAATCTGGCCCGGCTCTTGCCAAAGGATAACATCTGGTTTCCTCCGCCCTGCATTTTTTGCATAATAAAAAGCCAGGCTATTACTAAAATGGCAAAGGGTATAATATAACCTAAGATATTCATCCACCAGGGTGGAGTCGGCTCTGGCATAGTATTTAATTTTACACCATTATCCTGAAGAAAGCCCATTAAATCCGGTATTATCTCCGGTGGTAAGGCTATACTAAATTCAAAATTATTGATACTTCCCTGTATTTGTTTATTACCAATAATGGTAACCTCTTTTATTCTACCCTCTTCAACCCCTGCAAGAAGATCACTATATGAAAAATCCCTCAAAACATTAGGGGTTTGTTGCATAAAAAAATGTGCAATTACAATAGATAGTATTATTAACACTATATATAATCCCAGATTCCTTATAAAACTATTCAATAAATATTGACCTCCCTTCCAATGGAATAAAACACGGAATTATGCTCATACAGTTTATAATTATAACACATGGAGTATTCTTTGGCAATAAGATGAACTAATTAACTTTTTCTTTCTTTACTAAGATAATTTAAGAATATAATTCTTCCTTTAAAACAGCAATAAATGGTAAGTTCCGGTACTTTTCTGCATAATCAAGGCCATAGCCTACCACAAATTTATCGGGAATTTCAAAACCATTAAAATCTACATTCAAATGCTTTATAACTCTCCGCTCCGGTTTATCCAGAAGGGTAACTATCTTGATACTGGCCGGCCTCCTGGTCTCCAGCATGGCAATAACATGTTTTAAGGTTTTTCCTGTATCAAGAATATCCTCTACAATCAGCACATGGCGTCCCTCTATATTTTCTTCCAGGTCTTTGATAATCCTTACTGTGCCGGAACTATAGGTACCCTTCCCATAACTGGATACATCCATAAAATCAAAAATAACCGGCAGGTTAATATGCCTGGCCAGATCAGCCATAAAAAGTACTGCTCCCCGTAAGATCCCCACCATTACCAACTCTTCATCAGGCTTATAACAGGCTGTAATCTCCGCTGCCAGTTCCTTAATCCTTTCTTGAAGCTCCTCTTCAGTAATGATTATTTCTGCCAAATCATTTGCATAAAATTTATCTTCCTTCATTATTTAATCCCCTCCCATATAATCTATTTCTATCCTGAGTATTTCTTCTGTATCCCCTTCTACCTTAAATCTTCCATCAGGCTGATAACCTGCTACCCAGATAATATTCCCTTCCTTATCCAGAACTAAGGGGATCTTATCCCGTTCTGTAACAGGTATTTTTTCATCAATGAAAAAGTCCTTTACCTTCTTGGACCCCTGCAAACCAAAAGGATAAAAAGAATCTCCTGCTCTCCTTTTTCTAATGGTCAAGGGACCCTTTACCTTTTTCAAATCACAGAAACAAAGCTTTTTATTTCCCCTCTCTTCTCTCCACTTCCCGCTTTGCTGCAAAATTTCTGCCTTGAGGAGAAAATCCCCCCATACTACCTCTCCTGGTATCTCCAATAGCTCTATTATATCTTCTTCCGCCAGGTCTGGACTGTTACGGGTAAATATTAATTCACCATAAGACCGCCTTAGCTCTATCCCCTCCGGTAAAGTTATATACTTCCCGGTCTGGCTGGAAAGAATTAAATCTTCTATAGCTTCATAATGTACGGCATAGAGATCCAGGTCATTCCCTTTCAGTTCCCTGATAGCATTCTGTACTATTCTTCTCCTGATAACCCTCTCTTCCCTGGCCAGGAATTCCAGGGAAAGGATCAGCTTCTCCTTATCCCTTTTTAATAAAGCCTCTTTATATTTTTCAGAAGCCAGTTTATTCAGATAAGCTTCTTCTTCCCTTATATTCAGGGCCATCCTATAGACTACCCCTTTCAGGCCAGGATTAATCTCTTTTTCCAGCTCCGGGATTATTTTATTTCTTAACTTATTTCTGGTATAAATCAGTTCCTCATTGGTCCTGTCAAAACGGGGATTAAGATTCCTTTTCCGGCAATAATCTTCAATCTCCAGCCGGAGAATATCCAGCAGGGGATGAATAATAAGGAGGCCATCCCTTTCTGTCAAGGAAAGAATCCCGGCTAAACCCTTCAGCCCGGTTCCCCGTAAAATATTTAAAAAGACGGTCTCTACCAGGTCATCTTTATTATGAGCCAGGCCTATTTTTCTTATCTTATATTGGCTGGCCCATTTTTGCAAAAAATAAAATCTGGCTTTCCTGGCCCCTTCTTCCGGTGAATAGCCATGGCTGGCAATATATTCTGGTACATTGAATTCTTCCAGGATAACTTGCAGGCCATAATTTTCAGCTACATCTTTGACAAAGAGAGCTTCTGCAAAAGCCTCCTGGCGGAACATGTGGTTTAAATGAAAGACCAGCAAGTTCAGATTATATTCATCCTTTATTCTGCAAAAAAGATCCAGCATGGCCAGAGAGTCCGGCCCACCGGAAACAGCCAGCAAAATGGAGTCACCCTTTTCTATTAGGTTTTCCTTAATAAGGTATTCTTTGAAACGCTCCAGTAAAGCCAAATTCTACTCTCCTTTAAGCAAAATTATATATCTAATTTTATTCTCGGCAAGGCATTAAATTTCCTTCTTTTTTTCTCAATTTCTTCAACTTTTATGACAACTATCGTCAGATCATCAGAAATCTCCCCATTGAAATCCAGAACCTCTCCCCGCAAATATTCCAGCAGATCCTCTGCCTTATCAAAGGAAGAGTTCTGTAAAATCTGCCGCAACCATTCCCTCTTATCCTCTATATCATCCCTGATATCCAGCATCCCATCTGTAAACATAATGATAAAATCATTGGCTGCTAATTCGATCTCCTCCTGTGAAACCTCAATATTGGCCAAGATTCCTGCCGGTAAGGAGGCAGATTCGATCCTTTTTAGCTCCCAACCCCTTTTTAAATAACTATCTACTGCACCAATCTTACTGAATACAGCCTTCCCGCTAAAAGTATCAAAAATACAGATATCCAGTGTTGTAAAAGACTCTTCCTGGTTGCGGAGGTAAAGGGCTGAATTAACTGTTTTAATGGCCAGGTTCTGGTCAAAGCCGGCATCAATAATAGTCTCCAGTAAATTAATAGCTGCTTTACTCTCTGCAGCGGCCTTTTCCCCTACCCCCATTCCATCAGAAAGGACCACCAGTTCTTTGCCATCCTTCAGGCCTTTGTACAAAAAACTGTCTCCTGACAGGTCTCCAGAAGAGGCCTGCATATAATAGGCTATAGAGAATTTATAAGGTCCCAGGGGACCATAGACTACTTTACAGGGTATATCCTTTAAGATATTACCACAGCTTTTCTCGATTATCCGATAATTATAGTCATAAACTGAATTCAGAAGGACCAGAAACTGTTGCTGGCAGGGACAATTACCACTACACTGTTCAAATCTAACAGTATAATAATTTTTATTAGTATTAATATTAGCATGAATATCTATACCTAAGATATCCAGATTATTTTCCTGGGCCTTTTTTCTGATTTCCTCTATCCTGGCATCTCCTGTAATACCTAGAAAGGATTCTGCTGAAAATTGTTCCAGGATTTCCCCAATACCCAGGAGTTGTTCTGAAACAATCTTCTGCTTATCTATTAACCTATTGCGCCAGAAACGGTTAATCTGGTATATCTCATAACTATCCTTGACAGTCCGGACCATTTTTTTAATATAGGGACATTTGCGGGCAAAAATTCTCTCTATTAATCCTTCTTCCAGAAAACCTTCCTTCTCTCCCTCCCGAAAAAGCAAAAAGAGCCGCTTATAGGTATCATCCTTATCCTTTTGCCAGCAAATAGATTTTTCCCTACACTTGCCACAGACTTTATTATTAAAGATAAAGGAAAAATCTCCAAACTCCCGGCTTAAATCTTCCAGAGGTACTGTTTCCTGAAAGGTAAGACTCAACTCATTAAAAACTCTGGAGAGTTCAGTCAAGTGCTGTTTAAAACACTTGTCCAGGTCTGGACAATAGTCTTCCTCTTGCTCCTGGTTTTGCTGGATAAAACTATCATAGAATAAAAACCAGTACTTAATTGGCAGGAGCAGGTAAAAGCCGCTGGCAATTAATAATTCAATTCCTGTTAGCCAGAGATGGTCAAAAGAAGGGGCGATACCTGAATATAAAAGAAAGGCCAGAAGAATTCCAAGAATAGTTCCTCTTTTCTTCTTTTTCCTGAAAAGGGAAGAGGAGAAAGAAAGGCTAATAAAACTAAAGATCTTGATAGGGGGAATTATTCCAGTTATTATCAAGACAAGACTATAAAAAAGGACCGCCACTATGGCATAATTAAAACCCAGGATACTGGACATACTGATAATTAATAAATAAAAAATAACATTTACTATTTCTACAGGGAAAAGGGTTAGATTAGCCAGGCCTATTAAAAAACCACTACTGATTAAGAAAAGAGCCATTAAGGCCGGGTAGCCCAGGCTGCTTTTTCGGTCAAATAATTGCTTCATCCCCTGTAAGCCTGGATTAGCCAGTATATAGATCAAAATTGCCTCTACAGCAGAAAAGAAATAATATATAGGGATAGAAGCAAAGTAATAATTTCTAGCCAGGGCCAGGCAAAAATATAAGAGGGCATTGTAGAGGGCTATATCCTGTTCCAGGCATTTTCCTTTATATCTCCTATAGATGATATAACCGACCAGACCAGGAATAAGATAGATAATATTCAATAAATCCCTTTCCCAGATTAGACCAGCAGTAACCATAAGTAAGGAAATTAAAAAAAGCCCTGGTTTAAGAAAGACAAGCATGGTAGGGTAAACCAAAGCCAGGGGAAAGTAACCGGCAATCTCAGCCTGTCCCATAAAAAAACCAGGAATTATGATGAGTATTTTTCCCCAAAGGGAAAGCTTTTTTTCTTCTTTTCCTTCTTCTTTGCTAAGGTATTCCTGTTTCATTACCGGGTAAAGATCCAGTAACATATTATTCTCCCTCCCACTATCAGGTGATTCCATAACTTGACATAAAATCATTATAGCTTAAAACTACTATTATATCTGTCGATTAATAGTGGGAAGGCTTCCAAAATTTATGCTAAAAGCAGTCGGAATATCTAAAAAAGCCCAAATTTCTTCGCCAATTCTTTAATAGCCCCATATAAAAGATCCTTTTCACTGGCCCTGATCTCTTTGATAGCCATTATATCCATCACTGTTGTCAGGATTTTAATACCTGCCACAATTATATCTGCTCTGCCTGGCTCCAGGCCCTTTACCTGCCTTCTTTCTGCCAGGCTGAGCCTTGATAACTTTTTCAGGATCTCCTCAACCTGTCCTTTCTCCAACAGATAATCCTGGATCCTGGCAGAATCATATTTCTCCAGCTGCTGTTCAATGGCAGCAAGAGTAGTAATTGTACCTCCAAGGCCAATTACCCTGCCTATATTTGCTGGCAAACTTTCAAGTTCCTCCCTGATAATAGCCCTTACTGCCTCCTCCAGCTCTAGTAGATCCTCTTCCCTGATCTCCTTTTCCGGATCCCTTATGTACCGCTCTGTCATTCTTACAGCACCAATATCTAAACTCCTGTAATTTATTATTCCACCCTCAGCCTGCCAGATTAATTCAGTACTTCCTCCCCCGATATCCAGGATAAGACTATCTTCACCCTCTTCTCCTGCTCCCAGGTAATTTAATCTGGCCTCTTCGGCACCGGAAACTACTCTTAACTGTAAACCGGTTTTCTCTTTAATTCTTTCTGCCAACAGAAAAGCATTGCTGACCTCCCGGAGGGCACTGGTACCCAGGAGGGTAACCTGGTCCACCTGGAGGGATTTCATCACTCCTACAAAATCCAGGACCGCTGCCAGGGCTCTCTCTATAGCCTGGTTTGACAAAAGTTTATTCCGGTCAACCCCTGCTCCCAGCCGGGTTATTCTTAATCCCTTTTTAAGCTCTTGCAAAGTCCCCCCTGCATATTCCACCAGCAGGAAGCGGCAGGAATTGGTCCCCAGATCTATTGCTCCGATTCGCACTTCTGCCCCTCCTTTACCTTATCCCAATCACAAATATGACAATCAGGAGGCCAGTCCAGCAGGTCCCAGACCTTTTCTCCAATGGGATTTTTCTTATTTACCAGATAATCAGCCAGGTGGACATGGAGGCATTTAATCCCTTCCAGGTTTTGTATCCCCCCTACCCCGCTATCCCTCAAGACCTGATAAATTGCCGGGGAAGTGGCTTTGAGTTTTTCTTTTACTTCTGCTGCCAGTAAATCCATCCTCTGCCTGGCATATTCCTGGTGGGACCTGACTAAAGCCTCCCGGAAGGCCCTGTCCTCTTTGACCAGCAGGGAATATTTCTTCACAAAACCCTGGTCTTCTAACCTGGCTACTTCCTTAACCAGATAGGGACAGCTTAACCAATATAAAGTAGGAAAAACCCCCTTTTCCTCACTATAGGGTTCAGTCAGGAGGACAGCTGGCTTGTTAAAGGGACAGGAGACTGCTATCCCCAGCAAATTATCGGCTTTCCGGCCCAGTTGATATTCTATTGTCATGACTGCCTGTACTGATAGACTGATTGTTCTTCACTCCCTTACTGGAATTATCCCTGTTTCTCCAGCTTTTATTAGTTTTCCAGCATTATTTTACCACATCTCCATTCTATCATTATTGGAGAAAATAAAAAACATCTTCTTACTTTATAAGAAGATGTTGCTTTAGCCATTTATTTATCTATCTATTTATAAGAACCACCACCACGTTTGGCTTCGCGATTCTTCAGGTCCTGTAATCGCTCATTGCTTTCCCGTAAAAACTTATTCATTTGATCTTCAAAAGACATTCTGGAGACCTGTTCAATTCTTTCAGTAGTTTCCTCTAATTGTTTAATGGATAGACCTATTTTTCCGTCATCCCCTACCTTAATGACCTTTACTTTTACTGTATCATCTGGTTTCAGGAAACTGCTGATATCCTTCACGTAGGTATTGGCTACTTCTGAGATATGAACTAAACCTGTATCTCCTGAAGGTAATTCAACGAAAGCCCCAAATTTTGTAATACCTGTTACCTTTCCTTCAATAGTGCTCCCAACCTCAATTGACATGCAAAGAAATCCTCCTCAATAAAGATATTACTGATATTATAACCTACCCTTTTTCTTTTGTCAATCATTTATTATATTCTCATACTTAAGGCAATCCGCCTTCTCCGCTCATCGATTGATAATATTTTAACTGTTACTATATTGCCCACCTGAACATAATCCAGAGGATTCTCTACGTACTGGTCACTGAGTTCGGAGATATGGACCAGGCCATCTTCTTCTACTCCTATATCAACAAAAGCACCAAAATCAACCACATTACGGACAGTACCCTGGAGAACCATCTCTGCTTTCAGGTCTTCCAGTTTCAGGACATCAGTCCGGAAAATTGGTGCTGGCAGCTCATCCCTGGGATCCCTGCCCGGTTGTTTAAGGGCAGAAACAATATCCTGTAAAGTAAGGAGGCCAATTTCCAGTTCACTGGCCTTGGCAGCCAGATCCAGACCGGCCAGGCTGGATCTCAAATTAGCCAGTTTTTCCCTGTCCAGTAGAGAAGCTGCCCCATGTCCCAAATCAGCCAGGAGTTTTTCAGTCTGGCCATAGGATTCAGGATGGATGGGGGTGTTATCAAGGGGATTATCCCCCTCTGGAATCCGTAAAAAGCCTGCAGCCTGGATAAAGGTTTTCTCCCCTAGTCTGGGAACCTTTTTCAAGTCCTCTCTACTGCGAAAAACCCCATTTTCCTCCCGGTATTTAACAATATTTTTGGCCACTCCAGTATTAATCCCGGCAACATACTGGAGTAAAGCTACTGAGGCAGTATTTAAGTCAACCCCGACATAGTTTACTGTTGACTCTACTACCTTTCCTAAGGATTCTGCCAACCTATTGGGATCAACATCATGCTGGTATAAGCCAACACCAATAGACCGGGGCTCAATCTTCACCAATTCCGCCAGGGGGTCCTGTAACCTCCTGGCTATGGATACTGCTCCCCTCATGGCCACATCCAGTTCTGGCAGCTCTTCCCGGGCCAGGGTAGAAGCCGAATAGACCGAAGCCCCTGCTTCATTGACTATAATATAATTTAATTTCTTATCCCGGTCCTTAGTATATTCCTTAATAATTTCAGCAATAAAGAGTTCTGTTTCCCGGGAGGCTGTTCCATTACCAATAGCAATTGCCTCTACCTGGTATTTCTCTATTAAATCCAGGACAAGCCTGGCAGCTTTCTCTTTTTCATTTTGTGGTGGATGGGGAAAGATACTGGCAGTAGCCAGCAATTTGCCTGTTTCATCCACAACAGCTACCTTGGAACCTGTCCTGAAACCAGGGTCAATGCCCATAACGACATGGTCCCGGAAGGGTGCCTGTAGTAAGAGGGATTTCAGGTTCCTGGAAAATACCTCAATGGCATGTTCTTCTGCCTTTTCCGTGAGGCTATTCCTGATTTCCCTCTCGATAGAAGGGGCAATCAGCCTCTTATAGGCATCTTCCAGGGCCAGTATAAGCTGGTCAGTAAAGATATTGTCAGTATTTTTCTGGACCCTCTTTTTTATAATTCCATAAACCTTCTCTTCTTCCAGGACTAACTTGACAGATAGGATTTCTTCTTTTTCACCACGATTGATGGCCAGAACCCTGTGGGGGGGTAATTTTCTGGCCGCCTCTTTATATTCATAATAGAGCTCATATTTGCCTTCTTCATCCAGTTCCTGTTTTTTGACAGTGCTCTCCAGAACACCCTTCTCATAACTATATTCCCTGATAGCCTTCCTGATCTCTGCGTCATCAGAGATCCATTCAGCAATAATATCCCTGGCCCCCTGATAAACCTCATCCAGATTATTTAATTCCTTTTCTGGATCCAGGTAAGATTTTCCGTATTCTTCTAAAGAACCGCTAAAGGTATCCTGTTCCCAGATTAACTGAGCCAGAGGTTCCAGGCCCTTCTCTTTAGCCTTTGTCGCCCTGGTCCGGCGTTTCTGCCTATAGGGGCGGTATAAATCCTCCACCTCCTGCAGGATAGTGGCCTCCCTGATCTGCTCTTCCAGTTCCTCTGTCAGCTTGTCCTGTTCAGCAATCAGGCGGATAACCTCTTCCTTTCTTTTCTCCAGATTCCGCAAATAGTTTAATCTTTCTTCCAACTGCCTGATCTGGAGCTCATCAAGATTACCTGTTACTTCTTTTCTATAACGGGCAATAAAAGGAACAGTATTGCCTTCATCCAGAAGCTTTACTGTTCCCTCCACCTGTATAGGCTTAATCTTTAATTCCTCAGCAATAATTAATATAAGCTTTTCCATCTTTATCACCACAACTTTCCTGACTCAATTTAAAAGCCAATACTCCTATTCTTCCACAGGTATAAGTAACAATTCCCCAGGTTTAACCAGACCCAGTTCTTCCCGGGCAATCCTTTCAATGTATTCCGGATTGTTAATATTATTAAGTTCTTCTTCTAAACGGGTTTTTTCCCCCCTGGCCATAATAAGGCTATTCTCCAGTTCTGTAATGGTAGCTTCCAGTTTCCTGATCATGGCATAATTTTGATAATATCTGTAAGCAAGGAGCCCAACTATAATAATTAATAGGATTTTAAAGAATCTGGACCGGATTAAGGTGAGCAAAATGGACACCTCCTTATGGATTAGCCCCTGTAGAAAGAAGCCTAGCCTGGCCAGGTCTTCTTGCCGGAGCTGAAAAGCAAAATACTTATACTAAAACCAATAATAATGGCCAGGATAATATAAAACCTGAGATCTCCATAATTAATAAATATTAATAAAACAAATCCTGCAAGACCTATCAGGATACTGAATAAGATGTCCAGGATATGTATGACCTTCCTTTTTATCTTCCACTTATGTAAGATACTCTGGTAAATCCTGAAAAAGAGGCCAGCAAAAAAACCAAATAATAACATTAAAAAAAAGCTTCTGATTTGATCCATTAAAAATATCAAGGTTAACACCCCTTTTTAGAGTTCATCTATATTATATGCAATAATACAGGGTGTCTTGCCTATTATTATATTTCTGCATTAATTTAGGATTTCCTGCAATCATAATTTCAGCATTTTTTTAATAACTATTAATAGAGACAGCCTCTCTAAAGAAGAGGATAATTTCCTGTAATCCAGATAGGCCAACTTGAGCCTGGCCTTTGCCAAAACTTACTTTATATAATAATACAACCCTATATAGATCAATATTTTTGAATCAGGTTAAGGATTAGCCGGTGAGGAAGCTATTTAAGTATAGAAATAAAAAGGAAAGGAGGAAAAAAATGAATAAAGAGACGGAGAAAAAAATATCCCTGAATGGCAGCCAAAGCCTTCAGCTTAAAGACCGTAAGTACCTGGAACTTAGTGGAGCCAAGGAGGTGATCTCCTTTAATGAAGAAAAGGTCCTCTTACAGACCACCCAGGGACTCCTGGACATTAAAGGGCAAGGCCTAAATATTCATAATCTAAATCTGGATAATGAAACCATCAAAATAGAAGGCCTGATAAATTCCTTAAGCTATACAGATAAAAGCCTGGAAAAAGGGATCCTGAAAAAAATATTTAAATAAACAAAAAAAGATCGGGAAATTACTTGTATTTCCCGATCTATTTTTTTCACTGGTTTTTCTGAATTAGATAATAGCTAATTCAGTTTCAGCATCAAATACATGGAGATTATTTGTATTTACATAAAGTTTAACATTATCTCCAACTTTGGCTGTACTATGAGCATCTACACGGGCAATCATGGAATGCTCATTTACTGTCAGGTATAGATAAATTTCGGAACCCATAGGCTCAACAACCTCTACACTAGCCATGTAAGAGTTATCTGCTGTAACTGGTTTTTCTACTACAGAGGCATCTTCCAGGTCTTCTGGACGAATACCGAAGACAACATCTTTACCTACATATTCTTTAATTGCAGGATTTTCTTCTACTTTATTGGCTGGAATGGCGATCTTGAAGTCACCGTTTCCTTCCAGATAGTAGGTATCCCCTTCTTTTACTAATTTGGCATCCAGGAAGTTCATGGCAGGACTGCCAATAAAGCCAGCAACGAACATATTTACTGGATTATTGTAGAGATTTAATGGAGAATCTACCTGCTGGATAAAACCATCACGCATAACAACAATTCTGTCACCCATGGTCATGGCCTCTACCTGGTCGTGGGTAACATAAATCATGGTTGTCTGTAATCTGTCATGGAGCTTACTTAATTCAGTACGCATCTGTACACGTAATTTGGCGTCAAGGTTAGAAAGAGGCTCATCCATGAGGAAAACCTTAGGCTCACGAACAATAGCCCTTCCCAGAGCAACACGCTGTCTCTGACCTCCAGAGAGCTGTTTTGGTTTACGGTCCAACAAGTTCTTGATACCCAGGATTTCAGCAGCTTCATTTACCCTCCGGTCAATCTCTTCTTTGGGGAACTTACGTAATTTCAAACCAAAAGCCATGTTGTTGTAAACATCCATATGTGGATAGAGAGCATAGTTCTGGAAAACCATAGCAATGTCTCTGTCTTTTGGTGGGATATCGTTAACTACAGTATCTCCGATTTCAATGGTTCCCTCTGTAATTTCTTCCAGACCGGCAACCATTCTTAAGGTAGTTGTTTTTCCACAACCAGATGGTCCAACCAGGATCAGGAATTCCTTATCCTTAATTTCCAGACTGGCGTTGTTAACAGCAACAACATCGCCGAATCTTTTGGTTACATTAGTTAAAGTAACTTTTGCCATCAAAAATCCTCCTTAATATGTTATTTTTTTATTTATTTCTCAAAGCTTCAGGACAACTGAAGCCAGGAGTCCTATCCTATCTTATCTTAAATCTTGAACTTTCTCCTATTTTTAAATCCGGTTCCAGAACCTTAATTATCTCTTCTGGATTTTTGCCCTGGATTAAATTGATGATATATTCGGCAGCATACCTGCCCAGCTCTTCCAGGGGTTCAGCTACTACAGTTAGTCCTGGATCTATAATGGAACTAATTATGCTTTCTCCATATCCCACTATAGAAAAGTCCTCCGGGATTAAATAGCCACCCATTTTGATGGCATCAAACAGGCCAACAGCAAGGATGTCTTTGGTTACAAAGAAAGCTTCTGGTAAATCCCCCTCTTCCAGGGCCTGGAAAAAGGCCTGATAACCACCCTCCCTACTACCATCAGTTTCAATAATATGTTTTTCTTCCACCTCTAGATGATAGTCCTTCAGGGCCTGGAGATAACCGGCTAACTTTTCTGATTCCAGATAATCCTTGCGGGAACCCATGACTATTGCAACTTTCCTGGAGCCCTGTTCCAGCAAATGGGAGGTCGCTAAATATCCTCCCCGGCCACTATCAACAAGTATTGTCGGGATTAAAAGCTCCTCGGAGAGACAATTTACCAGGACCAGTAAGCCGTTTTTATTGAGAGCTGTATTGATGATATTTTTATTGGCCAGTTCTCCGCCAATAATAATTGCCCCATCTACCTGTTGATTTGATAATAAGGCTAAATAGGCCTCTTCCTTTTGCTGATTATTATCAGTATTGCAGATAATACAATTATAACCCTGCTCATTAGCATAAGCTTCAATACTTTTTATGATTTTATAATCTGCCCCAGAGAGATCTGCTACAATTATAGCCAACATCTGGGTCTCTTTCTTGGCCAGGCCCCGGGCCAACTGGTTGGGCCGGTAATTATATTTCCTGACCAGGTCCATAATCTTTTCCCTGGTTTCTTTACCAACACCTGGCTTATTATTTATTGCCCTTGAAACAGTAGATTCTGCTACACCAGCCATACGGGCTATATCCTTTAAGGTCAAGGGCATCTAAATAACACTCCTTTGGAAAATATCATCTAAATACAAAACTATTATACAACAGTATTTTCTTATTTGCAAGCGCTTGCGTAATATTTTTTCTGTATCTTTTATTTTACCTGAATTATAAACCTAATATAGTATTAGCTTTTCTGACCCCATCCAGGGCATCCCTGGCATAAAGATCAGCTCCAATTTCATCAGCATACTCCTGGCTGGTTACAGCCCCTCCAATAATAGTTTTTCCCTGGAAACCCTTTTCCTGCAAAAGCCTGATGGTCTCCTCCATGGCTCCCAGAGTAGTTGTCATCAGTGAACTCAGGCCGACAAAGTCAGCCTTCTTCTCCAGGGCTGTCTCTGCTATAAGCTCTGGATCAACATTAGTTCCCAGGTCTATAACCTCATAACCATGGTTCAGGAAAACAACCTTGACAATATTCTTACCGATATCATGGATATCCCCTTTCACTGAGGCCAGCAAAATAGTGCCTGTCTGCCTCTCCTTTCCCTCTGTACTTAAATATTTTTTCAGGTGATCAAAGGCCAGTTGCACGGTCTCTGCACTCTTTAAAAGTTGGGGCAGGTAGTAGATCCCCTTTTCATAGAGGTCCCCTACTTCCCTGATGGTAGGGATTAAAATATTATCTACTATATCTTCTGCTTTCTGGCCTGCTAGAGAGGCTTTCAGTAAAGCTATTATCCCCTCACTGTTTCCAGCCAAAATCGCTTCCTTTATCCTCCCGTCAGGCCTCTCTTCTCCTTCGACCCCTTCTCTTCTTTCCTCTCCTGGACTTTCTTTTCTCCCATAATATCCTACATAGTCCCTGCCATCCTGGTCCCTGCCAGTAATCAGATTTGCAGCCCTGACCAGGTCCTGGAGGTCCAGGTCAAAGGGATCTGCTATAGGCAGGTCCAGGCCAGCTCCTAAAGCCATTGTCAGGAAGGTCCTGTTTAAAAGCCCCCTCTCCGGCAGGCCATGGGAAACATTGCTGATACCCAGGGCTGTTTTTACACCCAGTTCTTCCTTGATCCTCTTTAGGGTCTCCAGGGTAACCATGACCCCTTCCTGGTTAGAACCAGCTGTCATGGCCAGTGTATCTATGATAATATCTTCTTTTCCTATCCCGTACCTGGCTGCCTCATCTATTATCCTCCTGGCTATCTGGATCCTCCCTTCAACAGTGGCAGGAATCCCTTGTTCATCCAGGGTAAGGCCAATAACCGCTGCCCCGTATTTCCTGGCCAGGGGAAAGACCTGATCCATACTCCCCTGTTCACCATTGACAGAATTAATAACCGGTTTACCTACATATACCTCCAGGCCTGCCTCCAGGACAGCCGGATCATCAGAATCTATCACCAGGGGTACCCCTATATCCAGCTGGAGTTCCTGGATCAGCCTTTTCATGACCCTGATTTTATCAATTCCCGGCAGGCCGATATTCACATCAATCAGGCCAGCCCCTGCCTCCACCTGGTCCCGGGCCAGTTTCCGCAGATAGGCCCAATTTTCCTCCCTTAAGGCCTTCTTTATATCTTCCCTGCCAGTAGGATTGATCTTTTCACCTATGATACAGGCCGGGGCTTTCTCCTCCAGAAAGAGAAATTCCCTGTTCCCGGCCAGGGATAGTGCCTCTGGCCTTTCCTTGGCTTCTACCTGGCCTCCTTTATCCTCCAACTGGCCCCTTTCTGGTCCCTTTCTGGCAAAAAGCCCTTCCTTGACCTTCTTTTTTATCTCCCTGATATATTCCGGAGTAGTACCACAACAGCCGCCAATAACCCCTATATTCAGCCTGGATATGTCAGCAAGGGGTTTGACATAATCCTCTGCTGCTTTGGGATAATGGGTTTTTCCTCCTACAGTGACAGGTATCCCGGCATTGGCATAAACCGATAGGGGCAGGCTGGTAACCCTGCTTATCCTCTCCAACAGGGGTAAGGCCTCCTCTAAACCGGCAACACAATTAACCCCGACCAGGTCTGCCCCCAGGGCCTCCATCACTATAGCCGCCACCTCCGGTGGTGTACCGGTCAGGGTCCTGGCCTTCTCTGTATAGGTCATCTGGGCAATCACCGGTAGGTCGAATTCCCTGGCGGCTATTAGGGCTGCCTTCAGCTCCGCCAGGTCGCTCATAGTCTCGATAATAATCACCTCTATCCCGGCATTGACCAGGTAGGAGAGCTGGCGGTGGTAATTTTCCCTGGCTTCTTCCATAGACAAATCTCCATAAGGCTCCATCAATTTACCACTGGGCCCGATGGAACCGGCTATAAAGGCCTGGCCTCCTGCAGCTTTTCTGGCCAGGTCAACGGCCAGTTCATTAATCTCTTTTTCCTTATCAGCCATACCTATACTGGCCAATTTAATCCCATTGGCTCCAAAGGTATTTGTTTCAACCATTTCTGCCCCGGCAGCCAGGTACTCCTTATGTATCTGCAAAAGCAATTCAGGTCTTTCCAGCATCAGCAGTTCCGGGGGAAGATCTGAATTATTACTTAAAGACTGAATCATGGTACCCAGAGCACCTGTTCCAATTATAACCCCTTCTTTCAACCTATCCAGAAAATTTCTCTTTACCATCCTTTCACTCCCTTTACGGAATCCTTTTGCCCGGCTTCCTTCCCTGGCCAGAAGAGACCCGGACACCCCTGGAAAATAGCTATCTCAGGAAAAGCAGCCAGCCCTGGATAAAAAGAAATACCTCCTGCCAGTAAGAGGTATTTCCCTTTTTCATGGTACTCATCTCTCAGAACCAAAGTCCTGCAGGAATTAGCACCGTGCCAATGCCGGTTGCCGGGCTTCATCGGGCCAGTCCCTCAGCCTACTCTTGATAAGCAGTTATTTTATTTTTTCTTCAGGATTAAATTAGCTTTTTTAAAATATCCACCAGGGCATCGCCAGCCTCGGCTGTGCTCAATTCTCCTCCCATATCTCTGGTCAGGAGATTCTCATTAATAGCCTGCTCAACGGCCTGGTCAACCTTGTTACTGAATTCACTATATCCCAGATATTCCAGGATCATGCCGGCAGACATGATAGCTGCCATGGGGTTGGCAATATTCTGCCCTGCTATATCAGGAGCAGAACCATGAACAGGTTCAAACATGGAAACCGTCTCCGGATTTATATTTCCAGATGCCGCCAGTCCCATACCTCCCTGGATCTCTGCCCCCAGGTCAGTGATAATATCGCCAAACATATTACAGGTAACAATCACATCAAAAATCTCCGGCTCCCTGACCATTTTCATGGTAATGGCATCAATATAATAATGGTTGGTCTCAACATCAGGGTAATCCTTTTTCATTTCCTGGAAGGCCCGTTGCCAGAGGTCATGGCCATAAGTAAGGACATTACTCTTATCACAGAGGCTCAATTTACCACCTGTTTTCCGGGCATATTCAAAGGCATATTTCAGGATCCGGTCTACACCTTTGCGGGTATAAACCATTTCCTGGATGGCTACCTCATCAGGGGTATCCTTTTTGAGGATACCACCAATACCGGCATAGGCACCCTCTGTATTTTCCCTGACTACAACAAAATTAATATCCTCAACCCCCTTATTCTTTAAGGGAGTAAACCTTTCATTATATAATTTCACTGGCCGGAGATTAATATACTGGTCAAAGTAGAAGCGTAGTTTCAATAAGATTCCTCTTTCCAGTATACCTGCCTTTACAGCAGGATCCCCTACTGCTCCCAGGTATATTGCATCAAAGGTTTCCAGCTTACTTAAATCTTCATCTGGAATCAAGTCCCCTGTCCGGAGATACCGCTCAGCACTATAATCAAATTCTTCAAAGGAAAGATTTAAACCATCTCTACCATTAAAATATTCCAGTACCTTGAGGCCCTCCCGGACAACCTCTTTACCAATCCCATCACCGGGAATTACTGCTATTCTTGCCATTGGCCTACCTCCCTTTTTACCTTTTCAATCAAGCCTCCAGCCTGAATTAATTCCTGCATATACTGGGGAAAGGGATCTGCCTGATAGGTCCGGCCACTTTCCAATTCAGTAATCAGGCCTGTATCCAGATCTACCTCTATCCTGGTACCTGCCTCTATATTCTCTACTGCCTCAGGGGAGATCAGTATCGGTAAGCCTATATTAATAGAATTACGATAAAAGATCCGGGCAAAGCTTGCTGCTATAACACAGGAAACACCAGAGGCTTTAATGGCCAGGGGGGCATGTTCCCGGGAACTGCCGGAACCAAAATTCCTCCCACCAATAATTATGTCACCAGGCTCTACTTCCTGTGCAAAGTTTTTATCTATATCTTCCATACAGTGTTTGGCCAATTCCTGTGGATCAGAGGTGTTAAGATAACGGGCAGGAATTATAACATCTGTATCAACATTATCACCATATTTAAATACTTTACCCCTAAGCTTCATTAGACAACCTCCTCTGGATGAGTGATATAGCCTTTCACTGCAGAAGCTGCAGCTATTGCCGGACTGGCCAGATAGACTTCACTTTCCGGATGGCCCATCCTACCAACAAAGTTCCGGTTAGTGGTAGAAATAGCCTTTTCACCACTGGCCAGGATACCCATATGGCCGCCCAGGCAGGGTCCACAGGTCGGTGTGCTGACCGCTGCACCGGCATCAATAAAGATCTCTATCAGGCCTTCCTTCATGGCCTGTTTATAGATCTCCTGGGTCCCGGGGAAGATAATACATCTAACATCTGGATGAACCTTCTTGCCATCCAGGATCTCTGCTGTGATGCGGAGATCCTCCATCCTGCCATTGGTACAGGAACCAATCACTGCCTGGTCAATCTTGATGCCATTGGCCTCACTTACAGGCCGGGTATTCTCCGGTAGATGGGGGAAGGCCACCTGGGGTTCTATTTTACTGACATCATATTCAATCACCTGGGCATATTCTGCATCCGGGTCACTGTCATAGGGTGTATATTCCCGGACTGCCCTATTTTTTAGGTATTCCTCTGTAATTTTATCATAGGCAATAAGGCCACACTTGCCACCTGCTTCAATGGCCATATTGGACATAGTCATTCTGCCATCCATGGAAAGACTCGCAATGGCTTCACCGGTAAACTCCATGGCTTTGTACAGGGCTCCATCTACCCCGATATTACCGATTGTATATAAAATCAAGTCTTTCCCACTCACCCATTTGTTCAGCTGGCCATTGTAGACAAACTTAATGGTTTCCGGCACCCGGAACCAGAGATATCCTGTAGCCATGGCAGCAGCCAGGTCAGTACTACCAACACCTGTGCCCAGGGCATTCAGGGCACCATAGGTACAGGTATGGGAATCAGCACCGATAATTATCTCTCCCGGCAGGGTCAAACCCTGTTCCGGTAAGAGACAATGCTCTATCCCCATTCGTCCTACTTCAAAGTAATAGGTAATTCCCTGTTCACGGGCAAATTCCCTGATCATTTTTACCTGTTCGGCTGATTTGATATCTTTATTGGGGGTAAAATGATCTGGAACAATAGCTATCCTATCTTTATCAAAAACCTTCCCTACCCCTATTTTGTTAAATTCCCTTATGGCCACAGGGGTAGTAACATCATTACCCAGGATCATATCAACCCTGGCATTAACTATCTGGCCAGGCTTTACTGACTCATACTCGGTATGAGCAGCAATAATCTTTTCTACCATGGTCATACCCATCTCTATCCCTCATTTCCTTCTGATATTCTTATAATATTTAACGGTAAACTTCCAGACCCTTCAGGATAAAAATCCCTCCAGGACTTAAACTTACTGCTGGCTTACAGATATATACCTATTAATGGCTTCCAGATAAGCCAGGGCACTGGCATAGGTTATATCTGGCTGGGCAGAATGACCAATAAAGGTTTTCCCATCTATATCCAGCTTAATCACCACATCACCCAGGGCATCTGTTCCACCGGTGATAGCATCAATCTTAAAGGAAAGTAACTTGATATTGTCAATACCGATTACACTATTAATGGCCTTGAAAGTAGCATCAATAGGTCCATCTCCACTACAGGCAGCTACCTGCATGATCTGGTCCTCTTTCTTTAATTTAATGGTAGCAGTAGGCAACACTGTATTACCGGTACTAACACAAACATATTCCAGCTCATAATAGGCTTCCACAGAGTAAATCTCATTATTTATCAAGGCCTCTATATCCACCGAGCTAAGCTTTTTCTTTTTATCTGCCAGTTCCTTAAACCTATTGAAAACCTCTTCAAAGGTATCCTCTTCCAGTTCATAACCCAGTTCTTTCACATACTCCCGGAAGGCATGACGGCCAGAATGTTTGCCCAGAACCAGGGTGTTCTCCTCTAACCCGATACTTTTAGCATCCATAATTTCATAGGTGCTTCTTTCTTTTATGACCCCATCCTGATGGATACCTGATTCGTGGAGAAAGGCATTTTTACCCACAATAGCTTTATTATGTTGTACAGGCATACCGGTTAATTTAGAAACCATTTTGCTTAGACGCATAATCTGGGTAGTATCCTGGCTGATATTTAAATTATAATAATCTTTCCTGGTCCTTAAAGCCATAACTACCTCTTCCAGGGCAGTATTTCCGGCCCTTTCCCCTATACCATTTACGGCTACTTCAACCTGTCTGGCTCCATTTTCTATGGCTGCCAGACTATTAGCCACAGCCAGACCCAGATCATTGTGGCAATGGACACTTAAGGTAACCTGGTCAATATTGGGGACATTCTCCCGGATATCTTTTATTAAAAGGCCAAATTCCAGGGGAACAGCATAACCGACAGTATCAGGGATATTGATTACCCTGGCCCCTGCTTTAATTACTGCCTCAAAAAGACGGTAAAGGAACTCCCTTTCACTACGGGAAGCATCTTCAGCGGAAAACTCAATATTGGAAGTATATCTGGAGCAGTACTTGACAGACTCAACAGCCCTCTCCAGGACCTCTTCCTCAGTCATTTTCAGCTTATATTTCATGTGAATTGGCGATGTAGCCAGAAAAATATGGAGACGGGGATTCTCCCCACCTTTTAAGGCTTCCCAGGCCCGGTCAATATCTTTAACATTACAACGGGCCAGGCCAGCTATCTCCACTGTTCTGACATTATCAGCAATAAGTTTTACTGATTGAAAATCCCCATTGGAAGCTATAGGGAAACCGGCCTCAATTACATCTACCTTCATCCGGGCCAATTGTTGGGCAATAGCCAGTTTCTCTTCCGGGATCAGACTCACCCCTGGAGATTGTTCACCATCCCGCAGGGTAGTATCAAAGATCTTAATTATGTCCATTTAACAATCTTCCCTCCTCAGGATTTAATCCAGGGCATCATACTTCTCAATTTGCTTCCTACCTTTTCCAGCAGGGAATCTTCATCTTTTCTTGTTAAGGCATTAAAGTTTGGTCTATTGGCAGCATTCTCCAGGATCCAATCCCGGGCAAATCTACCGGACTGAATATCCTCTAGAACTGCCTGCATCTCTTTTTTAACCTCTTCATTAATAATCCTTGGACCAACAGTCAGGTCACCATATTGGGCTGTATCACTGATGGAATAACGCATATTGCTTAAGCCACCTTCATATAAGAGGTCAACAATGAGTTTCATCTCATGGAAACACTCAAAATAGGCTATTTCCGGTTGATAACCGGCAGCCACCAGGGTTTCAAAACCAGCCTTAATCAAGGCAGTCAAACCTCCACAGAGTACAGCCTGCTCACCAAAGAGGTCAGTCTCTGTCTCTTCCTTAAAGGTTGTCTGGATGACACCAGCCCTGGTAGCCCCGATACCCTTGGCATAGGCCAGACCCAGGTCAAAAGCCCGGCCGCTATAGTCCTGTTCGACAGCTAATAAGCCAGGAACACCTTTTCCTTCTTTATAAGTACGTCTTACCAGATGGCCAGGGCCCTTGGGGGCAACCATAAAGACATCCACATTCTCTGGAGGTACAATCTGGCCAAAATGAATATTAAAACCATGGGAAAAGACCAGGGCATTACCTTCCACCAGATTAGGCTCTATCTCATTTTTATAAACCCTGGCCTGAACCTCATCAGGGATCAAAATCTGAATAATATCAGCTCTTTTTACTGCTTCTGCTGTAGAATAAACCTCAAAACCATCTGCTTTAGCTGTCTCGGCACTTTTACTGCCTTCCCTTAAACCGATAATTACATTTAAGCCACTATCCTTCAGGTTCTGAGCCTGGGCATGACCCTGGCTCCCATAACCCAGTACAGCAATAACCTTGTTTGCCAATAAGTCCAGATTAGCATCCTGATCATAGTATATTTTTATCACTTTAAACCACTCCTTAATTTAATATTTTACTCTACTACTCCTCTATTTAAAGCAATAATGCCCGTTCTAACAATATCGATAATACCAAAATCCTTTAAAATTTCTATTAAGGCCTCAATTTTGCTGGAAGTACCTGTGGCCTCAATCATAATTGTATCTGTTGACAGGTCAACAATCTTGGCCCTAAAGGTATCCACAATCTGGATTATCTCCGACCGCTGATTCCTGGAAGAGCTTACTCTGATTAAAGCCAGATCCCTATCTACTATATCACTCCTATCCAGTTCTGTAATTTTAATAACCTCAATTAATTTATCTAATTGACTTTTAATCTGATCCAGGGTCCGGTCATTAGCATCTACTACGATGGTCATTCTGGAATATTCAGGATTATCTGTCTCCCCTACATTTAAACTATTGATATTAAAATTCCTCCTACTGAATAAGCCAGTTATCCGACTGAGGACACCAGGTTTATTAGCAACAGTAACGGAGAGTATACGCTTACTGGACATCCTACTCGCCTCCTATCATTTCATGATTGCCAGCTCCCGGTGGTACCATTGGCCAGACATTCTCTTCCCAGGCAACCCGGACATCTATCAGGACAGGCCCATCATAATCTATAGCTTCCTTAAGTTTTGCCCTGAGTTCATCTTTTTCTTCAATGCGAATGGCCTTGATATCAAAGGCAGCTGCCAGTTTTACAAAATCCGGATTCTTCAGGATTGTAGAAGAATACCTCTTCTCATGCAACAATTCCTGCCACTGCCTGACCATCCCTAAAGTTCCATTATTAATTATTACTATTTTTACAGGCAAATTATATTCACTGATGGTAGCCAGTTCCTGTAGATTCATCTGGAAACTGCCATCACCGGAGATATCAACTACCAATTCTCCTGGCCTGCCTACCTGGGCACCAACAGCTGCCGGTAAGCCAAAACCCATTGTTCCCAGGCCGCCGGATGTAATAAAATTACGGGGATAGGAGTAATTATAATACTGGGCAGCCCACATCTGATGCTGGCCAACCTCTGTTACAATAATTGCTTTCCCCTCACTTAAGTTATTAAGTTCCTCAACAACAGCCTGTGGTTTGATGGCAGGATCATCATCTTTATAAGTCAAGGGATACTCCCTTTTCCACTCCGCAATCTGGGCCAGCCATTCCTTTCTCTCTATCTCCTCAACCAGGGGCAATAACTGGCTCAAAACATCCCTGGCATCACCAGTCAGTGAGATAAAGGTATCAACATTTTTATTAATCTCGGCCTTGTCAATATCAACATGAATTATCTTTGCTTTAGGGGCAAAGGCATCCAGTCTGCCGGTAACCCGGTCATCAAAACGGACCCCAACACCAATCAGCAGATCAGCTTCACACAAGGCATAGTTGGCATACTTGCTCCCATGCATACCGGGCATACCCAGGGATAGTTCATCATCAATAGGATAAGCACCAAGACCCATGAGGGAGGTTGTCACAGGGATTTTGGCCTTTCTGGCCAGGTCTCGCAGTACCTCTGCTGCCCCAGAAGAAATAACCCCTCCACCGGCAAAAATTACCGGTCTTTCTGCTTTATTTATCTCTGCAGCTGCCTTATCCAGCCCCTGGCCATTAAAAGGCAAATTAGGCCTATAGCCAGGCAAATCAACCTCTTCTGGATACTCAAATTCCAGCCGGTCAGCCAGGACATCAACAGGCATATCAATAAGAACCGGGCCTGGCCGTCCGGTCCGGGCAATATAAAAGGCTTCTTTTATGGTCCGGGCCAGATCCTTAATATCAGTAACCAGATAATTATGTTTGGTAATAGGCATGGTAATACCCCGAATATCTGCTTCCTGAAAGGCATCTTTACCAATAGATTTAGTATCTACCTGGCCGGTAAAAGCCACCACAGGGACAGAATCCATATAGGCAGTAGCCAGGCCTGTAACCAGGTTGGTAGCTCCTGGTCCAGAAGTAGCCAGACAGACTCCCACCTTACCGGTACTTCTGGCATAGCCATCAGCTGCATGGGCTGCAGCCTGTTCATGTCTTACCAGAATATGTTTGATAGGTTCATCATATAGGAGATTATAGATGGGGATATTCTTCCCTCCCGGATAACCAAAAATCACTTCTACCTGCTCTCTTTTTAAAGATTCAATAAAAATCTCCGCTCCAGATAATTTACTCACCTAATCACCTCTGTTTTCATTTCTTATACAATTATCTGAGATAAATAAAAAACCCTGGGGTCCAGTAAGCCCAGGGTATCTTGACCTAATGGAGTTAGACTCCATTAGTCCTATTCCAAAAGTAAACCCTTCTCACTACTCCCTACTAAAGTTACTTTTAATTTTCTATTTTTACTTAACAACAGCACCCTTATCAGCTGAGAGAACATTTCTGGCATATCTATTCAGATAGCCTGTCTTCTCAACTGGTTCTGGTTTATAGTTTTGCAACCTTTCTGCCAGCTCCTCGTCACTGATTTTCAGTTCCAGTTTCCTTTCCGGTATATTTATATATATTATGTCTCCTTCTTTTATTATGCCAATAGGACCTCCTGACACTGCCTCAGGAGAAACATGCCCAATGGCTGCTCCTCTGGTAGCACCGGAAAAACGTCCATCAGTGATTAAAGCTACACTATCATCCAGACCCATACCTACCAGGGTAGCGGTAGGTGCCAGCATTTCCCTCATCCCGGGCCCTCCCCGGGGTCCTTCATGGGTAATAACTACTACATCTCCTGGCTTAATCTTACCACTGGATATAGCCTCACTGGCAGCTTCTTCACCCTTAAAGACCCGGGCCGGGCCCTCATGGATGAGCATCTCCTCTGCTACTGCTGCCTGTTTTACCACTGCCCCATCAGGGGCTATATTCCCGCTAAGGACAGCTAAACCGCCTTCCTTATGATAGGGATTATCCAATGGTCTGATAACATTATAATCAATATCTTTGACTTCCTGCAAGTTTTCCCTGATTGTTTTACCTGTTACTGTTATCTCATCCAAATGAAGGAGGCCCCCATCTCCCAATACCTTCATGACTCCTTCTATACCACCAGCATAATAGAGGTCCTCAATATGATGAGCCCCTGCTGGAGCTAAACTACAGATATGGGGAACCTTTTTGCTCAATTTATTGATAAGTTGTAAATCCAGGTCCAGGCCTGCCTCATGAGCAATGGCCGGCAAATGTAAAACGGTATTGGTAGAACAACCAAGGGCCATATCAACAGTCAAAGCATTTTCAATGGATTTCTCAGTAAAGATATCCAGGGGCCTGATATCCTTGCTGACCAATTCCATAATTTTGCGTCCACTCTGTTTGGCCAGCCGCTTCCTGGCAGCAAAGACCGCCGGTACTGTTCCATTACCCGGCAAGGCCAGCCCCATTACTTCTGTCAGACAGTTCATAGAGTTGGCAGTAAACATCCCGGAACAGGAACCAACCCCTGGACAGGCCAGCTGCTCTAACTCCTTTAGCTCTTCCTCTGTCATCTTGCCTGCATTTACTGCTCCAACTGCTTCAAAGATATTCTGCAGGTTCAGGGCCTGCCCCTCATGCCTGCCGGCTAACATAGGCCCACCACTGACAATGATAGTGGGGATATTTAGCCTTAAGGCAGCCATTAACATCCCCGGTACAATTTTATCACAATTAGGGATTAAAACCAGGCCATCAAACTGGTGGGCTCTGGCCATGATTTCAATGGAATCAGCAATTATTTCACGACTGGCCAGGGAATACCTCATCCCTTCATGGCCCATAGCTATTCCATCACAGACCCCAATAGTAGAAAAAGCCACCGGTGTACCTCCGGCACTATAGATACCATTCTTCACCTCTTCACAAATCAGGTCCAGATGTTTATGACCAGGTATAATATCATTAGCAGCATTGGCTATACCAATAATCGGCTTCTTGATATCTTCTTCATCCAGCCCCAGGGCATATAATAAGGAACGATGAGGGGCCCTACTTACTCCCTTTTTAATCCGATCACTATTCATATTTACCTCCCTACTCCTACTTCTACTCTTCTCCTTTATTTAATAAACTATTATAATATTAGCCCAGTACTTTGTCAATACTATCAAGGAAGATTTTATTTTCTTCCATAGTACCAATGGTCAGCCGGATATGTTCTGGATAGCCAAGGGGATCTCCAGGCCTGATAATTACTCCTAATCTTAACAGCTTATTGAAGAGATCCATGGCATCCATCCGGACATTCACCAGGATAAAGTTGGCCTCTGTAGGCACATAATCAAAACCGCGCTTGCCCATCTCCCTGTAAAGGAACTCCTTACCTTCTTCATTAAGCTCTATGGTCTTTTGCAAAAACTCTTCATCTTCCAGAGCAGCCAGGGCTGCTGCCTGGGCTATTCTATTTACATTAAAAGGGTCAAGGGCCTTGGCCAATAAAGCTACAATCTCCGGATCAGCAAATAAATATCCCAGCCGGATCCCGGCCAGGCCATAAGCCTTGGAGAAGGTTCTTAAACCAATTACAGGGTAACCTTCCTTGATAAATTCTATAATATCCGGATAGTCTTCATCCTGGACATATTCATAATAGGCTTCATCTACAACTACTAAGATGTTCTCCGGTACCTGGTCCAGGAAATCCCTTAATTCCCCTTTTTTTATAATGGTTCCGGCAGGATTATGAGGACTGGTAAGGAAAATCATCTTAGTTTTATCTGTTATTGCTCCAATTATCCCTGCCAGATCCTGTTGATAGGATTTCATTTCTATTCTCTTTAACTCTGCCCCCATTAAATTAGCTACAAAGATATACTCAACAAAGGTAGGGTCAGAGACAATTACTTCATCACCCTTATTCAGGAAAGTCTCCCCAATTATCTTCAAAAGGCCATCGGAGCCATTACCGAATAATAACATCTCTTCACTAAGACCCAGTTTTCCTGCTAAAGCCTTTTTCAATAAACGGGAATCACTATCAGGATAACGGTTAATTTCCCTTAATTCATTTTCGATAGCCTTCCTCACCTTTTCTGAAAGAGGCAGAGGGTTCTCATTTGAAGCCAGCTTCACTACTCTTTCCAGGCCATACTCTTCCTGAACCTCCTCAATGGGTTTCCCTGGTATATAGGGTTTTAGGATCCCAATCTCTTCTCTCATCAGGTTTACATACCTACTTGTCATTACCACAAATACTCCCTTCTACAGCTTATATTTTTATTATATCATATATCTTCTATTTAAATTATAAATTTCCTCTCTCATAACTTCCCAGAATCTTAAAAAAGGCACACTTTTGTTTTACTCCCTCCAAAGCAATCCGCACATGACGGTTTTTCTGGTGGCCCTCCAGATCTATATAAAATATATATTCTCCTAACTGTCTCTTGGTTGGCCTTGACTCAATTCTGGTAAGATTAATACCTTCTCGCTTAAATTCTCCCAATATATTGTAGAGTACTCCAGCCTTATTAACCTGGGGTGCACAGATGATAGAGGTTTTATACTCCTTATCCAATTCCGGAAAGCCCTGTTCCGCATCCAGTTGATTGACAATAACAAAAAAACGGGTATGGTTATTGGAACCATCCTGAACCTCTTCTGCCAGTATTTCCAGGTCATAAAGTTCAGCAATTCTTCTGGAACCAATTAAAGCCCTGCCTCCACTTTCCTTGATTAACTCTGCTGCCTGGGCACTACTGGCTGTATAATATATTTCTGCCTCAGGCAAGTATTCACTAATAAAGGTATTGGATTGGGCAATAACCTGGGAAATAGAATATAATTCTTTGATATCCTTTATTTCTACACCCCGGGGAGCTATTAAATACTGTTTGACCGGTAATACTATTTCTGCCACTACTTCAACAAAGGAACTGGTATATAAGAGATCCATACAGAGGTTAACAGAGCCTTCCAGAGAATTCTCCACCGGTATTATTCCCCGGCTTATTTCTCCTGTTTTGAGACTATTAAAGATTTCGTTAAAAGATGCTAAAGGCAATAATTTCTCCTCATCTCCACAATAAAGCATTGCTGCCTCTTCACTGAAAGTCCCTTTGGGCCCCAGAAAACCATATTTTTCTTTTGTCATAAAAATCTCCTCCCTACTAAATACTTATTTTTTATTTATACTTAAACAAATAAAATAAACCCTCAAAAACTTACTGGATAGTATTTCATATATAATTGCCTGGTAATAAAAAAACCTGTTCCATAAAGGAACAGGTTATACCTGCTATACCATCCTTTAAGCTACATAATAACTAATCCCCTCTTATAAAATAAAAAAGAGATCTTATTATATAACCTGTCAGCTTTAACGGTTGACCTCCGGTAGAACCTACTTTCATTTCAGCTCTACAACTCCCAGGGGAACTTCACCTAAACTTTTCTGCTGATCTTCCACCATCATCAGCTCGCTATAAGAAAGGCATTCAGATTACTTTCCCTGCTCATCGTTTTTCTCTACCTATATTATAATACCCAGCTTATATTACCTGTATTATATTATTATAGTTTGTATAATAATATAAAATTATTAAATTTCCTTTAATGCTATATTGCCTATAATATTATATTACTCACAATAAAATTTGTATCTCATTATACAGAAGAGAAAAATATTTGTCAATACTTTTTTGAATCATTTTCCAAACTGTCCTCTTTATAATATCCTTGCCCTTCCTTTTCACAAGCCCTCATTCCTTAAAAAACCTGATAAATAAAAAAACACCCGAAGGTGTTCCTATAAAAAAATGGAGCGGGAAACGAGACTCGAACTCGCGACCCTCACGTTGGCAACGTGATGCTCTACCAGCTGAGCTATTCCCGCATATTGGTGGAGGGAGAAGGATTCGAACCTTCGTAGGCGTCCGCCGGCAGATTTACAGTCTGCTCCCTTTAGCCTCTCGGGCATCCCTCCATATATTGGTGTCAGATGCAGGATTGTAATGGAGCTTCTGACTTCTAACCTCTGACCTCTTATTTTTAATGGTGGAGATAAGGGGACTTGAACCCCTGGCCTCTTGACTGCCAGTCAAGCGCTCTCCCAACTGAGCTATATCCCCATGAAAAATGGAGCCAATGATCGGACTTGAACCGATGACCCCTTCCTTACCATGGAAGTGCTCTACCTGCTGAGCTACATTGGCAAAATGGCGAAGGCGATGGGATTTGAACCCACGATCTCCAGCGTGACAGGCTGGCGCGTTAAACCACTACGCTACGCCTCCCCAAAATGGTGGGCGAAACAGGGCTCGAACCTGTGACCCCCTGCTTGTAAGGCAGGTGCTCTCCCAGCTGAGCTATTCGCCCAAATTGGCACCCTCAAGGGGATTTGAACCCCTGCCGCCAGGATGAAAACCTGGTGTCCTAGACCCCTAGACGATGAGGGCGCGTGGCGGAGAGGGAGGGATTCGAACCCTCGCTAGGGTGGACCCCTACTACAGGTTTAGCAAACCCGCCCCTTCAGCCTCTTGGGTACCTCTCCTAGAAAATGGTGGGTCTAAGTGGACTCGAACCACTGACACTGCGGGTATGAACCGCATGCTCTAGCCAACTGAGCTATAGACCCATATTGTTTTTTTGGAGCGGGAAACGAGATTCGAACTCGCGACCCTCAGCTTGGAAGGCTGATGCTCTAGCCAACTGAGCTACTCCCGCTTAGAGTAAAATTGGTTGCGGGGAGTGGATTTGAACCACTGACCTTCAGGTTATGAGCCTGACGAGCTACCAGACTGCTCCACCCCGCGTTAAATGGTGAGCCATGGAGGAATCGAACCTCCGACACCTTGATTAAAAGTCAAGTGCTCTACCGACTGAGCTAATGGCCCCTAATGGCTAGGGCGGAAGGATTCGAACCTTCGATCATGGGACCAAAACCCATTGCCTTACCGCTTGGCTACGCCCTAGCATTTAAAATAAGTTTCGGCAGCGACCTACTCTCCCACGGGGTCGCCCCCGCAGTACCATGGGCGCTGGAGGGCTTAACTGCTGTGTTCGAAATGGAAACAGGTGTTTCCCCTCCGCTATTGCCACCGAAA
>Ga0208693_1000230_pt1 | contig 46105 bp, 50 predicted proteins | sample AD_UKC071_MetaG_FD_184438 | JGI IMG/M metagenome (GOLD analysis project Ga0208693, IMG submission 184438) | Active sludge microbial communities of municipal wastewater-treating anaerobic digesters from USA - AD_UKC071_MetaG (SPAdes) (version 2) | ecosystem: Engineered > Bioreactor > Anaerobic >... | reverse complement strand
GAACTGGTGTGCGCCAACGTACGCAGGGCCTACTACGGCGCCACCGCCCTGTGCCCCACCGGGCCCGCGCTGTTCGGCAAGGCCCTGGCGAGCACCTGCGAGGCCGAAGAGCTCATCGCGAGCTCGGCCCTGCTTCTGCCCCGGGCCCGGCTGCAGGAGTCCCAGCCCGGCCTGCCCCTGCCCGAAGGGCCTGCCATCCACTGCCTGGTACTCAGGGAGCAGCTGATCGCGATCAAGAGAAAGCCGCTGGGCTCGCCCGGCCTGGACGGCCTGGGCATCACCGATGGCAACGCCTACGGCACCCTGTGGAAAAACCGGGATGTCTACGCACCGCCCACGCCCCGGCCAGGATGAGCCCCATGCCCAACAAGCCTGCGCACCCCAACTTCCGCACCCTGGACCTGAACCTGCTGCGGGTGTTCGACGAGGTCATGGCCGAGCGCAACCTGACACGCGCGGCACGCAATCTGTCGCTCACCCAGCCGGCGGTCAGCAACGCCCTGCGGCGCCTGCGCGAAGCGCTGGGCGACGAACTGGTGCGGCGCAGCGGCCAGGGCATCGAGCCCACCGCCCACGCGCTGGCCATGTGGCCGGCCGTGCGCAGTGCGCTGCGGCAACTGCAGGAACTGATCGTGCCCAGCCAGTTCGAGCCGGCCACGGCCGACGACACCTTTGTGCTGGCCATGGCGGACGCCACGGCAGCGGCCCTCATTCCGGGCCTGGTGGACATCATCGAGACCGAGGCGCCGGGGGTGTCCATCCGTGTGGTGCCGCTGTCCACCCGCGACCCGCGCCGGCTGCTAGACGAAGCGTCGGCCGACCTGGCGGTGGGCTACTTCCCGCCCGTGCTGACCGACCTGACCGCCCGCGCGCAGACCGGCGAAGCCGTGGCGTTTGCATACCAGCGGCTCTACAACGGCGAATATGTGTGTGTGATGCGCAAGGACCACCCGTATGCGAGCGGCCCGTTCAGCCTGAACCGCTTCTGCGCGGCACGACATCTGCTGGTCAGCTTCTCGGGGCGGCCTTATGGCTTCATCGACGAAGCACTGGCCTCGCTGGAACGCCAGCGCCGCATCGTGCTGACGGTGAACCAGTTCTTCACCGCCGGGCGGGTGGTGGCCAACTCCAACCTGCTGACCGTGCTGCCGCGGCACTTTGTCAGTGTCACCGGCATCGCGGACGAGCTGGTGTGGCGTGAGCTCCCCTTCGATGTGCCCACCGTCCACGTGGACGCACTGTGGCACCAACGGCAGCAGCAAAACAGCGCCCACCAGTGGCTGCGCCAGACGCTGGCGCGGTCGGCCGTACAGGCGTTTGCGGGCCAGGACCGGTGACACTGCGCCGGCTCCCGCCTTGGTGCGTGCTCAGCGAACGACGCTCAGGAACTGCTGCGCGGCGTTGCGCAGTTCGGCCGCTTCGTGGGGGTCGGTACCGGCGCGGGCTTCAGCCCGTTCCATCAGGTTGTTGGCCAGGCCGGTGTTGGAGCCGGGCGCAGCGAAGTCGTGGTACTGGGCGTTGCCAAGGGTCAATTGGCCAAGCTTGGCGATCTGAGCGATCAGATGAGTCATACAGAGGCACCGGCTTGCGGTGCGAAGTGGTGATGGCAGAAGGTTAGGGGTTTTCCCTAGTTTTTCAAACCCCCAACCCATGCCGCCTGTGCATGACCTGGGCGCAAACGGGGCATGTGATGACCCCAAAAGCCTGTTTGTGTGACTTAGTAGACTGCAAACCCTATGCGCATACAGCTGATGTCCGACCTGCACCTGGAGGTGCATCCCCACTTCCGTCCCGAACCCGCCCCCGGGGCCGACCTGCTGGTGCTGGCCGGCGATATCGGCGCCTACCAGGCCCGCAACCAGGTGCAGGACGCGGACTTCGGCCTGTCGCTGTTCGCCGACTGGCCGGTGCCGGTGCTGTATGTACCCGGCAACCACGAATACGACATGCTGGACTTCGACGAAGCCCACCAGCGGCTGCGCGCCAGCTGCGACAAGTTCGGCTTCCACTGGCTGGAGCGCGAGGTGCTGGTGCTGCAAGGCGTGCGTTTTGTCGGCACCACGCTGTGGAGCGACTTCGATGCGCTGCTGGAGCGGCCCGAGCGCAGCCCTGCGGTAGCGGCGCGCAACCTCAAGGCCCGCGAAAAGGCCTTCCGCGCCGCCAACCACTACCTGCGCACCACCGGCGGCACCCGCATGGGCCAACCGATGCTGGCCGAAGCCATACGTGCGCAGGCCCAGATCTGCCAGGCCTGGCTGCGCAACGCCCTGGCCCAGCCCTACACCGACGGCCCCACGGTGGTGGTGACCCATTTCGCCCCCAGCCTGCGCAGCGGTGACCCCCGCTATGGCTTGACGCCGGGCACCGCCGGTTTCTGCAATGCGCTGGACGCGCTGCTGCCCCTGGCCGATCTGTGGCTGCACGGCCACCTGCACTGCCCCAGTGACTATGTGGACACCTCGGACCCGCGCCACTGCCGGGTGGTGGCCAACCCGCTCGGGTATGCCGGCAATGGCGAGCAGGAAGGTTTTCGTCCGCACTGCACCGTGTCGATCTGAACCGCACTGGATGAGGTGTATCAACGCACGGGGCCCGGATGGCTTTATGCTTGAGTGTTGTCAACAAGGAGCCTTGCACCATGAAAATACTTCTCGCCGTCGACGGTAGCCCCTATACCAAGAAGATGCTGGCCTACTTGGCCGTGCATGACCAGTTGCTCAACCCGGACAGCCAGTACACCGCGCTGACCATCCGCACCGCGTTGCCCGCCCGCGCCCGCGCCGCTCTGGGCAAGGAGATCGTGGACGAGTACTACGCCGATGAGGCCAACAAAGTGCTGCAGCCCGTCGCCAAGTTCCTGGAGCGCAAGAAGATCACGGTGCAGACCACCTACAAGGTGGGCGTGCCCGGCGAAACGATTGCCAAGTTTGCCGACGCCGGCAAGTTCGACCTGGTGCTGATGGGCTCCCACGGCCACGGCACGCTGGGCAACCTGGTGATGGGTTCCGTCGCCACCCAGGTGCTGGCCCTGTCCAAGGTGCCCGTGCTGTTGGTGAGGTAAACACCCCCCATGCCGCTGCGCGGCTCCCCCCTCTGCTGCGCGAGGGGGGCACACCCGGTGGCCCGGCAAAGCCGGTTCCACGGGTGCACTGGTATGGCCTGCTCCGCGGCCGCCGGTTCATGCTTGCGCTGCGAACCGCTGGTGATGGGTTGATTGGCCGCTTACCCACCAGCACATTCTTTTTCTACTGCAACGCCTGGCGCGCTGCCCCGGTGAGCGCGCGGCTCAGGTCGTCCAGCACCTCGGATTCCAGGTTCCAGCAGTGCCAGTACAGCGGCACGGCCAGCGAATGGCCCGGCGCCAGGTTGACCAGTTCTCCCGTGGCCAGCAGCGGGCTGGCCAGCATCTGCGGCACCACACTCACCCCCCAGCCGGCGCGCACCGCCCGCAGCTGCCCTTCGGAGCTGGGCACGAACCACTGGCGCAGGTTGACCCGCTTGAGCCCGAACACCTGGCCGATGAACTCGGCCTGGATGCCGTCCTTGCGGTTGAAGGCGATGAAGGGCAGCGCCCGGAAGCTGTGGGCGGTCAGCCCCTCCGGCAGGTGGGTGTGCACATAGCCCGCCTCGGCCACCGCCACGTAGTGCATGGCGCCCAGCGGCACCACCTTGCAGCCGCGCAGCGCGGGCTTGAGGGTGGTGACGCAGCCGATGACATGGCCCGAGCGCAGCCATTCCTGGGTGAAGTTCTGGTCGTCGGTGATGATCTCCACCGGCAGGCCGTTGCGCACCAATGGGGTCAGCGCGGGAAGGGCCCAGGTGGCGATGCTGTCGGCGTTGACGGCGATGGAGATGCGCTCTTCCTCGCGGCTGCCGCCCTGGGTGTGGGGCGCCAGCTCCTGCAGGTCGCGCTCCAGGTCCACCCGCAGCAGGCGCAGCTGCTTGGCGTGGCGCAGCAGCAGCTGCCCGGCCGAGGTGGCCTTCAGCGGCCGGCTGCGCACGATCAGCACCGAACCCACCTGTGCCTCCAGCGCCCGCAGCCGCTGCGACACGGCCGACTGGGTGACATGCAGGCGCTGCGCCGCCCGCTCGAAGCCACCCTCTTCCACGATGGCGGCCAGGCATTCCAGCGCGACAGGATCGAAGGTACTCATGGCCAGTGCTGTGTATTAGGGTTGCTGATAGTCAGGCTGTTAGTTTAATTTTCCTTTTGCAAAAGCGACGCATCCCCGACACTGCGCACCATGAAAACCCTTGTTCTTGGCGCCGGCATCATCGGCATCAGCACCGCCTGGCATCTGCTGCAGCAGGGCCATGAAGTGACCGTGGTCGAGCGCCAGGACGGCGCCGCGCTGGAGACCAGCTTCGGCAACGCCGGGCAGATCTCGGTAAGCTACTGCGAACCCTGGGCCAACCGCGACGCACCGCTGAAGGCGCTGAAGTGGATGTTCGACAAGGAGGCGCCCCTGCTGTTTCGCCCGCAGCTCGACTGGCAGCAATGGCGCTGGGGCCTGCAGTTCCTGGCGCAGTGCAACGACACGGCCTTCGCCCGCAACGTGCAGCAGATCGTGGCCCTGGGCATCTACAGCCACGCGGCGCTGAAGGACGTGGTGCAGGCCACCGGCATCGACTACCACCGGCTGGAGCGCGGCATCGCCCACTTCTACACCGACCAGAAATCCTTCGAGGCGGCCAGCCACGCGTCCGAGCTGATGCGCCAGTACGGCGTGGAGCGGCGCATGGTCAGCCGCGACGAGCTGCTGCAGATCGAACCCGCCTTCACCGCCTATGGCGCCCACATCACCGGCGGCACCTACACCCCCAGCGACGAGAGCGGCGATGCCCGCGCTTTCACCCAGGCGCTGGCCCGGCACTGCGCCGACCAGGGCGCCACCCTGCTCTACGGCCATGACGTGCTGCGGCTGAACCTGGCGGGAGGTGCTATCGAATCAGTAGCTGTGCACCGGCACGCAGCGGTCGCAGGAGCCCTGAAAGATGCTGAAATCCAGACCCTGAAGGCCGACGCCGTGGTGGTGGCCTGCGGCAGCTACAGCGCCCCGCTGCTGCGCAGCGTGGGGGTGGACCTGCCCATCTACCCCGGCAAGGGCTACAGCGCCACCTTCCCACTGCTGCGGCCTGGGGCCGCGCCCGAAGTCTCCACCATCGACGACGGCCGCAAGATCGCCATGACCCGCCTGGGTGACGTGCTGCGGGTGGCCGGCACCATCGAGCTGGGCGGCTTCGACCTGTCGCTCGACAGCCCGGTAGCCCGCGCGCGCTGCCACATGCTGTCGCGCCGCATCGAAGAGATCCTGCCCGGCGTGTGCGACACCCGCACCCCGGAAGAAGGCGGCAACCCGCAGTACTGGTGTGGCCTGCGCCCGGCCACACCCACCAACATTCCCTTTATCGGCCGCACCCGCCACCAAGGTCTGTGGGTCAACGCCGGCCACGGCACCCTGGGCTGGACCCACGGCGCGGGTTCAGGCAAGGCCCTGGCCGAGCTGGTCAGCGGGCGCGCACCTGACATGCCGGGCTTCCGCTTCCTGGGCGTGCGGTGAAGCCCCGCCAGGCCGTCGTGCGAGTGCCGTTACGATCGCGCCATGCAGACGACCACCCCCCATTTCCTGTTCCTCACCACCTCTACCCGTGAGCCCGGCCACCTCGGCAACACCGAATGGCTGGCCCGGCAAGCCGCCGCTGCGCTGCCTGCCAGCACCACGCAGACCTGGCATGCACTGGCCGGCATGCAGTTGCCGCCCTTCATCGACCGGCGCCACACCACCGGGCAGTACGACCCGCCCACCGGCGACCTGAAGACCCTGCTGGACGCCACCCTGGCCGCCACCGACATCGTGCTGGTGGCCCCCGTGTACTGGTACAGCATCCCGGCACCGCTCAAGCTCTACCTGGACCACTGGAGCGGCTGGATGCGCACGCCCGGCGTGGCTTTCAAGGACGACATGGCGCGCAAGAGCCTGCGCCTGGTCTGCACCAGCGGCGACCGCCTCAAGGCCCAGCCCATGGTGGACTCGGTGCGGCTGTGTGCGCAGTTTCTGGGCATGGCCTGGCAGGGCGTGTTATGGGGCAAGGGTGGCCCGCCGCAGGCGGTGCAGGCCGATGCCGACGCCGTGGCACAGGCGGGCAGCTTCCTGCTTTGAGCCTGCGCGGCAGCCGGCGTCCCTGCTGCCGCGCAGGCTCCTAGGGCACCCAGCGCGCAATCAGGGCCTCCTCTGCCTCACTGACTAACCGCTCCGCCTCGACCAGGTAGTCGCGCAGCGTCAGGATGGCGCTGCTGACAGGTTCCGTGGTCTTGCGCATGACCAGGCCATAGTGCAGGTGCATCCAGGGCTCGGCCCCCAGCACCACCAGTTCACCACGCTCCAGCTCCGTGCGCACGCTGGAAAGCGTGCTGGCCATGATGGCATTGGAGCCGGCCACCACCTGCTTGATGATCGAGAAATCGGAGCACAGCAACGCCGGGAAGGCATTGGCATCGGGCTGCAGCCCTTTCGTGCGCGCGATGGCCGACAGCACCGGCTCCAGCACACGGGGCGGCACCCGGGACGGCGAGATGACGGGGTTGCTGAAGACTTTGCCCATGTCCAGCACGGGCTGACCCGCCAGCGGGTGGCCGCAGCGCGCCAGGAAGTAAATCGGATGCCGGGCCATGGTCTCCACCTCCAGATCCGGCTCGCCCTCCAGCGTGCTGGTCTCGGCGACAAACAGGTCGAGCTCCTGGCTGCGCAGCCGGGGCAGCAGTTCGTCCCAGTTGCGGATCTCCAGGCGGATCTTGACCCGCGGATGGGTGTCGATGAAGCGGGCCACCGCCCGGCTCACGATGGTGTTGCCGGGGAAGGGGCCGGCTCCCAGCACCAGGTCCTTGCTGTTCAGCGCCCGGTTGCCGATGACATCGTGCAGGCTGTCGGTCATGCGGGTGATCTGGCGCGCATGCTGGATGAGCACGCGCCCCAGGTCGGTGGGCACCACACCATGGCCTTCGCGCAGGAACAGCGGTGCGCCCACCTGGGTTTCCAGGCCCTGGATGCTGCGCGACAGGGCCGGCTGCGTGATGTGCAGCGACGACGCGGCCTGGATGAAACTGCCGTGTTGGTCGAGGGCAAGAAGGTGGTGCAGTTGGCGCAGCTTGATGGGCATGATGGCGGGGTATAGGGCCTATTACCAGATCGCATTGGACAGTCCGCGAAGCGGTATCCACAATCGTAAACAGTTTGCCTCGCGCAGTTTGGCCGATCCCGGCCCCGCCCGGTTCTCCTGGAGACCTCCATGCCCCCCCTGTTGTTCAGATCATCCGTTGTTGCCGCAGCCGTCGCGCTGGCCAGCGGCCTTACCCTCCTGGCCGCCACCGGCCCGGCTGCCGCGCAGGACGCGCATTTCCACCCGGAAGGCAAGCCGGCATCCCGTTTCACCGTGGAGCTGCGCAACGGGGTGAAGAAGGCTCTGCCCTTCGAGGACAAGCGCGATTTCGAGGAAGCCCAGCGCGGCCTGATCGCCGTGCCGCCGTTCAAGAAGATCATGGCCGATGCCGGCCACGTGGCCTGGGACATGGAAAGCTACGGTTTCCTGCTGCAGGGCAAGGATTTCGACAGCATCAACCCCTCGCTGCAGCGCCAGGCCATCCTCAACATGGCCTACGGCCTGTATGAAGTGCTGCCCGGCAAGATCTACCAGGTGCGCGGCTTCGACCTGGCCAACATCACCTTCATCAAGGGCGACACCGGCTGGATCGTCTTCGACCCCGCGACCGCCGCCGAAACGGCGCGTGCCGCCCTGAAGTTCATCAACGAAAAACTCGGCGCCCGTCCCGTGGTGGCCGTGGTCTATTCCCATTCCCATGTGGACCATTTCGGCGGTGTGCGGGGGGTGGTGGACGAGGCCGACGTGAACAGCGGCAAGGTGAAGGTCATCGCGCCGGAAGGCTTCCTGCACGAAGCCATCTCCGAAAACGTCTTCGCCGGCAACGCCATGAGCCGGCGCAGCCGCGTGCAGTACGGCACGCTGCTGGCGCGCAGCCCCTTCGGCCATGTGGACCAGTCGATCGGCAAGAACGTGGCCAACGGCAACACCGGCCTGATTCCACCCAATGTGCATATCCGCAAGGACTTCGAGGACCTCACCGTCGACGGCGTCAAGATGGTCTTCCAGAACACGCCCGACACCGAGGCGCCCGCCGAGATGAACACCTGGTTCCCCGAGTGGAAGGCCTTCTGGGGTGCCGAGAACATCACCGGCACCATCCACAACATCTACACCCTGCGCGGTGCGCCGGTGCGCGACTCGCTCAACTGGTCCAAGCACATCAACGCCGCGCTCTACCGCTTCCCGGACATGGAAGTGATGTTCGCGTCCCACAGCTGGCCACGCTGGGGCAACGCCCGCATCCAGGAAGTGCTGCGTGCCCAGCGCGACCTCTATGCCAACATGAACAACCAGGTGCTGCACCTGGCCAACCAGGGCGTGACGATCAGCGAAGTCCACAACGTCTACCGCTCGCCCCCCAGCCTGCAGCGCCAGTGGGCGGCCCGCAGCTACCACGGCTCGGAGGCCATCAACAGCCGCGGCATCATCAACCGCTACATCGGCTACTGGGACGGCAACCCGGTCAACCTGGAACCACTGCCCCAGCGCGTCAGCGGCCAGCTGTACGTGGAGATGATGGGCGGCGCCGACAAGATCATGGTCAAGGGCCGCCAGCTGATCGCCGAGGGCAAGTACCTGGAGGCGGGCGAGCTGCTCAACCGCGTGGTGTTCGCCGAGCCCACCAACCAGGCTGCCCGCAACCTGCTGGCCGACGCCTTTGAGCAGGTCGGCTACCAGCGCGAGTCACCCAGCCTGCGCAACAGCTACCTGAACATGGCCTACGAGCTGCGCTCGGGCATGCAGGCGGGCCTGGCCCCGGCATCCACCGGCCCGGACGTGGTGCGCGCCATGGCCACCGAGCAATGGCTCGACTTCCTGGGCATCAGCATGGACAGCCGCAAGGCCGACGGCATGCGCTTCACCATCAACCTGGTCACGCCGGACAACGGCGAGAAGTTCCTGGTCGAGATGAGCAACGCCACGCTGACCAACATCAAGGGCTTCACCAGTCCGAAGGCCGAGTTGACCATCACCCTCAACCGCGCCGACCTGAACCAGGTGATGATGGGCGCGCAGAGCTTCGAGGCGCTGGAGGCACAGGGCAAGGCCCGCTTTGAGGGCGACCGCAAGCCGTTCGAGCAGTTGCGCGGCCTCATGACGCAGTTCACGCCGGACTTCGAAGTGTTCCCCGGCACCCGCAATGCCCGGTCGACCCCGGCCGCGACCAAACCCTTCCAGATGGTGGTCCAGCCAGCGCAGGCGTTTGCGGACTGAGCGCCTGCAAGGCAGCTCGCCCCTACTCCGGGCGGGCCTCCGCGTGGACAGTCTCTGCGCACAGTGGGGTTTTGATGGCAGGACGATAATGGCCGCTTCCCTTCGCGGCCTCTGGTCGCAACGCCTCAGACCTTGTCGTGACCCTGCCCCTCCAAGCCCAGCCGCCCACCTTTGCCGCCTTCGAGTTCCGCAGCGCCCTGGGCATGTTTGCCACGGGCGTGACCATCGTCACGGCGCGGGCCACCGATGGCACGCTGGTGGGGCTGACGGCCAACTCGTTCAATTCGGTGTCGATGAGCCCGCCGCTGGTGCTGTGGAGCCTGTCGCGCCTGGCCGGCTCCATGCCCGCCTTCAGCACCGGCTCGCACTACGCCATCAACATCCTGGCCGCCGACCAGAAGGCCCTGGCCGAGCGTTTCGCCACCCGGCGCGAAGACCGCTGGACGGGGGTGGAGTTCACCGAAGGCGCCAGCGGCGCCCCGCTGCTCACCGGCACGGTGGCGGTGTTCGAGTGCTTCAACCGCAGCCGCTATGAAGAGGGCGACCACGTGATCTTCGTGGGGGAGGTGGAACACTGCAGCCGCCGCGCCGGGGCGTCACCGCTGCTGTTCCACGGTGGGCAGTTCTATACCGAACATCCGTTGTGATGGGGGGCCGGCAGAGCCGGCTCCATGGTGCCTGCTGGCGTGGCCTGCTCCGCGGCCTTGGGGAGTGGGGAGGTCGTTCGGCCCCTGACGATGCGCTCTTGTTTTAGGAGCTATACCCCTAGGAAAAACAGGCGCCAATGACTGTTTTTCCTCTCAAAACCAACTACTTGGCGGCGTCAGGCAGTTCGATCTTGACTTCCAGCACGTCCAGGTTGTCCTGGCGTTCCAGGTGCACCTTGATGTCGTCGGCGTTGATGGAGACGTACTTGGAGATCACCGCGACCAGCTCGCGCTGCAGGTCGGGCAGGTAGTCGGGGCGGCTGCCGCCACGGCCGGTGCGTTCATGGGCCAGGATGATCTGTAGGCGTTCCTTGGCCACCGAGGCGGTTTTCTTCTTCTCGCCAAAAAGGAGGGAAATCAGGGACATGCCATTCACCTCCCGCCGAACATGCGCTTGAAGAAGCCGGGCTTCTGCGCTTCGATGAAGCGCAGCGGCTTGTCCTCGCCCAGGAAACGGGCCACCACGTCCTTGTAGGCTTCGGCCACGTCGCTGCCGGCCTGGTGGATGGCGGGCACGCCCTGGTTGGAGGCCTGCAGCACGGTTTCGGACTCGGGGATCACGCCGATCAGCTGGATGCGCAGGATGTCCTTGATGTCGTCCAGCGACAGCATCTGGCCGTCTTCCACGCGGTTGGGGTTGTAGCGGGTGATGAGCAGGTGTTCCTTGATCGGCTCAGCGCCCTCGATGGCGCGCTTGGTCTTGCTGCCCAGCATGCCCAGGATGCGGTCCGAGTCGCGCACCGAAGACACCTCGGGGTTGGTCACCAGCAGGGCCTCGTCGGCGAAGTGCATGGCCATCAGCGCGCCCGTCTCGATGCCGGCGGGCGAGTCGCAGATGATGTACTCGAAGCCCATCTCGGCCAGGTCTTTCAGCACCTTCTCGACGCCGTCTTGCGTGAGGGCTTCCTTGTCGCGGGTCTGCGATGCGGCCAGCACGAACAGGTTGTCGCACTGCTTGTCCTTGATCAGGGCCTGGTGCAGGTTGGCCTCGCCCTGGATCACGTTGATCAGGTCATACACCACGCGGCGTTCGCAGCCCATGATCAGGTCCAGGTTGCGCAGGCCGACGTCGAAGTCGATCACAGCGGTCTTGTGTCCGGCCAGCGCCAGTCCGGAGGCAAAGCTGGCACTGGTGGTGGTCTTGCCGACGCCACCCTTGCCCGAGGTCACCACGACGATTTTGGCCATGTGGGAAAGTCCTTCAGTTGTCAGAAAAATGGTTACAGAGGTTCAAAAAGCATCTTCTCACCGACCAGCCGCACTTGGGCCGGCTTGCCCAGCACGTTGGCAGGCAGTGCCACCTCGGTGGTGCGGTAGATGCCGGCGATGGACACCAGCTCCGGTTCCATGCAGGTGCTGAAAATGCGCGCGTCGGTGTTGCCGCGCGCACCGGCGATGGCCTTGCCCCGCAGCGGCGCATACACATGCACGTTGCCGTCGGCGATCACCTCGGCACCGTGGTTCACCAGCGCCATCACCACCAGGTCAGTGCCGCGCGCATACACCTGCTGGCCCGAGCGCAGCGGCTTGTCGATGACCAGTGCACCGGCAGCAGCCACCGGCACCTCACGCACCACTTCATGGATGACCTCGCGCACCACTTCCTGCACAGCAGCGGGCTCGGCGCTGCGGGCCGGGGTGGCATCGGGGGCGGCCAGCAGCCCGGCGGCCTGGGCCGCCGCCATCTGCGCGGCACTGCCGCCGCGCACGGCCAACGGCACCACGCGGTAAGAGCGCAGCAGGAGGATGAGGGCGGGGAAGTCGATGACCTCGTCGGACTCGGCCACCGGGGCCAGGTCCACCAGCACCGGGTCTTGCTCGAAGAAGTCGGGGGTGTCGCCCAGGCGGGCCTGCAGGGCTTCGACCAGCTCGGCCAGATCCGCCGTCTTGAGCAGCAAGGCGATCAAAGGCAGCGTGGCGCTTTTTAGATCAAAACTGGCACGGGCATGCCCTGCGGTAACGGCCATGGAGGGGGGGCAAAGTGGGAGGATATCAAAGACGCGATTTTACTGTGTGAAAGGAGCAGTTCACGGCCAAATACCGCCCAACAACGGAAGAAACCGCCACGGGACTCCCAGCCTTGCGGCCTGGGCGCATCCAGGTCCAGCAAACACCGCGGATCTGGCTCGGCCAGGCCGCTGGTGTTGCCCCCTGCAAGGGGGTGGGCGAGAGCGAAGCGAAGCCTGGGGGTGTGACAATTATTCATGCGCAAAACCCATCTCGACTCCCTGGCCATGTCCGTGCTGGTGGCCTGCTGCCTGTTCTGGGGCTTCCAGCAGGTGCTGGTGAAAGCGACGGTGGCGGAGGTGGCACCCGCCTTCCAGGCTACCCTGCGCTTCGTGCTGGCCGCCGCGTTCCTGTGGGCCTGGTGTGCCTGGCGTGGTATCCCTTTGTGGCAGCGCGACGGCACGCTGGCCGCAGGTGGTCTGGCAGGCGCCCTGTTTGCCGGCGAGTTCGCCTGTATCTACCTGGGCCTGCAGTACACCACCGCCTCGCGGTTGACCGTGTTTCTGTACAGCTCGCCGCTGTGGCTGGCGCTGCTGCTGCCCCGCTTCTTGCCCACCGAGCGGCTGCGTCGCCTGCAGTGGGTGGGCCTGGGCTGCGCCTTCGCCGGGGTGGTGCTGGCGCTGGGCGACGGCTTCCGCGCCGCTGACGGCCGGCTCTGGGTGGGTGACACCCTGGGTCTGCTGGCCGGCCTGCTGTGGGCGCTGACCACCGTGACCCTGCGCACCACGGCCATCCAGCGCGCCGGGCCCGAGAAGCAGCTGTTCTACCAGCTGGCTGTGTGCGCGCTGGCGTTCCCGGTACTGTCGCTGCTGCTGGGAGAGCCCTGGCGCTGGGCCATGAGCGGCTTCGCCGTCGGTTCGATCCTGCTGCAGGCCTTGGTAGGAGCGTTCGTGAGTTACCTGGTCTGGATGTGGTTACTGGCGCACTACCCAGCCACCCGGCTATCGGTGTTCGTGTTCCTCACGCCGGTGTTCGCGCTGCTGTTCGGCGTGCTGTGGCTGGGCGAACACCTCACCACTGGCCTGCTGGCAGCCCTGTGCCTGGTGGCGGCCGGCATCGTGCTGGTGAACCTGCGCCTGGATGGCTAAGAACATGTTTACGATCTCGCAACCCTTTCAGCACAAAGCCCCATGCAGATCACTGACCAAGACCGGCAGAACCTGGCCCAGGTTCACCAGCTCCACGCCAGGGTGCTGGCCCAGCTGCCGCCACCACATGCGTTTCAGGGGCGTGGCATCGTCACGTCCATCTACGACAAGGAATTTGCCTCGGGCTGGGTGTTGCTGTGTGAGCTGGCCCGGCTGGGCTGCACCCTGCCGCTGGAAGTGTTCCACGCAAAGGGCGAGCTGAGCCCGGCACAGGTTGCCCTGCTGGAACAGGCCTACCCCCACACCACCGTGCGCTGTTTTGCGGAGGAAGGCCTGAAAGGTTTCCCCCTGAAGGTCATGGCCATGTTCCAGGCTCGCTTCGAGGAAATCCTCTGGCTGGACAGCGATGACTTCCCCATCCGCGAGCCCTCGTTCCTGTTCGATGACCCGGAGTATGTGGAGAAAGGCAGCCTGTTCTGGCGCGACGTCTGCGGCGCCGACCGGGCGGGTTTCTGGCATGCAGGTGCCCCCGTGTGGGAGGTCTTTGAAGTGCCCTCCAACGATGCGGAGGAGTTCGAGACCGGCCAGTTGCTGATCCACAAGACCCGCTGCTGGCCCGAACTGTGCCTGACCCTGCACATCAACCGCAACCACGGCTTCTACTACCGCTTCATGTACGGCGACAAGGACACCTTCCGAATGGCGTGGTGGCACCTGCATGTCAAACGTGGCGGCCAGATGCTGCGCGACAACGCCCTGACCGGCCCGGTGCCTTATGGCTTCATGCCCTACGGCCCCTTCCATGTGGGCCGCCCGAACCCGTGGAAGAAATGGGGTGGCGGCTCGGTGATGGTGCAGCGCGACCGCGAGGGCGAGCCCCTGTTCAACCACCGCAACCTGAACAAGTGGAAGGTCGACAGCGTCTTCGACGGCCGCCATGACACGCCGCAGGACCCCATCTACCTGCAGCACCTGGAAAGACTGCGAGAGGTGGTGTGAAGCATCCCACCATGCCGCTGCGCGCCCCCTTGACATTGCAGGGCATGGCTGTTTGAGGTGTGGGGTGGTGGCGCTAGCCGGCCACATAGTCGGGGTGCCGCACCCGGATGTCGTCGATACGGCACCAGGGTGCTTGGCAGGTGCGCCCGCAGCGCGGCCTCGGGGTCGTACGCGCTCAGGGCAGCGACGATGGCACACCGCAGGAAGTGCGCCTGTGTGGCCTGTGGCCGTTCAGTCATGCTTCACTGAATCACCTCGGCCCAACCGCCGCGTTGGCCTACGATGTGGGCACGTTTCACCACACCAACCTCAGCCAATTGAGGAGCGTGCCGTAGTAAATTTTTGCCCAGCCATACCAATCTCGCAGCTAAGATTGCCATCAGACGTACATCTAGATTGATTTTTCGGGAGAAATATGGGTATCAACTATCGTGAAGATAAAGATCTTGCTTTTCTTGAATATTGCCAAGAAATTGATCTAAAAGTGCTGGCCCGTTATCTGACGCATGACGACATGGATCGTTATGTACCCCATAGCCCCCGGTTTGCCAGTGAACTTCTTGAACATCCGGATTTCAAGAAATATGATGGATATGCCGATCAGCATCAACGCTGCTGGCAACTCATCGCGGGAGAGTTACAGCACTTTGGCGGGGACACTTTCATCAATTTATTTCGTGGCACTGGCGTACTTTATAAGGAAATTCTAGAAGATGTCTGTGAAAAACTGAAACTAGATAACGATGAGAAGAATTCAATCGAAACAATAGAAAACAAGCTCACGGAGAAATTCATGAGTGAATCCTGGGATAAACTGGAGGCATCACAACGCGCGGAACTTCTAAAAAGCGTTGGACTTGACCCAAGGCTGGCAGGCGCAGCCGGACTACTCGCCTTGCAAGCAGCACTAAATGCAGGAGGCATTGCATCGTTTCGAATATCAGCAATTCTTGCGAATTCTGTTGCACGACTAGCGGCCCCGACCTTCGGGGTTGTCGCAGGTGGCAGCGTTGGACGCAGCATGGCAATGCTTGCAGGACCAATCGGTCTAGCCATTGGAGTCATATTGACTGTGCCAATATTAAGTGGCGCCGCTTATCGAGTGACTATCCTATCCGCTATTCAGATTGCCTACATGCGTAAAGAATGCTATGCGCAGGATCGTTTTTAGAAAGTACTTTCATGCTTCAAGAAAAAATATGGATCGTTGATGAATCCAAATTGAATCAAAATTTGATACAGGCGATGTCGGAAGGCAAAGCCGTGATCCATGACGGCGTTGCCTACTGGGCGCAGGGCAGCGGCAAGACGGGCGTAATCCAGCACTTGCCTTTCAAGGAAACCAGTTTTCAAAATGTCGACGAAGCACTCAAAACAGCACAGACCACAGCGACAATTGCAGCCGCTGTTTCCACGGGAATTATTCTGGCAGCCATTGTGGTGCAGACAAAATACTTGGCAGTCAAATTGGACAAAATCCAATCGACTGTGGATGAAATTTCACAAGATGTACATGCCCAGAATGTTGTCTATTACATGGATAAAATCACCGACTACGTTGGCCATATCGAAACGGCACGCACCTTGCTCAAGGATCGATCACTGGCAAATGAAATTACTGAACTAACATTACCTTTGTTGACAACCCTGTCGGGTAAGCGCAATCAAGTACTTTCTTTCATCGATAACATTATTGAACTAGCCAATTCTGACAAGGATGTCACCCCTAGGCATTTCGAGCTCATTACTCATTTTGCCCAGATGATGCTGGAGTTGATTCCATTTGGCATTCATGTGGAGTATTTGTTGAGCGCCCGCATTGGTAAGTTACGGCTCGCAGAGCACATCCTGATGGATGGTTCAGAGCGTTTTAATGCTGCGCTGGAAGTATTCCGGAATTTCATGAATGCATTGCATCGCAAACTGGTGCTCGGACAGATTGGACAACGTGCTGACATTTATCGCGCCATAGAAGGGCGCGCATTGCAGCTCTTCCAATCCCAAAACAACAGATCGCTTCTCACGCTTGCGACAGGTCGCGTGGCCGTCGCGCTCGAGGCGCCTCGTTAACTTGCATCCCCCTACGCCCCGCGCCCGTGGGGCTGCTGCCGCGCCCTCCCCGCCGCAAACGCCACATACCAGTCCAGACACCCCGGGTTCGCCATCGCATCCCGGTTCACCACCTTCTCGATGGGCTGGCCCAGCAGCAGCTTCTTGATGGGCAGCTCCTGCTTCTTGCCGGTGAGGGTGCGGGGGATCTCCGCCACCTGGAAGATGTCGTCGGGCACGAAGCGGGGGGACAGGGCGGTGCGGATGGCGGCGTTGATGCGGTCGCGCAGGGCGGCGTCGAGCGTGGTGCCTTCGCGCAGCGCCACGAAGAGCGGCATGTAGCTCTCACGGCCCAGGTATTCCAGGTCCACCACCATGCTGTCGAGCACTTCGGGCAGCGCCTCGACGGCGCTGTAGATTTCGCTGGTGCCCATGCGCAGGCCGTGGCGGTTGATGGTGGCGTCGCTACGGCCGTAGATGACGCAGCCGCCGTTGTGGCCGATCTTGATCCAGTCGCCGTGGCGCCAGGCGGGGCCCATGCGGGCGGGGCCGTCGCCGCCGCCCGGTTGCCTGCCATGGCCGGCGGGGTACATGTCGAAGTAGCTGGACAGGTAGCGTTTGCCGTCGGTGTCATTCCACAGGTACAGCGGCATGCTGGGGATGGGCTGGGTGCAGACCAGTTCGCCCACTTCGTCGATGACGGGCTGGCCTTCGCTGTTCCAGGCTTCGACGGCGGCGCCAAGCATGCGGCACTGCATCTCGCCGGGCACCTGGGGCAGTTCGCGGTTGCCGCCGATGAAGGCGCCGCAGAAGTCGGTGCCGCCCGAGATGTTGTCCCACCAGATGTCCGGGGTGCCGATGGCCTCGAACTGGGCTGTACCCCACTGCTGCACTTCGGGTGACAGGGGCGAGCCGGTGGTGCCCAGGGCGCGGATGCGCGAGAGGTCGCCGCAGTCGGCCAGGCGCAGGCCGGACTTCATGCAGTTGGCAAAAAAAGCAGCGCCCGCGCCGAAGAAGGTGACGCCGGTGTCGGCAGCAAAGCGCCAGAGCACACCCCAGTCGGGCTTGTCTTTGGTGCCGCCGGGGTTGCCATCAAAGATGACGCAGGTGGTGCCCGACAGCAGGCCGCTCATCTGCGCGTTCCACATCACCCAGCCGGTGGAGCTGTACCAGTGGTAGCGCTCGCCGAAGGTGTTGGGCTCGTAGCTGCAGCCGATGTCGTTGTGCAGCATCTTGAGCTGCAGCGCCACCAGGATCATGCCGCCGTGGCCGTGCACGATGGGCTTGGGCAGGCCGGTGGTGCCGCTGGAATAGACGATCCAGACCGGGTGGTCGAAAGGCAGCCAGAGCGGCTCGAACGCGGCGGTTTCAGCATCGTTTCGGGCTGCAGCCGAGGTGAATCGCGTGCATTCAGCTACTTCTTTTGTAGCATCGAGATTGTTTACCAGCAGCACATGCTGCACGCTGGGCAGGGCCGCGCGCAGCTCGGCCAGCACGGCGGTGCGGTCATGGTCGCGCCCGCCGTAGGTCACGCCGTCCACCGCGATCAGCACCTTGGGGGCGATCTGCTGGAAACGGTCCAGCACGGCGTGGGTGCCCATGTCGGGGGCGCAGATGCTCCACACCGCGCCGATGCTGCAGCAGGCCAGGAAGCCGACCATGGCCTCGGGGATGTTGGGCAGGTAGGCGGCCACACGGTCGCCGCGCTGAACACCCTGGGCCTGCAGGTGCAACGCGAGCGACGCCACCTGCTGGCGCAGCACGGGCCAGGCCAGCTCACGGTGGTTACCTTTTTCGTTGCGGCTGATGATGGCGGGCTGGCCGGCTGCGTGGGCCGCGTCCACATGGCGCAGCACCTGGCGGGCGTAGTTCACCTGGGCGCCGGGGAACCACTCGGCGCCGGGCATGGTGTTTTTGGCGAGCACGGCAGTGTGGGGCGTGGGGGACTGCAGGTCCACATAGTCCCAGATGCTTTGCCAGAAGGCGTCGAGGTCGGTGACCGACCAGCGCCACAGAGCGTCGTAGTCGTCGAACACCAGGCCACGGTGGTCGCGCAGCCAGTTCTGGTACAGGCGGATCTGGGGGATGAAAGCGGGGGGGTGTTGTGTTGTCTCCATGGCCGCCAGCGTACCAGCGGCCCGGCCACGCTGCCAGCGCAGGCGTCTCCGGATTGACATACGGCCTGCGGTGCTTTGTTGATCTGGTGCAAAGGCGTATGCCACCACCTGCCAGACAATGCCCTGTCATTTTTCAGGGTGCCCCATGCAACAGCAGACCGATAGCGATGTGCTCATCGTCGGCGCCGGCCCGGCCGGTCTTTCACTGGCTATCTCGCTGGCGCAGGCGGGCCTGCGCGCCACGGTGGTGGAGCAGCAGCCCGCCACCACCCTGGCCAACCCGGCCCCCGACGGCCGCGAAATCGCGCTGACCCACCCCAGCGCCGACACGCTGCGCCGCCTGGGCAGCTGGGCGGCGCTGGCGCCCGATGAGATCGGTCGCATCCACGGGGCGCAGGTGCACGACGGCCCCGTGGGGCAGCACGCAGCGCTGGCGCTGGATGCCACGGGCAGCGGGCGTGAAGCTTTAGGCTGGATCGTGCCCAACCACGCCCTGCGCCGCAGCGCCTATGCCGTGGCCGCACAGCTGCCCGGCGTGCACCTTATCACCAGCGCCCAGGTGCAGCGGGTGGCCGTCACCCCCGGCCATGCCGCGCTGGACTACACCGACGCGGACGGCGCCACCCACACGCTGCAGGCGCCGCTGCTGGTGGCGGCGGACAGCCGCTTTTCGGCCACGCGGCGGCAGCTGGGCATTGGCGCGGCCATGCAGGACTTTGGCCGCACGGTCATTGTCTGCCGCATGCGCCATGTGTTGTCCAGCGACGGCGTGGCGCATGAGTGTTTTGGCTACGAGCGCACCCTGGCTGTGTTGCCCCTGCCGCCCGACGCCGATGGCACGCCGCTGTGCTCGGTGGTGGTCACCGCCGGCACAGCCGACGCCGCCGCGCTGATGGCCCTGCCCGCCGAGGCCTTTGCCGCCCAGGTGCAGACACAGTTCCAGCAGCGGCTGGGCGCCATGGCGCTGGAGGGTGAGCGCCATGCCTACCCGCTGGTGGCGGTGTATGCGCGGCATTTCAGCGGCCACCGCTGCGCGCTGCTGGGCGATGCCGCCGTGGGCATGCACCCGGTGACGGCGCATGGCTACAACCTGGGGCTGGCCGGTGTGGAGCGGCTCACCCGCGTGCTGGTGGAGGCCCGCCGCACGGGCCGCGACATCGGCGACGCCGCCGTGCTGGCCGCCTACGCCCGCGACCACCACCGGCACGCCTGGCCAATCTACCAGGGCACCAACACGGTGGTGCGCCTGTTCACCGACGCCCGCCCGCTGCCACGCCTGCTGCGCCAGGCCGTGCTGCAGGGCGCACGCCGGCTGCCGCCGCTGAAGGCGGCCATCGTGGCGCAGCTCACCGGGCGCACGCCGGGCCAGCCCGCGTGGCGGCCTGTGCTGCCCATGCAGCCGCCAGCCCCGTAATCTTCCGCCCCACCTCCTTGGCCGCCAGAACAGGGCGGCATATGATGGCGCGCGCCCAAACTGCACCAATGAAGTGCACGGCCGGGCTGCCACAACAACATCCACCATCCGAGGAGTCTCCATGGCTGCATCTTTCTTTCCCCGCTGGCGCACCGTCCAGCCCGCCGAGGGCGCCGTCGTTGCACCCGACGAGCGCCTGCCTTGGGGGCAGACCACGGTGATGGGCGTGCAGCACGTCATCGCCATGTTCGGCGCCAACGTGCTCGCGCCCATCCTGATGGGCTTCGACCCCAACGTGGCCATCCTGATGAGCGGCGTCGGTACGCTGATCTTCTTCCTCATCACCGGCGGGCGTGTGCCCAGCTACCTGGGCTCCAGCTTCGCCTTCATCGGCGTGGTGATCGCCGCCACCGCCTATGCGGGCAAAGGGCCCAACGCCAACATCGGCGTGGCGCTGGGCGGCATCGTGGCCTGCGGGCTCATCTACACGCTGATCGGCGCCATCGTGCAGGCCGTGGGCACCGGCTGGATCGAGCGGCTTATGCCGCCCGTCGTCACCGGTGCGGTGGTGGCGGTGATCGGTCTGAACCTGGCCGGCATCCCGGTGAAGAACATGGCGGCGGGCAACTTCGACGCCTGGATGCAGCTTGTCACCTTCGTCTGCGTGGGCCTGGTGGCCGTGTTCACCCGGGGCATGCTGCAGCGGCTGCTGATCCTGGTGGGGCTGATCCTGGCCAGCATCATCTACGCCGTGCTGGCCAACGGCATGGGCCTGGGCAAACCGATGGACCTGTCGGGTGTGGCCGCCGCCCCCTGGCTGGGCCTGCCGAACTTTGCGTCGCCCGTGTTCGACGTGAACGCCATGCTGCTGATCGCCCCGGTGGCCATCATCCTGGTGGCCGAGAACCTGGGCCACCTGAAGGCCGTGACCGCCATGACCGGCCGCGACATGGACCGCTACATCGGCCGCGCCTTCATCGGCGACGGCGTGGCCACCATGGTGTCGGGCAGCGTGGGCGGCACGGGCGTCACCACCTATGCCGAGAACATCGGCGTGATGGCCGTCACCCGCATCTATTCCACCGCCGTGTTCCTGGTGGCCGCGCTGATGGCCGTGCTGCTGGGCTTTTCGCCGAAGTTCGGCGCGGTGATCCAGGCGATCCCGCTGCCGGTGATGGGCGGCGTGTCCATCGTGGTCTTCGGCCTGATCGCCGTGGCCGGCGCCAAGATCTGGGTGGACAACAAGGTGGATTTCTCGCAGAACAAGAACCTGATCGTGGCGGCGGTGACGCTGATCCTGGGCACGGGCGACTTCACGCTGAAGTTTGGCGGGTTCGCGCTGGGTGGGATCGGGACTGCGACATTCGGCGCCATCCTGTTCTATTGGCTGCTGAATCGCGATTGACCTGCCTCATGGAACAAACCACCACGACCCTCATGCGAAAAACCTTATGGGTATTTTTCGCCTTCTATTCCCTCGCCTCGTTTGCCAGTGACGAGCCGGCCGTGGTGCCTGGCACCGCCATCAGATCTTTTGTGCTACCCGGCGGCCCGCCGCCCACCGAACCGCCACCCGCCCGTCCCTGGCTTTGCGCTGCGGGTTGCACACCGGAAAGCATCACTGAGGGGCATGAACAACACATGAGCGAAACCGGCCAGAAGCCAAGACCGGGGAAACGCAGCGTCACCTACATCGATGCAAGCGGCAACATCTCCTCCAAAGAAATCGACGATGAGAAATAGCCGTGGCCCGATTGACAGCCAGTGCAACAGGTATTTGCTATTTTTTTAGTAGCTTATTCCTGGCATCTGCTGCGCGCCATTGGCCTATTTTGTTCATAATTTCTCTTTTCATCTCTCCCTGGACACCACCATGAGCATCTGGAAGAAACCCATCCACCTCGACGCCCTGAACGCCGCCAGCGCAGGCAATGCCGTGGGGCACCTGGGCATCGAATTCACCGAGGTGGGTGACGACTTCATCCGCGCGCGGATGCCGGTGGATGCGCGCACCCGCAAGCCGTTCGGGCTGCTGCACGGCGGGGTGTCGGTGGCGCTGGCCGAGACGCTGGGCTTCAGCCCCAAGTTCGGCGCGGTGATCCAGGCCATCCGCTGCCGGTGATGGGCGGCGTGTCCATCGTCGTCTTCGGCCTGATCGCCGTGGCCGGCGCCAAGATCTGGGTGGACAACAAGGTGGACTTCTCGCAAAACAAGAACCTGATCGTGGCGGCAGTGACGCTGATCCTGGGCACGGGCGACTTCACGCTGAAGTTTGGCGGGTTCGCGCTGGGGGAGATCGGGACTGCGACGTTCGAGGCTATACTTTTCTATCAACTTCTTGATAGAAATTAATTTTATTTAATACTGAAAAAATTCATTGGAGGGATCATGAAGAGAATCACAGCGATAGCTTCTATCTTATTTTCTGCAACTTCGTTTGCGGGTGGCTGACTGGAAACCGCATCAAAATACACCTATGGAGGGTGGGCCTGTGAACCTAGTACGCCTAGCTTTCAAGGATGGGTCCACTTTTGGCGCGATGACAACATATTTCTTGGAGCATTGCATGCGAATGGTCATCGTGAGCAAGCAGTAGGAAATCTTTGTGCAGGCAATAGTGATCGTGGATTCTATGGAACAATTTCATTTTCCGACTCTTATTTAGACAACAAAACTCATAAAGTTCGAGCCTATTTTGTTCGTGAAAATGGGACGAATTTTGAGCTACAAGGATCATTTAAAAATGTTTTCTTTGATTCACCAAATCCTGTAATTGTGAATTCCACAGCAATAGAATCCTACGCCGTACCTGGAGGCCCACCACCACAGACCCCCCCCACCTATTTTGCCTTGGGTTTGTGCGACAAGTTGCAATCTTCAGAGCTTCACATCTATAGCAGGCAATATTCAATCGGAAGAGCTAACAAAAGACCAGCTTGAAGGGCAATATCAAAAGAGGTTTGGACTCGTCTATTCAGACGAAAATGGGAACATCTCATCTATGGAGGTTGGCGATGATCAATAAATACAGAAAAACATCTGCGAAAATTTTATTTATCATCTTTTCTTTTTTTGTTTTACACAAAGAAGTTTTTGCAGTTCAAGGATTCAGCAGGGCATGCAACTTACTCAGCATAAAACAACAGTATCCAGTCACATATCCGGCATTTTTTGATTTCTTCCAACTGGCTGGAATGTCCTTCTCCGATCGCCTAATGCTTTCGTCAACATCAGATACAGAGCTTTCAAAATATTGGGTTAATGAGTCTTTCACTGCAGATACCATTAGCACCCCGAGGTATTATCTTTTCGCTCGAAATGCCGTTCGGAGTAAGCCTATTGCAGTCGTTGGCGCAGGTACAACAGGAACTCTGGTTCAAAATTTTGAAAGTCCTTCATGGACTGCATTTAAAATCAATCCAGCCAAACTCACCGGCACCATGTTAAACCAATTAGGCTATCGACATCTTGGCTTTTTTGCACGAGCGGGGCATCCAGGGATAATTCAAAGGTTTAACGACTCAAATCTTCGGTATGAAGTAGAAGGACAACATGCCTACTATGAGCCAATAGAAAAAACCACCCAACCACTACTCGGATCTTTTGCTAAAGATTGCAATTTTGGCTGGAGTTGGGCATGGCTCTAAAGCATTTAAGCATATTTCTCGTAATTGCGGCCGTACCAATCAGCAGCATTGGCGCACAGTCAGCTAGTTTAGAAATATCAAATGAATGCACAGTTTCCGGTGGATTACAATTTACGTCGTCAAGCAGCATCAAGAATTTTGCTGCCCCCAATTCATCTGCCGTTTATAGAACGACGAAAATTTCTCGCGATTTTTTAAAGCAGTATGATTATTTTCTCGAAAATTCAAAAAAAACCAACTTAGAAGAAGAAAATAACCAGAAAAGAGTAAAAAACACCAAAAATATAAAATCAAAGTTCATTGAATCCCCAACTCAAACTCACTATTTCTACGAGACAAGTATCGGACTTGCTATGCTGACCCGATGGGATTTCTCAAGTGAGAATAAATCGATATGCGTCCCATGGGAAACAGTTAATTTAAACATCAATGAAAACTATGGCGGGCTAGTACTGGCAATTGCCTCCGAAGATGAGACTCAGTGTCAATGGCGCGCATCGTTATTCACAAACAACAGGACCATTAAGTATGGATTTCAATTAAAAACTCGCTGCACCAATGGAGAACCTGAAATAGACTCCAAATCAGTAATAAGAGCGTTTCGGGACTCCATTTTTTAACGCCTTAGATATAACTTTAATTTCATCTTAAATACCCCCTCCTGGACACCACCATGAGCATCTGGAAGAAACCCATCCACCTCGACGCCCTCAACGCCGCTAGCGCAGGCAATGCCGTGGGGCACCTGGGCATCGAGTTCACGGAGGTGGGTGACGACTTCATCCGCGCGCGGATGCCGGTGGACCAGCGCACCCGCCAGCCGTTCGGGCTGCTGCACGGCGGGGTGTCGGTGGCGCTGGCCGAGACGCTGGGCTCGATGGGTGCGAACTACGTGCTGCCCGAGGGCCAGCAGGCCGTGGGCCTGGACATCAACGCCAACCACCTGCGCGCAGCCACCAGCGGCTGGGTGACCGGCACCGCCCGCCCGGTGCACATCGGGCGTACCACCCAGGTGTGGCAGATCGACATCGCGAACGAAGCGGGCGATCTGGTCTGCGTGTCGCGGATCACTATGGCGGTGTTGAAGCGGTAGGGCCAGGACGGGGCGAGTCCTCTCGATGGAAGGGTTGGGCATCACCGGCGAGGCGTGTACCGACCTTACGCAGCCTCTGCGTGCAAACGAACACCGAGTGCGCGAGCCACCTTCAGGACTGTTGCGAAGCTCGGATTTCCGCTTTCGCTGAGAGCCTTGTAAAGACTTTCTCGGCTCAAGCCCGCATCTCGTGCGACTTGAGTCATGCCCTTGGCGCGAGCAATATCGCCAAGGGCTCTGGCAATGCCAGCCGCGTCATCAGGAGCCTCAACGAACCAAGCATCCAGATACGCCGCCATCTCTTCAGGCGTGCGCAGTTGTTCCGCTACGTCGTAGGCGACAGTCTTCGTCTTTGGGTTTGCTTTAGCTTTGGCCATCTCGGTGCTCCTAGAGGTTTCGGGCAAGCGCAATAGCAGCCTTGATGTCTTGTGGCTGACTGGACTTGTCACCACCCGCGAGAAGGACGATGAGTTCGCCATTCCTTTCGGTGTAGTAAACCCGGTAGCCTGGCCCTACATCGATCTTCAACTCAGAGACTCCATCCGTCAGATTGCGATGCTGACCAGGGTTGCCATGAGCAAGCCTGTCGACTCGCACCTGTATGCGTGCCCGGATGGTGCGGTCTTTGAGCCCATTAATCCAATCTCGGTAGACCTCAGTGATCTGAATGCGCATACCGAAATGTATTCTATGGGATACGAATGGTCAACCTTGGGTTCCCAGTGATGTCCAACGTCTGAGTTCAGGCGCCGCCGTAGGCGGTCGCCTGGAATGATGGGATGGACTCCCCCGTTTGTTTGCGCGAAATTCGCGCTCTGGTCGTCATTGGCGTGGGGATCAGGTCTTCATCAAACGCAAGGAGTCCTAAATACATGCTACTACCGTTGCTGTCGATTTAGCCAAATCCGTGTTTCAACTCGCTGTTGCCGACGCGCAGTGGCGTGTGGTGGAAACACAGCGTCTCACGCGTACCCATTTTGAACGCTGGTTCCTGAACCGGGAAGTGAATTTGGTCATCATGGAAGCCTGCGGCTCAGCCCACCACTGGGGCCGCTGGCTCAACAGCCTGGGCATTGAGGTACGGCTGCTGCCAGCCCAATATGTCCGTGCCTACGTCAAACGCAACAAGACCGATGCAGCCGATGCGGCAGCGCTGCTGGAAGCGGCGCGCGCATCAGATATGCGCCCAGTTCGGGTGAAATCGGTGGAGCAACAAGCCCTGCAAGGCATGCACCGCATCCGTAGTCTGTGGATGGGTACGCGCACATCCCGCATCAACGCCTTGCGCGGGTTCTGCCGGGAGTTCGGCATTGCCATTCCTGTCGGTGCACGCACGGGCATTGAAGCCATCAGCCGGGTTTTGGCCGACCCTAACACGGCTGTGCCGGAGCTGATTCGTGGGACAGCCAGGTTGCTGGTGGAGGAGATACGCCTGCTGGAGGCCCGTGTTGCCCAGTTGGAGCGCGAATTGGCATGCCTGGCCAAACTCAGTCCGGCTTGCACCACGTTGCTGTCGATACCGGGCATTGGGTTGCTCACCGCCACTGCGCTGGTGGCGGCAACTTCGGGTGACGTAAGCCACTTCAAGGATGCGCGGCACTTCTCCAGCTGGTTTGGTCTGACGCCCAAGGAATACAGCTCAGGCAACAGCCGCTACCTGGGTCATATCTCCAAGCGGGGGGATCGGTATCTGCGTATGTTGCTCACCCATGGAGCCCGCAGTGTGCTGCGCGCAGCCAAGGTGGCTGAATGCGCGGGCAAAGAGGTGGGCGGCGTGCGACGTTGGGCGTTGGATGTACAGGCCCGGGGCAACCACAACAAGGCAGCATGTGCGCTGGCCAACAAGTTGGCGCGGATTTGTTATGCCACGCTGCGCGACAAGGTGCCGTTTGGCGAAAGCTCGCGCTTGGGCAAGAAGGTCAACAGGGAGAGCTTTGTGATGCCGGCTTGACTGTCAACATCCAGAACAGCCACTACCAAGAAGATTTGAACACCCATCCACGCTTGCGACGAGATTGATCGACCATCATGGCCAACCGGGTTCACCCCACACCGACAGACGCCGATAACTCTTCCGGCAGCATGCCTGCCGCTTGTAACGATTGGCGCATTGGTGACGCAGATTCCATGTCGGCACGGACCACACCAGAGTCCACTTCAGATGCCGGATATACGACTGCAGGCGCTTCCCAAACAGCCAATACCTCGATCAGCCTCTTGCTGTTGTGGGGGAGTCCATATACGAAATGTTAGATCGCTCATTGCGTGCAATGGGATTTCTCACGTCGTTGCTCGGACATTGACGCCACAGTGCCCTGCACAACCTTCAAAGCCAGCTCCAGCTCAAAGACCGTGTGACAGCATCCCACCGATGACTTAGCCATATCGAACCAACGATTTATTATTTTGTCGAATAAGGAACAGGCCGAATAATGCAATTCGGTTATGAAGATGGTTCCTTAGTCATGAATTTCCAACAACTGCGCTCGGTGCGCGAGACGGTGCGCTGCGGCTTCAACCTCACGGAGGTGGCGAATGTGCTGCACACCTCGCAGCCCGGGGTGAGCCGCCAGATCCGCGAGCTGGAGGACGAGCTGGGCATCGAGCTGTTCGTGCGCGCCGGCAAGCGCCTGACGGGCCTGACCGAGCCGGGCGGGCATGTGCTGCCCATCATCGAGCGCATCCTGCAGGACAGCCACAACCTGCGCCAGGCCAGCCAGGAGTATGTGGCGCAGCAGAGCGGCACGCTGTCGATCGCCGCCACCCATTCGCAGGCCCGCTATGCGCTGCCCACGGCGGTGCAGGAGTTCCGCCTGCAGTTCCCCGACGTGAAGCTGCACCTGCACCAGGGCTCACCGCGCCAGGTGGCCGAGATGCTGCTGTCGGGCGAGGCCGACGTGGGCATCGCCACCGAGGCACTGGCCCAGTATGACGAGCTGGTGGCGCTGCCCTGCTACCGCTGGACCCATTCGGTCATCGTGCCGGCGGGCCACCGGCTGCTGGACGCGCCGCTCACGCTGGAGCGCCTGGCGGCCTGGCCGCTGATCACCTACGACACCGGCTTCACTGGCCGCACCCATATCGACGAGGCGTTTGCCCAGCGCCAGCTGACGCCCAACATCGTGCTGGCCGCCATGGACGCGGACGTGATCAAGACCTATGTGGAGCTGGGCCTGGGCGTGGGGCTGGTGGCTTCCATCGCCTTCGAGGCCGAGCGCGACACCGCCCTGCGCGCCATCGACGCGGGCGGGCTGTTCGGCATCAACCTGACCCGGCTGGCGGTGCGCAAGGGCACCTACCTGCGTGGGTATGTCTACGCCTTTATCGAATCGTTCGCGCCCACGCTGGGCCGCTCGGTGGTGGAGCGTTCGCTGGCAGGGGAGGCCAGCGGCAGCGAGGTGTCGTTGTACGACATCTAAGAACGTGTGCATGATCTCGCAGGGGATCGCGTTGGAGCGCAATCGGGATGAGTGGATGCCTCGGATGCGCCGCATGGGCTCGTGCCCATGCAAGCAGCCGGGGCGTTCAATCGCCCGATTTCGCTCCAACCCTTCGGGCAGTGGCCTTGTCGGGCGGTCTGCGGTGTTGCGGCGCTGGTGGATAGCCGTGCTATCCACTGCGCACCGCGCCTTGCAGCCCATCCCGACAAGACCGCTGCGCGACCCCTGGGAGATCGTGCACACGTTCTAAGGCAGCTGCTGATCCAGCCAGCCCCGCAGCACCGCCAGCACCTCGCTGCGCGCGGGCTCGGCCTCGTTGAAGAGCTCGTGGTACAGCGGCTCGAAGGCCTGCACGGTCACCATGCTGCGAGGTGCCGCAGCCGCAAAGGCGCGGCTGCCGGCCGGGTTCACCAGGCGGTCGCTGCCGGCGTAGAGCAGCAGCGTGGGCACCGTCCAGCGCGCGGCCTGGGCCAGGGTGGCGGGGCCGGCGTCGGCGATGAAGCGGGCCAGCCGGCCCGACACGCGGTCGTGGCAATACCGGTCGGCCCGGTAGGCCTGCACCACCGCATCGTCGTGCGAGAGGTAGCGGGGGTCGAGCCCATTGGACACACACAGGTTGGGGGCGATGCGCGGCAGGGTGGCCAGCAGCAGCTTCTGCACTGCGCTCAGGCCGGGGTCGAGCGCGGGGGAGGACATCACCAACGCATCCACCGGCCGTAAGTCCAGCGCCACAAAGTGCCCGGCCACCAGGCCGCCAAGGCTGTGGCCGAGCAGGATGAGGGGTGCGCCCGGCTTCATACAGCTGGCCATGTGTTCGCGGGTGGCGTCCACCACCTCGGCCAGGTCGTCCAGCAGGCGGGTATCCGACGGCAGCGTGCCGGGTTGGCCTTGCGACTGGCCGTGGCCGTGGTGGTCGTAGCCCCGCACGGCAAAGCCCCAGTGGTTCAGCGCCCGCGCCAGGGCGTCGTAGCGGCCCATGTGCTCGCCCAGGCCATGCACCAGCAGCACCGTACCGCGTGCGGCGGTGTGGCGGGGCAGCTCCCAGTCGTAGCAGGCCAGCAGGGCCCCGTCGGCCACCGGCAGGGTGGACAGCTGGTAGTGCGCCATCGGCTCAGGCTGCGGCAGCCTGCCGGGGCATCTGGGCGATCACTTGCGCCACGGCGGCGGTCAGCTTCTTGGCATACGGCACATGCAGGAATTCGTTGGGGCCATGGGCGTTGCTCTTGGGGCCGAGCACGCCGCAGACCATCATCTGCGCCTTCGGGAAGCCTTCGCTCAGCATGTTCATCAGCGGGATGGTGCCGCCCTGGCCGATATAGCCGCAGGGCGCGCCGAAGTGGGCCTGCGATGCAGCATGGAGGGCGTTCTCGAACCACGGCGCGGTGGCGGGTGCATTCCAGCCGGTGGCGCCGCCGCCACCCTCGAAGGTGACGCGGGCCTGGTAGGGCGCGTTGTCTTCCAGCAGGGCCTTGAGCTGCTGCACGGCCTGGGCGGCGTCCACCAGCGGGGGTAGGCGCAGGCTGAGCTTGAAGGCGGTGTAGGGCCGCAGCACGTTGCCGGCGTCCTTCAGCGGTGGCAGGCCTTCGGCGCCGGTCACGCTGAGGGTGGGCACCCAGGTGCGCTGCAGCAGGGCCTGTACTGGGTCGGTGGTGGTGGGCAGCGTGAACAGGGTGGCACCGCCGCAGTCGTAGTGTGCCCAGGGGAAGCGCTTGAACAGCTCGTCGCCCAGGATGGCGGCGGTGGCCTTGGCCTGGGCCAGGCGCTCGGGCGGCACTTCGCAGTGGAAGCTGGCGGGCAGCAGGCGGCCGGTGGCGCTGTCTTCCAGCCGGTCGAGCACCTGCCGCATGATGCGGAAACTGCTGGGCACCAGGCCCGATGCGTCGCCCGAGTGGATGCCCTCGGTGAGCACTTCCACCTTCAGCGTGCCGCTGGCCATGCCGCGCAGGCTGGTGGTCAGCCAGAGCTGGTCGTAGTTGCCGGCGCCGCTGTCGAGGCAGATCACCAGGCCCACGTCGCCCAGGCGGCTGCGCAGCGCGTCCACATAGGGCAGCAGGTCGTAGGAGCCGCTTTCCTCGCAGGTCTCGATCAGGCCGACGATGCGCGGGTGCGGCAGCTTCTGGCTTTGCAGGGCCTGCACGGCGGCGACGCTGGCATAGACCGCGTAGCCGTCGTCCGCGCCGCCACGGCCGTAGAGCTTGCCGTCTTCATACTTGGGCGTCCAGGGGCCGAGGTCGTTGCGCCAGCCGCTGAACTCGGGCTGTTTGTCGAGGTGGCCGTACATCAAGACAGTCTGGGCATCACTCGCAATGCTTTCACCGGTGTCGCCGGCTGACGCGTCGATCTCAAAAAATAGCACGGGTGTGCGGCCTTCGAGGCGCACGATCTCCAGCTTGAGGCCGGCGACCTTCTGCGCCTCGACCCAGGCCGCGGCGTTGCGCACCACGGTGTCGATGTAGCCGTGCTGCGCCCAGTCGGCGTCGAAGCCGGGCGACTTGGCGGGGATGGCGATGTAGTCGGTGAGCTGGCGGACGATGTCCTCGTCCCAGGCCCGGCTGACCTGGGCCAGTGCGGGCGCGGCGGCAAACACGTGAGGGGGGACGCGGGCGTTCATGGCGGTGCTCCTGCTGCGGCAAAGCGCCCATTGCATCACAGCCCGGCGGGCACTGCCAGCGCCGAAGTGGCTGGCAGGCCGTTTTTATGCATCCAATTGGCACTTTGCCCAGGTTTTACCTAGGCATGATGCAACCAATTTAATAGCAATGAACTCAGGCGGCGAGCAGCGTGGCCTGCACCGGCGCGTTGCCGCCCAGGGCCACATCGCCGGCCAGCTGGCCGCCGTCTTCGATGACCAGGCGGCCATACCGCACCGTGCCGGTGACACGGCCGGTGGAGTGGATCACCAGCTTCTGGCGCACGGTGAGCTTGCCGTCGAAGGCTCCGTGGATCTCGGCAATGTCGATGTCGGCCGAGCCGCTGAAGGCGCCCTGCTCGGCGATGTGGATCACGCGCGAGTCCATGGTGGCCTCAACGGTGCCCTCCACCACCAGCGTGTCGCAGTCGGTGATCTCCACGCCCTTGAGCTTGATGTTGGGGCCGACGGTGAGTTTGGCCGCGCTGCCTTCCGTGGCGGTCGCGGTCGCGGATGGTGCGCTGGTCTGGCCCGTGCGGGCCAGCGAGGCGGGCTGCGTGGCAGATGCGGAAGAGGTGGTCAGGCCCTGCGATGCGGCACTGGCGTTGGCGGCGCTGCTGCCGGATGCTGCAGAGGTGGCGCTGGTGATGCCACCGGCAAGGCCAGAAGACTGCAGCGGTCGGGCGGTGGTGTTGTCCGCGTCACGTTTGCCGAAAAAGGGAGATTGCAAGGCCATGGGTCCTCCGTTGGTAAAGCGCCCATGCTAGGGAAGATGGACCCTGGAGGCTGCCCTTGTTACGCAAGATCGGTAACCAAACCCAACGCGGGTGCACGGTTACAGCCGGACAGCGTCCCGCCAGCCCAGTCCGTCGCGGGTGCCCTGCGGCACGGCGCCCCGGCGCGGGCGGTATTCGCAGCCCACCCAGCCGTCCCAGCCGCACTGTGCGGCCACCTCGTCGAGCACACCAAGCAGGTAGGCGTAGTGCAGCTCGCCGGTGTCGGGCTCGTGGCGCTCGGGCACCCCGGCGATCTGGATATGGCCCACGCGGCCAGTGGGCAGGTACTGGCGCAGCTTGGTGGCTACGTCGCCTTCCATGATCTGGCAGTGGTAGAGGTCCATCTGCACCTGCAGCGCGGGGTTACCCACCTCGGCCAGGACGGCATGCGCCTGGGCCTGGTGGTGCAGGAAGTAGCCCGGCATGTCGCGGGTGTTGATGGGCTCGATGAGCACCGTGCGGCCAGCCTCTGCGGCCTGCGCAGCGGCCCAGCGCAGGTTGTCGGTATAGGTGGCGTGCAGCCGGTCTGCCGGCACGCCAGCCGGTGCCACACCGGCCATCAGGTGGACGCGTGGGCAGTCGAGTGCCTCGGCATAGGCCAGTGCCATGGCCACGCCCTGGCGGAACTCGGCTTCGTGGCCCGGCACACAGGCCGTGCCCCGTACGCCGCCATCCCAGGCCTGCACGGTGCCAGCGGCATCGGTGCCGCCCGGGGGGGCATTGAACAGCACCTGCTGCAAGCCGTTGCCCCGCAGCCGCGCCGCGATCTCGGTGGGGGCCCAGGCATAGGGGAAGAGGAATTCCACGGCCTTGAAGCCATCGGCCGCCGCGGCCTCGAAGCGGTCGAGGAAGGGCAGCTCGGTGTAGAGCATGGACAGGTTGGCGGCGAACTGCGGCATGGGCTCAGCCTCGCTCGAAACGGAAAACTGCGGTGCCGGCGCGCAGATTCGGCAGCCAGCGCACCTCCTGGCCGTCCTGCAGGCCATAGGCGTCGAGCACGCGCAACTGGTTCTTGTGCGCCAGTGCCTCGAAGTCCTTGTAGGTGCCGACGCGGATGTTGGGCGTGTCGTACCACTGGTAGGGCAGGCGGCGCGTGACCGGCATCCGCCCCCGCGCCACGCTCAGGCGGTTGGGCCAATGGGCGAAGTTGGGGAAAGCCACGATGCCGGTGCGGCCCACGCGGGCGGTTTCGCGCAGCATGGTCTCGGCGTTGCGCAGGTGCTGCAGGGTGTCGAGCTGCAGCACCACGTCGAAGGAGGCGTCGCCAAAGATGTCCAGGCCTTCGTCGAGGTTGAGCTGCACCACGTCCACCCCGCGCTGCACGCAGGCCAGCACGTTGGCGTCGCTGATCTCGATGCCGTAACCGCTGCAGCCGCGGTGGCGCTGCAGGTAGTCGAGCATGGCGCCGTCGCCACACCCAAGGTCGAGCACGCGCGAGCCGTGGGGCACCAGGCGGGCGATGGATTCCATGATGGTGAGATCGCTCATGGGTATACCTCCGTGCTATGCACTGCGGTGCGAGCTTGCTTGGGGCGGCCCGGCGCTGCGCTCATGGCAACTCCTTCGACATGCTCTCGAAATAAGAGCGCACCACGCCCATATACCGTGCGTCATCGAGCAAAAAGGCATCGTGCCCATGCGGCGCGTCGATCTCGGCGTAGCTGACGTGGCGGCGGTTGTCGAGCAGGGCCTTGACGATCTCGCGGCTGCGCTGGGGCGAGAAGCGCCAGTCGGTGGTGAAGCTCACCAGCAGGAACTTGCAGCTGGCGCGCGCCAGCGCCCGGCTGAGGTTGCCGTCGTATGCACGGGCGGGGTCGAAGTAGTCCAGCGCACGGGTGATGAGCAGGTAGGTGTTGGCGTCGAAGTATTCGCTGAACTTGTCGCCCTGGTAGCGCAGGTAGCTCTCGATCTGGAACTCCACGTCCTGGGTGGTATACCGATAGGCAGGCACCCCGTCGGCGCGCAGCGAAGCCTGCGCAGCAGGGAGCGTGGGGGCCTTGAGCTGGCGGCCGAACTTGGCGTTCATCACGTCGTCGCTCAGGTAGGTGATGTGGCCGATCATGCGGGCGATGCGCAGGCCGCGTTTGGGCACGGTGTTGTGTTCGTAGAAATGGCCGCCGTGGAAGTCGGGGTCTGTCACGATGGCGCGGCGCGCCACTTCGTTGAAGGCGATGTTCTCGGCGTTGAGGTTGGGCGCGCTGGCCACCACCACGGCATGGCGCACGCGCTCGGGGTATTGCAGGGTCCAGCTCAGGGCCTGCATGCCGCCCAGGCTGCCGCCCATCACGGCAGCCAGCGTCTGGATGCCCAGCACGTCGAGCAGGCGGGCCTGGGCGTTGACCCAGTCTTCCACCGTGACCACGGGAAAATCGGCGCCGTAGACACGGCCGGTGGCCGGGTCGGTGTGCATGGGGCCGGTGGAGCCGAAGCAGGAGCCGAGGTTGTTGATGCCGATCACGAAGAAGCGGTTGGTGTCCACCGGCTTGCCCGGGCCGATCATGTTGTCCCACCAGCCTTCGGACCGCTCCTGGCCTTCATAGACACCGGCCACGTGGTGGGAGGCATTGAGCGCGTGGCAGATGAGCACGGCGTTGGAGCGGTCGGCATTGAGCGTGCCGTAGGTTTCAAAGGCCAGCATGTAGTCGCGCAGCACGGCGCCGCTTTGCAGCGGCAGCGGCTCGGCGAAATGCATGGACTGTGGTGTGGCGATCATCGGCATGAAAAAACCCGGCGTCGCTAAAGAGCAAGGCCGGGTTGTGCATCGATCGCTTGGTCTTTAGCAGTACTTGTTAAGCGCCCGCAAGCTGGAGCAAATCGGCGCGTGGGGCAAAGTATAGCCCTCTTGCCCGCTTCACCCGAGCAATGCCAGCGCCCCCATACCCGCAAACAGGGCCGCGCTGACCAGGTGCACGGTGCGGATAGGCACCCGGCGCGTGATGCGTTCACCCAGCCAGACTACCGGGGCATTCGCCAGCATCATGCCGAAAGTGGTGCCCGCCACCACCCAGACCAGGTAGTCGGGGTAACGCGCCGCCAGCATGACGGTGGCAATCTGGGTTTTGTCACCCATCTCGGCCAGGAAGAACACCACTACGGTGGTCAGGAACACACCGAAACGCGGCTGTCTGCTTACATCATCGCCGTCGATCTTGTCGGGCACCAGCATCCACAACGCCATCAGAATGAAAGATACGCCCAGGATCCAGCGCAGGGCGTTGGGGCCGATGACGGTGGTGAGCCAGGCACCCACCGCACCCGCCAGGGCATGGTTGACCACGGTGGCCACCAGGATGCCGAACACGATCGGCCAGGGTTTTCGGAAACGGGCGGCCAGCACCAGGGCAAGCAGCTGTGTCTTGTCGCCCATTTCGGCAAGGGCAACGACACCTGTGGAGATGAGAAAGGCTTCCATGTGGGGAACTCCGGCCGGATGTTGTTGTGCAAAACCACGGCCATACACCCCCCTCCGGCACATGGAGGGGTGCACAGCCGATGGTCTCGCCAAGTCCGGCAGCGCCCTGTGCGGGCGATGCGATGGAACCATGTGCGCCATGTGAACCCGTGCGGGCCCAGCAAGTATGTTGACGCACATCCTCGCCCGGGACGGGCAAGAAGGCTACTCCCCAAAGACAGCGCCTATTGTACCGGGAGCGCGCACTGGCCCGATGCGTGGCAACAGCACTCCACGGCCGTTTTTTGTCGGAAATTTGCAACGGACAGAGCGATTCCCGCCCTGAAGCAGGCTCCGCACGGGATAACCCTCGTCACACAAACTACTCTACATCCAGCAAATAACGCATAATGTACTGTGCTGCTTGCTTTTTGGTAGGCGGCACATGCTAGCGGTGATCGGTCAGTTCGCGTCTCTGAAGTCGTCAAGGTTTGTTGATTGCTATCCGGCTCCCATCGCATTTGTGTTTTTTTCAGGAGTCCCTCATGGGCAACAAACTTTACGTGGGCAACCTGCCCTATTCCTTCCGCGACGAAGACCTGCAACAGACCTTCAGCCAGTTCGGTTCGGTCAACAGCGCCAAGGTCATGATGGAGCGCGACACCGGCCGTTCCAAGGGTTTCGGCTTTGTCGAAATGGGCAGCGATGCCGAAGCGCAATCCGCCATCCAGGGCGTGCATGGCCAGTCTTTCGGTGGTCGTGACCTGGTGGTCAACGAAGCCCGCCCGATGGAAGCTCGCCCCCCCCGTAGTGGTGGCGGTGGCTTCGGCGGTGGTGGCGGCTACGGCGGCGGTGGCCGCAGCGGTGGCGGCGGCTACGGCGGCGGCGGTGGTGGCTACGGCGGTGGCCGCGGCGGCTACTGATCCATCGCGCGGTACAGCGCATGGTGTGGATTCATCATCCACCACTCAAAAAGAGGCCTTCGGGCCTCTTTTTTGCTTGTATGCATGCATTTCTTACACTAGTTCACTGAATAAATGCTTGCTTTTGGCGCATTGTTTGGGTCCATAATGTAATTGTGTGTCTTTGTGCACATATCCATGGTGTCTGGTCGGTTCGCGTCGTGCGGTTTGTTGAGCGTGTGCTTCAGACTCCTTCGCCTGTGTCCAATGTGTTCTTGAGGAGTCCCTAGATGGGCAACAAACTGTACGTCGGCAATTTGCCCTATTCGGTTCGCGACAGCGATCTGGAACAGGCGTTCTCCCAGTTCGGTGCGGTAACCAGCGCCAAGGTCATGATGGAGCGCGACACCGGCCGTTCCAAGGGTTTCGGCTTTGTCGAAATGGGCAGCGATGCCGAAGCACAAGCCGCAGTGAATGGCATGAATGGCCAGCCGCTTGGCGGCCGCAGCATCGTCGTGAATGAAGCACGACCCATGGAAGCGCGCCCGCCCCGTAGCGGCGGCGGTGGCTACGGTGGTGGCGGTGGCGGTGGATATGGCGGCGGTGGTGGTGGCGGCTACGGCGGCGGTGGCCGCAGTGGTGGCGGCGGTTACGGCGGCGGTGGCGGTGGCCGCAGCGGTGGTGGCGGTGACGGTGGTTTCCGCAGCCCCTATGGTGCCGGCCCCCGTGGTGGTGGCGGTGGCCGCAGCGGTGGTGGTGGCGGCGGCGGTTATGGCGGTGGTGGTGGCTACTGAGTCTCGACGCTCCGCTGCAACGTCATCCACAAAAGGCCCTTCGGGGCCTTTTTGCATTTCCGGCCCCTGGACTTAGGATTTATCCGTAAATAATATTCACAGGCAGTTCGATCTTGCGCAAGGCGATGATGTGTTGATTTCCACGCAAACCTAACCCACCATTTCCATCTCGATCTGACCCACCCTGGTTCGTGAACTTCACGCTCACGTTGTGGATAAGTTCTTGGTCGCCTTCTCCTTCTTGGTGGTCTGTGGTGGTTGCTGTGCGGAGCTGTTCTTGAACCTGTAGCTGTCGTTACCCGTTTCCAGAATATGGCAGTGATGCGTGAGTCGGTCCAGCAGTGCCGTGGTCATCTTGGCATCGCCGAACACATTGGCCCACTCACTGAAGCTCAGGTTCGTAGTGATCACGACGCTCGTGCGCTCGTACAGCTTGGACAGCAGGTGGAACAACAAAGCGCCTCCTGACGTACTGAACGGCAGGTAGCCCAGCTCATCCAGGATCACCAGGTCAGCATAGGCTAGGCGGTGCGCGATCTGCCCCGGCTTGCCCTGGGCCTTCTCCTCCTCCAGTGCATTGACCAGCTCCACCGTGGAGAAGAACCGCACCCTTCGGTGATGGTGTTCAATGGCTTGCACTCCGAGGGCTGTGGCAATGTGGGTCTTGCCTGTGCCCGGCCCGCCCACCAGCACCACGTTGTTGGCATCCTCCAGGAACTCACACCGGTGCAACTGGCGCACCAGGGCTTCGTTCACCTCGCTGTGGCTGAAGTCGAAGCCTGCCAGGTCCCGGTACGCGGGGAACCTGGCCACCTTCAATTGGTAAGCCACCGAGCGCACCTCCCGCTCGGCGGTCTCAGCCTTGAGCAGTTGGGACAGGATGGGCTGTGCTGCCTCGAAGGCTGGCGCACCTTGCTCAGCCAGCTCCGCAACTGCCTGGGCCATGCCGTGCATCTTGAGCTCGCGCAGCATGATCACGATGGAAGCGATGGCGGGGTCATGACGCATAGCGCACCTCCCTCAATTGGTCATAGCGCAGCACGTTGGCCTGGGGTTCCACCGCCAGCTTGAGGGCCTGGGGCGATGTGACCGGTGCTGGAGCGGGCTTGCCGTCCAGCAGCCGGTGCAGCACGTTCAGGATATGGGTCTTGCTGGCAGCCCCAGACTCCAGGGCCAGTTCCACTGCGGCGAGCACGGCCTGCTCGTCGTGATGCAGCACCAGTGCCAGTACCTCCACCATCTCACGGTCGCCGCCGGGTTGCTTGAGCAAGGTGGCCTGCAGTCGCTTGAAGGCCGCTGGTAGCTCCAGGAATGGGGCGCCGTTGCGCAAAGCTCCTGGTTTGCGCTGCAGCACCGCCAGGTAGTGGCGCCAGTCATAGACGGTCTGTCCCGCACCATGGTGGTTACGCTCGATCAGGCGCTGGTGTTCACAGATGATCTGGCCTTCGGCAGCGACCACCAGACGATCTGCGTAGACCCGCAAGCTCACAGGCCGATTGGCATACGGGGCTGGCACGCTGTAGCGATTGCGCTCGAAGTGGACCAGGCAGGTGGGTGAGACGCGCTTGGTGTGCTCCACAAAGCCATCGAAGGGCCGGGGCATCGGCATCAAGGCTGCCTTCTCTTGGGCCCAGACATCCGCGACGGTGCCAGGCAGCTTGCCGTGCGCGATCTCGTGCCACAGAGCCACGCAGCGCTCCTGCAGCCATGCATTGAGCTCAGGAAGGCTTGGGAATGGCGGCACGACCTGCCACAGGCGATGGCGGGCATCGCGCACGTTCTTCTCCACCTGGCCCTTCTCCCAGCCCGACGCGGGATTGCAGAACTCGGCCTCGAACAGGAAGTGGCTGACCATGGCCGCAAAGCGCGCATTGACGTCGCGCTCCTTGCCACGGCGCACCCGGTCTACGGCGGTGCGCATGTTGTCGTAGATGCCACGGCAGGGCACACCGCCCAGGACTGCGAATGCATGGTTGTGGGCATCGAACAGCATCTCGTGCGTCTGCAGCGGATAGGCGCGCAGGTAGAACGCTCGGCTGTGGCTGAGCTTGAAGTGGGCTACCTGCAGCTTGGTGCGCACGCCAGCGAGAACAGCCCAGTCCTCGCTCCAGTCGAACTGGAAAGCCTCGCCAGGGCCGAAGGCCAGGGGAACGAAGGTGCCGCGGCCCGTGGTCTGTTGGGCCACCAGGCGCTGCTCTTGCCAGAGGCGGGCGAAGGCCGCCACCCGGTTGTAGGAGCCGGTGTAGCCAAGGGCCTGCAGATCCGCGTGCATCTGCTTGACGGTGCGTCGCTGCTTGCGAGAACGGCCAGCTTCCGTCTTGAGCCAGCCGGCGAGCTTCAAGGCGAAGGGATCGAGCTTGGATGGTCTGACCCGCTTGGCATAGTGCGGCTCGGCCTCGCCAGCGCGCAGGTACTTGCGGATGGTGTTGCGTGAGAGGCCCGTGCGGCGGGCGATCTCCCTGATGGACAGCTGCTCTCGCAGGGCCCAGCGCCTGATGACACTCAGTGTTGCCACGTCTATCACTCCTGGTCTCCTGCTGCTCAACAAAGCAGCAGGTTAGGGTTAGTACGTGGGTCAGATTTAGATGGAAATCCTGGGGGTTAGTGGGTCACTTCTGCGTGGAAATCAACACCGTTGACCTGTATAGGCTTCTGATGCGACCTGCATTCAGGCAAAACGCTTGACACAAGCCATTTTTTATCGACTGATATAAAATAACGGGAGTCCGCTGCGATCCCCGCCGCGACTGCCTTGCTCGAAGGGAGATCCAAGTGGCCGTTATTGATCTTGATCGACAACTGCAAGAATTGCGAAAGGAGTTCGCCCGCACCGCTCCAGCCGGCCGGGTCGCGCTCTATGAGTCCAGGATCGAGGAACTGCGATCGACCTTTGCGAGGCACGCTGCGCTGAAGGAGGGAGACAGGGCCCCCGACTTTTCGTTGCCGGACGCCCAAGGCGGCACGGTGTCGCTGTCCGCTGCTCTCAAGCAAGGTCCTGTGGTGGTGACCTTCTATCGAGGTGGCTGGTGTCCGTACTGCAACCTCCAACTGCGGTCCTACCAGGCCTTGCTGCCCGAGTTGGCATCCTTTGGCGCAAGCATGCTGGCCATCTCACCTCAGCTTCCGGACGCATCACTGTCAACCGCGGAGCGCGAGGCGTTGACGTTTAACGTCCTGAGCGATCTGGGCAATGACGTGGCTCGCCAATTCGGGCTGGTCTATCCATTGCCGCAGGAACTGCGCGATGCCTTGAGTTCCAGCAACAAGGCGCTGCCGAGCATAAATGGGGACGCCAGTTGGGAGCTGCCCGTTCCCGCCACCTATGTGATCACGCCGAACCAGAGGATCTCGCTGGCTTTCATCGAGGTCGATTACCGGCAGCGATTGGCCCCGCAGCGACTTCTTGCGGCGCTGCAAGAGCAGGCGGTTACGTGACGCAGGCCGTCGACTTGGTGCAAGAAGCGGTAGTCGGACCGGCTGCCGCGTCGTGGCCTCAGAGATCATCCCGGAACGTCTTGCGCGGATTCTGCTGGGCCGGGCTCAGCGTCACGATCTTTGCGGGCTGGTTCGTCGTGACGCGCTTCAGTGTCACGCGCGAACTTCGCCTGTGGGATGTGACCGCGCTGCGGTTCGGCATCGGTGCCGTCATTCTTCTTCCAGTGCTGTTGCGGGGAAAGAGACGCCTATCAGCCAAGGAATGGCGTGAGGGGCTGGTCTATGCCTGCCTTTGGGGGTTGCCCTTCGTCCTGGCGGTCGCGCTCGGCCTGCAGCTCACGTCGGCCGGCCGCGCGGCAGCGATAGCGCCGACCCTGATGCCGGTATTCGCCGGCGCCTTCGCGTGGATTTTCCTGAAAGAGAAACAGGGCCGCGCGCGCTGGTGTGGCTACCTCGCCATCATCATCGGACTGGTGTTCATGGTTGCAGGCGGTGTTTCCGCTCACGGTGGCATGAACCCGATGGGCCTCATCGCCCTGATGACTGCCGCTGCCATGTGGGCCGTCTACACGCTGCTTTTTCGGCGCAGCGCCCTGACACCTGTGCAGGCCGCAGCCCTGATCTGCTTCTGGTCGGCCATCCTCTTCCTGCCGATCTATATTTTTGGCGGGCTCAGTCGCCTCGCCATGGCCTCACCCAGCGAGATCGGCTTGCAGGCCGTCTATCAGGGCGTCCTGATGAGCGGCGTTGCGATCGTTTCCTTCAATCGCTCTGTCGCGCTTCTGGGCCCATCTGCGGCCACAGCCATCATCGCCCTGATTCCGGTCGTTGCTTCGCTGGCCGCCATTCCCGTACTTGGAGAGCTGCCGTCTGGTGGAGAGTGCGTTGCACTTGCCGTCGTTGTTGGCGGCGTGCTCTTGGCAGCACGTCCTGCCCGTAAAGCAGCGAAGCCATCGATTTCCGCAACCACGAGGCATACACCATGATCCGGTTCTACTTTCATCCGACCCCCAACCCCGCAAAGATCGCGCTCTTTCTGGAGGAGACCGGTCTGGCCTACGAAGCCTTGCCGGTCGACACAAGCAAGGGCGAGCAGCATGCGCCCGCCTTTCGTGCGATCAATCCGAACGGCAAGGTACCGGCCATCGTCGATACCGAGGGGCCGGGCGGCAACGAAGTCAGGGTCTTCGACTCGACCGCCATCCTGATCTATCTGGCGGAAAAGACCGGCCAGCTTCTGGGCACGTCCGAGGATCGGCCGGAGTTGCTGTCCTGGCTGCTCTTCATCGCCTCGGGATTGGGGCCGTTCTCCGGGCAGGCGGTGCACTTCCAGTTCGCCGCGCCCGAGGGCTTGGACTACGCGGCCAATCGTTACCGCCGCGAGGCGGAGCGGCACTATCAGGTTCTCAACGATCACCTGTCCGGACGCGAGTTCATCGTCGGCAGCGGTTTCACGATCGCCGACATCTCCGCCTGGGGCTGGCTCGATCGCGCTTCCCGCGTGCGCAAGGGCGCCGAGGATCCTCTGGGGCCCTTTCCCGAACTGAAGCGGTGGTTCGCAGGCGTGGATGCGCGTCCGGCGGTCGCTCGCGCCCGGGCGCTCGCCAAGAGCCATGCGTTCAAGGCGATCAACGACGAGGAGACCAAGCGTGCGCTCTTCCCGTCGAACTATCCCCCTGCATCGGCGCAAGGAGTTTGAAATGGAACTGAAGAACAAGCGGGTCCTCGTCACGGGCGGATCGAGCGGGATCGGCCTCGCGCTGGCCCATGCGCTGATCGCGCGAGGCGCCAGGGTGGTCATCACCGGAAGGCGCAGAAGCGTCCTGGACGATGCACTGCGCAGCCTTGACTCGGCGACGGGCGTCTGCGCTGACGTGGGAAGTCCCGAGGGACGCGCGGCCACGCTGGACCAGGCGATACAGACGCTGGGCGGACTCGACATCCTCGTCAACAACGCCGGCGGCGTGCGGGCTGGCCGGCTGGAGAACACCACGGAAGCCGATATCGAGCAGATGGTGATCGTCGACTTGCTCGCGCCAGTCTTGTTGACCCGCGCGGCGCTCCCCGCTCTGCGGGCCAGCGGAGATGCCATGGTGGTGAATGTCGCCTCCGGCATTGCCCTGGTCGGCGCACCCTTCTATGCAACGTATGCCGCGGTGAAAGCAGGTCTGGCTCGCTTTGGCGAGGCGCTCAGGCGCGAGCTCAAGGGCGAAGGCATTCATGTGTTGACGGCCTATCCTGGAGGCACGGACACGCCGATGATGAAGTCGAATCGCGCTGGTCCCGAACTGGGGTTTTCGCGCGAGCCTGCTTCTGCGGTGGCCGATGCCATCGTCGCCGGGATCGAGGCGAACGCTTTCGAGGTCATCCGGGGCGGGGAGGCGAGAGCCCAGATGATTGCGCTCAACCGTAACGATCCGGTAGCGGTCGATGCGAGATTCCTGACGCTCAAGAGCGCGCTGGAAGAGGCGGTCAAGGACCACAGCGCATTGTGACGACGCGGCATCAAGCACCGCATCCACTCACGAAGCCAACCACGAACCGATCCAGGAACGATCATGGCGCGCCCCAGAGAGTTTGACGAAGCAGTGGCCCTCGATGCCGCGATTCAATGCTTCTGGTCGAGGGGCTACGAAGCCACCTCGGTGCGGGACCTGGCCGACGCGATGGGTATCGCCGGCCCCAGTCTGTACAACACGTTTGGCGACAAACGCACGCTGTACCGGCAGGCGCTCGAACACTATGTCGAGCGAGGCTTTTGCGATCGGGTCCGGCGCTTCGAGTCCCAGTTGGCACCTCGTGCGGCCATCGGTGCGTTCTTCGATGAGATCATCGAATTGTCGCTGGCCGACGACCAGCGCAAGGGATGCCTGATCGTGAACTCGGCACTGGAGCTGGCACCTCACGACGCGGAGTTTCAGGCTGCACTGGCCGCTGTCTTGCGCGACATGGAGGCCTTCTTCTACCGTTGCGTCAAGGCCGGCCAAGATGCCGGCGCGATCAACATCACGTTGCCGGCCGATGATCTCGCCCGGATGCTGCTCGGCTTGCTAATGGGGCTGCGCGTCCTCGCGCGATCGCGGCCAGAACCGGAATTGCTGCGTGGGCTTGTCCGGCCCGCATTGGCGCTGCTCGATGGCGCCGGCACATCTCAACGACGGAGTCGCAAATGATCGACCTCTACTATTGGCCCACGCCCAATGGCCACAAGGTCACGATGTTTCTGGAGGAGGCTGGCCTCGAATACCGCATTCATCCTGTCGACATCAGTGCGGGCGACCAGTTCAAGCCTGAGTTCCTCGCGTTCTCGCCGAACAACCGGATGCCTGCGATCATCGACATGCAGCCGGTCGACGGCGGGGAGCCCGTGACCGTCTTTGAATCGGGCGCCATCCTGGTCTATCTTGCGGAGAAAACGGGTCGCTTCATGCCGACCGACCTGCGTGAGCGCAAGGCGGTGCTGGAATGGCTCTTCTGGCAGGTCGGTGGACTCGGCCCCATGGCCGGTCAGAACCATCACTTTGGCATCTATGCGCCCGAGAAGATCCCCTATGCCATCACGCGCTACGTCAACGAGACCAATCGCCTGTACGGTGTGCTCGACCGACGCCTGGCCGTGCAGGAATATCTCGCAGGTGAAACCTATTCGATCGCGGACATGGCGACCTACCCCTGGGTGGTGCCGTGGAAGCGCCAGCAGCAGGAACTCGACGAGTTCCCCAGTCTGCGGCGGTGGTTTGATGCGATTCGCAATCGTCCCGCGACGATCAGGGCCTATGCGCGCGGCGAGCCTTTCGCATCGCGTCCTGCGGTGACGGAGGAGGGCAAGAAGCTTCTGTTCGGTCAAACTGCCGCAGGCCCGCAGGCGCGCTGATACGTTTATGGTGCACACACCAGCGATTACTCAAAGTCAAAGCAATCACGCGACGTGGGCGTGCGCCAGCTGCTGCAGGGAGCTCGGGAATTCGTGGAGATCTTTCGAGGCGCGGGCATGATATCGCTATGACCATCGAACCGTGGGCGGACGCCCAGCTATCTGAAGATATTCCTCGGCTTGCTCAGGGCGGTGAGAGCGAGACTGTGGAATTCAAGCGAGAGCTGCCAAAGCAGGTGCGGGATCTTGCCAAGGAAATCGCGGCTTTCGCTTCCAGCAGCGGGGGCCGACTCCTTCTTGGAGTGGCAGACGACGGCTCGATTCCAGGAGTCGAAAATGCACATGACCCAGCGGTTCGAGATGATCTCGGCAGAAGGATCGTGGGCGTTTGCCAGATCATCGATCCCCCCGTCCGCCCGCAGATCGGCTGGACATCGGCAAATGGGCTCGGCGTTCTCGTCATCACTGTCGAGAAGGGTTCAGAGCCTCTGTACTACGTGGATTCGCGCGCGTACATCCGGCACGGCACGGTCTACCGACCGGCGACGGCCTCAGAGGTTCGCGCTGCCTTGACAGCTTCCATGCCCGGGGAGGCCGCAGAAGGACCCAAGAATCATCCGGAGCTGTCTGCGCTGGCCGACGTGCTCGCCAACGTGCGACGCTGGAGCGATACGGACTCCGAGATGCGAAGCCTGAAACCCTGGATTGAAGATTGGTCGGCAGATGCGGAGGTCTATGCGTCAAAGCTGCGCGACCTGTCCGTCTCCGACTGGGCCATTGAGAGCCACGTCAATGAACGGTTGGAAGCCACAGCTGAGAAGCTCGATGAAGTCGCACAGTTCCGGCACTACCTCGGCGAAGGGGAAAACTTCAACGACGTGTGCAACTCCGCAGGCTTCGCTGCTGCGGAGTTGATGCGCGATCTGGTCGATCCTATCGAGGTCAGCGATGAGACACAGCGAAAAGTCCTGGAGGCGATTGCCAAACTTGCCCGCAAGTTGACCCAAATGTGGGACCGTGCCAACAAAGAGATCTTCGATGGGCGTGTCGAGAAAGCCCAGCAGGAAACCTATGGCATCGGCCAGCAAATCGCCACTTGGACCTATTTCAGGCTGTCTGTTGTGCCGGAAAGCACGCTGGCCGATCTGCGCCGAATCGGTCTTAGCCTGCTCCAACTGGTGTCCATGAGGGTCTACATGGATGGCGGCGCTTCACTACAGCGCATCGTCGATGATGCTCAGACTCTTGTGAAAGAGCTGAATGCGAACGTCGAGAGTTTCCTGCAGTTCGATCGCTGAGTACTGTGTGCGCCGCCGTTTGCCCTTGGGCGGCTGCGGGCCACGGCTGCCAGAGGCGTGCTCGCTCCAGCGGTACGGTGACCGTGCGCGCACTCAGCGTCTATGCGCTGGCGCGCGCCTCAGGTCGCCGGGAAGCACAATCCCCAGGCTCCCATGCAACTCCTGACATGGATGCGGTCCGTAGCTACCCGGAACCCGAATACCCTCTAAACCCGCGTCAGATATGGGTTTGCGTCCGTCCGATGCAAATCGAAAGTCCTTGACAGCGGACATTTTTTAGGATGTCGCGCTCCTCGGTCAGACGCTTGATCTCGGCCTTCAGTCGCCGGACCTCCGCCGAGTCCTTCGCCGTCGGCAGCAGTGCCGCCTCCGCGCCGTCGGCATTGGCAGCGCTCTTCGCCTTGCGCAGCCACTCGTACAGGCTGTGGGTGGAGACCCCGAGCCGCTGGGCCACATCGGCCACCCGGAAGCCACGTTCGGTTACCTGCTTGACCGCTTCGGCCTTGAACTCATCCGTGTACTGCCTGTTGCTCATAAACACCTCTGTCGTTGCCATGAATTATGGCTCCTAGGTGTCTACGAAAGGCTGGCCGGTCCAGACCTCCGTTTTGTACAAGCCGTTGATAGTTTCAGCCAGGGCGTTGTCATAGGAGTCGCCGGTGCTGCCCACCGAAGGCATCAGGCCAGCTTCCTCCAAGCGCTCTGTGTAGCGAATGGACACGTACTGACTCCCCCTGTCGGAGTGATGAATCAGCTTTTCATCGCTTGAAGGATGCCGTGCGTAGAGAGCTTGCTCCAATGCATCCACAACAAAGTCAGTGCGCATGTGGCTGCTGACTCGCCAACCCACAATCCGGCGGGCATAGACATCAATCACAAAGGCCGCAAACATCTGACCTTGCCATGTCGATACATAGGTAAAGTCTGCAACCCAAAGCTGGTTGGGGTCTCCTCGTTTTCAGTGCAATAAGTGACGGTACGCAAAGCTAGCACTGGCGCGGGGGTGGTCTGGGTAGACCGTTGATTTCATTGACTTTCCTGTTCGCTTTGTAAACGGGTATGGTGGCCTC
>Ga0208693_1000229_pt1 | contig 46402 bp, 41 predicted proteins | sample AD_UKC071_MetaG_FD_184438 | JGI IMG/M metagenome (GOLD analysis project Ga0208693, IMG submission 184438) | Active sludge microbial communities of municipal wastewater-treating anaerobic digesters from USA - AD_UKC071_MetaG (SPAdes) (version 2) | ecosystem: Engineered > Bioreactor > Anaerobic >... | reverse complement strand
CGGATTCGGAAATATCCTTATGACCCTTTCCCTGCGGCGAATCTCTTCGTTGAGCCGTTCCACACTGTTGGTGGTTCTAAGCTTCCGCCGGTAATACTCAGGCAGTGCCAGCACAGTTATGGCATCCTCTAACCCCTGGTCCAGAATCTCGACTGCTCTGGCTGCTTTATCGGCATATTCTTCATGAATACTCTTGGCCAGCTTCCGCGCCGTTTCGGTATTACTCGCCTCAAAGACTGTTGCACTGTTTAGTTTTTGAATTCTATTAAATCCACTATTGATTTATTCCCCGGGGATTAGCGTACCAACTTGGTCCCCTAACTCAATCCTGCAAATCGAATCAGTGGTGGAAGTTACGCCCGCGTGAGATTCTATACACACAAATTGCCATTACAGTATTGGTTGGTAATATTACTTCAGGTTATATCAGTCCAATCTCATTAATAGGAGATTTTCAGTCCATCTTATTTGCGATTGTCTGAAGCAGAATGATAACCTCGGCAAAGCCAAGAAATAATACTCCGGCGATTATTGCTGACAGCCAAATAGTCAGGGGCAGACCACCATCATATTCACTACCAATATATTCACTACCAATCGCAGTAATTAGCCCCACAACAATGCCTATTATAATGATGAGCCATGCAACAGTCTTCAAGGCCGATGCAACAGAATTGCGGCCAAGTCTTTCTTTTTTGCCTTCCTTAGCATACGAACAGATCATGTCGTATTCCTCATCGGTTACTTCAATGGGGACTATTCTGTAATACTTGCCTGTATCCGGGTCCACGTTTGGATAATCGGGATGTCGCTCATCAGAGTATTCCTTTTCAAATAAGCCGAGAGCAATAAGTTGTTGCTCTCTTTCCTTGGCCTTCTCTTGCTCCTTGCGTTCAATAAAACTCTTTACTTTTGCGTGCAAGCTAACCCCTCCCGTATCAATAAATGGTTTGTGCTCACTTATTGCCTGCATAAGTCCCTGTCCAAAAGCGAACGAGGATAAACCTATTCCATAAGTTCCCAAACTCCCTTAGGACTTAATTCACTGCTTCTCATCTTCTTGGTTTTTCTGAGCTCAGTTGCTGCCCATCTTATGTCATATTGCCAGGTGTAAAATAAATCCCCTGACCGCTCCAACTCCATATTATATTTAGTCCAAACATACTTACACACATCAACGATAGTTGCTGCCCCTCCTAATTGCTTTAAGGAATCGTATAAAATATCGGGTAAATCATGTTTTCGAATCATTATCTTCACTCCATTCTGTATGCTTAGTTTTCGTAGATGGTTTTGACCACTACGTTTTAAATAAAGCTGACTCCTGGAGAAGGCTAAATCAGGAAGTTCCTAAATTATATAACTTCAGGGCCGTTGTGGCTCTACTTGGCCATTTCCAAAGTCCATGTTCCAGGTGCCCCCCCCTCCTTACAGAAATAGCAACAAACCCTCAAGGGCGTTGCTATTAGATGGCATAAATTGTGCGGATTAGATTCTACCCTACCTCTTTCTTCAGCAGCCAGCTACTCCCACAATCCTGGCCTGGTGGTCCGTCAGCTGGATGGGCTCATACTTGGCTTGGCGCAGGAACTCATGTACAGGCATTCTGAGGCCCGGGTCATGCCTACATATAAGAGCTTGCGCTCAGTCAGCTCCTGCATATCATCATCCATGTCTGTGTAGGAGTTGTATGGAATAACGGCATCATTGAGGCCTATGATGAATACAACCTTGAACTCCAGGCCTTTAATGGAATGGAAGGAAAGCAGTTTGATGCTGTCATCGCCGAAGTTAACATCCCTGCTCTTAAACAGCTGGCAGGTCAGTCCCTGCTCCTCCAATTGACTCTGGACCATTTGCAGTGCCGGAGCCGGCAACCCCGCAAACCAGCATGGCTCCGCCAGGGATGGCTGTGATTAGTTTCTTCTGCTCCAAGTTGAGATTCATGGGATTCCCTCCATAAAAACTTAGATGCTGACAATATTCAACAACTTATTCCAATTCCCCTTCTTAGGTTAATTTATTTCCAGCTTTTTGGGAAAAACCGAGCCAGGGCAGGGGAAGGCAAGTTATTCTTTTTCTCTGTTGATGTGGTATTATATAGAAAATCTCACGTTCGGAAGGAGAAAGACATGAAACAGCACAGGGGGGATCCAACGATTCTCATATTATCCGATATGGAAGGTGTATCCGGCCTAATCGATGGCAGACTTGTATCTGCAGGCAATATGTATTGGCGGGAATACGGCCGCCATCTCTTAACCAATGATGTCAATACCGTAGCCGTGGCCTGCGTCGCCAGGGGATACAAGAAGGTCCTTCTTTCTGAATCCCATAATTTTGGCATGAACACAGTCTATGATGCCTTAATGCCCAATATTACTCTCCTGCCTCCCCACAGTGCCCAGTCCAGTCTTAAGGGCACTGAAATGTGGGACACAATCTATAAGGAAAACAATATCATTGCGGCAATCATGGTGGGTATGCACCCCAGGGCAGGTGCAGGAGGGTTTTTCCCTCACTCCTGGGACTCCAAAGTATTTAAGTGCATTAAAATCAATGGCGAGCCTCATGGAGAAATTGGCACCATTGCCGCCCTGTTGGGCTGCCACGACATTCCCCTTATCTGTGTAGTGGGGGATTCTGTTGCCGCTCAGGAAGCTGAAGCACTCATCCCTGGGATTAAGGCAATCTCAGTTAAGGAACAGCAGGCAGATGGCTGGGTACGGGTACTGCCTCCGGCTCAAGCTGAAAAATTGATTTATTCCGAGGTCAGCAAGTGCTTGCAAGATTTTCAACACATCAAGCCCATGAAAGTAACAGTTCCTGTTGAGCTCTCCTTTGAACTGAATCACAAAGAGCATGCTTCCCTGTTTGCCAATGACCCCGGGGTGCAGGTCTCGGGTGAAACTGTATGCATTAACTCAAACAGCTATCAGGATGCCTACGCTGCTTTCTGGGACTGCTACTTAAAAATCATGGTCAGTTAACCAGTAATGGTAAGGCAGTGAGGAAAAGAAAAACCGTGCCGGAGCACGGTAGAAGCTCGTCGGAGGCGAATCAGCCTTCCGGGGGGCTTTTTCTTCCTTAGTAATCCCGCAGACATTGTGTGCCCAGGAAGTAAAGGGAGTGGTGTAAAATCCTTTTACTTCCCTGCGAAAGACATCGTAGTAAATATTGGATGCCAGCGGAGCTATAGGGAGCACTTGGTTCCAACGGGTCTGGAACTTGACCCATTCAGCCGAGAATTGTTCCTTTTGGTGAGGTTCCAGTTGCCGCATCTTGAGGGTGATGTCATCCAGTTCCGGATCGCTGATGCGCACTATATTGTCGGGACCATCGCTGTGGTACTGGAGGTAGGGGTCAAACACAGCCGATAAGTTTACCGACAGGGGAAAGGAATGGTACCGCCTTTCTCCTTTCGGCAGTTTCGGGCCATCATACATGTGTTCCAGTGCTGTGACGAAATCCAGCTCGTGAAGCTTCCAATCTATGCCGGCAAGGGGGGCGTTGGCCAACAGCTGAGATGGTATCGGTTTATAAGCTATCAATCCGCCGCCATCTTCCATCTCCACATGATTGATAACCAGCCGTTCGCCCTGGGCATTGTGGCGGAAATAGCCGCTGTCCTCCGTTGCCTTGGAAGCATCGAAGGGGGTCTTGCCATCGGCCTCATACCTGTAAGGCGACTGGTCCAGTAAGGAGTTGGCATTGGCAATATCCAGCTTATACTCCGGCAAAGCATCAATGGCTGCCTTATTGTCTAAATACAGCCAGTGTCCCAAACTGTAGAGACCATTGACGATTTGACCGCAGCCATCATAATGGTCCCTTATTACTTTCTGGCGGTCAATGAGGTAGGCCAGGGCCTGCCGGACCTCCTTGTGCTGAACGGGGCCAAAATCGCAGTGAAAGTACATACCCCCAAAACCATTGCGGGAATGGTAAGCTACATCAACTTCCTCTACATCCAGCACTTGTTCCAGGGTATAACCGTTATCGATTCCAGTCATAGCGTCGACTTCACCCCTGACACAGGCTTCGACATCCTGGTAAGTCCTGATACTGTGGAGCACTATATAGTCCACTTGCGGTTTGCGCCCCAGATAGTCACCCTTGAAGTGAGGATTGGCCTTGAGGGTGGTCTCAGTGTCGGAGAACCTTTCAATACTGAAGGGCCCGTTGGAGACCATGGCTGAATATTGCTGGCGCATGGTAAGGTGCCAGGCGTCAGCGCCCAAGCTCCACTGGGGATTATCGGAAATAAGCCGCGCCCCGTCGGGACTGGAATCGATTTTTGCCTCCGGAGACCAGGCGGCCATGGGCAGGGGATAGATTGTCATGAAAGCAGTTTCGAAGAAGCCGGTTGAATCTGCCCCAATGGTCAGGGAAAACTTATAATCGTCCAGGAGCTGGACTCCGGCAAAGTGATCCGTCCCACCCCCATGGTAGTCAGAGTAGCCCAGAAGGCCTTGGCCAGCAGTGCTTTTGGCTCCGACAGCTTCCCACTCCTTAGAAGCCTGCCAGAGCAAGGCAAAGACATAGTCCTGGGCCTTAATGGGCTCGCCATTATTCCACTTGAGGTCAGGGTGGATTTCGAAGGTGTATGTCTTGTTGCCGGCACCATCAGTGTTAATGTTCAGATTGTTGACCACAGTCTCGTTGAGAACTATCTCGCCGACGTCTGTGATGACATACAAACTGTAGAACTCATAGAGAAGAGTCTTAACCCATGGATCATCGTAATGGTCTTCCCCCAACCCGGGAATAAAATTACCTTCCAGGCAGGTCATGCCCACTGTTAATGTTACTGGTTCTTCTTTTCCCTTAGTATCTCCTTCGCCCTTGGGCTTTTCGGAGCAGCTAATCAGAGAAACGCAGATGAGAAGCACCAGGGCAAGGGCTAAAAACCTTCTCATGTCATTCCCTCCTTTTCTTTAATCCCTAGAATACTTACGCTCCAACAATGCACCGGCTGCCAGAGGTATGCCGGCACTTAATTCTAAGAGCAGACAGCTATTAATAGTAGAACAGCCGCATCGCTGGCTAGGGATAATTGCAGAATGAGACCAGTTTACAGGTGCACTGCCCCGCTAAGGGCGAAGATTAACGAAATCCTCTTCACCAGGAGACATTGCTTTTACCTTCTATTGACCCGCAAGGATACAGCCCGTCGCCTAAGATGCAATAATTTATCTCATTTCCCTGGATACTCAATTGGAGATATTCTACACCTTACCTTAATTTCCCTGCAAGTTTTCCGAATCCTGTCCGGCAAAGGGTTACCGAATTGGTTTACTTACATCAATAAAGTATTTGATGATACTGTGGGGCAAATGGCCAAAAATGCTCAAGCCTAAAAGATACTGAAACAGCAAACGGCCTCAGGAGTAACCTGAGGCCGATACTCATTATTTCTGTCAGTTGGTTATCACCCATCAACCGCGATCAGCTTCGCCGTAAATCAGCTTGCTGTACAATTCATCGACATTAACAGTAAGGCCGGCAAATATCCTGGATTGGGCAACGCCTCCGCGCTCAAAAACCTTGATCCTGGCAATTTCGTTATTCTCAAAGCTATAAATAATAATTGACTCCTGCTTAGGATCGACAATCCAGTATTCCTTGACAGTGGACAACATATATGAGTTGAGCTTGTCAAGCATATCCTTTTTGCGAGTGCTATCAGACAATATTTCAATGACCAGGTCGGGAGTTCCCATGTACCGGCCTTTTTCTGTCACATTGTCTTCCAGGTCGCAGATTACCAAAACATCAGGCTGAACAACATCGGGGGTTTTCATGCCTTTTTTCCTGAGATGCACATCAAAGGGAGCGAGAAACACTCTGCACTTCTTGCCATTAAAGTATTCATTGAATATTAGGTACAACCGCCCGAGAATCTCTTGGTGTCCGATGTTTGGTGAAGAAAGCAAATGGATTTCTCCGTTGATAAGCTCCATTCGCAAGGTGCTTTTTTCATTAATCTCCAGAAACTCTTCATAGGAGACCTTTTTCCCTCCATATTGGTAGTCGAGGGCTTTTTCCCGTACCATAAAGTACTGCTCAATATCTGTGACATAGGGAGTGAGCCTGGCAATTTTTTTGCCGTTTTTGGTAATCACTACCTCATTCTGCTCCTCTACAGTCTTTAAATACCTGCCCAGGTTTTGCTTAAACTCAGTTGCCGTTATTACAGAACTGTCCTTGGATGTCATATAAAACACCTCCTGAGATAAGCATAGCAGTTTGTCAGATTGAAGACAATATTTCGTGCGTTTATTGCTTGCGCATCGTACGGTTGCTGCACTGTTTTCAGTGCGATTTAGCGCCCCAATTAAAGGCAGGGGGAAAGCCGTCGGCCCTCCCCTTATTAAAGCTGCTCTATTATGGTGCTATGGTTATCACTTCTGAGTCCAGAATATCTGCCCATGTATCGGTATTAAAAATATGAAAACGCAGCTCTATTTCTGCAATGGCATCAATACCGTTGGCAAGCAAATCATCCTCATAGAACGTAATGTCGTCCAGTGCCTTTTTCCCGGGCACAATGTCGCAGGAGAAAATTGCATCGACCATATAGCCGTTAACGGAAGTGTCGCGAGCCTGGATTGTTACTGCCTGGCTGGTGTTATTTTCGATGTACAATAGGACTTCGGGACCAAAGATATTTTCGCCCATCCCCTTGAAAACGATTTTTATCCCCGCCTGGTCCAGCAGCAGCTCTCCAGATGAATCATAGGTCTGGGTATATTTGCCCGCAGCTGTCGTAGTAATCTTCACTGTTTGAGAATCGAAGATTGTATCCCAGGTGGAAGTGTTAAAGACGTGGAAATACAATTCAATCTCAGTGATGACATCAATATTGTGTTCTTCCAGGACATCCCCTGAAAAATCAATTGTATCAGAGGCTTTTTTCCCCGGAACCACATCGCAGGAAAAGATCGGTTCAATCATGAATCCGTTTATCGAGGTGTTTCTTACCTGGGCGGTAATCGGCACGTCAGAATTATTCTCAATGTAAACCTTTAATTCCGGTCCCATCCAGGATTCTTCTAATCCTGTTACCTTGATGAGTATGCCCTTTTCCTCGATGACAATTTCCTCGACAATCGACACCTGCTCTGGTGGGGGGTCAGGTGTGTTTTTGCCCCCTTCGCCAGTCTTATCTCCAGACCCTGTGCTGGGTGCAGGAACCTCGCCACAGGCTGCCACAGAAACGACCATGAGCAAGAGTAAGAAAACAGCCAATACTCTTTTCATAATTTGCCTCCTAATAATTATTGGTTGGCGCTTGTGCCGCCTCATTAAGACAGTAGCATAACCCTGTGACATTTTTATTACTGGAAAGGATATTTCTACATAATTGCGTATATTACATAATGGATAGGCTGGCAATAATTTCATTGAGGAGGTGAAGTTTATGAATTTTGCCTGGAGATTGGGCGTCAAGGTTGGATTGGTCTTGTTCTCATTAGCATGCCTGTTGATACTCAGCAGCTCCCCAGCCATGGCATGCACCAGTTTTGCCGTTTACGGCCAGGAGCCAGTATACGGAATGAATTTTGATTGGTACCTGCCCACAGAAATGAAGTTTATAGTAACGCATAAAAGCATATCTGGCAACTTTGAAAGCTTCAGCCTGTTATTTGACTACGAAGGGTCTGACTCAGTTTCAACTGTAATGTGCAATGGCATTTTTTACTCTAATCAGGAACAGCGCCCTGCCCCTGAGGGCAAGTCTGATTATAGGGAGCTTGATGTAGGTGAGTACTATATCAGTCAGATAATACATGAAGCGATGCAAACTCAGATTGTCCTTCAGGCCCAGGGCTATGACATCGGCGTTCCAGCAATCATAGCCCAGTACCAGGAGAAGAAATTTGTCCAGACAACGCCCCACGGATGCCATATCTTAGTTGCTGACCCCCAGGGCAATGCCGCGATATTTGAACTCGTGGACGAAGGAAATGAAATTGTGCCTATCGCAGGAGACTTTATCGTCATGACAAATTTCCCCAACTCTGCCTTCAAAGATGGGCCCTATAACCAAGTGTCCGGCACGGGAGCAGAACGTTATATCACGGCTTACGAATACATTGAACAAAACCTGGACAGCTTTGACATTGACCATGCCTTCAGGGCATTAAAGCAGACCACCCAGAGTTTCACACGCTGTTCCCTGGTCTGTGACCCCCTGAAGAACAACGTTTACTTGGCCCTCAACAATGACTTTAAGCATATATGGAGAATCTCCATTAGTGACAAGACCGTCGAGACCTGGCGGGGCTTTGACAAAGACATTAAACTCACCATCCCCAGTGGGGGGATTACCGATGCGGATCTGATGGCAGCTGTTGCCAAAACTAAACGGCCTGAGCTGTACTGGAAATTAGCCATAGCTGCCGGGGCAGCAGCAGTAATGACGGTAATCCTCATCATCTTTGGTCCCAATTTAATATGGAAACTGAAGCTGCAGATATGGAAGCGGATGTAAACAATAACCGGCAGGACGCAGTGTCCTGCCGGTATTTCTTTGACTACTTGTCCCCCTGGATAAGCTTCAGTGCCTCTTCCATTGCCAAATCCCTATTGTTAATGTAGTCATCAATGGTATAAGTCACCTGATAGTGGGGATAGAGGGCGTCGGCATCAGCCAGCCCCTCATCGGGCCGCATCCACTGGGTATAAGAAATGTTGTAGAACAATTTCGAGTGCTGCAACTGAAAGGACAGGATGTCCCCGTAGCTGTTGGGAGCGTTGCCGGAGGGTTCGCCAATGATTGTGCCAATGCCGTTATCTGCCAGAATCACGGCAAAATCTTTGGCCGCCGAGAAAGTGCCGTTGTCAATAAGGGTGTAGATATTTCCGGCAAAGAGAAGCTCCTCTGCCTTTTGGTTTGTGACTGTTTCCGGCTCCCAAGTCACAGTTCCCTTCCGGGCCAGGTATCCCCTTTGTTCTGAAGCTGCCCGGGACATTCTTCTGACGGAGCCAAAATACTTGTACTCATCAATATCTATGTATTTAAGGAACTCCTGGGCAACATAGGTGTTGCCTCCGTAGTTGCCCCTGAGGTCAACGATGATGTTTTCAATACCCTGGTTCTTTATATCCTGAAACATTGTCCTGACGAAATCTACATACTCCTCATCATAGATGCAGCTTTGCAGGCGAAAATGGCAGAGGCTGTTTTCCTGGTCAAGGTAATATCCCTGGTATGAGTCATTGCTGGGGTAGAACTGCCTTTCGGGATATGGATCCGCTTTTTCATAAGTAAAGCCAAATTCCAAGCGAATGACTTGGGTTTCCCCATTGCGCAGCACTTCGGCATCAAGCCCCCGCATATAGTCAATCTCCGCCCCCATCTGGGTGAGGACCGATTCGGTGAGCATGTTTCGGATGTAGTCCTTCAGCCAATAGGGATTTTCGGCAGGCAGCACCCTTTCTGCCTGGGCCAGAATCTCATCGGCAGTGACCCCGCCCAGAGACAGCAATTGATCACCAGGATATAAATTCCTGCCGCCAAGGACGAAGATCTTACCGTCTAATATCTTAATTTCCATGGGAAGAAGCCTCTCGCCAAACCCCAGCATCACTCCTGTATGGGCATCTCCCAACATGCAAGTAAGCTCAGCCACAAGAAAGGCAAATTCCCCTACAGTCATTTCCTGGTTTGCCTTGTTTTCAGCTTCCGCAAAAGCTGCCTCCATATCCGCGGGCAGGCCGTAGATGGTTGCAGGATGCACCTGTTCTAAATCAGCCTTTAACTGCCTTAAGTCTTCTTTCATTTCCTGGGGAGTAAGAATCTGAGTGTAATCAGGATAACTATAGAATTCAGGAGGCTTTGTGCCCAGTATCGGGGTGTAGCGCAATGCGGTATAAAAGAAAGCAAAGACAAAACTTAGCACTGCCAAGACCATTGTTATTCCGAGAAGCAGTTTCTTTATCTTCCTCAACATCATCACTCCAATGCTGATGGTTTAATCCGCCACCAGGTATTCATGAAACCAGGCTATTGCCCTCTCCAGCATTCCAGCGGCGATGCAGTGGCCGACGCCTGGGATTTCGTGAAGCTGAAGGCGCTGGGGGCAATCCCGGTACAGGGGAGCCACCTCCTGGTAAAACCAGCGCTGACTGTCGACGGGGACAATCATATCTTTAGCGCCATTGAGCATAAGCACAGGCCTCTGGTTCAGGGTTTCTTTATTGCTCAGCAAGTCATAACGGGCCAGGTAGTTGCGATGGGCCTCGGGCATGGGTTCGAGGTTAAGGTTGCTGCGAAATTGCTCCTCCATCTTCAGCCAGGCACAGGATCCGTTGAAGGATACCATAGCCTTTAATTGGGGGTTGGCAGCGAAGACACCGGCAGCAGTAAATCCGCCCATGGAATGGCCCATTACCCCTAAGCGGCCAGGATCCACCTGGTGCTGAGAAATAATTGTTTCGATCATTGCCGGCGACTCCCGGACATTTTGGATAACCGTCCCCCAGAAATATTTCTCCAGGTGGTCGGAAGATAAGTCCTTGGCTTCCCTCTCCCCATGGTGGATGGCATCGGGGGCAAAGACCTGAATGCCCCAGGCAGCGAAAACTGACAGCCGAAAGCGCTGGTAATCCTTATTGGAATTCCAGCCATGGTAGTAGATTGCTGTGGGCGGGTTGTCTATGCCTTTCGGCGAAAACTTCAGGGTTGGTATGCCGCCCACATCCAGTCGCTCAACATTGACGTACGGGCTTTGCATCGTCCTCCCCCCTTTACCTGGTTAATGTCTGCCCCGGAGTAATTCTGGAAGTGTCGCAACCCAGTTCATAGTACTGATTGTTGTTAAACTCGAAGGTCTTGATTACCTCCAGACCGAGCTTTTTGTGGGCTTTATATGAGCGGGTGTTAATCCGGTTAATAAAAGTGATGAGTATCGGATAGCGGGGTGCCATTTGCCGCAGGGAGAACTCGAAGAGGTTTGGCAGCACTTTTGTCCCTCGGTAATCCCTGTGAATGCAGATAGGACCATATTGATAGGAGTTCTCGGTGGAAAGCCTTTGTCCCAGGTATACTGTGTTGGGGAGATCAGCAATCATGTATTGAAAGAGGGGCCACTGCGACCAATACTGCCAGGAAGCCGCCATGGCATAAGCCACTATTCTCTCGCCATCGGCGGCAATGGCCAGGCCGTCTTCCTCTTCAATGAGGCGGGCAAACTGCTCATCGGTGAATAAGGTGGTGACAAAGCCATCGGGCCTGTCCTCATCGCTGATAGTTGAGACATGGTACTTTTCCTGCAATGCGGCCACCAGCGGTATGTCCTCAAGCTTGGCGTTGCGGTAGTGCATCATATTCCTCCTTCGTATAGATATGGCGCAAACAAGTTCCAGGGGTGAGCTTCCCCAGGGACCTGGGTGAAGGTCATTGGCTCCTTCCGGGTGGGATGCAGGAAGGATAGTTCGTGGCAGAACAGGGCAATTTGCTGGCCAGGCCTGTTGACCCTGGCCCCGTATCTTAAGTCTCCGAAGATGGGGTGGCCGCTGGCAGCCAGCTGGACCCGGATTTGATGGGAGCGTCCGGTGAACAGGTTAATGCGGAGGAGGCTGTAGTCTTCCTTATGGGCTAACAGCTGGTACTCCAGGACTGCCTCCTTTGCGCCTGCAGTTCCCTTGCCGGCAATAGAAACCTTGTTGCTGCCACGGTCCTTGATAAGGTAATGCTGCAAGCGGGCTGCATCTTGCGGCCTGCCGTGGACAACGGCCAGATATATCTTGCTGAATTCCCGCAGCCTTACCTGATTGGACAACCTGGAGGCGGCCTTGGAGGTCTTGGCAAACACCATTACACCGCCTACAGGCCTGTCTAAGCGGTGGACTAACCCCAAATATACATTGCCGGGCTTGTTATATCTTTGCTTAAGATCCCGCTTCAGCAAGGTCAGCATGTCTTCATCCCCGGTCTTATCTGCCTGGGACAAAATATTGGGAGGCTTGTTTACCACCAGAAGGTGGTTATCTTCGTAGATAACAGGTATCTTCATTATATCGCTCCTTATAAAGGCAGGCCAGCTGTCCCCGCTTCATTATAAATCAGTATTCCTGTTGACAGCAACTGCCGGCAAAAAAAGCACTCTCAGTGAGTGCTTTCGCCGATAGCTTATTCGTCCTTTTGCAGGCGGCGGCGGTAATCCTCCTCAATTTCAGCGCTCCAGTTGTCATGGAGAACGCCGGTTTCATGGTATGAGGCAATGGTCCTGGCGGCCACCTCAAAGTTCAACCGCGTTCCTTGGCTGTCGGCATGGTAGTTTTGGGCCCGGTCGGCATCAATGCCAAAGCGCTCCGCCACATCAATGGCATCGATATTGGCGCCCAGGAAAATAAACTCCCAGCCCTTGCTCTTGTGTTCTTCAACCATCTTCTTGATTTTGGCACAGCTATACTCCCGGCTGGAGTTCTCTATGCCGTCGGTGGTGATGACAAAGAGCACTTTGTCGGGCCGGTACTCGCTGGAGGTGCCTTTGTGGGCATTGGCAATTTTATTGATGGTGATGCCGATTGCATCCAGCAGCGCCGTTGAGCCTCCCACCATGTAGTCCTGTTCAGTAATTGGCGATACCCCTCTCAGGTCGACGCGATCGTGAAGAAGCTGATAGCCGTGGTTGAACAGCACCGTCGTCACAAGGACTTGCCCCTCCAGGGCCTTTTGCTTTTCCAGCATGGAATTGTATCCGCCGATAGTATCCTGTTCCAGTCCGCTCATCGACCCGCTCTTGTCCAGGATAAACACCAGTTCCGTCCGGTTCTTCATATAAAAATCCCCCATTCATATCTTAATGAATAGAGGATAACATGGCATTAGGGCGGGGAGGTCGCTTGCCAGGCGACAAACTAAGAGCCCAGCAGGGGCTGGTCGTAATAAAAGAGGGCCTGATTGATTGCAAAGATATCGTATATGCCGCGGGAAATAAAGCAGGAAATGATGACGTCGAATTTCTGGCTGGAAGAGAGGGCATAGCCTGCCCGGGCCAGCAAGTCTTCTGTCTCCTCCAGGTTGAGCTCCAGGGCAATGGCCAGGGCAACTGCAGTCTTTTTGCTGGGCATGTAGTGCATGTTGCTGCGAATTTTTGAGAAGAGCTTCCTGTCGATATTGGCCCCTTTGTAGACCTCCACATCGGTCTTGCCCTTGGCATCGATGAGCCGCAGCAGGGTCCGGGAGAAGGGCTCATCCAGGTTGCCTATCAAGGGGGCAAGGCCCTGGGGCAAGCAAGAGGGAACACTGGCTTCCGCTATGTTATTCCTCTGCAGGGATTCCCTGGCCAAGACCGAATACTCATCAACATAGTGCTCATCAATGTAGGCCTGAACGGCCCCCAGCAGTTCTTCGCTGAGTTCTACTGCAGCTTTGTCGAAGACCACCAGGTAGACCTCCATGTCCCTGTCCTCAAGAAAGTCCTTAATGGCGGCAACGGCTATCTGCAGGGCTTCTTTCCTGGGGTAACCGTAAATACCCGCAGAAATAAGAGGAAAGGCAATGGATTCCAGGCCGTGCTTCTCGGCCAGGAGCAGAGAATTGATATAGCATTGCCGCAACAAAGCTTCCTCCCCCTGCTGGCCGCCTTTCCATACAGGGCCGGGGGTATGAATGACATATTGAGCAGGCAGGTTAAAACCCGGAGTAATTACAGCCTGTCCTGTTTCACAGCCCCCGAGGGCAGAGCAGGCTGCCTGCAGTTTTTCGGGGCCGGCGGCTTTAAATATGGCGCCGCATACCCCACCGCCCATCCGCAGAGATGTATTGGCGGCATTGACTATGGCATCAACCTGCATCCTGGTGATGTCATTGCGAACAATAGTAAAGGGCATACAATCACCTCTTTATGTTGTCCGGATTCCCTTCTCCTATATCTTCAACACCCGGCCGGGAAACCCTTTCGGGCTTCTGGATTCCTTGCCGACCAGGGCTGTTTATGCTACTATTATTATTAGGAATTAAGAAGTTTTCCATGTTTTCATCAGTATCTAATTCTTCGGTTCCAGCGGCCCCGTCAAGGCCGTTTATATCTGTATCAGGAGATTTCCAACACTTATGGTGAAGGAGTGATTGACATCGACACATTGCTATTTGTAATCGTAAACCGAGGCAAGGCCAACGCCATTCTGAAAAAGGCCCAGGAACTCGGCGCAGCGAGCGGGACTATTTTTTTGGGCGAAGGCACTGTTCAATCCAAGCTTCTGGAAGCCATTGGCCTTACAGAGACCCATAAGGAAATTCTCATGATCTCCTCATCACGAGATTTATGCAGCCAATTGCATGCACTGCTCAATAAAGAATTTATGCTTTCCAAGCGGAACCAGGGCATTGCCTTTTCTATTCCCTTCACACAATGGCAGCCGGGCAGGAAATTGGACGAGGAAGCCCTTGACAACCTTAACCCTTCCCATTACTGCATTATCACCATTGTCGACAAGGGTCGGGGCAAGGCCTGCATAAAAGCTGCAAGAGCTGCCGGTGCCAGGGGAGGTACCCTGATCCACGGGAGAGGAGCCGGCATTCCCACGGATTTCTATTTCCCCCTGGTGATTGAGCCCCAAAAAGAAATCCTCCTGGTGGTCTCAGCTAAGGAAAAGGTGGCAGCGATACAGAACAAGATTTTTACCGATCTGGAACTGGGTAAACCCGGCCACGGCATTCTCTTTACCCTGCCAGTAACTCAGACCACCGGCCTCTACGAGAACAGGGCTGAAGAGAGCAAGGGGGCGGTGCTATGAACCTGGTCTATGAAAAGTTCAAAGAAGTTGCCCAAACCCTCCTGCCTGTAGTCATTTTGGTAATGATTCTCTGCTTCACCATAGTGGATGTAGATACAAGTGTCATCGTGCGCTTTCTTATCGGAAGTGTGATGCTCTTAATTGGCCTGTCGGTATTTTTATGGGGCGTGGATTTGGCTATGAACCCCATCGGCGAGCATATGTCTCATGAAATCGCCACTTCAAGATCCATCTATAAGATTGGCATCCTCAGCTTCCTCCTAGGCTTTTTGGTTACCGTTGCCGAACCGGATCTGCTTGTCCTGGGGCAGCAAATTCAGGCGGCATCGGGAGGGACCGTGAGTGCCAGCCTCATTGTATATGTAATATCTTTTGGCGTAGGCATCATGATATCCCTGGGTATATTCCGGTTGCTCAGGGACCGACCGTTAAACATCTTCATGGCCATTACCTATTCGATTATCATTGGCTTAGGGGTATTTGTTTCTGAAGAATTTTTCGCTATTTCCTTTGACGCCTCCGGTGCCACTACCGGCGCCCTCACCACTCCCTTTGTCCTGGCCATCTCCCTGGGATTGTCCACCGTCAAGGGGGGCAGGAAATCCGAAGAAAACTCCTTCGGCCTCGTCGGCATCATGAGTGCCGGCCCCATCCTGGCAGTGATGTTGATGTCCATCATATCCGGCCAGAAGCATATTCAAGGAACAGCAGAAGCATGGGCCCCTGCCCAGGGAGTGCTGGGCCCGATACTCTCTGCCCTCCCCGCTATCTTCCTGGAATCAATAGTGGCCTTGGCCCCGATAGCGATTTTGTTCTTCATATTTAACTTTGCGAAATTCAAGCTGGCCAAGGACGAAATGGTGCAAGTGCTAAAGGGATTGTCCTTCACCCTGCTGGGGCTGACCCTCTTCCTCACTGCAGTAAACTCAGGGTTTATGGACATGGGACGGATTATCGGCATGGAACTTGCTGCTATGAGCCCCTGGCTGTTGATTGGCATCGCCTTCATGATGGGCCTCATCGTCGTCCTGGTGGAGCCAGCAGTCCATGTCCTGGGGCAGCAGATTGAAGAAGTCACCAGCGGCCACATTCCTGTTAAGCTAATCCGGATGACCCTGTCCATTGCAGTCGGCACAGCAATTGCCCTGTCCATGGTGAGGATCGTCGTCCCGGCAGTAAAGCTGTGGTACTTTGTCATTCCAGGCTTCGTCATCGCCATCCTGCTCTCCTTAAGGTCTGACCCTGTTTTTGTGGGGATAGCCTATGACGCCGGCGGGGTGGCCTCAGGTCCCATGGCGGCGACCTTTGTCCTCGCCTTTGCCCAGGGAGCCGCAGCAGTGATTCCTACCGCCAATGTCCTGGTGGACGGCTTCGGCGTCATTGCCATGATTGCAACGGCACCTGTCCTGTCCATAAACCTCCTGGGAACCATATTCAGACATAAGAAGGTCGAGTATCCTGAGCTCGAGAAGAAGGAAAAGGTACCTACCTCACATCTGCTGGAAGAGAGAGATATGCTGCACAAGTGCATTATAGCTGTTGTCGACAGGGGATTTGCAGAAAAGGCCATTGAGGTGGCCAGAGAAGCTGGTGCCAGCGGCGCCACAATCCTGCGGGGCAGGGGCACCGATGAGCATCAGAAGGTCAAGCTGCCGATTATCAATATTGAGCTGCAGCCTGAAAAGGAAATAGTCCTGTTTGTCACCAGGGAGCAGGTCAGCGGGGCGATAGCCAACAGCTTATTGTCCAATGAGCAACTGGCTGGAGATGGCAAGATCAAGGTCTTCATCTCCCCCACAGAGGCCATGGCGGAGACATTTGTCGTGCCCAAGCAGATGGAGTCCGAACCTGACCCTGCCCCAGCAGAAACCGAATAAAGCTATGACGGCCTGGCGGGAAACCGCTAGGCCGCTTTAATATTAATATTCCTATGTCTCTCCATACAGGGAGACATACCGTTTTTCCGCGCCGACAATTTCCTTTCTCATGCTCTCTATCTCGTCCATCTGCTGAATCCTTTCCAGGACTGGGTTTAGACCAACCCCTTCTGTCTTAACAGCTATCTCCCCGTTCTCCCGGTATACTGTTAACTGGCCCATTGCCTGCAAGTGCCCGATTGTGCTGTCAGGATTCTTGACCTTAAAGAAGTACACATCTTCCTGGTACTTGGAGATATCTTCCACAATGAATTTCCCGTCCTTTACAAAGACGATATGGGATGTCATCTGGTCTACTTCTGCAAGGTTATGGGAGGAAAGAAATACTGTGGTCCCCTGCTCTCTTAGCTCCATCAGGAGCTTGCGGACCTTGATGATGGTGGTGGGGTCCAGGCCGTTAAAGGGCTCGTCCAACACCAAAAAATCCGGTTCATTGAGAATGGCCATGGCCAGGAGAAGCTGCTGCTTCATCCCCAGGGAGTACTCTTTTACTTTTTTCGTAATGAAATTTTTGATACCTATTGTCTCCACTGCTTTTCTGACGGCATCTTTGCTCAGCTTGCGGGTTTCACAGACAAATTTTAAATGATCCAAACCAGTCAGATAACCGTAGAGAACGGTATTGTCTATCATGTAGGAGTACTTGTGGAAGATGGATACATCGGTATGGGGCTTGCCCAGTATCTCCACTGTGCCGGAGTCAATATTGATGACATTGGCAATGCAATTCAAAAAGGTGGTTTTGCCGCTGCCATTGGGACCTACCAGGGCCACAAGCTCGCCAGGCCTTATTTCCAGGGAAACATTATCCAGCACCTTATGCTTGCCATAGGATTTAGACAGGTCTTTCACCGATAACACTGACATCACAGATACCTCCCAGTTTTGCTGAACATTTTATAGTCAACAAACACCAAGGCCGCCAGCCAAAGGGCCAGGATGGCAATACCAACTAGGCTGTTCAATATGTTTACATCGAAAATCATGCTGGCTTCGCCGGTGGCCACCAGGGGCTGGTTCAGCCATATAAAGGGGAAGATTATCCCGGCTCCCCTTAATGCATAGCGGGAAGCAAGGTAACCCATACCAAAGATCAGCACCGTCCCCAGGCTCACCCCGATTTTGTGGCGAATCTTTTGCGAAGCAAACATGGCAAAGGCCACCATGACAAGTCCGGACAGGATGAGCAGTGCAACCATCTCGATGTTCTCGACAAGCATATCTCTGAAAGTAAAGCCGACAAAATAACCAGATGATGAAGCCGAAAAGGCTTTGCCTTCGAATTCCCTTAAATTTGCCCTCCACAGCTTCACACCGGAATAATTGCCATCTACTTGGTTGAGGTATTGCACGGCGGGGAAGTTTTTCTCCAGGGGGCTGCCGGCAATTCCCAGGCCTGCACAGAATACTGCAGCGATAATGAGGATCATGCTTATAAATACTGCGCTTTGGGCCAGGAGCTTGCCAAAGTAGATTCTCTTTCGGTGGAGGGGTTGAGTGTTCAGCAAGCAGATGGTGCGGGTATCGTGGGTTTCGTCGCTGAATCCCACTGACAGCGAAACAGCAAAGATAGCCAGGGCGATTATGGCCAGTCCGTTCTTAAACAGGCTGTTAAATATATAGGTAATTGAGGGTTGGGAGTTGCGGATATGCCAACTTTTAATGTGCTTCAAATCAGATTCCATAGCGAAGGGAGAAGAAATTAGCCCCCCAAGTGGAGGAGATTTAGTGTGGACTGTCTGCACCTGTCGCTTAATTATTTCGTCCTGAGTAGCACAGTACACGGAAATGGTATCGGGAGGATAGAAGTTTCCCCAATTCGATGTCTCATACTTGAAAATGCTCTTTTGCCCTTCCGCAATCTTAGCGGTATCTCTTCTTTCAAAGGCTTCAATAGCGTTCAAATACATATTATACGTGTCAGTATTATCGGCCAGTGTTTCTTCTACCATCTCTGGCTTAAAAATACCTTCAGCGACACCCCGTTGAAGCCTGTTTATTGAATCCCAATAACTTTCAGCCTGAGTTCTATAAATCGCCAGCTCGGAGTCGCGAAACCTTTCGTACTGACTATATTGCTCAAATCCATACAACATTGTAAAAACAAGCAGCAGGATAAAGGGAACTACTACCGTCTTCCTTTTCATGATCTTCAGCACTTCAAACCTGAAATAAGGTAATGGCAATGCCCTTTTCTTTTCATATTTTGTCAGTTCCTTATTGCCTTCTTTTTCTTTCGGAGAAAGGGAGAGATTTTGGCCCCAGGTTGTGGTACTGACATAATGGGCCAGAAGGGTTAGCAAGGAGGAGATGCCTAGAGCAATACCAAAGGCAATCCATATTTCGGTAATGCATTGGGATGAACTCGTAAAGAAGTGTTGAAAGTTCAGAAATGAGAAAGGATTGAAATGGCTGGCATTTGCTTGCCACCTGCTGCCAATGGTAATTAAGAAAATTCCCAGAACAGCTACAATTGAAGTCTCCTTAACTATTGCCGCAAGCAGGGTTATGCAGGAAATAATAACTAACAAGTAGAGGCAGTACAAGAGGCCTGCCAGGGCAACGTATTTTCCAACAGGCCCAATGGTACTTATGTAGCCAATATCAATCTCAACCGGGTAGTGTATGGAACCAAACCCGCCGCCCAGTAGTCCTGCCAGGAGATACGAGACCAGGGCAGTAGCAATGAGAAAGGCAAAGATATAGACAAGAGATGCTCCTAATTTGGCAAGAAGAATGTTTATGCGCCTGACGGGCTGCGTAAGCCGGATTTTTTCAGTGCCACTGTTTTTTTCTTCAGTAAAGATATCTACAATTATGAGCATAATGATTAAAGCCAAGGGCACGCCAAAGGCAGTATCCATGACAGATTTGACAAAATTAAAGCCAGTAATTGAATATGTAGGGTCTTCATATGGCAGGCCTCGGTCCACCAGCTCTTGAAAATATGCTTTTTCTATTTCAACGCGTTCATCGTCTCCCTCATGTATATAGTAGAGCTGCATCCCGTTGGCGTGAACAGCCCGGTGTTCAGCGTAGTCCTGATAGGCTTGATAGAAGGTGACCATTCTCTCGGGGATTTCGTATCGATGCTCATAGTTATCCACTTCAAAAAAGGCATCTACTTCATCTGACAGCTTATAAAAAGGAGCCATATGAAATTCAATCTCTTCATAAGTAAGGCCGCCTTCTTCCATCCTGTCCTTGTATTGCCTGCCAATAAATATTAAATCTAATCTTATACCCGCCATTTTGTCACTTAAATCGTTGCAGTAACGGTCAAGATTAGTATAGTGTTGGAAAAACATTGCAGAGGGTATTAAGACACACAGTAAGAGCAGGAGAAAGAATTTTTTGCTCTTCAGAATCTTGGTAAGTTCCAGCTTGAAATTGGACACGCTTTCCACCTCCAATAATCAAATGGCGAAATTATTGCGACTTTCTTTGTCCATTCCAGAAAGACCTAAGGGGGGCAGTCTGCCCGTAGGAAACCTTTTGTCCTAATAACACAAAGCCAGATGGTCCTTGCTAAAATTAAATCATATTCTAATTATACCAGGTATTGTTATTTTTGCGCCCAGATGAAAATCTGGATTTTTGAGGATTTTGGGATAATCACTAATATCAACGGCCTGGCGGGAAACCGCCAGGCCGCATTACTTATTCCTTTTCTTCCTGCAGGATTTTTATTATCTCTTCAACTTTCAAGACTTTACCATAGGCTACAACTTTTCCGTCAACAACCAAGCCAGGAGTGGTAATCACTCCAAAGGCAGCGATCTCAGCAAAATCCGTCACATGCTCGATTGCAGTGTCCATGCCCAACTGCTCCAGAGCTGCTTTTGCGTTCGCCTCCAACTGAAGGCATTTAGCACAGCCGCCTCCAAGCACCTTAACCCTTGCGCCACAAACCTCCTGTTTTTCAGTCTCACAGCAGTCTCCGCAACAACAGGAGGTTGTTTTTTTCTTACCGAACAAAGCCATACCTTTCTCTCCTTATCTTGTGATCTGTATGGATATTAGCAGCAATTGCCCTGGCAGGAACACCCGGCCCTGGTTTCCTTGCCAGCGAAGAAACGTTTCAGGTTTGCGGGTAACTCGTAGCTGTCGCTATGCCCTCCTCTGCCTGATAGGCCAAATACTAGCTGAAGAATACCTGCTGCCAGAGCTTCCTTAGGCGGAATCTCATAGTTCTTTCCCTTATACTCAAAGACACGGCATTCTACATCAGTGTCGCAGATTTCACTGCAACAGCCGCAATCGTTTTCAACAACGGATTGAAAAATGTCCTGGCCATTGACCCGAATCGTTGGGGAGGAAAGGAATTGGTATTTCACTGCCATTTCCGCCGTTTCTATTTTGATTTTCTTGTACTCTACACTGTAGCCCGCAAGTTCTAAGGCAGGGGTTAGCACCTGCATCACTTCGTCAAGAACATCTTCTGTCCCCATGCAGCGCTCACATGTTTGCAGATCGAGATAAAGATACTCGACAACTGTCTGTTTACAGCTGCACCTGGAAGAGCAGCAGGATTCCTTATTCATCATTCTTTCCCCCTTTAGATTATCAAGGTTTGTAAGGCGTTGAATACATAACCGACAATTATGATTCCAACTGTGCAGACGGCGATAAACAGCGCCAATAATTTCGGCTTTATTGCCTTGCGCAGCATAATCAGAGACGGCAGAGACAAAGTGGTGACACCCATCATAAACGACAGCACCGTCCCCAATTGGGCGCCCTTGGCCAACAGTGCCTCGGCAATGGGAATTGTGCCAAAGATGTCTGCATACATGGGGACGCCAACTATCGTTGCCAGGATTACCCCGAAGGGGTTGTTGCGCCCCAGCAAGGACACCACCCATCCCTGGGGAATCCAGTTGTGAATACCGGCTCCGATTCCAACCCCAATGAGGATATAGGGAAATACTTTTTTGAAGGTGGACTGAGTTTGCTCCATTGCATAAGTCAAGCGATCTTTCACCGTCAGATTCGGTGCCTCAATGTCCACGCTGGCGGCAGTAAGGATGAAGCTCTCAACGTACTCCTCCATGCCCATCCTTTCAAGCAAGCTGCCGCCAAGTATCGCAATAATCAGGCCGAACAGCACGTATAAAATCGCTACTTTCGCCCCAAATATGCTCATCAGCAAGACCAGGGAGCCCAGGTCAACCATTGGCGATGATATCAGGAAGGAGAAGGTCACCCCCAGGGGCAGTCCGGCACTGGTAAAGCCAATAAATAACGGAATGGATGAACAGGAACAAAAAGGCGTTACCGTGCCTAACAGGGCTGCAACAGTGTTGGCACCGAGGCCATGGAAGCGGCCGAGAATCTTCTTGCTGCGCTCCGGGGGGAAGAAACTTTGAATATAGCTGATGGTGAATATCAGGACACACAGCAAAATAGTAATTTTGATGACGTCATAGATAAAAAACTGCAGACTGCCAACCCAGCGATTGCTTGTATCCAGCCCAAACCGCAACAACATGTTGCCGATTAAACGGTCCAGCCATCTCATCCCCAGGACTTGGTGCTGGATAAAGTCCCATACAGCTTGTATATTATGCATAACTTAACATCCTCTCTGCCTGCACCCCTAACAGCAAGAATTTTCTTCCCTGGCCTCCACGGGCCTTGTCAGCTCTTTCAGTAGAGCTATAGCATAAGCCCGTCCCTCTTCGCTGATGGAATAATGGGTCCATTTCCCTTCCGGACGGCCAATAACAATACCTGTCTCAGTTAATATCTTCATGTGGTAAGATAGGCCCGATTGCCCGAGATCCGACTGCTCCAGCAGCACACAGGCACATTTCTCACCGCCTCGCAGTAATTCCAGTATCCGCAGGCGATTGGGGTCACAAAATGCTTTAAACACCCTTGCCTTTTCCTCGTAGCTTGTTGGCATTAAACCACCTCACATCAAAAACTTTTGATATGTTTCCAGTATATGAGTAACCGCGGGGAATGTCAACTCAATCTCATGAGGGCAGTATAAAACCCCTGGCTTTTGCATCATCCAGCTTAGGCCAGGGGTTCTTACCCTCTTTGTTTTTGTTCACACCATATTTATCGAAAAAAAATAAAACCCTGACAGGATTTTAATTTATGGTGGAGGCGGCGGGAGTCGAACCCGCGTCCGAAGGTTAAGCCACAGAAGCATCTCCGAGCGCATTCCCTGTATTAGTTCTCGTCATTGACAGCTCCCAGGGACAGGATCAGCCGCTGACCAGCCTCCTTAATTTCCCGTCGGTGGCGGAGGCAATTACCGGCGGTAGCCTGTATTAGCGACGCCCTGGCCAATCCCCACAGGCAGGGAACTGGTAGGACGGCAGCCTAGTTAATTAGGCTGCGAAAGCGTAGTTATTGTTGGCAGTTATTAGCCGATTTCCAGTTGTTGACGGGGTCCGGCCCCCGGCTCGCTTCTTCTGCCACTTCAAACCCCCGTCGAATCCAGTACGCCCCCGGATTGACAGGCCATATCATGGCACAAGTATTATAGCATTTTTGCCTTCAACATTCAATTGACACGTTTTGCTTCCATTTAATGTTTCCAAATATTAGCGTTTTATTACCAGAACCAGGCAGGAAAACAGCCCGGCGATGAAGAAGAATTAATTTCGCTCTTTTCTATTTCAGCTCCAGACTTTGTCTGTATTCGCTGGGACTCATACCTGTATGCAATTTGAAAAAGTTGGCAAAATGACTGCTGTTTTGGAATCCGCATTGCAGGCAGATTTCTGTAATCGACAGATTGGTGGAACGTAAAAATTCTTTGGCCTTTTTGACACGAATACCTGTAAGATATTCAAAGGGAGTCTTTCCGGTTTCCTTTTGAAAAATGCGGATGAAATGATACTGGCTGTAGTTAACCTGATCCGCCAATTCATTCAGGGTAATTTTCTTGTGGTAGTTGTCATTAATATATTCAATTGTCTGCTCAACGCCTTTGGATCTGCGGGATTCGCTCTTAACCACCACCGGCCGCGAAATCCCTCCCAGGAGCAAAGAAGTAATAATCCGGGCCAGTTGTTTCAGGAGTACATCCCTGCCGGGATAATCTGTCTTTGCTTCCTGGTAAAACATAGCCAGGCGATTGTTGATGGCTTTTGACTCATACAGGATGTGGCGATTTTTTTCTGAAGCAATGTGGGGATAGGAAGGGTCAATTGTCCGGATATAGTCATCCTGGATCAGGACAATGCTGTTTAACGTATTGGAATTAACCAATATAAACATCTGGTAATTATCTGGGGCAGTAACCTGCATGGAGTTAGCACAATGGGGACAATAGATAAACTCCTTCATGCCTGCAGCGCTGACAGCAGCGACAGAATCCCACTCAGACAACTTTATCGCTGTGGGGAACCTGTGCAATTGCCGCAAATTTGCGCCGACCAAGTAATGAACCGATTGTGCGTCCCCGGGAAGTTGAACTGCCATGGGGCTTCCTCCTCGTCAGAAGTAATCATCGGGGCTTTCAGACGGGAAAACCTCTGCTTAAATTATACGTGGCTTTTTTCCCGGTGTAATCACCCCCAGGGTGATTTTTAGAAGGAAAGGATGATTTCGCAATGTACTTTACAAAAAACGCCAAATTTTCACGGCGCATAAAAAAAATCGCCTTGTTATTGCTGATGCTGACCCTTATTTTCAGCGGCTGCAAAGATAATGGCCCAAGCCCTGCCAACCCGGTTACCCTCACCCTGTGGCATAACTTTGGCGGCCAGATGCTGAAAACAATGGACAGCTTGGTGGATGAATTCAACAAGACAGTAGGCAGGGAGAATGGCATCACCCTTAACGTCACATCGATTACAGATTCAGCCACAATCAAGGAGAAGCTGGCGATGATTGCAGCCGATGACCCGGGTGCACCTGAAATGCCGGACATCGCCACCTGTTACCCCCAGACTGCCATTTTGCTGGAGTCCAAGGGCTTGTTGGCCAGGATTGACGACTACTTCACCCAAAAGGAGCTGGATGCTTACCTTCCGGGCTTTCTGAACGAAGGGTATATTTCAGACCATCTCTACGTCTTTCCCTTCGCTAAATCCACCGAAGTTCTGTTTGTCAACCAAACTCTGTTCGATGAATTCTCGGAAGCTACCGGTGTCGAGATGGAGCAGCTTGCTACTTTTGAAGGAGTTGCCGATGCAGCCCGGAAGTACTACCAGTGGACTGATGAAAAGACTCCTGATATTACAGGGGATGGCAAGAGTTTTTATAAGGCCGACTCTCTTTTCAACATTGCCCAGGTGGGCATGGCCCAATTAGGGGACAAGTTCATTGAGAACAAGCGCCTGCAATTGGACAACGAGAACTACCGGCGGATATGGTCCTTCTTTATGGAACCAGCTGTTAAAGGCGGGTTTGCAATCTACCCGGGCTACTCTTCAGATTTGTCCAAGACAGGAGAAATTGTCTGCTCCAGCGGTTCCACGGCGGGGATCCTGTTTTACGGGGATGAAATTACCTATCCCGACAATACCACCCGCAAGGTTGAATATACTATACTGCCCTTTCCAACCTTTGCCGGCGGAGAAAAGATTGCCATTCAAAGGGGCAGCGGGATGATTGTGGCAAAATCCACACCTGTGAAAGAAAGGGCCGCCGCCATCTTTCTAAAATGGTTTACCGCCCCTGAGCAAAACATGAGGTTCGTAGCTTCTACAGGCTACTTGCCTGTTACCCACGAGGCCTTTGAAAACAGCATTACTAAGGAAATCGCCAGCAATGAGAATGAAAACATACGCAAGCTGCTGAAGGCAGCAATCACAGTGCATACTGAATACGATTTTTATATCCCGCCGGTGTTCGACGAATTTGACTCCTTGAGTAAAAGCTACGAAATTGATATTATACAAGCTGCGGAAACTGCCAGAAACAAGTATCTCCAGTTGCTGGAAAGTGCCGGCTCCGATGCAGCTTATGCTCAAGCGACTGCGGGGGTGTATGAGGCATTTATTGCCGGCAGGTAATATATATTGAGGGGGGGATTTCATGGGGACCAGCTTTCTTCTGCGGAAATTGCGACAGTATAAAGAAGGGATAGATTCTGTCGGCAATTACGGGCTCCCTATGCGCGTCCGCCTCTTTATTTTTTTCTTGGCCTTCCTCCTCCTGATAATGGCCGGGGTCCTGGCAATCCTGTTTGCCAGCGGCATATTCAAGTCAAGCTATAATGAAAGCTATAAATTCATGGAGCGAGAACTGACCAGCATAGCCGACCACATTCACCAGGATTTCAACACAGTCACCGTCCACTCCCTGGAACTGGCCCGCAGGCTGACGCTGAATCTCGAACGGGAATTCCTGGAGCTCAAGATCTCCCCCGACAATCTTCAGGAGCACCCGGAATTGCTGGAAGGCATCCTCGGCAGGCAAATGAGTTTGCTGGCCTCCTCCCTGGAGCAAGCCAGGAGCAGCGGTGTAATATTAATCCTCGACGCAACTGTAAACCCTGGCCTCCCCGGGGCGGAACATTCCAAGGCCGGGCTGTTTATTAAAAACATGGAACCGAACATAGTCAGCGCATCTTTCTCCAACCTCCGGTTTTTGCGGGGACCTACATCTGTAGCCCGGAACCACAAAATGGAGCTCCTTCCTCAATGGCGCATGGAGTTCAGTGTAAAGGATATGGAATGCTTCTACCTGGTCTTAGATACCGCCAAAGACAGTGAGCTTCCCCTTTCCCGCCTGTACTACTGGAGTCACGGCATGCGCATGCATGAAGACTGCGATACTGCAATGTATTGTTTAGTGCCTCTTAAAGACTCAAGGGGCCAGGTCTTCGGAGTCTGCGGCTTTGAAATCAGCTCCATGCTCTTCAAACTTTCATATTCCCCTCAGTACATGGCCTACCACAATATTTTTGGCATCTTCTCCCCGGTTATAGACGGGCAGATGCATGTTGAGGGCTCACTCCTGTCCGGCAGTTACCGGCCGGTGAGTTTTACCTCTGCCTCCCTGACTGTCGCTCCCCAAAAGGACTTCACGCACTTTAAGCAGGAAGCAGGCGGTTCCTTTGCCGGCCTGGATACAACTATCTCCTTATATCCCAATGACTCAGCTTACCAGGAGCAATGGCGCCTGGCCCTGCTGATAGAGCAGGAAGAGCTGGCAAGAATTTTAACGGGGCAAAACAAGCAACTCTCCTTTCTGCTGCTGTTGCTGGTAGCAGTCAGCGTGGTAGTGTCAGCCATTGTCAGCTGGGGCTATACCCGTCCCGTATCGAAAGCATTGAAAGCGGTGAAGTCAAGGGACATTGCTGAACTGCCAAAAACCAGGATTCCGGAAATTGACGACCTCATAAGTTTCCTGGCGGAACAGGACGAAGCCTCAGGTATTCCCAGTGCAAAAGAATCCACTCTGCTGCAGCAGTTCATCAAGAATATTGAGTCACTGTCTGCTGCAGAAAGAGCGGTCTTCAATTTATACCTCGAAGGCTACACCGCCCAGGAAATTGCCAACATCCTCTGCCTCTCCATCAATACAATAAAAACCCACAACAAGAGGATATACATGAAACTAAACGTATCCTCCCGGAAAGAACTCATGCTGTATATTCAGATGATGGAAGAAGCGGAGCAGGAAGCCGGTAAAAAACAATGAGCCGTATCAAACGGCTCATTTTCATGTACTGTATTAGTTCACCATATCCCGCTTGCTGTATTCAATGACTCCAATTGCCATCAACCCCAAAGCCACCGCTGTCAGCCCAGTGGCAGCAACTGGGCCCATGCTCTCCACCGGCACTTGGGGCACAAAGCCAAAAGGAGTTAACTTTCGCATCCACTCAGGCAGTTGCAGGAGGTTGCCAAAGTAGGCGGTGATGAAGGTATAGCCCAGGTAGTACCAGATCAAGGAAGCAGCCTTGGGTGCCACGCCAACCAGCACTGCCGCCAGCCCAATCAGCCCCAGGATGGCGGGATAATACGCCAGTACTGCCGAAAAGATCGGGCCAAAGGCCAGGGGTTCATCCAGTACGGCTAATCCCGCTGACCACAGTCCCGTTGCTCCCAGCATCAGCACTGCGAATCCAGTGACAACACTTATGCCCAGAAATGACAGCATGATGGCGGGCCGGGGCACTGCCCGCACCAGCAGGTGTTCAGCCCGGTTCTTCTTCTCCTCGTCCCGGATTTTGAGAATCATGAACAGTGCCGGGATAGTACTCATCAGGGCCAGGGCTGCCATTATCATGGCTATATATTGCTCCGACAGGGCCGCTGGCCCGCCGGGAATCATTTTCAGCATCATTTCATTGTCTGTGAAAAAGGCGTCGATATCCCCCAGCACCGAACCATAGGATGCGCCTAAGACATACATGCCTATTGCCCAGGCAATGAATACTCCCCGCTGCAGCCGCAGGCCCAACCCCAGGGGACTCCGCAATGAGGCAGGAGCATGGGTGCGTCCCCGCCGGGCATGGATAAAGCCCGCCCCCATGTCCCGCATGGAGTTTAGGTAAAAGGCCAGGGCCCCGACGAGGATTGCTGCCCCCAGGGTCAGGAAAATCGGCCACCAGTAATTGTTGACATACACTTGGGAGCGCAGGACCCAGCCCAGGGGAGACAACATGGACAGGGTTTCGCTGCTGACATCGCCGATAGCTCGCAACAGATAGGAGATTCCCAGGTAGGCAAAGGAAAAGCTCAGCGTCCCCCGGGGGGTGGCAGTAATTTGGGCAAACAGGGCTGTGCTGGCAGCGAAAAATATCCCCGTCACGCCGATAAGGGCTCCATAGAGCAGGGATCCCGGAAGGTCGATACCTTCAAGCCCCAGTGCATACAGGCCAATCCCTGTTGCCAGGGCCAGCAAAATATTGGCGGCACAGGCAACGGCCAAAGTTGCCCCCAGGCCAGACAGCCTCCCCACAGGACAGGAGCCCACCACCTCCGTCCGCCCTTCCTCCTCATCCCCCCGGGTGTGCCTGTTTACCAGGAGAATGCTCATTATTGCTGCGCCTAGGGCAGTAAAAAGGCTCATCTGATGGCCCATTATCGCTCCGTAGTGGTAATTATCCAGTCCATAGCCAATGCCAAACATGGCGGTGATGGCAGGGTTTTTCATCGTCTCAGCCAGCACCTGGCGCTGCTCCGCAGGATAGATATGGGGGAAGGTCAAGGCAACAAAGAACGTAAGGGAAAGCAGGGATAGTATCCATACAGGAACATTTATCCGCTCCCGCCGCCAGGTGAAGGCGTTTATTTTAGAGATTCCCGTGAACATTCCCTTCAGCATCAAGCCCCACCCCCGCCAGCCGCTCCGCCCTTGTAATAGCGCATGAATAAGTCTTCAAGAGTCAGGGGGGCGCACTCCAGCCGCTTTACATCAAAACCGCTTATATACTTCAGCACATTTCCGATTTCCTCATTGTCCACCAGGAAGACCAGGGCACCGTCCCGTTGCCGGACATCATGGACACCGGCAAGGGAGTGCAAGGCCGGCATTGGCTGCGCTGTCTCCACCTCCACCTGGGTCCCCGTCAAATGCCGTAACTGGTCGAGGCTGCCGGACTCAATAATCTCACCCTGGCGGATAATGCTGATCCGATCGCAAAGCCTTTCCACTTCAGACAGGACGTGACTGGAAAGGAAGACACTCTTCCCTTCTTGCTTGAGCTGCAGGATATGTTCCTGAAACACCCTGTACATTAATGGATCCAGGCCAGAAGTAGGCTCGTCCAGAACATACAGGTCAGCGTCGGAAGCAAAGGCCGCCACCAGGGCCACCTTCTGGCGGTTGCCTTTGGAGTATGTCCGACATTTCTTAGTGGGATCGAGGTCAAACTTTGCGATGAACTCCTCTCTCCTGTTGCCGCTGCCTCCCCGCAGCCGGATAAAGAAGTCTATTACCTCGCCGCCGGTCAAATTTGGCCACAGGTTTATGTCTCCAGGCACATAGGCTACCCGCTTGTGAATCTCGACGGCGTCCTTCCAGGCATCCTTGCCAAAGATCTCAACCTGACCGGAAGTAGCTCTGAGGATGCCCAGCAGCACTCGGATGGTGGTTGTCTTGCCGGCGCCATTAGGACCAATGAAGCCGTATACTTCTCCGGCTTGCACCTCCAGGTCAATACCATTCAACGCTGTAAAACTACCAAACTTCTTAACGAGGTTGCTGGTTTTTACAATGGCCATCTTCTTCCTCCTTTACAGCTGGCATACTGTTAACAGGCATAATAATTATCCTGGAATATGTCTGAGAGTGTCAAGTTCCTGTTACCCATTCCCCCTGCCCTGGCAGAGGGGCGGGGGAAGGGGCAGTATACATTTCAGCAACGGGCATAGATTGGGAAGAAGCAGCTGTCCCGGGGTTGGGTCTCAGCTACGGCATAACTTGGGGCAACGACAAGTTTATATACGTAGGAGCCGGGGGCTCAATACTGGCATCTGCAGATGGCAGGACCTGGACCGAGTGTGCTTCCGGTGTCGAAGGCGATCTCGAGGATGCAGCCTGGGGAGAGGACCTGTTCGTGGCCGTCGGCGAAAAAGGCACAATACTGACTTCGCCTGACGGCACCAACTGGTCAAAGCAAGAGTCCGGCACAACTGTCGATCTCACTGCGGTAGCTTGGGGTGAGGGCCTCTTCGTCGCCGCAGGAAAAACGGGGACAGTCCTGGTCTCCACTGATGGCGCGAATTGGTATGAAAGCCCTTCCGGAATAAGCTATTGGCTGAAGACGTGACCTGGGGAAATGGCTGCTTCCTGGCCAGCGGTGAGTATGGCACAGTCCTCCTCGCCACAGCAGACACTCTGGCTGCCAGATGCGAGCCCAAGGCCGAGGAAGAGGTCCCCAAGGACGAGAATCCTGAGGATCCAGAGGTCCCAGGCACCCCTGCGGATTCCAGTCCCCTGTCCCCTTATTGGCTCTACGGAGGTATAGGCTTAGCTGCACTGCTTGTACTTGGTGCAGGCATCATCATTGCCCGCAAGGGCAAGGCGAAACCACAATAAAAATATCCCCCTGTCCTGCAGGGGGATTTTTTGCTTTCCAGTTTTTACTGACTTCCCGCTTCCACCGCCAGATTTGATTCCGGCATCCCATTGCTGCGATAACTAACCCTGCGGAGGAAATGCCTGACCTCCTTAAACAAGCGGATACATAATCCGCTCAATCCTGGGCCCTTCCGGCAACTCCGGGATGTCTGCCAGCAACTTATTGCCCAAGGGGGACAAGGCTATTAGCCGCTGATTGGAACTGCCCACGAAGGGGGCTTCCAGGCAGCGCTTCGCCAGGACAAAGGGCCCGTCAATGAGGAGGTCGGTTTCCCCAAGCAGTGCCAGGATGTTCTCATCTGTCCTGGCTAACTCCCTGAGTTTTTCCAGGCGGTAGCCGGTATAGGTCACCACATCGCCGCCCCGCTGGTGAATCGCCTCTGCCAGTTGGGCCAACGGCCCCCCGTGGAGGAAGGGCTCTCCCCCCGATAAGGTAATACCGCGGCAGGCAGGGTGCTGGTCATACAGCGCCAGGATTTCATCTGTGGAGAAGTAAGTGCCGCCGACGCGGAGATGGGTCTGGGGGTTATGGCAGCCTGGGCAGCGATGGGGGCAGCCCTGGGTAAAGAGAACGAATCGCAGGCCCGGTCCGTCAACAATCGACTCCTCGATGAGGGAAGCCAGTTGGACCTGTTGCCCGCTGGATTCCTGGGGCTGCTGCTCCCTCTTGCCCAGGAGGCGCAGCTTCCTTTCCCAGTAACTAAGCATGCTTTACCCTCTCTTCAACCTCGGCCCGCTTGGCGTTGTTAAAGCGATCCAAAGTACCTACCAGGTAGCCGGTGATTCTGCGAATCCGCTCGAAGGGCTCCAGACTGGTCTCTTCCCGGCCGCAGCGGGGGCAGGTTGTTCCAATGACGCCGGAATAGCCGCATTTCGGATCCCGGTCCAGAGGGTGGTTGATGGAGCCGTAGCCTATGCCCGCCTCTTTCATATACAGGATGATTTCTTCAAAGACCGAGAGATTCTGGCTGGGGTTGCCGTCCAATTCAATATAAGTGATGTGGCCGGCATTGGTCAGTGCATGATAGGGAGCCTCCAGGTCAATCTTGTCCCGGGCACTGATCTGGTAGTAGACGGGGATATGGAAAGAGTTGGTATAGTACTCGTGATTGGTGATGTTCTCCATAACTCCGTAGCGTTCTCTGTCCATCTGCACAAAGCGCCCCGAGAGACCTTCAGCAGGGGTGGCCAGGAGGGTATAGTTGAGCTGCTCTTCCTGGGACCTTTGGTCGCAGCGCTCCCGCATGTGCCTGACAATGCGCAGTCCCAGCTCCTGGCTGGCGGCGCTTTCGCCATGGTGCTTGCCCGTCAGGGCGACAAGGGTCTCAGCCAGGCCAATAAATCCTACAGACAGTGTGCCGTGGCGCAGCACCCGTTCAATTTCCTCATCCTTGCGCAGGGTTTCCGATTCAATCCAGATACCCTGGCCCATGAGGAAGGGATAGTTGTGGATAAACTTGCGCTTCTGTATTTCAAAGCGGTGGCGAAGCTGGCGGAAGACGAGGTCCATCTTGTTGTCCAGGGAGGCGAAGAACTTGTCCAGGGATCCCCTGGCTTCAATGCCCAGCCGGGGCAGGTTGATGGAAGTAAAGCTCAGGTTGCCGCGGCCCTTGGTAACCTCTTTATTGGGATCATAGACATTGCCGATTACTCTGGTGCGGCAGCCCATGTACGCCACTTCTGTATTGTCGTCCCCCGGGCGGTAGTACTGGAGGTTAAAGGGGGCATCCAAAAAGCTGAAATTGGGGAAGAGACGTTTCGCCGAGACCCTGATAGCCTGCTTGAACAGATCGTAATTGGGGTCTCCCTCTTTACTGTTGATGCCGTCCTTGACCTTGAAGATCTGGACGGGAAAGATGGGCGTCTCGCCGTTGCCCAAACCGTCTTCGGTAGCCTGCAAGAGTTGGGCTATCACTAAGCGGGCGGCATGGGAGGTGCCAGTGCCGTAGTTTATTGAAGTAAAGGGCACCTGGGCGCCGGCCCTGGAATTCATAGTGTTGAGATTATGAACCAATGATTGCATCCCCTGGTAAGTGGAGCGCTGCACCCGCTTTTGGGCCAGGGTCAACAGCGTCAGCAGGTCAGACTCTTCCGTTACGGCTATCTTTTCCACCAGGCCGTCATAGTCCAACTCTAAAAGCTCCTGCACAGTGGCGTCATCCAGCTTGTCCTTTGCCAGCAACTGGTGTTCTTCGACCAGGTCCCGAATATGCTTGCGGCAGGTCTTGTGGACCCCAGCGGCCATGACATTCTCAAAGTTGGGGATGGACTGGCCGCCATGCATTTCGTTCTGGTTGGCCTGCAGGGCGATACATGCCAAAGCGGCATAACTTTCAATGCTTTGCGGTTCCCGGAGGAAGCCGTGGCCGGTGGAAAATCCGTTGGAGAACAATTTTTCGAGGTCGATTTGGCAGCAAGTCTCCGTCAACAAATAGAAGTCCTTGTCGTGAATATGTATATCTCCCCCAGCATGAGCCTTGGCCATATCTTCCGGCAGCACATAGTTGTCAATAAAGGACTTGGATGACTCCGAACCGTACTTAAGCATCATGCCCATAGCTGTGTTGCCGTCGACATTGGCATTTTCCCGCTTCATGTCGGTGGCAGCTGCCTCAGTAAAGGAGAGCTTTTTGAAGGTCTCCATCAGGGCATTTTTTTGCTGGCGGATTTTCGCCCGTTCCGAGCGGTAGAGGATGTATACTTTGGCAGTTTGAGAAATGCCGTTTTCCATCAACGTCAGTTCCACTATGTCCTGGATGTCCTCGACACCCGGGGTCTTGTTGACGTCAAGACTTTTTACAACTTCAGCAGTGAGGCGATCCAGCTCGGCATCAGAAAGCGTTTCGCTGGGAACGTTGACATTTGCCTTGGCAATAGCTTGTCTGATCTTGAAGTAATCAAAGGGAACCGTTGTTCCGTCACGCTTGATGATATGCTTCGGGGTTTTCAAACTGCTCAGCTTTACTCCCATTATACTCCTCCCTTTCTCGGTATAAGAAAAATCGTGCTCCCTCTCAAAATGCCACCAGGACAAAAAAAGCACAATATGTTGTGTTTATTTACCAATAAGGATACTACATCTTGGGCTATTTCGCAAGAGGAATCCTTCCTTTAACGGGAAAAGGATGGTCTCGCGGGCGCAAATATGGTAAAGTATAGGTACCTTGACATTCCAGGAGGGGTAGCAGTGACAGCTTATTCCGGAGGCGGCGCAGCAGTTGCTGCGGCTGCGGCTGCCCGAAAAAGAAGGCTGGAAGAGGAGGAAGAGAGATTGACCCCCTATACTAAAGAAGAGTTGGCTGAAGGCTGGGAATTTAAAATCGTCCGCTCCAACACGGCAATAAAAGGGGAACGGTTTGCCCGGCTGTGCGCTGAAGAGGCAGAAAACGGCTGGGAACTGGTGGAGAAGTTCGACAACAATCGCATTCGCTTCAAGCGCCCCATTGCCAAGCGGGCAAATGATCATATGGCAATAATCGACCCGTACAGAACAAGGGTTGGCCTCAGCGAAGGCGCTTTTGCCGCAGTAATACTTGGTATTTTCCTTGGCATCTTCTTGTTTATCATCCTGTTGATTGGAGCCCTGGGCTAATACGAAATTAATGAAAATCACCCACAGTCCAAACGGCCTGTGGGTGTTTATCTTTTCTTCTGTGTTGCATTAATTGCGCAGTATGGTATCGGGGCGATACTTGTTGATGGTTATAACAGAAATAAGTGTGGGAATGCAGACAGAGATCAGGGCGACCAGGATATTGATGGCAAGAACATTGGGACCGGCCTTTACCAATGTCTCATTAAAGCCGAAGTTTACTGCATTAATCAGCACCATTGAAATGAAACCGGATGCCAATGAAACCCAGAACACATAGCGCAGGGATTCTGCCATAATGAGCTTAAACAATTCTCTGCGGGTGAGGCCGTTGGCTTTTAACAGCGCAATCTCATATTTCCTTCCCAGGACGCTGTTCATATGAATAATAGCCATTAACAGCAGGATTACCGTCAGAACAATGATGGCAGCAGTAAAGGCCCCGCTTTTTATGCCGGCGATCATGGAGTTCATTGCATCCACATCCTGGTACTCCGAAGCCGTCCTGAAGTTCGGGTTGATAGAGGCCAGCTTGTCCCGGGTTATGTTCACATCGCTGTAGTGCTTTGAGAAGACGATATAGGCGCTGGGATTCCACTCCTTGCTGTCCATGACAACTTCTGCTGCGTACGCTGCCTGGATTCTTTCCAGATTCGCTGCCATATCGGCATAGGGAGCATATATCACATTGCCGCCGCTGTTGGAGTACCGATTAATAAATCTTTCGTCCAGTATCCCTGCCACAGCGAACTCGAACTCGGTTACCTTCGACAGGTCAATATCTATGGTATACATGCCTTCATCATCGCCCACCTGCATACTTGTTTCATACAGGGCCAGAGGCACGCACACAGTAACTTGCAGCCTGACGCCTTGCTCCAAGTCGTCAATATTCAACAAATTTGCAAACTGCGCCGACAGATAATAGCCGCCTTCCACGGCGCTGCCATACTTCACTCGCTTTTCTATGCCTTGCTCCGGGAAATAGGGAATCATGCAGAATTTATCTAGGCGGTGGCCTTCTGCCTCGAAAAATTCGTACTCCTGGTGCTGGCCATCAATATTCACTGTGATGCGCGCAGCAGAGACTCCGGTATCGTTGATACCGTCATAACCGGCTGAACGAAACTCGAAATACGGGTAGACAGTATCGACATTGCTGATTGCAGCAATGGCCTCAGCTTCAGTGGGGGCAATCGCCATATTTTCATCGACATCCAAGACAACATTTAAAGGCACAGTCATGTTGACCAGCAGCACTTCCCGGTCAGATATCGTGTTCATGAACTGTTGCTGTCTGGCAATAAAGGCATCGCCAAAATTATAGACCACCGAACTAAAGGCAATGGCAGCGGCGCACAAAGCCAGCATAATCCTTCTTTGCACGCGGCTTTTCCTGGCAATCCGTCTGGCATATTCCAGGTAGAAGGCCATTTTGAGTTTGGGGGAAGGCTTGGATATCTCATCCTTTGCTGGCGGTTGCGGTGAAAAATGCTCGTGACCTTTGATCAGGGTTATTTTTTTGCCTTCTATAGCATAGATGACGTCGGCCTGGTTGTATATCTTTTCATTATGGGTGGCGATGATTACCTTTTTGCCGTCTTCATGGGCCATCCTTTTAAAAATCGCCATTATTGCCGCAGAGTTGCCTTCATCCAGTGAAGAAGTGGGCTCGTCGGCTATTACCAGATCGGGCTCCTTGGCCAGGATGGTGGCGATGGCAGCCCGCTGCTGTTCCCCCCCGGACAATTGCCGGGGGTAGCTGTCCTCGTTAATTGACCTCAGCCCAACATAGTTCAAGTAGTTCCGGATGTCCCTGTCTGTAACGTCAGTGCCGGCAATAGCAGCGGCCAGGCGAATATTTTCTTTAACGCTCAGGGCATCGATGAGATTGTTGTCCTGAAAGATGTAGCCGATTTTTGTCTTGCGCAGATGGCTGAGCTGCTCATCATTATCAAGATCTAAACTTGTACCGTCGAAAGAGTAACTGTGCTGCCCGCCGGAGATAAGACCGGCTTTATACAGCAGTGTCGACTTGCCGCTGCCGCTTTCGCCAATAATAGCGGTCAGCTTGCCGTCAAGTATTGTCAGGCTGCCATTTTCGATGAGTGTAGAATCAAATTTAATATTAATGCCCTTTAATATATGCAAAGGGAGCCCCTCCTTTTAGGGCTTCCCCGGTCTATACAGGCCAGGGAAGCACTTTAGCAATAAGTTAATACGTATGAGTAATGGTCCTTGTGGTAGATTTAAACGCAAGGGATGCCCATTGGGTGATAATGCTGGCGTAAATCGTATAGGTTCCCTTGGCGTACCCAGTTGTCCCCACGGTATAACTCCAGGTCGAATCAACCCTGAAGGCATTAGGCCAGTGAGAATCCATGCTGTCAAACCATTTATCGTAAATTTGCCCGGTGGTTGTATTGCCCTGGCTCTTAAAAGTAATGTGGTGGCAATTGGTGTGCACGCGGCAGGAGTAGTAATGGGTGGTGTACTTGGTGAGTATTGCGCTGCCCGCAACATCAAGCAGGAAGAAACTGCATACCATGAACACCGCCGTTGCAAGTGCCATAAGCTTTAAGGTTTTTTCACGTTAATCCCTCCATAATTTTTTTATTCCTGCAGAATTATCGGAATAGCTTCTTCCTCGCATCCCTCCTCTCGAATTCTTTCAACCGACCACCCACTTGACAAAATGTTCTTAGATAGAACGGAAACAGATTTCGCGGGAGTAGAATTCTCGAGGCGGATTAAAGGCAGCACCGAGGGAATGAAACGGATATATTACCAAAATAAGCTATTTATTAGTTCTCCCAAAACCTCCTTTTTTCCTTTATTTGAATTGTGCTTTCGTGCGCGAAAAATCGACACATTTCGCCATGTACATGCCCCAGGTACAAAAAAACAGGCCAATACTGGCCTGCACTTTATCACTGATTACCTGGTGGTCATTACCGAGAAGTGCATCTCTTCACTGACCACATACAGATAAGCGCAATCTACACAGCGGCTGTACTCATCAAAGGCCTGCTGGATAATATAGAAAAGGGGTTCCCCCTTCTTCAGAGACAATGCCTTGGCAACTTCTCCCGAAGCGGAAATGGCGTAAAAGGTGCGCTTCACCCTCTTGATATGAATTGAGTATTCATTCTCCAGGAACTCATAAATTGATGCCCGGTCATCATACTTTTCCGCTATGCCTGGGAACAAATCTTCGGGTATATAGTCTATGGAACACATAACGGGCTTGTTCTCCCGCTTGCGCAAGCGCTTGACGGCATACAGGGTTGCCCCTGGAAAGATCTCATGCAACAGTCCTTCAGCAGCCTGGGACTGTTTATCCATGACGATTGTTTCAACAGTGATGCCGAGCCGTTCCAGCTCATCCAGGAAAGATATAAAGTGGTCGGTGTCAACCTTAAACTCATTCCCTGGCTCACAGACAAAAGTTCCGCTGCCATGGATACGTTTAATAATACCCTGGTTAGACAACTCGCTTAGCGCCTGCCGCACAGTGCCCCGGGATACCCCATACTCAGCGGCGATTAATTCCTCACTGGGCAGTTTGCTGCCCACCGGATAGACGCCGCGGTCGATTCCTGAACGTATAGAAGCCTCTATTTGTTTATACACCGGAATGCCACTGGATTTGTCTATCAATTATATACCTCACAGTACTGACATGATAACTTGTATATACCACATATTAGCCTTCTGTTCAAGGTTAGCTGGAGCAGTGAATCTAAAGGGAGAGAGCATACAGTTTGTCATACAAGTAGGGGTAATGGGGAAGCTTCAGCAGCTCCTTGCTGAAGCTGTGGGCTGCGACTTCAGATAGGGTCAGGATTGTAGCCCGGCGATGGTAACCCAAAAAGCTGAAGGTCACCACCTGGGGCAACATCTCGTTTACCTTTACATTGTCCCTCTCCTCAATATAATGAAAGAACTCATGGGCGAGATGCATTTTATTAATGGCATCGTAACTCAGCCGCTGTCCTTCCGGGAAAAATTCCCGCAAGCTCCTGGCAATATCCTCGATGGACTGCTTGTATAGCCTGATCTTGGTCTCCTCATCACGTATGTGAATCTCCGCCCGCATGCGCACGCCAAAGTACTTGCCCTTGGTGGACATTTCTTCAATGGCGATGCCGTTATCTGCGCAAAGTTTATAAATATCCTTGCTGGGGCAAGCCCTTGCCATGTCGCTACCAATGGTGAGGGCGGTGTTGACATAGTGTTCAACCTGTTCCGGGGGTATTTTATAGTACAAGAGATCCCGGGTCAGCAGTTCGTGGGCCAGGTCATAGTCGCTCATTTCCAGGAACTTGCGTGCTTTTTCTCCCTTATCCATCTTGCCCTCCAATTATCTGTATATAATGGCGATGATGGTATCCGCCGGGCCCAGGTGCTCCGTCTCCAGGTTAAATAAGGACATCACCGCCTGCATAGTACCCAGCCCGCTGAGGTCCAACATCTTTTCGCCGTAACATACCTGCACTCCAGGCAAAATCGCGTTTGCCTCGGAATACTCCGTCCATTCGTCAATGGCCTTGGGCAGTTGAGCCGCGGCAGCATCCTTGGAAAATGAATGGACACTGACCCGCCTTTTCTTTAGGCGCACAACCCCTTCCCTGTCCATGACACAGCAGCAGTTCTCCTTTTTCTTGCCTAGCCCCAAGAATCCCTTGCCCAGGATGAAAGCTTCAAAGACCCGAAAGCGGGAGGTCTCGTGAGTGGCCCGGATGTCCTCCTCCGGAACACTGAGGGCATCTGCTGCGGTTTTCAGCATTTGCTGGGGGGAGGCTTCAATTTCTGTTAGGTCCTTGCTGCGCAACTCGGTAGAGCCGGTAGCAGTCGCCCGCAATATATTGCGCTGGCTGTCCACCTCGACAGAGACATCGACGGTTTCAGCCAAGGCTCCTGCCCTAACCATGGCATCAAGAATATCGTGGCGGATTTTGAGGACATCATCCTCAGTTGGGTTGACGATGGAGCGCTCTATTTGTTCCCGGACCATAGCCAGGGCCACCCCGATGGTAGAAATATAGGGGGCGTTTTTGGCTATCCTCCATTTAAACCCTTCCCTCTCAGCCAAGTAGGGAATTAACACGCCACCGCTGCCCCCTCCCCCTACAAGGGTGGTAAAGCCGCGGTCCATTTCATATTCGTCGACCAACTCATCGACGACCTGCATCAGCTTGTCGGCAGCCAAATCCAAGGCCCGCCTGGCTGCATCCTCAACGGTAATTCCCAGATAGTCGGCCAGCACCCTCCAGGCCTTCATGGCACTCTCCCTGCACCCCTGGGCGTAATCTCCATGGGGCACTGCCCCCAGCACGTTGGCTGCACCAGCCAGAGTGAGGGCAAAGGGATGGCCATCCTTGCCCTTCACTACTGCAAAATTATCCCTGTCCTCGGGGCAGGGGCGCACAAATTGCAGGGTCGGCTCCAAAATATCCCCGGGCTGGACAAAACACTCATAATCCAGGCCCGCGATATGGGAGCTCCTGGGCCCCACATCGGAAATGACCTTGTTGTCGACGCGAATCATACTGCCGCCGGCCACCCCTAAGGTGCGCACATCCAGGGAGGTGAGATAGGTCTTATGTCCGCCAACCTGGGCATTCTTGGTCATTACTCTCCCATCTTTAATGGCGGAAATGTCCACACTGGTCCCCCCCACCTCAAAAAAGAGGCCGTCGGAGATCTTTTCGTACATCAGAGCCCCCGCCACCCCGCCGGCCAGGCCGGAGAGCATGGTCAGGATTGGGCGCTTGCGCACCTCATCTATGCTCATTACGCCGCCATCGCAGCGCATTATCATCAGGGTTGAAGTGATACCGGCCTCGTGAATAGCCCCCTCGGTGAGATTAGCAGTCTCCATCATCTTGGGGATGAGGCTGCCATTGACCACCGCTGTCCGGGTACGTATTTTCAAACCATATAGCTGGGAGATTTCGTGGCCGCCGGTGGCATAAAGTCCCGCTTCCTGGGCAGCTTCAATTACCGCCAGCTCCTGTTGCGGATCTTCCACACTGTAAGCCCCGCTGGCGACAATGACTTCGCTGCCTAAAGATTTAAGCCCGGCTATTGCAGCAGCGATATTCTCTTTACCCAGGTCTTTGCCATGAATGAAGACATGATGCTGCTTGAGATACTTCCCCGCAGCCAGCTCGATATCGCCCACATTGGTGTCGTTGCGAGCCTTGACGGCATCCAGGCCGGAGCCAATGCCCACCACACCCACGGTAGCCACATCGCCCTCCAACAGAGCATTGGTGGCCTGGGTGGTGCCATGGGCAATAAAGCATACATCTTCAGGGGCAACAGAGTTCTCTTCCAGCAGCTGCTGCAAAATCCTGATGACTCCCACAGCTACCCCCTCTTTATGGGTGGTGGGAATCTTCTTCATTGCCTTGAGCTCATAGGTTGCGTTATCTATAAGGACGGCATCGGTAAAAGTACCGCCTACGTCGATGCCTATCCGCCATCCCTTAGCCATCTGTATCCTCCCCTATTACATGAAGTCCTTTGAAATTGACCTCATGGAGCAAGGCGCTCCATGAGGTCAAAGGCATGATTCACACTAGAAAAACATTATCGCCCCAATAATGGCTGTGATGATGCACGCCGGCCAGATAAAGACCACGTGTCTCTTCATTATATCGTTGACCTCGGTCTTTGTAAAATCAGCAACCCAGACGTTCTGGGAGTTGGTGGGGCAGGTGGAAACCTGGAGATAGGCGTCGGTGCGCAGGCCAAACATGGCGGCAACAGGGTTTACCCCCACAGCTGCCAGGATTCCAGCAAGGCCAGCGCCCATGCCATACATGTTCAATGGTCCACGGTAAAGGGCCAGAGGTGCCAACAGGCCAAAGAAAAAGACGAATACTACCGGTGACTGCGGCGCAATCTTCGTAATGACGGGCTCCAGCACACTCAGCACTTCAGGAGTGCGCACGGCGGTGAAGATAATACCTACGCCAATCAATACTGCCAGGGCTCCGGCCACATTCTGGATGCCCTCGATAAAGCACTTGGTTATAAGCTGCAAAGGCCGCTTGGGTGTTGACAATATTATTGCAGCGATGATACCAATCATTAAGGCAGGGATGACGTCAAAATCGAAGGCGAGAACGATGGTTATAGGAATGATGGGTGCAATTAGAGCAATAGTGCGGACAGGCTTTTCTTCTGTAGCATCTGCCTTGGTGGGCATTGCCCAGGCCCTGCGCACAGTCTTTTCCTTGCGAATGTAGTAGATTATCATCAGCACTGCACTAATAGCCATGGGAACCAGGATGTACGGGGTGTACTTGCCAATGGTCCCAATTTCCAGCCCAAAGGTGTTTTGGTAAATCGCCCAGGTAGAGACGTTGAGGCCGCTGCCCAAGGCTTGGCCGCACAACATAACAGTTGCAGCCACCAGGGGAGAGATTCCTACCGACATCATAATTGGCAAGGCAATGGTGCCCACCATAATGGTGATGCCGACAAAGGTGGCGCCGGAGAAGATCAATGCCGCGGCTGCAAATAATGCCAAGGCGACGGGCAGAGGCTTGTCTCCGGCCAACTCGGCAGCCTTGCGAATTATTGACTTAGAAATCCCGGTGTTATTGAGGACAGCACCGAAGATTGCGCCGAAAATTGCCGCTGCCATAGTGGAAGCCATAGCATAGGAGCCCTTTTCCAGCACATTGGTCATAATAGTGGTCACAGATGCATCCTTGGACATAAAGGGCATGCCTGCGATGAGGCAGAACAGGACTGCTGCAATTGTCAGGGCAATGATAACAGAGATCTTTCTTGTCATCAGAAGTACGACCATACCAAGGAACACTACCAATATACCTATTGCCTGTAAACTTTCCATCTAGTTACCTCCTCTTGCTATTATAATAGGATTTAGGGACGCCGACCAAGTGTTAAGCAATAATCCCCCCTCTAGGACAATCTATTTATCAAGTACCCACTAACCAAAAGCTTAGAAATGTGGGAAGCTTAGAACCAAAATGGATATTGCAGATTACATTTGATAGTATCAAAGCAGGTGCCGAATTTGCACCGCTAATATATTCCAGACGGCCTAGACGAGGGCCCCGTTAGCACGTAAAATATCCCTCAGTTCCTCAGCATTCAATTGCCGGGGAAGCACTTTCTTGCTCACCGCCAAAGCAGCTGCAGTGCCCGCCGCCTCGCCTTGGGCAGTTACACAGCCCATGATGCGGGTGCTGCCGTTGGCTTCATGGGTGGCCGAGATTGTCCTCCCCGCCACTACTATTCCTTCCAGGCCCTTAGGCAGAAGGCTGCGGTAGGGTATATCATAGGAGCCGCCGCTCTTAATGAAGTAGAAGCGAGTCCGCCCCCCATGGGGATCGTGAATGTCAATGGGATAGGCGCCCTTGGCTACACCGTCAGGGAACTTTGCCCCGCCGACAACATCCTCCATGGTTATGATGTAGTCCCCCACTATATTGCGAGTCTCCCGGAACCCGATAGGGGAAGTAGTTAATAGGCGGGCATTCCGGAAGGCAGGAATCTTTTCCTTCATCAGCCTGAACAAGCGCATAACATTGCGCCTCTCCAAAATTTCCGCCTGGGTGATCTCCTCGGCATCTACTCCTGACAGCCCGGCAACCCTGGTGGCGTTGAGAGATATCTCGCCATCCCGCATGGATACTGCCGTAAAGGTGGTCTCCGGCTCCCCTTCCCCCAGCACCATGTGGCCTGCTAAATGCACCACGCTGGTGGGAATCTGCTTGTTGTCGGCCTTAATGACGCGGGTATGCCATTCACCCCACCCTTTTACCGCCTTGCCTTCTTCCAGGTCGGCGACAAATTGTTCCAAATCCACATTGCCGATTCGGAACAAGATGGAGCAATTCTGCTTGTGGGGATTGTCGATGAAGCTGCCGCCCGCCAGCTGCACCAGGTCGGCATCGCCGGTGGAGTCGACAAACACGTCGGCCTCTATGATTTGCTTTCCGGATTTATTGACCACTTCAATTGCCACTACCCGGTTGCCTTCCATAATTACATCAGATATGAAAGTATGGTATAAGATCTTTGCCCCTGCCCCCAGGACCAATTCCTGGGCAACGTATTTATAATATTCCGGGTCAAAAGGCACCAAGGAAAAGCGATATCGCTCCGGAGTCTGGGGTGTATGCCAGTAAGCGCCGGTAGCGTAACCGTAGCAGCCATCCTCTTCCCCCATCTTTTCAATGAGCTCGCTGAAGATTCCACGATTGACAATCTCTCCATTGCAATCCATGGAACCCAGAAAGGGAATGCCGCTGACAGCGGTGCCGCCCAGATGTCCATACTGTTCCACTACCAGGGTCTTTGCGCCACCCCTGGCCGCAGCAATTGCTGCCGCTACCCCTGCGGTGCCGCCACCTGCAACAATCACATCGTATCTCACAGCCCCTACTCCCTTCATTAGATTAAATACATGTATTGACGTATATACGACTATTCGTCTATACTATAGTAAAAGATTATTCTCACCTTGTCAATCCCATACTATAATTAATTTCGGAGGGGAAAAAATGAAGACCGTACTTATTGCAGAGTTTAAGCAGGAGACCAATACCTTTATTGCCGGGCATACAACTGTAGAGGATTTCAAGGCTCGCAACCTGCTGGTTGGCGACGAAATCCTGCCCTATTTCCAGGGCAATAAGAATGAAATCGGGGCATTTATCTCTGTCCTCTCGCAAAGGGATGACGTTAAGATCATCCCTTCGGTGGCTGCCAATGCCCTGCCGGGGCCAACTGTCAAGCGGAATGTCTACGACTATGTCCAGGCCTTGCTTATTGAAGATATTCAGAAGGCTGATACCCTGGACGGAATTCTCATCTCCTTCCACGGGGCCATGGTGGTGGAAGGCATTGAGGACCCGGAAGGATCTCTTCTGGAAGATATCCGCTACATTGTCGGCGACACAATGCCCATCTGCATATCCATGGACTTCCATGCCAACATTACTGAAAAGATGGCTGAGTATGCCACCCTCATGTTTCCCTTCCGCCGTTATCCCCATATAGATATGTATGAAAGCGGAGTCCTCGCTGCCCGGGCAATGCTGGACATCCTCGACGGCAAAATTCAGCCGGTAATGCGCATAAAAAAACTCCCCATCCTCTGCCCCTTGATGACAACGGATGAAGAGCCCTTTACCAGCTTCCTCAAGGCTGCCACTGCCTTCGAGGAAGATGAAGACGTTATCTCGGCCTCGGTTTCCGCAGGCTTTCCCTACGCAGATATCGCCGAAGGCGGCATGTGCGTAATTGCCCAGACCAACGGCAATCCCGCCAAGGCTGAGCAGATTACCGAAACCCTGGCCAACATGGTGGAGGAAGCAAAGCACCAGCTGCAGCTGACCATCATTTCCCCTGCCGAAGCAGTGAAGACAGCAAAAGCACAAGAGGGAATAACCGTCCTCGCCGATGTGGTCGATAACCCCGGTGTCGGCAGTCCCGGCGACGCCACTGAAATCCTGCATGAGCTCATCCGGCAGAAAGCGAAAAACGCCATATATGCCACCATGTATGATCCCCAAGTGGCGGAAAAGGCAGCCAAAGCTGGCCCCGGTGCCACCATCCAGGTCTCCCTGGGCGGGAAATCTGACCCCCGGGTAGGCCCGCCGGTAGTAGCCCAGGCTTATGTCAAGAGTGTCAGCGACGGTGTCTTCCCCAACAAAGGTGTTATGTCCCATGGCGTAGTCAACCACCTGGGGACCACAGCAGTGCTGGTAATCGACGGGGTGACTGTAATAGTAGCATCCAACCGCTACCAGCCCTGGGACCCCGAAGTCTTCCGCTCCAACGGCATCGAGCCCACCGAGGCATCGATAATTGTCCTTAAGTCCTCCATCCACTACCGGGCAGCCTTCGGCAAGTTTGCCACCGACATGATTGCAGTCAATGCCCCCAATGTCTGGAACCTGGACCTCCAGGAACTGGGCATCAAGAACTGCCGCCGCCCGGTGTATCCGCTGGATAAGTAGTTAGAGAAATACAAAACAGCAGGCGACTAAGCGATGCCTGCTGTTTTATACTCTTGCGCACTTTATTGACAGCTGGATGGTCTGTTACCTATGTATTTGCCAGTGTCTGAGCGTTGTTTCTAATCGCTCCAATAGCTCATCATATGTAATTATGTCTATTACATTTCTATACTTGCGTTTGATTACTTCAAAATCCTGACGTTGGTCCGCTGAAAGCTCGTTTTCTCGCCCCATAATTATTATGGCTCTGGGGTTGATAATCTTTATCGTAAAGCCATCACCTAATTGTTCACGATAACGAGATGTCAGCTTTTTTTCTCCCACCTTCCCCCACCTGTTCAAGTAGTAAATATATTTCTCTATCTGCATAACGGTACCAGTCAACTCACGAAGTGGAATACAATTATCACGATGTTTAAGCTCAGTTACTATACACTTGTTAAATGGCTTCTTAATTTCGATGATGTCAATACTCCCTAAAGAATCTACCAGCAGTAAATCAATTCTTCGGTCATTCATATTATCGGTATCTCGAACAAGTACTTCTTTAAATACATGGATATATTTGGGATACAGTAGACGTATAATTTGAAGGATTTCGTCTTGCCACTGTTTCTCTGAGTACGACGGTTCAGATGCTAGCATTTTTCGGAGCTTGGATAACAAGAGTTTGTATTTTTCAATTTCAGCATTCGAAACTAGCTCAAACAGGTTAGCTCCTTCTATACTCGCCCTACGATTCATGTATTGAAGGTATTTTTCTTCGTAGTCCTCTTTTGTCTTTATATAACTAGAGATTACTGCACTAACACGTGCAGCCGCATATTTATGCAGCTCATATGAATTGGGGAATTTCCTCAGCAGTTCCAAGAATGCAGATTCGGGAATCGCTGTTTCATCAGTGCCTCCAATTTTGATTGTAGCTTCAGATAGTCTGTCTAGCGCAGAGAAAATTGATATTCCCCTCTCCGCAATGAATGTCTTAGGGGTAATTTTAACACTCTCGTGAATATAGATATCGTTTTTGGTCCCAAGCACATCATTTGGGATCTGGTAATACTGTCCAACTTTTTTTCCGAATTCGAACAACACGGGAGCGTCTTCGT